>Ga0209544_1000424_pt1 | contig 60534 bp, 55 predicted proteins | sample MesohylPK_FD_187297 | JGI IMG/M metagenome (GOLD analysis project Ga0209544, IMG submission 187297) | Host-associated microbial community of the marine sponge Aplysina aerophoba from Gulf of Piran - sponge mesohyl, lysed by proteinase K... | ecosystem: Host-associated > Porifera > Sponge >... | reverse complement strand
TGCAAGACTCGCTTCCGGCTGGCTGGCTACGCCTTTGCCGGGCGGGTGTCGAACCCGCTGGATCGCTACGAAAGGTTTCAGCTCATGGCATCCTCCTTTCCAGGACTTCGCCTGGCGCAATATTCGTTCGGCCAGCGCTTCGTCGTTTGCCATTTTCGTGTCCTCGGTGGCAGGACTGCCGCCCGGAGCAGTGGCCCTGCTACGGCATGACCATGCCGCCGTTGACGTGCAGGGTAGCACCGGTTACGTAGTCGCTCTCGTCGCTGGCGAGGAAGAAGACGCCGTCGGCGATCTCCTCGGGCATGGCCGCGCGCCCCATGGGCAGAGTGCCGGACAGCGCGGCCCACTCGTCCGCGTCGTACTTGCCGCGGACGCGCTGGGTGCCGGTGAGGCCGGGGGCGATGGTGTTCACGCGAATGCCGTGGGGTGCCAGTTCCGTGGCCAGGGACTTGGAAAAAGCGATGATGGCGGCCTTGGAGGCGGCGTAGTGGGTGCGCTCCGCGCCACCGGTGACGCCGAAGTTGGAGGCTGTATTGACGATGGTCCCCTGCCCCGCCCGCTTCATGGGCGCGATCACCGCTTGAGAGCACAGGAAGGTGGTCTTGAGGTTCAGGTCGAGGCACTCCTTCCACTGCGCGGGGCTGACATCGTGGACGGCACCCTTGTGGAAGGTGCCACCGGCGAGGTTCACGAGGACATCGATGCGACCGCAGGCGGAGAGGATTTTCTCGAACGCCGCCGTCACCTCCGCCTTTCGGGTCAGGTCCGCCTCGAAGAACCGCCCCTCTACCGGTTTGTCTTCGAGGAGAGCCAACGTCGCCGCTCCGGTGTCGGCGTCCCGGTCCAGGATCACCGGATGGTAGCCCTCTTCACTGAAGCGCAGCACCGTGGCTCGGCCGATACCGCTGGCACCGCCGGTCACGACAACCACCTTGGATTCCATCATGTCCTCATCCCTATTCTCAAGTCCCGCTGTTCCCGACCCTACTGCATGATCGCGCCGCCGTTGACCACCAAGGTCTGCCCGGTGACGAACCGGCCCCGGTCGCTGGCGAGGAAGACCGCCGCCTTGGCCATGTCGCGCGGCTGCCCGATGCGGCCGAGGGGAATCCTGGCGGCGCTGGCGTAGAGCTCCTCTTCCGTGCGGTGGCCGCGGGGCTGCGCGGTGTCGGACACTCCGGGGCAGATGCAGTTGACGGCGATGCCGGCGGGCGCCAGCTCCAGGGCGAGGCTCTTGGTGAAGCCGATGATGCCGCCCTTGGAGGCCGCGTAATGCGCGCCGTTGTCCGCCCCCTGGAGTCCCCGGCCGGAGGTGATGCTGATGATGCGCCCGCTCCGCTGTTCCAGCATGTGCGGCGTCACGGCGCGGCTGCACAGGAACGTCCCGAACAGGTTGGTGCCGATGACCCGCTCCCACTCGTCCTCGGCCATGTCCGCCACCGTGCTGGTGGGGTAGATGCCGGCGTTGTTCACCAGGATGTCGACCCTGCCGAAACGGTTCAGGCAGGCCTCCACCATGGCGTCGACGGAAGCGTCGTGGGACACGTCGGTGGCGTGGGCGAGAGCGATTCCCCCGCCCTCCTCGATCCGGCGTTGCACCGCGGCGGCGGTGTCTTCCCGCAATTCCGCCACCAAGACGCTCGCGCCCTCTTCCGCCATGGCCACGGCGATGGCCTCGCCGATCCCCTGCCCGCCTCCGGTGACAATGGCCGTCCGGCCTTCGAGTCTGCGCATGGGAATGCTATTTAGAACCTTCCACCCGCGTTGGCAACGGTTTCCGGGAAATGCTCCGCATCAATCGCTCCTGGATTCCCGACCTCGATCGGGGTCCGGGGCGGGAATGACGGAGGAAGGAGTCTCGTCCGAGGAGAGCCCGACAACATGAACACTCAGGTCCCACTCGACATCCGCAACGTCTCCTACTCGGCCGGGCAGCGCACGATTCTCGACTCCATCGAGTGGACCGTGCACCAGGGCGAGCATTGGGTGATCCTGGGACCCAACGGCTCGGGCAAGACCACGCTGCTGAAGATGGCGTGCGGGTACCTGTGGCCGAACCAAGGGGGCACCGTTTACCGGAACGGCAGCCGGCGGGTGGATCTTCGCGAGCTGCGCAAGGGCATCGGCTGGGTCACGGTCTCCCTGGCCTCCCAGATCCCGGCACGGGAACGCGCGCTGCGGACGGTGGTGTCGGGCAAGTTCGCGCAGATCGGCCTGCTGGAGATGTCGACGGTGCGTCCCGTGGAGGAGGACTTCGCGCGTGCCGAGGGCCTCATGGAGCGCATGGGGTGCCTGAGGCTGAGGGACCAGGCGTTCGGTACGCTGTCCCAGGGAGAGCAGCAGAAGGTGCTCATCAGCCGGGCGTTGATGGCTCGCCCCTACCTCATGTTCCTGGACGAGCCGTGCGCGGGCCTGGACCCGGGAGCGCGGGAAAGCCTGCTGGCGGCGCTCCAGGAGCTGGGGCGCACCACCGACGCCACCGCGCTGGTTTACGTCACGCATCACATCGAGGAGATCCTGCCCGCCTTCGAGAACACGCTGGTGCTCAAGGGCGGCCGCGTGTTCCGGTCGGGCGAGACGGAAAAGGTCATCACCGAGACGCTGCTGCGGGAGCTCTACGAGACACCGCTGGCATTGAGGCGAAGCAACGGACGCTATTGGTCCATGGGGGCCTGAGAGGAGGCGAACTTGAAGGTTGTCACGTGGAATCTGAACTCGATCCGCGCCCGGGAGGAGCGTTTGTTGAGCTGGCTGTCACGGCAGGGCCCGGACGTGGTCTGTCTGCAGGAGACCAAGGTCACGGACGAGCAGTTCCCCCACGACGCCGTGAAGGAGCTGGGCTACCACGCCGCGGTACACGGCCAGAAGACCTACAACGGCGTGGCGATCCTGTCGCGTGAACCCCTCGACGACATCCGGATCGGGTTCGGTGACGGCGTGGACGATCCGCAGGCGCGCTGTATCTGCGGGATGATCCAGGGTGCCCGGTTCATCTCCGTCTACGTTCCCAACGGCGACAAACCCGAATCGGACAAATACGTATACAAGCAGGAATGGCTGGAGCGCCTGTTCGCCTACCTCGACAAGACTCACGCGCCGGACACCCCGCTGCTGATCTCCGGCGACTTCAACATCGCGCCGGACGTGGCCGACGTGGCCGAGCCGGACGTGTGGCGCGGCAGCGTGCTGTTCAATGCCGACATGACCGGCGTGATCACGCGGCTGCTGGACTGGGGCCTCGAAGACGTGGTCCGGAAGCACAATCCGCAGCCGGGGCTCTATTCATGGTGGGACTACCGCCAGCTCGGGTTCCCGCGCAACAAGGGGCTGCGCATCGATCACATCCTGGCCACGCCGGAACTGGCGTCGCGGACGACGTCAGCCGGCGTCGACCGGGACGAGCGGAAGGGCTCGAAGCCCTCGGATCACGCGCCGGTGATGGCGGAGCTGGACTGGCCGTAGGGTTGGGGTCGGCACGGCTCGGGGCCCCGGGCTTTCCCGGACCCCCGCGCCGCGATTGCCGGACTACTTCTGGCGCGGAACCGCCGCCCAGGCCTCGATCTCGATCAGCATGTCCTGCAGATCGATGCCGACGCCGCGCAGCAGGGTGGCGGGACGGGGATGCGCCCGCAGATCGGGCTCGTGCTCCTCGAAGAACGCGTACATCGCGTCGCGCATGTCGAACACGTCCTCACGGCGCGTGAGGAAGTAGCGGATCATGACGATGTGCTTGAGCTCTCCGCCCATCATCTCGAGATTGTCCTTGATGTCCTGCCAGGCCTGAGTGGTCTGCTCCTTGATGCCGCCGACCACCTTGCCGCGGCCCGCCCGCTCCTCGTTGGGTTCCCGGCAGGGCGCGTCCTCGAACGGATCGCGTCCGGTGGAGCCGGAAAGGAACAGGATATCCACGTCACCCCGGGTGCGGAAACCCGTGGCCCAATTCATCCTCTCCTTGTGATAGTGCGGCCACAGCGTGCCCCAGTCGTACTCGGTTTTCTCGGCTTCCTGCCGTTTGACCGCTTCTTCGTTCGTTGCCATTATGCCTCGCCTCCTTGTGGTGTGAATTGATACTTTGGCATTCGCGTATCCGGGATGGGGCGGAACCCTATCCCAGGCCGACGAAAGGGATGGTTATGCCCTCGGTGCGCTCGATATAGCGAACGAACCGGTACTTGTACTCCGCCAGATCGACGTTGGGGCGCGGGATCTCGCGGTGGATGAGACTTTCCTCGACCTTGCACACGACGTAGTGGAGCCCCTCACCGGTCACGCCCGGCAAGCCGTGCTCCTTGAAGCCCTCGATATCGTGCACCGTGACGGCGTTGTCGATCCCCGAGGCCCGGGCGACGGCGGCGAGGTCGGTCTTCCCGGCCGTTGCCGTGGGCTCGCTCATGGTGCTGCCGCTGTAGACCTCGTTGTCGAAGACGAACACCGTCAGGTTGGACAGGTTGAGGTTGCCCAGGGTCGGAAGATTGAACAGCGACAGCAGCACGCTGCCGTCGGATTCGAGCACGATGACGCGGCGGCGGGGCAACGCCAGCGCCAAACCCATGCCCACGCCGGTGGCGCAACCCATCATTCCCACCAACAGGTTTCCCTCGTGCTGGGACAGGTGGAACCATTCGATGCGCTGGCCGCTTTGGGAGGAGAGCACCAGTTGATCGGTCATCAACGGCGCCATGAGCTCGAGGCAGTCGTACCGTATCATCGGGCGAACTCCGCGGAGAAGATCAGGGCGGCCGGCGCGCGCATGGAGTCGCTGACCCGCTGGGCGTCCCGGATGTGCCGCTCGAGGTTGTCGGCGTTCTCGACGACGCGGTATTCGAGGCCCAGCCCTTCGATGGTGGGGATCATGCGCATGCCGATGGTGACGTAGAGGAAGCTGTTCCGTTGATCGGCAAAACTACCGAGGAAGCCGATGAGCAGCAGGATCGGCACGCCCATCTGCTTGCCCACGGTGAGCAGCGAGTAGGCGGAAACGTAGGGACCCGTACTCTCCATATAGCAGGCCACCCGCTTGCCCCCGAGGGCCGCGCCCGCGGCGATGGTAATGGCCTCCTGCTCGCTGGCCGTCGCCACCATCTGTACGGTGCCGTCCTCGCGCAACAGCGGCAGGATCTGGCTCAGGCGGCTCTCCGGCAGGTAGGTGATGAAATCGATGCCGGCCGCCTTCAAGCCGTGGACAATCTTCTCAGCGAGTACCGGTTCCATGCGTGACTCCTGATCCGAAGGCTATCGCGCCCAATTGCAGATGGTCGCGGCGGACAGCGCATAAATCTTCGCCGCGCGCACGATCTCGTCGATGTCGATCTGTTCCGACCGGGTGGTGAAACGGCCACCGCCGAGCCCGAACTTGCAGGCGGGGATGCCCATCTCGTTGTAGATGTTGGTGTCCGTCCAGATGCTGGAGCGGAAGGTGTTGGCCGGCGTGGTCTTCTCGTTGAACAGCTCCTGGTGCGTGTCTTCGATGACCTCCACGACCGGCTCGATGCCCTTGGCCTCGTAGCCCATCTTCGACGTGTACATCTCGATGTCGTACTCGTAGCCGGTGGCATCCATCACCGCGCGCAACTGGCGCTGCACCTCAAGGGGCCGAAGCTCCGGCGGAATGCGCACGTCTACGTACAACGAGCAGATACCCGGGTGGTAGTTGGGCCGGTAGGGAGCGCCTCCCTGCACCGAGCCGAGATTGACCTTGGGAATGATCGGGCCGTTGGCCGACTGGTACACGTGGTTGGCCTCGAACTCCTCGGCCCACGCGTCCACCGCCTGCACCACCTTGGCCATCTTCAGCACGGCGTTGTGCTCCTCGGGCGGCTCCTGCTTCCGGGTAACGCCCCAGGCGGCATGGGGATTGCCGAAGGTGTCGATCTTGAACTGGGCCACGCCGGACTGGGTCCAGATGATGGACAAGGCCGAACGGTCGGCCACGATGGCGTAATCGGACTGGACCCCGTAGGTCAGCAGGTGCCGGGTGCCGGTGCCTTCGCCGCGATACAATCCCGACTGGTACGGCCCGATGGGGGTGCGGGAGATCTCGCCCGCCACCGCCGCGAGGATCAGGTCCCCCTTGATGGCGACGCCGCTCTTCTTGAGCGCCTTGCCCGCCACCATGAACGCCGCCAGACCCGACTTCATGTTGGACGCGGCCAGGCCGAACACCTTGCCGTCGCGGATGGCGCCGCGCAGTTCGCTCTGGGGCTCGAGCTCCCGGCACAGCATGAGGTCGTCCTCCTGCCCGGTGAAGCTCGTGTCCATGTGGCCGTTGATCATCAGCGACACGCCGCCGCCCGTGCCCTGGAGCACGCCCACCGCGTTCACGCGGTTGGGGTCGATCTCCTGGCGGATGGGCTTGAGGCCGTTGGCCCGGTACCAGTCGAGGATGAACTCACCGATCTCCTTCTCCGAGCCGGTGGGGCTCAGGATGTCCACGAGGTCGCGGGTGAGTTCGGCCAGTTCCTGGCCGTCGATGTGCTGAAGAATTCGTTCCCTGGCGTCGTTGTCCATGGTGTCGTGGTAGGTCGGAGTGCGTTCGATGCTCTCGATACGTTGTCAGCTCTTACGCTGCTTGTCGATCTTCATGATGGGCATGACCCCGGTGACGTCGACCTTGTAGAGGTCCTGCAACAGCAGGTGGGTCTCCTCCGCCTGCTTGGCGATGGACTCGATCTCGTCCTCGGTGAGGTTGAAACCGTACTCCTTGTCGATCTCGCGAATCCGTTCCTTCACGGCAGTTCCTCCGATCTGCGACTGTCTGTCAGGGGATGCACGCGGGCGAGCCCATGGCTCTCGAACGGCTCGTAACACGCGGCCCCATGCGTGTCAACGCGGGCTTTCCCGGGAACGCACGGAGGGTTACCGGCTCCTGTTTCCCTGGCGGCTTTCCATCATGCGCATGGCTGCGGGTGGCCGATCAAACCGTTCCGTCTTCGTCTTCGGGCAGCCGCAACAGGCGTTCACCACGCCACACTCGAACGATCCGCACGGCGTCCCGATCCCGTCGATAGATGATCCTGAATGGCGGATTCGTCAGTTCTCTGAGCGAAGCCTGCCCGAACTCGGGTACGATGCGCCCCATGTCGGGGTGATATGCCAGGCTCTCGACACGTTCCATGATCCTTCGGATCAAGCGCAAGCCCACGTCCGGAACGCCCTCGCCGGCGTACCAATCCTGGATCTCGTTCAGGTCGGCCAAGGCGGAATCGGCCAGTCGAATCTCCACGGGAACGACTACTTGAGGCCGAGCCGGGACTTCGCTTCCGCCAACGAGACCTCGCGTCCTTCTTCGATATCCGACAACCCTTCGACAACCGCCCGCATGAAAGCGCGCTCATCGTCGGCTGCCTCGAATTCTTCGACGGACTGGACGACTGCGACGCCTCGCCCGCGACTAGTGACGAGAACGGGACGGTGAGACTCCGCGGCATGTCTCACGACGCGCCCGGGGTTGGATTTCAGGTCGGTCAGGGGAACGATGTCTTGAGAGAACTTCACTTGCGTCTCCTCAACTGGACCTATTGAATGTACGAATAATAGATGCGGTAGAGCGTACTGTCAACAAGCCTTCGTCCCAGGGTCCGGGGCTCCCGGCACCCCGCGGGTTATGGAAGCGTCCCCGGCGCCCCATCTCTCTCCTTGACACCCGGACCCCCGCAACCCACAATGAAAGCTGCTGCTGCGCCGCGGGGTCCGGGCTCTTCCCGGGCCGGGCCGATGCGTGCCGGCATGGATCATGATCGAACTTCTTGTGACCTATCCGGGTCTTGTGTTCATCGGACTGTCGATGTTGGTGATTCTCGATACGGTGAGCGGGAACCTGCCTCCGGCGGCGCTGGTGCCGTTCGCGTTGGGCACGGTGGTGGCGGTGATCCTTTTGTGAGACGCCGCCGGCCGGTGCCGGGAGTGGAGCCGAGAGAATGACGAAACCCTTCGCGCGGGCGTGGACGGCGGCCGGGGCGCTCTGGATGGCGGCATTGTTCTTGTCCGGGGCGGCTATGGCCCAGACCCGGCCCGCGGTCCCGGACGACCCGGCGTCACCGCTGTTGCGGCAGGGAACCATTGAGGAGCAGGATCTGACCGGCTCGGAACCGAAACCGGCACCGCCCGCCGGCGAGACCGTGTCCAAGACACCCGCCGTGACGGGAACGCCGACTTGGCCCGGGCCGGCAGCAAGAATCCCGGGCCGGGAGTCGGAGGGAGCGGCGGCGCCGCGCGCCGGCACCACGGCTCTCGCGCCGCGACGGGGGCCCGCCGTGCAGGCGCCGACCGTGCCCGCCACCGGGTCCGATGCCCCGTCGGACCGCGGCACCGGGGACTCCTACCCGCTCCCGGACCTGGCCGCGGTAGTGGGTTCCGGTGTGCCGCAGCGCGAGGCGTCGATGAAGCTGTTGCAGCAGGGCCAGGCCCTTCTCCGGGCGGAGCGGCACGAAGCCGCGCTGGCGCGCTTCGAACAAGGCATCCGGGTGGACTCGAGCAATCCCTACAGCCATTACTTCGTTGCCCGCGCGCACTACTTCCTGGGCAACTATCGCGAGTCCCTGAACTTTCTCGAAGTTGCGGAATCGGGGCTGGCCGTGGATGACAGGTGGCTCGCGGAGGTGTATGTCCTGCGCGCTCGCAGCGCCACCGCTCTCGGTTTCCACGCGCGCGCCGATCTCGACTACGTGCGCGCGCTGGAGATCCAGCCGTTCCACGGCTACGCCCTGGCGCGCCTCACCACCATCGAACCCGCCGCGCGCGCGAACCGCACCCCCTGACGACGCGTCATCGGGACCCGGTCCACGGCCGGAAACTCATCTCTTGGGATAAACGATCGCGGGGGGCCCGCGTTGGATCACGGCGCGACGCCGGCGGTATCCGGCAGCTCGTAGTTCAACGTCAGGCGCACGGTCACGGGGTCCCCGGCGACGCTGCCGGGCATGGGGCCGAAGGGCGCGGATTCCCGAACGTTGCGCAACGCCTCCACGTCCAGCACGATGAAACCCGACGACCTGGACAGCTTGACGCCTTCGACCTCCCCGTTCCCGTGCACGGCAAAGACCACGTCCACCGCGCCCTGCTGCCGTGTGCGCTTGGCGTATTCCGGGTAGCGCGCGTTGCCGCCGATCTTCCGCCGCAGCGACTCGACGTAGGCCCGCTCGCGCGGGTTGCCCGGCTCTTCCCGGGGCTCGGTCCGGATCACGCGGACGCCCTCGACCGGTGGAAGCTCGGGCGTTTCCTCACCCCGTTGCCGCCGCCGGATCCGCTCCACGGCCTGGTCGATGAGCACCAGCCGATCCGTCTCTTCCGTCCGCGGCGGTTCCACCGGCGATGGGCCGGTCCCGTCCCCGGAGCCGGCCGCGGCCGGCGCTTCGGCCACGGGCGTGGGCGGGGTGCGCGGCTTCGTGAAGAGGCGCGACAGCATGTCGATACGATCTCGCGCCAGCTTGGCGCCGGATCGATGGCCGAGCTCGGTGTAGACGCCCAGGACGCGGTAGTAGTCCCTCAATGCCTTCAGGGGCTCACCCTTGAGCAGACGCACCTCCGCCGTATTGTGGAGCGCCAGGGCCAGGGACAGGGTGCTCCCCGCCCCCTCGGCCAGCGACACCGCCTCGTCGAGCTGGCCCAGAGCTTCCACGTAGCGTTCGGCGCGGGCATTCCCTCGCGCCTCGACGATTTTTTCGTATGCCTGCTTTTCGAGATCGGGCGCGGCGCCGTTGCCGGGCGCCGGACCGGTCTGCGCGTGCGCAAGGGTCGCCGCGGCCAAGAGCCACGCCAGCACAAGCCCCCGGCGGCACACTCGCAGTCCGTTCAACAGATGGCCGTTCATGTCCTCGAAGCGGCGGCCGGGACACCCGGTGCCCTGGGCCGCGCTAGTGTCGTGTCCCGTAAATTCCTGGCATAATTTGCTGGTCTTTTTCGCCGTCGGCTGCGTTGCTCTTCCTCGCGTGGTGCCCGCCACTGCTCGTCATCGCGCCTTGCCGACGACGAAATATCCTGCGCAACTTATGCCAGGAATTTACGGGACACGACACTAGTGCTCGCCTCTCCCCAGGGCTTCCGAACGTTCCGCCGCCTGCAGCACCGCCTCCATGACGGTGGCACGAAAAGCGCCCTGTTCCAGGGCGAAAAGGCCGGCGGCCGTGGTCCCGGCCGGCGACGTGACGGCATCGCGCAACTCGGCGAGGTGTTCCTTGGATTCCCGTGCCATGACGGCGGAGCCGTAGACGGTTTGCAGCGCCAGCTTCAGGGCGACGTCCCGGCCGAGTCCCATCTGCACGCCGCCCGCGGTGAGCGCCTCGATGAACAGGAAGACGTAGGCGGGGCCGCTGCCGCTCAAGGCGGTCACGGCGTCGAGATGATGCTCCTCCACGGTGACCGCGAGCCCCACGCTCGAAAGGATCTGTCCCACCCGATCGAGGTCCTCGCTCCGCGCCCAGCGGCCCCCGGCGTACGCCGAGGCGGCCTCGCCCACGAGACAGGGCGTATTGGGCATGACCCGGACCACGCGCGTGCCCTCGGGCAGAAGCCCCTCGATACGCGCCAGCGGCACTCCGGCCGCGATGGACACCACCAGCTTGCCGTCCAGCGGGGTGCCGGCCAGTTCCTGCAACACCGCGTCGATGACCTGGGGCTTGACCGCGAGAATCACGATGTCCGACGAGTTCACCAACTCGACGTTGTCCTGGAGGAACCGGACGCCTGTTTCGTCGACCAGAGCCTTCCCCAACGCCTCGATGGGATCGCTCGCGGCCAACCGGTTCCGGTCCACCAGACCGGCGCGCAGGATTCCCTGGATGATGGCGCTGCCCATCTTGCCGGCGCCGATGAAACCGATCCTGTCCTGGAGCATGGGGCCTCCTCGCGGGACCGCGCGCGTGTCACCGCAACGTTACGCTGGCCGAAACAGAACGGCGGCGGCATTCACCACGGAACGCCGCCGCCCGAAAGGCAATTCCTGAACGCGGCTATACGGTCTTGAGCTGCACCGTGCCCTGGGCCACGCCGCGAATATAGCCTTCAAAGCCCTGGGGCGAGAAGGTCCACGTGATCCACAGCGGTTCATCATGGTCGTTGACGAACCCGTGGTTGGTGCGGGGCGGAATGAACACGACCGAGCCCGGGACGATCTCCGTGGTCTCGTCTCCCACGGTGGCCATCGCCCGACCGCCGAACACGAACAGTATCTCTTCGGCGTCGTCGTGGGAGTGCAGGGGAATCTCGCTGTGCGGATCGACTTGCTGGAGGCCCATGGAGAAGTGGTGCGTCCCGGTCGTGCGGGGTTCGACGCAGGGATAGAGCGTGCGCGGAGCCTCTCCCTCGATGCGCACGACCTCGGCATCCTCCTTGGAGAAGAAATACTTCATGGCCTAGTAGCTCTCTTCCTCGGTATCGTTCGTGGTGAGGCGGCGGAACGTACGGTCGTCGTCAAAGTTCTTCATCATCCGGGATTCCCGTTCCAGCTCTTCCTGGCAGCGCACGCACAGCCGCGTGAACGGCATCACCTTGAGCCGGCCCACCCCGATATCCTCGCCGCACTCCTCGCACTCTCCATAGGAGCCCTCGCCCAGCCGGGCCAACGCGTCTTCGATGGCCATCAGCTTGGTGCGCTCCCGGTCGTTGAGGATCATGTTGATCTCGCGGTCCCGTTCGTCACTGGCGAGATCGTAAGTGTCGCGCCCTTCGTCCTTGGTGCTTTCCACTTCTTGTTTGAGCCGGTCGGGAAGGTCTTCCAGGAGCTGGCTCTTCATGTCGAGCAGGGTCTCCCGGAACTTCTTCAGTACGTCTTTTCTCATGGTCGTGTCTCCTGGGAAGGGACCCAATTGACCACTATTTGAAAGCGGAGTCAACCAAATTGGGCGCCTCCGGCGAGTCAGGAGCCGAACTCAACGATATCGACACCTTGCGGTATTTTCAGCCGGAATACCGAGGGATCCAGGGCGAACCCGCGGCGGATGTTCTCGAAACCGAAGGTCCACAGGTTGCCGCCCTCGTCCTCGATGCGCACCCGGCGGATGTCGTAGCGCTCGGCGTCGGCGGTGAGGATGATCTCGCGGAGCCCGGCGTTGGCCCGCCGGGGGATCAGCCTGAGCCGGTGGCCGTCGGCGGTGCTTTCCAGCAACTCGGCGCGAAAGTCCCGTTGCAGCTTGCCGATGCCCAGCAGGAACGACAACGGCAGGTCCGATCGAAACGCCCCACCCACGGCCGTCTTGATGACCTGGCGTTCGGCGGGTTGGTAGAAGTAGAGATGGCGCCCGTCGGAAAGGACGAACTGCCCCGCCGGCTCTTCGTAGCGCCAGAGCATCTTCCCGGGCCGGCTGAAGTAGAAGCTGCCTCTGCCCTCGATGCTCCGGTTGAGCGTGCGGTACTCGGTGGTCTGGTGGAACTCGGCGCTGTAGTCCCGCGTGGAGTCGTAGCGCCGCTGCACTTCCCGCACCACTTCCGCCGCATTCCGTGCGCCGGCTTGGGGCACAAGCGCCGCCAGGATCGCCGCGCATCCGAGCGCAACCGCCAATCCCGCCCGTCGGCTGCCCCACGGCCGCGGCAAGCGACCTCCGTCAGGGTCGAGGAGAGTCCGCATGTCGTCCTTTCGTAGTCTGTTCCGTCATTCCTCGATCTTCGGCGCCAGAACCTCGCGCGGCTTGGCGCCCTCCGCCGGTCCCACCACGCCCTCCCGTTCCATCTTCTCGATCATGCGCGCGGCGCGGTTGTAGCCCACCCTCAGGCGCCGCTGGACCATGGAGATGGAGGCCTGCCGGGTCTCGGTGACCACCGCCACCGCCTGGTCGTACATCTCGTCGTAGTCGTCGTCCAGGCCCCCGAGATCGCCGCCCCCTTCCGCGGCCGCCTCGAGGATGTCCGGCCGGTACTCGGGCCTCCCCTGCTGCTTGATGAAGTCCGTGACCTTGCCGATCTCCCGGTTGGAGACGTAAGGGCCGTGGAGCCGGATCAGGCGCGCGGTGCCGGGCGGCAGGAACAGCAGATCGCCGTTGCCCAGGAGCTGTTCCGCCCCCTGGCCGTCCAGGATCGTGCGCGAGTCGATGCGCGAGGTCACCTGAAAGGACACCCTGGCGGGGAAGTTGGCCTTGATGAGTCCGGTGATCACGTCCACCGAGGGCCGCTGGGTGGCCAGCACCATGTGGATCCCCGCGGCCCGGGCCTTCTGGGCCAGCCGCGTGATGTGCTCCTCGATATCCCGTCCCACGGACATCATGAGATCCGCCAACTCGTCGATGAGGATCACCACCCGCGGCATGCGCACGTGCACCAGTTCCTCGCGCCCGTCCAGGCGTCCCCCCAACTCCTCCTCGGCGGGGTCGGCGGACGCCGGGGCGCGCGGCGGTTCCTTCTCCAGGATGCGGTTGTAGTTGTCGATGTTGCGCGCGCCCTTGTCGCGCATCAGGCGATAGCGCCGGTCCATCTCCTGCACCGCCCAGAACAAGGCGGCGCGCGCCTCCTTGGGGTCGGTCACCACCGGCGTCAGGAGGTGGGGCAGACCCTCGTACGGCGTCAACTCGAGCATCTTGGGGTCGATCATGATGAAGCGCACGTCGTCCGGCGTGGCCCGATAGAGGATGCTCAGGATCATCGAATTGAGCGACACCGACTTGCCCGTGCCGGTGGCGCCGGCCACCAGCAGGTGCGGCATGCGCGCGAGGTCGGTGGCGAACGGAGCGCCGGAGACATCCTTGCCCAAGGCCAGGGGCAGGCTCGCCCCGGAATCGGAGTAGACCGGGTCTTCCAGGATCTCCCGCAGAACGACCGTCTCCCGCCGGGTGTTGGGCACCTCGATTCCGACCACGGACTCGCCCGGGATCGGCGCCAGGATGCGGATGCTCACCGCGCTCAGAGCCATGGCGAGGTCGTCCGCCACGCCCACGATGCGGCGCACCATGACGCCGGGAGCGGGGCGGAACTCGTACACCGTGATGACCGGTCCGGGCCGCGCCGCCAGCACCTCGCCCTCGATGCCGAAGTCCTGAAGCTTCCGCTGCAGCACGAGACAATTGGCCTCCAGCGAGGCCTTGTCCACGCCGGCCTTGTCCATGGGAGGCGAATCGAGGAACGCCATCGGCGGCAAGGTGTAACCGTTGCCGAGTTCCGGGAAGACGAACTGTTCGGGCTCCCGCCTGGGCCTGGGTTTGGCCTTGGCCTTCTTCCTGCGTGCCTTGGGCTCCTCCGGCGCCTCCTGCTCGATGACCTCGTCAAGGATGATCGGCGGCGGCTCGAAGTCCTTGTGCTCCTTCTTGACGTTGACGGGGGCCTCCCGTCCCGGTTTCAGCCGCCGCGCGGAAGCCGCGGCCGCGCCCATCGAAGAGCGAAGCTGGCCTTGTGCACCCGCGACACGACCCCACCAGTTCAACATGGACGTCTGGGACAGCAGCATGCCCGCGAGCAAGAACAGGAACACCGTGATCGCACACGTCCCGGCGTAGCCGAACATCTCCGTGAGCAACGCCCGCGAGAAGCCCCCCAGGGCGCCGCCGCCGTCCCGCGCCAGCTCCACCTCGTGCACGAGGCTGATCAGGATCGCCACGCCCCATAGCAGCACGCCGCTGCCGAAGAGCTGGAGGAGCCGCAACCTGCGCGGTTCTCGGCGAAACAGGCGCAGGGCCATCCACACCAGCAGCAGCGGCACCAGGTAGGCGGTGAGGCCGAAACCCTGGAGCAGCGCATCCGCCAGGTAGGCACCCACCACGCCCCCAAGGTTGAGGGTATCCTGCGAACCCGACGGGACGTTGAAGGAACGGTCCAGGGGGCTGTAGGAAGCGAGGCTCAGAACCGCGAAGCACGCGCCCACCAGCGCCACCGCGCCCCACAGTTCACGATTGATTCGAGTGCCGTTCTCCATGAGCGCCTCGCCTACATCTCCATGATATAGGGCACGATCACCGGCCGGCGGTGGAGCCGTTTCTCGAAGAACCGCCGCAGCGATCGGCGGATGCCTTCCTTCAACTCCACGGAATCCATGCGCGTCTCGGAACCGCAGCCGTCGAGGTACGCCCACAGCGCATCCTTCGCCGTGCCCAGGACGTCTTCCTCTTCCTCCGAACGCATGACGCCGCGCGCCAGGAGGTCCGGCCCCGCGGTCACCTCGCCGGTGCGCGGGTGCACCGCCATGGCCACCACCACGAGCCCGTCCTCGCTCAAGTGCCGGCGGTCGCGGATGACGATGTCCTCCACGTCGCCGACGCCCTTGCCGTCCACGAAGACCTTGCCGGTGGACACCGGCTCCACGCGCCAGGCGTCCTCCCCGTCCAGCTCCAGCACGTCGCCGTTCTCCAGCAGAAAGCAGTTGTCGGCGGGGATGCCCACGGCGCGCGCCAGTTCCACGTGTTTGCAGAGCTGCCGGTACTCCCCGTGCAGGGGCACGAAGTAGCGCGGACGGGTGAGCTGGAGCATGGTCTTCAGCTCCTCCTGGCTCGCGTGCCCCGATACGTGGATATCCGACGTGCGTTCGTAGTGGACCTGGGCGCCACCCTTGTAGAGGTGGTTGATGAGGTTGCTGATGATCTTTTCGTTCCCGGGGATGAACCGCGCCGACAGCACCACCGTGTCGCCCGGGTGCAGCCGGATGGAGCGGTGCTCGTCGAAGGCGATCCGGTGGAGCACGGAGAGGGGCTCCCCCTGGCTCCCGGTGGTGAGGAAACAGAGCCGGTCGTCGGCCACGTCCCGCCAGCTCTGGCCGTCCGTCATCACGTCGTGAGGAAGGCGCAGGTAGCCCAGGTCCGAGGCGATGCCCGAGTTGTTGATGATGCTCCGCCCGCTGAGCACCAGCTTGCGCCCGAAATCCGCCGCCACCTCCGCCACCTGCTGGATGCGCGGGATGTGCGAGGCGAAAGTGGCGATGAAGACGCGGCCCGGGCTGGACGCGAAGATGCTCCGGAGCCCCTGCCCGACGCTGCGCTCCGAAGGCGTGGTGCCCCGGCTCTCGACGTTGGTGGAGTCCGACAGCAGCATGAGGACGCCGCGGTCGCCGTAGGCCGCGAAGCGGTGGAAGTCGAAGTTCTCCCCCGCCACCGGAGTGTTGTCGATCTTGAAATCGCCGCTATGGACGACGATGCCCACCGGCGTCTCGATGGCCAGGGCGACGCAATCCACCAGGCTGTGGGTGACCGGAATCCCCTCGATCGTGAAGGGACCCACGGAGAAGCGCTCGCCCGGGACCATCTCCACCAGCTCCGTGGCCTCCTCGAGCCGGTGCTCGCGCAGCTTGTGACGCACGAAGCCCAGAGTGAGGCGCGTGCCGAAAACCGGCACCGGACAGTGCCGGAGGACGTAGGGCAAGGCGCCGATGTGGTCCTCGTGGGCGTGGGTGAGGATGATCGCCCGGGGCATCTTGCCCTGCTCCGTGAGGTAGCCGATGTCGGGAATGACGAGGTCGATGCCCAGTTGGTCGGGGCTCGGGAACATGACGCCGCAGTCCACCACGATGATGTCATCGCCCCATTCGAGCGCCAGCATGTTGCTGCCGAACTCGCCCAGTCCTCCCAGGGGTATGATTCTCAAGGAGTCCATTTACTGGGCCTGCCAGGTCCGGCAGCCTTCGGCCGGGTCCGGTTCGTGCCGCGGCGCCAGCCGCGCGGCGATGGCCTCGCGGACGCGCTCCATCTGCCCGCGTGAACGGTCGTCATGAGTCTCGGCGGCGATGGCCTCGCCGATGTGGACCTCCACCTGGCCGGACCGGAGGCGCCAATCGCCCGGCGGCATCAGGACACCCGACCCGATGACGGTGACGGGCACGATGGGCGCGCCGGCCGTCTCTGCCAGGCGGAAGCCGCCGCGCTTGAAGGGCAGCAGCTCGCCGTCGGTGCTGCGCGTGCCCTCGGGGAACACCACCACGGAGATTCCCCGCGCGAGCTTGTCGCGGGCGTTTTCCATCGCCGCCACCATGTCCTTGGAGCGGGTGCGCTTGACCAGGACGTGCTTGGACGCCCACAGCGCCCAGCCGAAGAACGGGACGCGCAGCAGCTCGCGCTTCGCCATCCAGCGCAACTGGATCGGCGCCAGCGCCTGCACCAGCACCGGAATGTCGATGTTGCTCTGGTGGTTGGCCATGAAGACGTAGGCCCGGGCCGGGTCCAGGTCCCCGGTCCGGCGTACCCGTACGGCCACGCCGCCGGTCTTGAGAATGCACCAGGACCAGAAACGGAATAACGGATAGACACGCCTGCCGTAGGGATCGGCGAGTCCGAGGATAATGATGGGAATGCTTTCCAGAAGGCTTAGGCCGAGAATCAGGGCCAGCTTGAGCGTGTACATGCGCTTGAAGGCGAATCCGACGAGCTTGGGAGCGGCCCGAAGCCCACAGTGCCTTTATTTTAGGGGATACGGCCGGTGAATGCAAAGTTGCCGGCCCGGACACCACGCTAGAGTTTGATCTTCTCCGCGTAAAGACCCTTGACGAAGCCGCCCTTGTCCAGCCGCTTCAGCGTGTCCAGCTCCAGGAAGCGTTGCGGGTCGAGCCGGCGCGCGCGCTCGTCCGTCACCGCCACCGCGTCGATGAGCGCCTGCACCCCCTCGATGCGCGGGACCGGCAGCGGTTCCAGGCGTTGCGCCAGCGCATTGTACGTGCCCGGGAGGGTCGCGCCCTGGGCCAGGGTCACGTACTTGTCGATGATGCGCATGGTGTCGGCGCGTTCGGCGAGGAAGTGCTGGATGCCGTTGAGGTAGGCCATGAGGAAACGCCGCAGCTCGTTGGGGCGGCGCTCGACGAAGGAACGGCTGGTCACCAGCAGGTCGGTGGTCAGGTGGACCTGGCCGAGGTCGAGCACCTTGATGCCCCAGTGCTGGACTTGCGCCGCCACGCTCCGCACCAGCGGCGCGGCCTGAACGACGTTGCGAAAAAGAGCCGCGGCCCTTTGGGGAGAGAAGCCGATGGGCACCATCTCCACGTCCTCCACCGGGTTCAGTCCCGCGCGCCTCAATAGAATCCGCGCGATCAGGTCGGACTTGCGCCCCAGGTTCGACACCGCGACCTTCTTGCCCTTGAGCTGGGCGAGGTCATCCACGTACGAGGCCACGCCGAAATGGTAGTTCTCGGGACTCGCGTGGCCGCCGACGAACACCAGGTCGGCGCCGCCGCTGATGGCCTCCAGCGTGGGCATCACGTCCTCGGAGGCCACGAAGATATCCACCCCCAGCAGGCTCTGCACGCCGCCCGCGGTGGCACCGTCGATGTACACGGGATCGATGTCGAGGCCGTACTTGGCGAAGAGCTCCGTGTCCCGGGCAATCCAGGTGACCACGGTGCCGGCACCGAAGCCGGCGAAGGCCACGCGAACCGTCCTGGAGTCGGCCGCGGAAGCGACGGAAACGACGGTCAGCACCGCGACGGCCGCTGCCGCAAGCACACTCAGGAATCGACGGAACATGAGCCCCTCCCCGCGGCCGGCAATGAGCGGAGCACCCGCGCCGTCCGCACCGCCATCCTATAGGCGGAAACGGGCACGGTCAATACGGCCGCCGGGTGCTCGCAAGCCTGTCTGACAGGCAGGAGGCTAGACCCCTTCCGCGAGCATGTCGATGAAGAGCGGGTGATCGTTCACCGCGGGCACCCGATGGTACTCCATGCCCAGATCGAGCGCCTTCCGCCGGGCCTCCACGTCGAGGTCGTAGAGCACCTCAACGTGGTCGCAGACGAAACCGATGGGCACCACGATCACCGCCTTCTCGCCTGCCCGGGCGAGGTCCTCGATCGAATCGCACACGTCGGGTTCGAGCCAGGGATCCCTGGGGTTGCCGCTGCGGCTCTGGTACGCCAGCGCCCAGCGCGCGCTCCCCACGGCCTCGGCCACCCGCCGCGAGGCGTCGGCGAACTGCTCCACGTAGGGGGAAGCGTCGGCCATGGACCGGGGAATGCTGTGGGCGGTAAACACCAGCGGGGCGCCGCGGGACGCCGGCGGCAGCCCTTCGAGTGTGGCGGTGACGCGGCCGGCCACCGCGCGAATGAACAGCGGATGGCCGGCCCAGGGTTCGGCGTACTCGACCACGGGAGCCCGTTGCCCCAGGGCCTCGCGCGCGGCCTCCACGCTGGCGATGTAGCGGTCCCAGGAGGCCTCGGTCCGGAAGGCGGAAAGAACGATGCCGCGCACGCGCCGGCGACCGTCGGCCGCGAGCGCCTCCAGGGTTTCGTCCAGGAACGGACGCCAGTTGCGCATGCCCACGTACACGGGTGTCGCGCGGCCGTCCCGCTGAAGCCGCTCGCGCAGCCCTTGCGCCTGGCGGCGCGTCAGGTCGTTCAACGGCGAGCGCCCGCCGATCTGCTCGTAGTGGCGCGCCACCTCTTCGAGGCGCGCCGGCGGAATGCCCCGCCCCTCGGTCACGCGCTCGAGGAACGGACGGATTTCGTCGGGATTCTCCGGGCCGCCGAAAGCGATCAGCAGGATCGCGTCGAAACGGTTCATGTCTCCCGGATATTCGTACGGATGAGCCGGAATCCGGCGGCTACCACTCGATGCGGATGCAAAGTTCCTCGCCGCGCTCCTCCACCGGCAACACCGTCAGCGGGTCCGCGCCCTTGGGCAGCACGCACTCCCCCGAGTGGAGGTCGAAACAATAGCCATGGTTGTCGCAGCGCACCTTGCCCGCAAGGATCGGGCCGTTCATCAGGTCCGCGCTCTCGTGCGGACAGTAGCGCGAGAACGCGAAGTAATCGTTCTCCAGGCGCGTCACCACGAGCGCGCGCCCGTTCAACTCCACCGCCTTGCGCTGCCCCGGCTCCAATTCATCCGCGCGCGCCACCGGTATGTAGGTCACTCCCACGCTTTCCTCCCAATCGATCCCGGCTGCCATGATGCACGCAGGGGCGACCACGCGGCCGCCCCTGCAAGAAACCCAATCGCATCATGAACCGAGTCAAGGCAAACGGTTACGGCCCCTGACGGACCGCTTCCCCATCCCCCGTTCGTCCCGAGCGTAGCCCTACGCGGCCGCCGCCCTGCTGGGCGCGTAACCGCCGCCGCGCAGCACCTGGCCCGGCAGGTCGCCGCTCAGGCGGCCGTCGTCGTAGATCACGCCGCCGTTGACGATGGTGTAGTGGATGCCGTCGGAACGCTGGATCAGCCGTTTGGTCCCGGCCGGGTAGTCATCGGCCCACTCCGGCTCGTAGGCGCGCACGGTGTCGGGATCGAACAGGGTGAGATCCGCGGCGTAGCCCGGCCGGATCAGCCCCCGGCCTTCCAGCCCGTAGACGGAGGCCACGTGGAAGGTGAGCTTGTGCACCGCCTCTTCCAGCGTCATGATGCCGCGCTCGCGCACCCACAGGCCCAGCAGCGTGGTGCCGTAGCCGAAGTCGGCGCCGTACATCACGTGGGCGCCGGCGTCCGACGTCCCCACCAGCACATAGGGGCTGCGCAGGATCTCGCCCATGGCCTGGGCATCGCCGCCCGTGTTGGCGTTCTGGAAGGTGGTGAGCAGCCCCTCGTCCAGCGACAGGTCGAGGAAGGCGTCCACCGGATCCTGGTTGCGCATGGCCGCCATGTCCGCCACGCTCTTGCCCTCGTAGCGCTTGTTCTCTTCCTTGACCACCTTCTCCACCTGCACGATGTCCCAGCGCCGGTGAAAATTGGTCAGGCGTTTGGTGGCCAGGTCCTCACGCAGCTTGGCGCGCGTGTCCGGGTCGGCGAAGGCCTGCTGGCGCACCTCCACGGGCAGGAACATGATGTTCTTCCAGGTGGGGAACTCGTCGAAGAGCTGGGCGTTCTGCAGATTGAAGTGGCGCACCAGCGGCACCGTCTGACTGAGGCCGTAGGCGCGGTAGCCGTCCCGGAAGATGCGCGACACCGCGTCCAACTGCTCCTGCCAGAGGGTGGGCTCGGCCCAGCGATGGTGCACGCTCTGCCAGATGATCGGGCGCTGCGTCCGGCTCGCCAGATCGTGGTAGATGTCGAAGTGCTCCATCTTGTTGCGGCCCAGGATGGTCTCGATGATGCCGCTGTTCATCTTTCCGAGCACGTCGCACAGGGCGTAGAGCTCCTCGTCGTCCGCCAGCCGGCTCGCCACGGGCTTGCCGTCCTCGCGCATGTGCCGCTCGTTGCGGTTGGTGGAGAACCCGAGCGCGCCCGCCTCCATGGCCCCGCGCACGAGGCCCTTCATCGTCTTCACCTCGCCGGCCGTGGCCTTGCGCTCCACCGATTCCTCGCCCATGACGTTCTGCCGCACCGCGATGTGCCCCACCAGGCCGCCGGCGTTGATGCCGAGCTTGCCCTCCAGGGAATCGAGGTATTCGCCGTAGCTGTGCCAGCCCCAGGTCACGCCCTTCTCCAGGGCGAAGCGCGGGATCGCCTCCACGCGCACGAAGCTCTTCACCAGGGCCTCCTCGCCGCCGTCGCTCACCGGCGCCAGCGCCAGCCCGCAGTTGCCCATGACGATGGAGGTGATGCCGTGCTGCGGCTCGGAAGTGCCGTAGGGATCCCAGAGGATCTGCGCGTCCATGTGCGTGTGGTGGTCGATGAAACCCGGCGCCACCACCAGCCCGCTGGCGTCGATGGTCCTGTTCGCCGAGCCGCCGAGGCGGCCCACCCCGACGATCTTGCCGTTTTTCACGCCCACGTCCGCCGTATGGGACGGCAGCCCGGAACCGTCGGCCACGCGCCCGCCGCGTATCAGCAGATCATATTCCATGGACAAGTCCTCCTTCGTCGCAACGTCTGGACATCAGCGAACGGAACCTCCGCGGAGGCCGAACCGCCTTGGCGGAGCATATTGAATCGCGGGGGGTTGTGCAACACGTTGCGTCATTGCCCTTTTCGGATCAATCGGCCACACTTTCCAGCCGGAGTCGCCGACCTCGATACCCACTCAACCGGCGAAAACGAACAGGAGCAACCATGGATCTCAAGGTCGTAGGGCAACCGGTAGGACGCGTGGAGGGGCCGGACAAGGTTTCCGGGCGAATGGTGTACACGGCGGACGTGGACGTGCCGGAGGCGTTGTGGGGCAGGTGTTTGCGCAGCACCATGGCGCATGCCCGGCTGGCGCGCGTGGACGCGTCCCGGGCGCGGCAGGTGCCGGGGGTACGCGCGGTGCTGACGGGCGCCGACGTGCCCGATTTCCGCGTGGGCGTGAGCCTTCAGGACCTGCCCGTGCTGGCGCGCGACAAGGTGCGCTTCATCGGCGACAAGATCGCGGCGGTGGCGGCGGAGACGGCGGACGCGGCCGAACAGGCGCTGGCGCTCATCGAGGTGGAGTACGAGGAGCTGCCCGCGGTGGCCGGCATCGAGGAAGCCCTGGCCGACGGGGCGCCGGTGATCCACGAGGGGCTCGCGGACTACGCCGGCGTGCCCGGCCGCCCGGAGGACCGGGCCAACGCCCTGTCCCTCAAGGAACACAGCGCCGGCGACGCGGCGCGCGCCATGGCGGACGCCGAGGTCGTGGTCGAGCACACCTTCCGCACGCCCGGGGTGCACCAAGTGTACCTGGAACCCCACGCCACCGTGGTATCGGCCGGAGACCCGGGCCGCATCGACGTGTGGGCGTCGTGCAAGGCGCCGTTCCGGCTCAAGCAGATGCTGGCCGCGCAACTGGAGCTGGACGAGGCGAACATCCACGTCCACGGCGTCGCCCTTGGCGGCGACTTCGGCGGCAAGGGCTCCCAGATGGACGTGCCGGTCTGCTACTACCTGTCCAGGGCCGCGGGGCGCCCGGTGAAGATGGTGATGAACTACACCGAGGAACTCATGGCCGGCGACCCGCGCCACCCCTCGGTGATGCGCGTCAAGCTCGGGGCCCGGCGCGACGGTACCCTGACGGCCCTGGACAGCGACATCTACTTCGACACCGGCGCCTACTCCGGCTTCAAGCCCTCGGAGATCGACGGCACCTTCATCGTCAACGCCTACCGCATCGCCGACTACGCCATCCGTACCTACAACGTCTACACCAACGGCGTGCCCGGCGGTTACATGAAGTCGCCGGGGCAGCCGCAGACGGTGTTCGCCATCGAGTCGCTGCTGGACATGCTGGCGCGGGAGCTGGACATGGACCCGGTGGCGCTGCGGCTCCAGAACCTGATGCAGGACGGCGACGAGCTGCCCAACAAGCGCGCCATGCAGAAGATCCGCTGCCGCGAGACCCTGGAGGCCGCGCTCGCGGCGGCGGGATGGAACGACGCGCCCGCCGGCCCCGACACCGGCCGGGGCATGGCCCTCTCCTTCCGCCACACCGGCGGCAGCGGCACGGTCAACCTGGAGCTCACCTGCGACGCCGGCGGCGGGGTCACGGTGCTCACCGCCATCCCCGACATCGGCACGGGCACGCACACCCTGCTGCGCCAGATCACCGCCGAGATGCTGACCCTGCCGGCGGACCGCGTGCAGGTGGCGCGCGGCGACACCGACACCTTCGAGACCGACGCCGAGCCCGGCGGCAGCAAGATCACCGCCATGGTGGGGCGCGGCCTGGTGGAAGCGGTGCAGGAACTGCGCGACCGGATGACCGAGGCGGCCGCCCAGGCCCTCGCCTGCAAGCCCGACGCGGTCGCCCTGGCGGACGGCCTCTTCACGGCCGGCGCCGCATCGCTGGCGTTCGCCGACGTGGCCGGAAAGCTCATCGCCGAGGAGAAGGCGCTGTCCGTGCGCAAGTCCTACCGTCCCGAGCGCTCGCCGGTGCCGGCTTTCTTCGTCCAGGTGGCGGAGGTGGCGGTGGACCGGGAGACCGGCACCGTGGACGTGAAGAAGGTGGTGACGGCCCACGACGTCGGCACCGTCATCAACCCCTTGGGGCACCAGGGACAGATCGACGGCGGCTTCGTGCAGGGCCTGGGTTACGCGGTGATGGAAGAGATGGTCAAGGACGGGCCACGGGTCACGACCCTCAACCTCGGCGACTACTGCGTGCCGTGCGTCAAGGACCTGCCAGCGCTGGAGACCGTGCTGGTGGAGGACCAGACCGGTCCCGGTCCCTACAACGCCAAGGCCATCGGGGAAATGAGCATCGTGGCCACGGCGCCGGCCATCGCCAACGCGGTGGAAAACGCGGTGGGGGTGCGCATCCTGGACCTGCCCATCACCGCGGAGAAGGTGTACAACGCGTTGCAGGAGGGGTGAACGGCCTCCGGCCCCGCCCCGCCTGGATTCCCGCTTCCGCGGGAATGACGTTTCGGGGGCACCGTTGCCTCGGGAGTATGGACACAGCCGCTTCCGCGGGAATGACGGTGTCGTGGCGAGTCTCCGCCGCCGTTTCCCCTACGACTTGGGCCAGGACGTGATCCGCGACTCCGGGCGCAGCTTGTCCCGGTCGTAGGTTTCCCAGTGGACGAAGTCGTCTACCTTGCGGCGCGGCTTGGGTTTGGGCCAGGCGCGCGGGAGCCCCACGGGCATCACCCATAGCAGGCGCAGCGGGCGCGGCACCTCGAACAGCGCGCGCAGCTCCGGCTCCACCTCCTTGCGCACCGAGACCCACACCGTGCCGAAGCCCATGCTCGCCGCCGCCAGCATCATGTGCTCCACCGCGTTGGCCACGTTGGCCTGGAAGAGCTTCTCACGGTCCGAGGGCTGACGCGTGGTGAGGTAGACCCGGCGGGTGCGGGCGTCGCCGCACACCAGGACCAGGGCGCTCACGTCGCCCACGTAGTCCTTCTTGAGCCCCTTGTAGTTCACCGGATCCTCGAGCTTGCGCTGGTTCCACTCGGCGGAATAGATCGCCCGGACCTTGCGCATCTTCGCCCGGTCCCGGGTCACGATGAACTCCCACGGTTGGCTGTTGGCTCCGGACGGTGCGAGCCGGGCCGCCTCGAACATGAGCCGTAGCTGCTCGTCCGTCACCCGCCCGCTCTTGTAAACGCGCACGCTGCGGCGCGCCGCCATCACATCCAGCAGTCCATGTGTGTCCATCGTTGCCTCCCTTCTCTCCGCGCCTGTCGACACGACTGCCTGCCGACACCACTTCCAAACACAAGATGGCATCCTTGACTACCCTGTGGTACTTCTGCCGCAGGACCATGATCAACGTCGTCGGAATCGTTGCGAAGTACGGAGAGGAGAAGGCCGAGAAGATCATGCGCGGGACCATTCCGTGGCTGGAGGGCCGCGGCATGGAGGTGCTCGTGGAGGCCGAGTTCGGCACCGCGGGCGGCAGCGTCGCGCGCAAGGAGGAAATGGCCGAACGCGCCGACCTGATCGTCGTCCTGGGCGGAGACGGCACGCTCCTGAGCATCGCCCGCCTGGTGGAACGGCCCGAGGTGCCCATCGTCGGGGTCAACCTCGGGGGCCTCGGCTACATCACCGAGATCGCGTTGGACGAGCTCGAAGAGGTGCTCGCCAGCACCATCGCGGAGAACTACACCATCGAGAAACGCATGACCTTGCAGGTCAGCATTTCGGGCAAGGACGGCGTACAGCACCTCCGTATCCTCAACGACGCTGTCATCACCAAGGGCGCCCGCTCCAAGATCATCGACCTGGAGACCTACGTCGGCAGTGATTACCTGTGCACGTACCGGGCCGACGGTCTCATCATCTCCACGCCCACGGGATCGACCGCGTATTCGCTGGCGGCCGGCGGCCCGATTCTTCACCCGGCCATGAGCGCCATCATCCTCTGTCCCATCTGTCCGCACACGCTGACCACCAACCGGCCCATCGTCATCGCCAGCGACGCCCGTATCCGGTCGACCCTGAGGTCCTCCGGGGACACCGTCATCCTGATCCCCGACGGCCAGGAAGGCATACTCCTGAACAACGGCGACCGCGTGGAGGTGCGCCGGCACAAGTCGCCGGTGTCGCTGGTACGCCTCCCGACGCGGTCGTACTTCGACGTGCTGCGCAACAAGCTCAAGTGGGGAGAGCGCTAGTGTCCTGTCTGGTTGATTAACCAGACAGGACACTAGCGTGACGCGTCGCACTGGCGGTCGCATCCATGCTGCAGCAGCTTCGCATCCGCAACATCGCCGTCATCGACCAGGCCGAGCTGGAGCTTGGGCTTGGGCTGAACGTGCTCACGGGCGAGACGGGCGCCGGCAAGACCATGGTCCTCGCCGCCTTGAACCTCATCCTCGGAGGCCGGGCGTCGTCCGACCTGATCCGCGAAGGCGAAACCGAGGCCACCGTGGAGGCCCTGTTCGGAGACCTGCCCGCGCCCACGCGCGGCGCCCTCGAGGCGGCCGGCTGCGGAGACGACGACGAACTGGTGCTGAAGAGAGTCGTGAACCGCGGGGGCCGCGGCCGCATCTATCTCAACGGCAGCCTGGCCTCGCGCTCGCTCCTGTCCGAAATCGCCCCCGGCCTCATCCACATCTACGGACAACACGAGCAGCACACGCTGCTGCGCACCGAAACCCACCTCGCCCTGCTCGACGCCCACGGCGGCCTCGAGCACAAGGCCGCCGCCATGAGGGAGCGCTTCACGGCGTTCGCGGACGCCTGGCGACGGGTGTGCGATCTCCGGGAGAAGCTCGCGGACGCGGCTCGGGAAGAAGCCTTCCTGCGTGCCCAGGCGGATGAGATCGAAGACGCGAGGCTCGAACCCGGCGAAGAGGATGCCCTGCTCGACAGGCGCCGGCTGATCGTCCATTCCGAGAAGCTCTACCAGACCTGCAAGGAAGGCGAGAGCCTCCTCTACGAGGATGACAACGCCGTGGTGGGAGCGCTGGGACGGTTCCTCCCGCGCCTCCGTGACATGGCGGAGATCGACGGCACGCTGTCCGAGGCGGTGACGCTGCTGGAAGGATCGGTGGCGCAACTCGATGAGGCCGCGGCAGCAATCCGCCAGTATGCGGACCGGCTGCATTTCGACCCGCGGGAGCTGGAACGGCTCGAAGACCGTCTGGCCGAGATCAACCGGCTGAGGCGAAAATACCGCGCGTCGGTGGAAGAGATCCTGGCGCTGGCCGAACGGGCGAGGGAAGAGCTCACGGCCATCGACCGCGGCGAGGAGAGTCTGGCCGCGCTGACGCGGGAGTTCGAGGCGGCCCGGGATGCCGCGTGGAAACTGGCGGAGGAACTGTCGCGCCTGCGCAGGCGCGCGGCCAAGACGCTCCAGCGCCGCATGGAGCAGGAAACCGCCCAGATAGGACTGCCCAACACGACCTTCGAGGTGCGTTTTCGCGCGCGCGCCGACACCCGCGACCAGCCGCCGTTCGTGATGGGAGACAGGCGCATCGGGCCGGACGGGGTCGACGACATCGAGTTCTTCTTCTCGCCGAACCCGGGCCACGAGGTCCGGCCCCTCGCCAGGATCGCCTCGGGCGGCGAACTGTCGCGCCTCATGCTGGCGCTCAAGTCCGTCGTGTTGAGCGGGAGCGAGATCCCCACCCTGCTGTTCGACGAGGTGGATGCCGGCATCGGCGGAGGCGTGGCCGAGATGGTGGGCCGCAAGCTCGCCACCGTGGCGCAGTCCCGCCAGGTGATCTGCGTGACCCACCTCGCCCCCATCGCTGCCCTGGCGCGCTCTCACTACGTGGTGGAGAAGACCGTCGATCGGGGCCGCACCTTCACCACGGTACGGAAGCTCGAAGAGGCGGAGCGCGTGCGCGAGCTGGCACGGATGCTGGCGGGCGTGGAGGTGACCGCGCAGGCGGAACGGCATGCCGCCGAGATGCTCAAGGTCGACCAGCCCGGCCGGACGTAGCGCGCCGCGCCCGAGCCCGCCAACGCATCCCCCTTGCCTCGCGGCCCGCGTATCGGTTATGCTTGTCATCCAACCGGCGGTCGAAGATCCTGCGGGATCCGTACCGCCCAAGTTTCCGAGCGTGGGGCCGTAGCTCAGCTGGGAGAGCGCTTGAATGGCATTCAAGAGGTCGCCGGTTCGATCCCGGTCGGCTCCACCACGTTTCCAGAAACCTGTCTGGAGGTGGTGTGTCGCAGCTTCGAGCAGCGGGAGGCGGGGTCTTTTCAGGCTATGACCTGGATGCGTGCTTCTACGATGAAATGTTCGAACCCCACGGCAACCCCCGCAACTCATCCCGCGGACTGCACGCGGCGTTGGCCGAGCTGGCGCCCGAAGACCTCGTCAAGCTCCAAGACGGCGTCTATCGGCACTTCCTGCACGAAGGCATCACGTTCACGGTGCTCGACGCCGACAATGTAACCGAGCAGATCATTCCCATCGACTGTGTCCCGCGGGTGCTGACGGCGACGGAGTGGCAACACCTCGAACGCGGCCTCAAACAGCGGCTGGCGGCGCTCAACCTCTTCCTCAAGGACGTCTATCACGAGGGGCGGTGCCTCAAGGACAGGATCGTTCCCATCGACCTGGTGTTGGGTTGCCCGCAATACCGCATGGAGATGCGCGGCCTCAACGTACCCCATGACGTCTACGTCGCGGTCTGCGGCACCGACGTGGTGCGCACCCACGACGGTTTCGCCGTCCTCGAGGACAACCTGCGCGTGCCCTCCGGAGTGTCGTACATGCTCGCCTGCCGGAACGCCATCAAGGAGGCCTTCCCGCGGCTCTATCGCGCCAACCGGGTACGCGAGGTCTCCGACTACGCCGAGTTGCTCTACAGAACACTGGCCTCGCTGCGACCTTCTCAACAGGCTCCCCGCGTGGCGATCCTGACTCCGGGCATGCACAACGCCGCGTACTACGAACATGCGTTTCTCGCCGGCGAGATGGGCATCGACCTGGTGGAGGGGCAGGACCTGATCCTGCGCGACAGCGCGCTCTACAGCCGCACCACCTCCGGCCTGCGCCGCGTGGACGTGCTGTACCGGAGGATCGATGACGACTTCCTCGATCCGGTGCAGTTCCGCTCCGACTCGGTCCTGGGGGCGGCGGGGGTCTTTCACGCCTATCGCGCCGGCAACGTGGTGGTGGCCAACGCGCCCGGTACCGGAGTAGCCGACGACAAGAGCCTGTACGCGTACGTCCCGGAGATCATCCGCTACTTCCTGGGCGAGGAGCCCATCCTCGCCAACATCGAGACCCACCTGTGCCGCGAGCCTTCGGGGTTGGCCTACACCCTGGAGCACCTCGAAGAGCTGGTGGTCAAGGAAGTGGGCGGGGCCGGAGGCTACGGCATGCTGGTGGGCCCGCATGCGAGCGCGGACGAGCGCGCCCGCTACGCCGAGCGGCTGCGCGCCGATCCGGCCAACTTCATCGCGCAACCGGTGCTCGCGCTGTCCCGTGCGCCGTGCTTCATCGACGGCGCCATCGAGCCGCGCCACGTCGACCTGCGTCCCTTCGTGCTGCAGGGCCGCGACGAGCAGCACGTCGTTCCCGGCGGGCTGTGTCGGGTGGCGTTGCGCCGCGGCAGCCTCGTGGTCAATTCCAGCCAGGGTGGCGGCTGCAAGGATTTGTGGATCGTGGAGGATTGAGTGCGGTCGGCACCGAGGAACGGACTATGCTCGCACGTCTAGCGGCCGAGTTCTACTGGCTGGGCCGTCACGCGGAGCGCATCGAGCACACGGCGCGGCTGCTGCGCTTTCAGCTCAACCGCCTCCCGGACCGGCCGGCGGACGAGTTGACCCTGGGATGGCAGGCGGTCTATCGGATCCTGGGACAAACGTCCGTGAGCATGATCGCCAGCGGAGACGACGCCGAAACGGTCGTCATACCGGACGCCTACACCCTGGCCGGCAAGCTCGTGGAGGAGCGGGCGAATCCCGACTCGCTGCTGTCCTGTTGGGAGCACGCGAGAGAGAACGGGCAACGCGTAAGGGCGCAACTGCCGCTGCCGGTATGGACCTGTCTCAACCAAGGTTATCTGTGGATACGAGACAGCGATTTCAACACCGCGTGGACCCGCGGACCGTCGGCCCTGGTGGGCGAGGCCGTCGATCGGCTGCATCTGTTGGCCGGGGTCGTGGAGGCGGTCATGCCGCGGGACGAAGCGTGGCGCTTCCTGGAGCTGGGCCGGTTCATCGAGCGGCTGCAGCATCAGGCCGAGCTGCTGGCGGGCTGGGTCGAGTTCAACCGCGAGGAAGCGGGGGCCAGCGCCCTCTCATGGGCGGACCTCTTGCGCGTGTGCGGCGCCTATGAAGTCTACTGCCGCCGCCATTCCACCAACGTGGAGCGGCAGCAGACGATTGGCCTTCTCACCCAGGACCCGGAACTCCCCCGCTCACTGCACTTCGCCGCTCAGCGCATCGCCCGGCTGCTGTCCGGAATCGATCCGGTGGGCGCCCGCTACCCCATGGCGGCGCCCCACCGCATGGCGCTGCGTCTGGCCGCATCCATCGAGGTGGAACCCACCGGCCTCTCCGGAGAGGCCGGTGAATTCTTCCGCGCCGTCGGACAGCACGGCCGCGGGCTCCACGATCTCACCATGGCCGCCTACGTCACCCATACTCTTCCGCGGGAGCTCGCGACGTGACCGTGACCTACCAGATCGAGCACCGCATGTGCTTTCGCTATCCCGCGCCGGCGGAGGACTCGGTGATGACGCTCTACGTCTGTCCGCTCCGTGACCGCGTGCAACTGGTGCGGAAGTTTCTTGTCGAGACCCAACCGGACGGCGCGTTGTTCGAGTTCACCGATCCCTTCGGCAACACCGGGCATTTCCTCGAGCGGCCGCGGGTTCGTGAAGAACTGCGCGTCGTCGCTCGTTCGACGGTGGAGTTGGGACCGGTGGCGCGTGCCCCGAAACGGTTGGACCCCGCGGCATGGACACTCCTGCGGCGCACCGCCCACAACGTCGCGCTCTGGCCGATGCTGCACCCCAGCCGCTTCGTGGCACCGACGCCGGCCCTGGAGAAGTTCCTGGAAACCCACGGCATCGCACCCGGCGACGACCCGCTGGTCAGCACGCGCGAGCTTTGCACCACGCTCTACCGCGTATTGGAGTACGCGCCGGGCGAAACCACGGTGGACTCGCCCATCGACCGTATCCTCGAGACCGGCCGGGGCGTATGCCAGGACTACGCCCACGTGATGGCCGCGGTCCTGCGGGGATGGGGCATACCGTGCCGCTACGTTTCGGGGTACTTGGGACCGAGCGCGGCGGGGGTGTCGGAAGGCGAGAGCCACGCGTGGGTGGAAGCCTGGTTTCCCGGCGCCGGGTGGAACGGGTTCGACCCCACCAACGATACGGAGGGCGACGAGCGTCACATCCGGGTCGCCGTGGGGCGGGACTACGCCGACGTGCCGCCCACGCGCGGCACGTTCCGTGGCGCCGGCGGTTCGATCCTCGACACGGAGGTGGCGATCGAACGCGTCGACGACTCGGAGTCGGACGGCCAAGGCCCGTGGAACTGAAGGAGCAGGCGCGGACCTCGGCCCGCGCCACACGCTTTTTCACCGATTCTCTCTCGGAAAGGCGCGAGAACTATGATATCGGACGTTGTTTCAAGGATTGAGACGCAGCTATCTATCAAGGGTCGAGGGTCCCGGACCTGAAATGCAGGCCGCGACCACAGTTCCTTGTCACAGAGGGGTCAGCACTGACGCGAACACGCATGGGAGGCGATCATGACACTTTCTGAAATCCAACAACTGATGGCCGACAACGACGTGCGGCGCGTCGACTTGCTCGTCACAGACCTCATCGGCCGTTGGCAACACTTCTCGATACCCCCTTCCAAGGTGAAGGAAAGCCTCGTCGAACGCGGCCAGGGCTTCGATGGCTCCAGCCTGCGAGGCTTCCAGTCCATCGACCAGTCGGACATGCTGCTGGTGCCCGACCTCGACTCGGCGCGCATCGATCCGGTGGAGCCGGAGCCGTCGCTCAAGCTCATCTGCGACGTGGTCGACCCGTTGACCGGAGATCGCTACAGCCGCGATCCGCGCTGGGTCGCCACCAAGGCGGAGGCCCATCTCGCCACCACCGGCATCGCCGACAAGGCGTTCTTCGGCCCGGAGCTCGAGTTCTTCGTGTTGGACAACGTGCGTTTCGGGCTCAAGCCCAACTCGTCCTTCCATACCGTCGACTCCGATGAGGCCGACTGGAACTCGGCGCGGGAGGAGGGCGATCGCAACCTGGGCTACAAGATCCCGCCCAAGCAGGGCTATTCGCCCGTCCCGCCGTTCGACCAGCTCGCCGACCTGCGCTGGGAGATGTCGGAGAAGATGGAGCAAGTGGGTCTCGAGTTCGAAGTCCACCACCACGAGGTGGCCACGGGCGGGCAAGGCGAGATCGCGACGCGCTTCCAGACCCTGCGCCGGAAGGCCGACGAGACCCAGTGGTACAAGCACATCGTGCGCAACGTGGCCAGGGCCCACGGCAAGACGGCGACCTTCATGCCCAAGCCGCTGTTCGGCGACAACGGCAGCGGCATGCACGTGCACCAGTCGCTGTGGCTCGGGGACACGCCGCTCTTCTACGAGGCCGGCGCCTACGCGGACCTGTCGGAGCTGGCGCGCTTCTACATCGGCGGCCTGCTCAAGCACAGTCCCTCGCTGCTGGCCTTCTGCGCCCCCACGACCAACTCCTACAAGCGGCTGGTGCCGGGCTTCGAAGCGCCGGTCTATTTGGCGTACTCGGCGCGCAACCGTTCCGCCGCCGTGCGCATTCCCACGTACGAAACCTCACCCGCCAGCAAGCGCATCGAGTACCGCTCGCCCGACCCCTCGGCCAACACCTACCTGGCCTTCTCGGCCTTGCTGATGGCGGGGCTCGACGGCATCCGCAACCGCATCGACCCCGGCGATCCCACCGACACGGACATCTATGAATTGTCCCCGGAGGAAGCGGCGCGGATCCCTTCCGTACCCACGTCCATGGAAGAGGCCGTCGCGGCGCTGGGCGCGGACCACGACTACCTGCTCGTGGGCGATGTCTTCACCCAGGATGTCATCGACCACTACATCGCGTTCAAGGAACAGGAATCGAAGGATGTCTTCCTGCACCCGGTGCCGGCGGAGTTCTTCCACTACTTCCACATCTAGGAGTAGCAACCCCATCGAGTGTCCCTAATCCATGCAACGGGAGGTGCCGGTAACATGAGCATTCATGGTTTTCCGACAAGGGTTTCCGTATTGGGTGGGCATTGGAGCCGCTTGGCGGCGGCGGGAGGACTGGTGGCCGCGTTGGGCTTCGTCTGGTTGGCCACGTCCGCGCACGCCGCCGTGGAAAAGGAGGTGCAGTTCGTCCTGAACACCTTCTCCTTCCTTATCTGGGGCGCACTCGTCATGTGGATGTGCGCGGGCTTCACCATGCTGGAATCGGGCATGGTGCGGACCAAGAACGTCTCCATGATCTGCCTCAAGAACATCGGCCTCTACTCCATCGCCGGGCTGATGTACTTCTTCATCGGCTACAACCTCATGTACGTGGACGTGGGCAGCTTCATCGGCACCTTCACCGGCCTCTACGGACCGACGGCCAGCGAGGTAGCCCTGCTGGCCGGCCAGGAAGAGGCGCGGGAGGCGGTCCTCAAGAACAACTACTCGACCATGTCCGACTGGTTCTTCCAGATGGTGTTCGTGGCCACCACCGCGTCCATCGTCTCCGGCACCCTGGCGGAACGGGTAAAGCTCTGGACCTTCTTTCTGTTCATCGCGATCCTCACGGGCGTCGTCTATCCCATCGTGGGGGCGTGGACCTGGGGCGCGGGATGGCTCGGAGCGATGGAGTTCAAGGACTTCGCCGGCTCCACCATCGTCCACTCCACGGGCGGTTGGGCGGCCTTGGCGGGGGCGCTGGTGGTGGGACCGAGACGCGGCAAGTTCCGTCCCGACGGCAGCGTCAAGAGCACGCCGCCGTCCAACATCCCCATCGTGACGCTCGGGATCTTCATCCTGTGGTTCGGGTGGTTCGGCTTCAACGGCGGCTCGCAACTGGCACTGAGCGGCGCCGCGGACGCCATCGCCATCAGCCATATCCTGGTCAACACCAACCTGGCGGGGGGCGCGGGGTTCCTCGTCGCCCTGGTCATGGCCCGCCCCATACTGGGCCGCATCGACCTGCTCGCCGGCCTGAACGGCGCTCTCGCGGGGCTCGTGTCCATCACCGCCGGACCGGACTTCACCACGCACATCTGGGCCGTCGTCATCGGCGCCATCGGCGGCGGGATCTGCGTCGCGGGCATGAGGCTCCTGGATGCGCTCAAGGTGGACGACGTGGTGGGGGCGGTGCCGGTGCACCTGTTCGCGGGCATCTGGGGGACGCTGGCGACGTGCATCGTCGCGGGCGGAAACTTCGGCGTCCAGCTTCTCGGCGTCGTCGCCGTGGGTGCGTTCGCCTTCGGAGCCTCGTACGCCCTGTGGTTCGGACTGAAGCTGATCATGGAGGTGCGGGTGTCTTACTCGGTGGAGGAACTCGGGCAGGACGCGGGAGAGCTCGGTATCGAGGCGTATCCGGAGTTCATGCTCATGCCCGATCCGGACGACGTGGCCGCGATCCGCGGCGACGAGTGACGAGCGCGGCACCGCGAGCACCGCGCTGGAAAAGAGGACGGCGTGGCGGTCGGCAATGCCGGCCGCCACGCCGTCCTCTCATGTGAAGGAAGCGGGCAATCAGCCGGGCTGCGTGCCGGCGGACGATGTCGCGGGCGCGGGAAGGGTGACCCAGAACTCGGTATAGACGCCGGAGTCCGATTCGACCCCCATGAGCCCCCCGTGCTGGGACACGATGTCCTGGGAAAGAGACAGACCCAGTCCCGTGCCTTCTCCCGTGGGCTTGGTGGTGACGAAGGGTTCGAAGATTTTCTTGATCATGTCCTGCGGGACACCGGGGCCGTTGTCGCGGACGCGGAACTCGACCTGGTCGTCCTGACGCTTGCTCGACAACCGGATGCGCGGCTCATACTGGCTATCGCCCTTGGCGCGCTCGAATGTCGCCTGACATGCATTGGTGATGAGATTGAGGAACACGCGGCTCAAGTCCTGAGGCACCACCTCCACCTCGCCGACAGCGATGTCGAAGTCTTCTTCCCAGGTTACGTTGAACCGCTGGTCCTTGGCGCGCATGGCGTGATAGGCGAGATCGGCGTACTGCTTGAGCAGCGCGTTGAGGTCCACCGCGCGCCGGTCGCCGGATTGCGCACGCGAGTGATCCAGCATGCTGCGCACGATGCCGTCGGCGCGCTTGCCGTGCTGGTTGATCTTGCCGAGATTGGAGGTCAGATCGTCGAGGATGCTCTCGATCTCATCACGCGCGTCCTCGGGGAGCTGTTCACGGACCTCGCCCAACACCTCCCGAACCTCTTCGATCAACTCGCCGGACACCTCGGAGAAATTGTTGACGAAATTGAGCGGGTTCTTGATCTCGTGCGCGATGCCGGCGGCGAGCTGACCCAGGGAGGCCAGCTTCTCCTGCATGACCACCTGGTGCTGCGCCGTCTTCAGGTCCTGGAGGGTCTGCTCCAACTCCCCGTTCTTGTCCTTCAACTCGTCGGCGAGCTTCTCCACAAGGTTGAGGCGCTGCACTTCCAGAGAGTGACGCCGGAATACCTCCAGCGCCTCGGCCATGTCGGTCACCTCGTCGTTACCCCGGACCTCCACCGGCACCTCCAGGTTGCCGTCGGCCATGGACCGCATGGACGCGGCCAACCCGGTGAGGCGCCGGATCAGGTAGCGACCGACGAAGATCCACCCGAGGGCGACGGCGCCGACGACGTTCACCACGTTGAGCACCACCAGCACGATCATACTGGTGCTCACCGCCGCGCTGGAGGCCTGGCTGGCCTCGGCCGCGTGGCGGTCCGCCACCGCCACCACGCGGTCCATGGTTGCCAACAGACCAGCCGCGGTGGAGCGGTTATCCTCGATGTACTTTGCCTGCAACTCCGCTTCGCGCAGGATGGCTTCCTGCAGGTCGAAGATTCCTTCGGCCCCGCGCCCCAACGACTTGAGCCTTTCGAACTCGAAGTCGAGCATCCGCGTGGGAGCGGCGTGTGCCTCGGAGGCCCCGAAGGCGCGCTCGAACGAGCCGAGGGCCGCGTTGTAGCGCTCCCGCAGCGGCTGGATCAGAGTGCGGTCGTTCAGCACCGCGGCTTCGGCCAGCAGCCTCGCGGCGAGGTTGGCCTGCGTGTGCAGAGTCAGCAGATCGCGATAGCGCACCTGTTCCGCGTACGACGTGCGTTCCTCGGCAGGTACCGGACTGTCGCCGATCGCCCTCAGGCCCGTGGCGAGAAAGAAAGCCTGGTCGTCGATCTCGGGCACGAGGATGCGGTCGATCTGCCGGGTCATGACAGGGATCTCGACCTCCCGCGCGTGCAGCCGGAGTTCGATCTCCCGCCGCCGCGATGACGACTGTTCGATCTTGTCCAGATTCGTGGTGAGGGCGTCGGAGAGGGAACGAAGCCGGTCCGCCTGTTGCTGATTTCCCAGCGAGTCCTGTGTCTGGAGCTCCTCGATCAACTTGCCGAGCAACTCCTTGTCCCGGGCGATGGTTGTCTTGACCTCGGTCAGATCCTCGGCGGACGAGGCCGATACAAGACGCGACGCCGCGTTGACGAGCGCCGAACTCTGCTGCGCGGCGCGGATGGCGGCTACCAGGCTGGGCACGCTCTTCTCGGTAATCCGCCGTTGCGAATTGCTCACGACCCCGAACGCGACCAGCGCCACCGCGCTGGCCGCCAGCATGAGCAGCACGCCCGCGCCGAAGGCGGTGTACATCTTGACGCCGATGCCGATGCGCCAGCTCTCGACGCGTGTAAGAACGTTGACGAGACTCAAGGCCGCTCCAGACGCCGGATCGAGCGGAACCGCTCGGAGCCGTCGATCACGGTCAGGTACACCCGGTCGGAGCCCTGGTTGTCGGACTCCCCGTAAAGCAGCATGAAGCCGCCAAGATCCATGGTGCCGGCCTTTTGCAGGGCGCGGATGAAACCCTTGCGCGTGAGATTCGCTCCGGCTCGGCGCAGTGCCTCCACGGCGACTCTGCCGGTCAGGTATCCCTCGAGGGAGACGAAGCCCGGTTCCGCGCTTGCGGCCACCGCGCGCAGCGCTTCATGGTATTGCCCGACGACGGGGATCCAGCGGTCGTGGGGGAAGGGCACCACCTGGGTCACGATGACGTCCTTGCCCGACGGGCCCAGCGCCCTTGCCAGCGCCGAGCTGCCGACGAAGGATATGTTCACGAAGACGGGATTGAAGTCGAGATAGCGGGACCACTTGATGAATTCCGCCACGGGTTCGTAGGCGCCGACAATGATCACCGCCTCGGGACGGCCCTCGCGCAGGTCGAGCACCGCGGTCTTGACCGCGCGGGTATTGCGCGGGTAAGTGGCCTCCGCCGCCAGCGTCATGCCGCGCCGGTGGAGCGCCTGCAGCGTGCCCGCGAGCCCGGCGCGTCCGTAGGAATCGTCCTGGTAGAGGATGCCGATGCGCTTCACCCCGAGGTCGCGGGTGAGGCGTTCGACCATCTCCTCGGTCTCCTGATAGTAGGACGCGCGCACGTTGATGACGGTAGGACGCCGGCGCGCGTCGCGCAAGAACTCCGCCCCCGTGAAGGCGCCGACGTAGGGAACGCCGGCCTCGGTCGCGATGGGCTCCGCGGCCTTCGATGTGGGCGTGCCCACGGCGCCGATCAGCGCGAAGACCTGCTCCTCGCCGACGAGCTGGTCGGTGTTGGCGATGGCCGCCTCGGGCTCGTAGCGGTCGTCGAGGGTCTCGAGGCGCAGTTGCCGTCCGTGAATCCCGCCAGCCCGGTTGGCCTCCTCGAAGGCCGCCGTAATGCCAAGGCGCATCCCTTCTCCCAACGCCTTGGCGGGGCCGCTCAAGGCGCAGGATTGCCCGAACACGACGGCACTCGAGCTTACGCCCAGGGTGGTCGCGGACGCCGCCGGGGGCTCCGCCGGCGCCTCGCCCTGTGCCGCCGCGGCCACGGACACGAAGGCGGCCAGGACCGGCAGCAGCAACAACGCCACGTAGCGCGCGGTTCCTCTCACGTCGACGGGGACCCTGGTGTCCTTCCCGGAGGGGACACTATCCTCCGAGATAGCGCAACGCCACACAGGTAATGTCGTCCGATTGCGGGTTCCCGCCGGCGAACTCACGCACCTGGTCGAGCACCCGGGAGGTGACATCGTCGCACGGAGCCTCGGCGAGCGTGTTGAGCAACGCGTCGAGCCGTTGCTCGCCCAGTTCCTCCGCCCCCGGTCCCTCGGCCTCGGTGACGCCGTCCGTGTAGAAGAACAGCACGTCGCCGGCCTCGAGCTGAAGGGCTTCCTGGCTGAATTCATGGCCGGGAAGCACGCCCAGCGCCACGTCGTGGGTGGTGGGCAGGGCCGACACCTGCCCGCCCCTGTGCACGAGGCGAGGCGGGTTGTGGCCGCCGTTGCAGTAGTTGAAGACGCCGCTCCCGGAGTCGAAGACGCCGTAGAACAGGGTCACGAACATGCAGCTCTCGTTGTCGTCGGCCAACAGGTTGTTGACGTACGCGAGACACTCGTCCGGCCGGCCGCCCTCCAGCGCGTGGCTCCGGAGCAGCGTGCGACAGGCCATCATGAACAGCGCGGCCGGGACGCCCTTGCCCGATACGTCACCGATGGCGACGCCGATCTTGTCCTCTCCCAAGGGCACGAAATCGTAGAAGTCGCCCCCGACCTCCTTCGCCGGAACCATGAGCCCGTGCGTGTTGTAGCGCTCGGTGGAGGGAAAGCTGCGCGGCAGCACCGACGCCTGCATGTCCCGCGCCACGTCCAGTTCCCGGCTCAGGGCCACCAACTGATCCCGGTTGGACAACGCCTCGCGCACGAGCGCCAAGTGCTTCAGGGTCTTGTCGATGGTGATCTCGAGATCGGTGAAGTCGATGGGCTTGGTGACGAAATCGAAGGCCCCGCGGTTCATGGCCGTGCGGATGTTGTTCATGTCGCCGTAGGCCGACACGATCACCGAGCGAATGTTGGGCTTGGTCTCGTTGAGTTGCTTGAGTAGCGCGAGGCCGTCCATCACCGGCATGTTGATGTCCGAGATGACCATTGCGATGTCGTCATCCGCGTCGAGCTTCTCCATGGCTTCCTGCCCGTTGTGCGCAAAGTTGAACACCAACTCGTTTCGGCGGATGCGCCGGCGGAACTTCTGCAACACAAGGGTCTCGAGATCCACCTCGTCGTCCACGACCAAGATCTTGATGGGGCCGTCTGTCGCCTCGGACAAGGCCTCGACGATCGCCTCTTCGAGGTTATCCGGCATCGATGGCGTCCTGTCGTGTCGGGTGAATCGCCAGGATCTCGCTGAAGCCGCTGATCTTGAACACCTCGGCAATGTGGTCCCGCATGGCGCAGAGGACGATCTTGCGGCCTCCCGCCTGCAGTTGCTTCGCCGCCAGCAGCAACACGCGCAGCCCGGCGCTGCTGATGTACTCGATATTCTCGAAGTCCACGACGAGCGAGCCCTTGCCTCCCTCGATGAGTTTCAGCAGAGACTCCTGGAACGGGCTGGCCGTGCTGCCATCGATGCGGCCTGCGGGAATGACGACCGTGGTGTCGCCCTCGGTCTCAGTAGTGAGGTCCAAAACGCTTCCGGTTGCCATCAACTGTCTCCTTTCACGGGGGCGCGTAGGGTAATTCGATTGTATCCGTCGATACGTTGGTAATCAGGGTTCGGGAAAAGGGTCTTGGTCAGGAAGACGCCGAGGCCGCCGATGGGACGGTCGTCGATGGAGGCGAGGAGGTCGGGCTCGCCGACTTCCTCGAACGGATTGAAGGCGATGCCGCTGTCATCGAGTTGGGCCACCACCTCGTCGGCCTCGATGCGCAACTCCACCCGCAGTTCCTGCCGGTCCGAATCCGCGAACCCGTACGAAATCGTGTTGGTCGCCAGTTCGTCCAGCGCGAGGCTCAGGTTGTGAATCTGCGCCTCGGAAAGTCCGTTGGCCTCGCCGAAACGCGCAACCGCCTCGGCCAAGTCCTTGAGCGCTGACGACAGCTCGGGCTCGAGGTCGACGGAAAGCCGGGGAAGCGCTGTCTTCATGACGGTCATCTCGAACAGCGTACGTGTTCTATTATACTTGGGGTCACAACTTGAACCAGTGAGAAGTTAATAGATCAAACGATACCCTGTCAACAACCACCGGGGTGTCCTTCCTTCACCCATCGCGCGAGAGCCTTGTCCGGGTCCGCGATATCCTCCACGGAAGTGTACCAGTATGCCTCCCAGCCGGACCGCGGAAGGCCGGTGAAGAGCATCAGGTTCAGCGGATAGACCTCGCTGTCGGTGCAGCGCCTGAAGTCGTCCCGGAAGAGGAAAACCGGTTTCTCCCAGGCGATGGCCATGCCCAGCTCCACCATGACGCCCTCATCCGGAGGACAGCCGTTGACCACCGCGAACAGCCCGTCCGCGTCGCGCACGTCCCGGAGGTCGGCCTGCCCGACGCGGTATGCCCAGCCGGCCTCCGCCGTGTCCACCTGGTTGTTGCGCGCGAACGGCTCCCACACCTCCACCCCGAGGGCTGCCAGCGCCGCCGCCAGCGCCGCCAGCGGCCCCTCCCGCTGCTGCGCCGAGAAGCCGTAAGGATTGGCCAGGTAGAGGGTCTTCACGGACGCGATCTTTGTGGAAGGCATGGGGTTCGTGTGCCATGCCGGCAGCGCGCGCGCAAGCGACCGGCGGCGATTCTGCGTAGCCGGCTAATGACCCGTCAGCGGAGCATCATGAAAGTGGACAAAGGGAGCACAACGATCCGTGGGTCGTCCACCGTCGCGAAGTAGTCCTGTGTGATGAGGAGCCCGAACGGTGCATGGTTTAGAGACTTGTCGAGGAACGAGCGGATTCCCAAGGTATCGCGGAACGGGTCGATACGCCGCTGATACTTGACTTCGACCGGTATCCGAGTGCCACCCACGGTGAGGACAAAGTCGACCTCCCTATCCGTCCCCCTCTCCGGGAAATGCGCCACATCCAGACCATGCACGGTCGACGCCACTGATCCGAAGATGCTCTCCGCCAGATGACCGGCCAGCGTCGTCAACTCGGGATTTCTCATCAGGGCCTCCGGCACAAGCGGAATGTGTTCCTGCAACCAGCTGGCCCTGAGGCCGTGGTCCACGAGACAGAGTTTCGGACTGCCCCTCCTCCGTTTGAGGCGGATTTCCAAAGGGGGAATCAGGCGGACGAGCAAAGTATCGCCGAGAAACCTCAGGTATTGGGTCACTCGTTGCGAGCCTATGTTCGCTCCCAGGGAAAAGCGGGCCTCTTCCGCCAACGTGGCCATCCGCGGGGTCTGGCCGGCATAGCGACAAGCCAAACGAAACAATTCTTCGAGCAGGTTCGGGTCCCGCTTGCGCCCGCGCTCGCCGATTCTCAGGTCGTGTTGGATGACTCTTTTTATGACGGTTTCGTTGAGGTGATCCGCCAGTTGCGCGAATTCGATATCCTTCTCGCGATGAACGACCGGATAACCACCTCTCTCCCCAAACTGTCTGAACGCCTCCTCGCGGACCTCCCGATGTTCAAGCCCGTGCTCCCGCAAGGCGCTCCAGAACCCCTTGTCCAAGAGATCCGCCAAGCCGTTGTCCTTGAGAAACGGCTCCGGCGCCGCCAACCCGCGCAACGATGCGATCTCGGTCAGCGAGAGCACGCCTGCCTCGATGGTGTTGATCCTCCCGGCCAGGCTATCCCTACCCAATTCGATCCGTAAAGCCGAACTCCCGGTGACCACCGCCTTGACCGAAGCGTTGTCCACCAGAGACTTGAGCTGGGCATCCCATCGGTCCAGATTCTGGACCTCGTCAAAAAAGAGGTACGCGGACTCACCGTCTTGAGCCAACGCATTGAACCGTTTTGGAGCGATGCGACGTTGAAACCAGTCGGAGATGAGCAGAATGGGTTCTACCAAACCCTTCAAAGTACCAAGATCATCGAACTGAACTCGGAGAATCCGCCGCGGATCTACCCCCTCGCGGAGCAAATCCTCAATGATTTGGAACTGTGCCGTGGTCTTGCCGATTTGCCGCGGCCCTCGTACCACGACGATGGGTGCCACGTGAGCCCCAAGACGGCGCCGAATCTGCCCCACCAGATGACGCCGGGTGGGCGGTTGCACCGGCATCGCCTCGTCTTCCCACCACGGATTGAACCGCCGCAAGTTGTCGACCACTGCGGTTGGAAGGCCCGAATCGGCAAATAGGGTCGGCAGTGACATGATCCCGTTCTTCAAGGAAAACCGGCCAGCGCCCCGTCCGTAGAACCTACGCAACGCAACGGCGGCAAGCAAGAGTCTACCAAAGGCTGGACATCACACGAGAGGGCGCAGCCGTTCGCCGCGCCCGGCGTGGTTCAGGCCGCGGCCGTGTCGTCGTGGGCGCGGGCGGTGACGACGAGCAGGAAGAGCATGACCGCGAGCAGGACGGCGCAGCTCAGTCCCAGGGACCACTGGATGCCGACGACGCCCCCCATGATGCCGACGGTGACGCCGCTGAAGGTGCGCAGCCCGAGGCCGGACATGATGAACAGGCCGATCAACTGGCCGCGCAGATGCGCCGGCGAGATGAGCTGGACCAGCGTTTGCGACATGGTGAGGAAGGCCAGGTTCAGGAAGCCGGCGCAGAAGAGCAGGCCCACCGCCACGTAGAAGTACGGCGTGAACGCGAAGATGCCGAGGGCCGCGCACCACAGGATGGCCAGGACCACGGCCGTGCGCGCCCGCGCCTGGAGAAAGCCGCGGCTCTCCAGCAGCACGCCGCTCACGAAAGCGCCGGCGCCGTTGGCCGCTAGCAGCAGGCTGTAGCCCGCCTCGCCCTGCCCCAGCCTGAGCGCGAAGCCGGGCATCTGCGCCTGGAAGGCGTTGCCGACGATCAGCGAGGAGAGACCCACGAGGCACACCATGGAGACGATGACGCGGTTGGCACGGGCCTCGCGCAGGGCCTCCAGGGAACGCGCCCAGGTGGTCCGCCGCGCCTTCACGGTCTTGGTGCTGGCGCCGTGTCCCGTGTAGGGGACGGTAAAGAGCCACAGGGTCAGGGGGAGGTAGAACATGGCGTTCACCACCAGCCCCCAGGCCGGGCCCAGTTTCCACATCATGTAGCCGCCCACGGCCGGCCCCGCGAGGATTCCCAACTGCCGCCCCGTGGCGTTGAGGCGGACCGCGCTCTGGAGGAACTCCGGACCCACCATGTCGTGCAGGATGAGCTGGCTGCCCGGGCTCCACAGCACCCCGGCGACGCCGTGCACCACCAGCAGCGCGCACGCGTGCCATACCGTGAGCGTGTCCGTGATGATGAACCAGGCCCAGGCGATGGTCAGCACGAAGTAGAGTACCATGGCCCACTGGATCACCCGGCGGCAGTCGAAACGGTCCGAGAGCAGGCCCACGTACCAGGACAGCAGCAGAAACGGCGACCAGTGGCTGATGACCGCGAAGCCCTGCAACTCCGGCCACCGGAAGAGTTCGAATATGACCCAGTAGCTGATGACGTGCTCGATGTTGTCCGCCATCATGGACAGCATCGTAAAGCAGAAGTAGGCGCGGAAGTGGCCGTGGCGCAATGCCCCAAAGGAGACGGTGGATTGGGCGACGGCCGGCGACTGCCCGGCTTGGACCCGCGGGTCGGCCGGTCGTGGGGGAGACTCTGGCATGGCGCAGGAGGGAGTGTGGCACGTAGGCTTTTGGGAGACAACTCTCCCGTCAAATCCCTGACATCCCTCTTCTTGCGATCCGGGCCGGACTTGTGGTATGGCATCATCAAACGAACGATGATTGATCGTAACCCCCCAAGAAAACTAAGATAAAGGAGAGGAACGATGAAGAAGCTGGTTCTGGAAAGCACCGCGCCGTTTCAAGGGCTGTGTGAGTTGGTGGCCTACAACGAAGGACTGTTCGAGAAGGAAGGCATTCAGGTCGAGTTCGCCGACAGAGGGACCGGCGACATGCGGACCCACACCGACCTCACCAATCCCAAGGACGCGAACCCCCACGCGAGCCACGGCATGCTCTTCGAACAGGGCAAGGCCGACATGTACAACGCGTGTGAGTGGGGCAACTACTGCCGCGTGCAGGATTCCGCGGTCGACAACGGCCGGCAGATCGGCCGCCGCTCCATCATCGCGTATTCCGGACTCGTGGTGCGGCCCGACTCGCCGGTGCAGACCGCCCAGCAGCTCGCCAACCGCCTCGTGGGCGTGCCGTTCTACTTCGGCACCCACTACCTGGCCATGCACATGCTCGAGGGCTTCCTCACCCGCGACCAGATCAACCTCTGCCAGGCGCCGCGCGGCTCGCGCTACCGCCTGGAATCGGTGATGAAGGGCGAGATCGAGGCCACCACGCTGACCGAGCCGTACCTGACGCTGGCGGAGAAGAAGGGCTGCCGTATCGTCGCGGCCGCCTCGCTCCACGGCACCGAGGTCGCCGCGGACTCCGTGGACGCCGAGACCTACGCCAAGTTCAACCGCGCCGTGTGCGAGGCCGTACGCCGGGTCAACGCCGACAAGAGAAAGTACCTGCAGTACTTCATCGACTACCACAAGGACGATCCCGAGATCGCCGCGCTGACCGTCGACGACCTGCGCGAGAGCCGCCTCGTGGTGGTGGATCCGGCGCCGATTCCCGCGGACGAACTGGAGCGGACCGCTGCCTGGATCAAGAGCTGGGGTCTGCTCGACGAGGACAAGCCGGCCGTGGAGCTGGTCAACCCGGAAGTCCAGTCGAGCGGCCACGCGCTGTAGCCGGCGCCGGCGGAACGCTCCGCAGGGCCGCTTGAGCGCCTCCGTGAGGAGGCCGGCACACTACGGCAAGTCATCCGGGAAACGGGAAGGCCCAATCGGGTCTTCCCGTTTCTGCTTTCTCCCACCGGAATGCCCGCCGTCCCGGCCCTCGACCATCATGACCACCACGCCGTCGTCAGTGGGCCTCTGCCGGCGACCAGGACAGTATCCGCTTGGGCGACGATTCCTTCGGCTGGTCCTCGCATGTTTCATGCTGACCGCCGCATCACCGGCCGCGGGCCAAGCGGTGAACCCCGCTGAATCCCGCGTCTCCGCGCCTCACCGCCTTTCGGGCAACGCCGGCACCCTCGCCGGCACCCTGCGCTTCGGCGGAAGCGCGCCGCCGCCCGGCGTGTTGCGCGTCTACAAGGAACAGGCATTCTGCGGCTCCGGCGTGCCCGACCCGAGCCTCGTCATCGACCCCGCGGGCGGCCTGAAGAACGTCGTCGTGACCCTGAGCGGAACGGGTCTACAGGGACACGCGCGGCCACCCGGCGCCATCCAGCTCGACAACGTCGGCTGCCGCTTCGCTCCCCACGTGCAGGCGGCCCAGGTTGGCAGCACCCTGCTCCTCCTGAACAGCGACCCCATCCTCCACGACGCGCACGCGCGCCTCGGCCGGCGCACCGTGTTCAACGACGGCCTGCCCTGGTGGCGCCGGGTCAAGCGCACCCTGAGCCGGCCCGGCCTCCTGAAGATCATCTGCGAGCTGCACCACGCCTGGATGAGCGCCTACATCGTGGTCTCGCCCAACCCGTTCTTCGCCGTGACCGACTCGCGCGGCCGTTACGCGATCGAGGGAATCCCGCCGGGGACCTACGAGGCGCGTTTCTGGCACGAACGGCTGGGAGAGGCGTCGCGGCGGGTGGTGGTGGAACCCGGAGCGGAACGGCGGCTCGACGTGCTGCTGCCGCCCTGACCAACGGAGAAGAGCTACGACTCCGCGGGGACGCTCGCCCGCAGGCGCCTGACGCCTTCGGCGGCGCCCCCCGGCGCCTTGTAGACGGAGGAGCCGGCCACCAGCAGTCGGGCTCCGGCGCCCACGACCCGAGCGGCGTTGTCCGGGCCGATGCCGCCGTCGATCTCCACGGCGATCTCCAGGCCGCGCTCGTCGAGCATGCGCCGGAGGCGGCGCAGCTTGTCCACGCTGCTCTCGATGAAGCTCTGGCCGCCGAAACCCGGGTTCACGCTCATGAGCAGGACCTGGTCCAGGTCCGGCAGGATGCCGTCCAGGGTGGCCAGCGGGGTGGCCGGGTTGAGCACCACGCCGGCCTTCTTGCCCAGGGACTTGATCTGCTGCACGGTGCCGTGGAGATGCGGGCAGGCCTCCTGGTGCACCAGCAGGGTGTCGGCCCCGGCCTTGGCGAAGTCTTCCAGGTAGCGCTCCGGCTCGACGATCATCAGGTGCACGTCCAGGGGCAAGTCGGTGCTGCGGCGCGCCGCCTCGACGATGAGCGGCCCGATGGTGATGTTGGGCACGAAGCGGCCGTCCATGACGTCCACGTGGATGCCGTCGGCGCCGGCCTCGTCCACCTCGGCGATCTGCTGCCCGAGAGCGCGGAAATCCGCGGACAGGACGGAAGGGAGTATCTCGATTGCGCTCATGTGTGCCTCGGACCTGCGCGGGCTCCTCACGCCTCGATGGTTCAGGACGAAGCGCCGCCGCGGTCCGCCGCCTTCCGGCATTCCGCCTCGACCGCCGCGAGCAGCTTGTCGAACGCCTCGGAGAAGAGCCGCACCCCGTCCTCCAGGAGCTTGTCCGTCACTTCCTTCATGGACACGCCCGCTGCCTCCAGCGCCGCCATGGTCTCGGCCGCGCCCTCCACGTCCTCCTCCAGGCTCGTCCGCGCCTTGCCGTGGTCCCGGAACGCGTCCAGCGTGGCGGGCGGAATGGTGTTGACCGTGTCCTTGCCGATGAGTTCGTCGACGTACAGCACGTCGGGATAATCCGGGTTCTTGGTGCTGGTGCTGGCCCAGAGGAGCCGCTGGGGCCGGGCGCCCTTGCCCGACAACGCCTGCCAGCCCTCGCCCTGGAGGATCTCCTTGTAGCGCTTGTACGTGACCTTGGCGTTGGCGATGGCCACCTTGCCCATGAGGACGCGCAGACGTTCCTTCTCCTGGTCGTCGGCGGCGGCCTCGATGCGCTTCGTGAGGGTGTCGTCCACCAGCGAATCGATGCGCGAGATGAAGAAGCTCGCGACGCTGGCGATGCGCGCCACGTCGCGGCCGTCGGCGGCGGCCTTGGCCAACCCCCGGATGTAGGCCTGGGCCACCTGCTCGTAGGCTTCCCGGGCGAAGAGCAGGGTCACGTTGACGCTGATGCCCTCGCCGATCAGGCGCTCGATGGCCGGCACCCCGGCGGCGGTGCCGGGTACCTTGATCATCAGGTTGTCGCGCGCCACGGTGCTCCACAGCCGCCGGGCTTCGGCCACCGTCCCCTCCGTATCGTGGGCCAGATAGGGCGACACCTCCAGGCTGACGTAGCCGTCGCGGCCGTCGGTCTCGTCGTACACGGTCCGCAGCACGTCCGCAGCCTCCTGGATGTCGCGGGTGGCGATGGCCTCGTAGACCGCCTTGGACTCGGCCGCACCGTCGGCCCCGAGCCGCGCGATGAGGTCGTCGTAGTCGTCGCTGTCGGCGATGGCTTTCTCGAAGATGGCCGGATTGGAGGTGACCCCCTTGAGGCCGTCCTCGTCCACCAGGCGCCGCAGCTCGCCGCCGGTGAGCAGCTTCCGCTGGATGAAGTCGAGCCAGACGGACTGGCCGTGTTCGTTCAGGTCTTTCAACGGGTTCATGCTTTCCTCCGTGCGAGCTGCGCCTTGGCCGCGGCGACCACGTCCGCGGCGGTGAAACCGAACTTCTTCTGCAGGTCCTTGAGCGGCGCCGAGGCGCCGAAGGAACGCATGCCGATCTGGTGCCCGGTGAGGCCGGTGTACTTGCTCCAGCCGAACACCGACGCCTGCTCCACCGACACCCGCGCCGTGACCTCCGGCGGGATCACGCTGTCGCGGTAGTCCTCGTCCTGGTCGTCGAACAGTTCCCAGCAAGGCATGCTCACCACCCGCGCCTTGACGCCTTCCGCGGTCAGGGTCTCGTAGGCTTCCACGCACAGCGGCACCTCGCTGCCGGTGGCCAGCAGCAGCACCTCGGGCTGGCCGTCGGGCGCGTCGGCGAGCACGTAGGCGCCCCGGGCCACGCCGTCGGCCGAGGCGTAGCGGGTGCGGTCCAGGGTCGGCAGCGCCTGGCGCGTCAGCACCAGCACCGCGGGCTCGTGGTGCCGCTCCATGATGACCTTCCAGGCCGCGGTCACCTCGTTGGCGTCGCCCGGGCGCAGCACCATCAGGCCGGGCACCGCCCGCAGCGAAGCCAGGTGCTCCACCGGCTGGTGCGTCGGCCCGTCCTCCCCCACTCCGATGGAGTCGTGGGTGAAGACGTGGACCACCGGCAGCTCCATGAGCGCGCTCAGCCGGATGGCGCCGCGGGCGTAGTCGCTGAAGATCAGGAAGCCCGAGCCGAAGGCGCGCACCTTGATCAGCGCCATGCCGTTCATGACCGACGCCATGGCGTGCTCACGGACGCCGAAGTGAAGGTTGCGCCCGGCGGGGTTCTCGGCCGAGAAGTCGCCGGCGCCGTCGAAGGTGAGGCGCGTCTTGGTGGACGGCGCCAGGTCCGCGGCGCCGCCCATGAGCCACGGCACGCTCCGCGCCAGCGCGTTCAGCACCTTGCCCGAGGCGTCGCGGCCGGCCAAGCCCTTGGGGTCCGCGGGGAACTCCGGCAGGTCCCGGTCCCAGCCGTCGGGAAGCTGGCGGTGCTGCATCCGGTAAAGCTCGTCCGCCAGCTCCGGGTAGCGCTCCCGGTAGTCGTCGATGCGCGCGAACCAGGCGTCCCGCAAGGCCTTGCCGCGTTCTCCCATGCCCGTCCGGAAGTGCTCGCGCACGCCGTCGGGGACGTGGAAGCGCGCGTCCTCCGGCCAGCCGTAGCGCCTCTTGGTGAGCTTCACCTCCTCCTCTCCCAGCGGCTCGCCGTGGGCGCCGCTGGTGTCCTGCTTGTTGGGCGAGCCGTAGCCGATGTGGCTGTCGACGATGACCAGGGTGGGCCGGTCGGTGGTGTCGTGGAAGGTGCGGAACGCCCGCTCCAGCATCTCCAGGTCATTGGCGTCGCCCACGCGCACGACGTTCCACCCGTACCCCAGGAAGCGCGTGGCGACGTCGTCGGAGAAGGCCAGGGCGGTGTGCCCCTCGATGGTGATGCGGTTGTTGTCGTAGATCCAGCACAGCTTGGAGAGCTTGAGGTGCGCGGCGAGGGAGGCGGCTTCGTTGCACACCCCCTCCATCATGCAGCCGTCGCCGCACAGGGCGAATACGTCGAAGTCGATGAGGTCGTCGAAACCCGGCTGGTTGTAGCGCGCGGCCATCCAGCTTCCGGCGAGGGCCATGCCCACGCTGGTGGCAACGCCCTGTCCCAGGGGGCCGGTGGTGGTCTCCACGCCCGAGGTCCAGCGGTACTCCGGATGGCCCGGGCAGCGGCTGTCCAACTGGCGGAACTGCTGCAACGCCTCCAGCGGCACCGACAGGTCGCCCAGCGTCTCGTAGTCCTTGCTCACCGCCTTGACCCCGGTCAGGTGCAGCAGCGAATAGAGGAGCATGGAGGCGTGCCCCGCGGACAGCACGAAGCGGTCCCGGTTGGGCCAGATGGGATCGTCGGGATCGAAGCGAAGGAAGCGCTGCCACAGGCAGTAGGCCACCGGCGCCATGGCCATGGGCGTGCCCGGATGCCCGGAGTTGGCCTGCTGGACCCCGTCGATGGACAGGGTGCGGATGGTGTTGATGGACAACTCGTCGAGATGGGCGTCGCTCATGGACGGTGGACTCCTTGTGGCGTGAGCTCCTTTTCTCAAGTGTGCCAGATGATCCGCGCCGCGCACAACGAAGCTTAGCATTTTCTCTTGGCCACTTCGCTTGCATTTTGTGGCTGATTGGATTTCACCTGTGGACTCGGTCTACATCTCTCGAACCAAGGCCCTATGGAACCCTTCAGTCCCGCTGAGCGCGAGCGGCTCGCGCCCTTCTTCACCAACGTGGACCGGCCGGTCTTCGGCCTGCGCCTGCCACAGGAGGTGTCCGGCGCGCTGTTCTCCCGCTACAGCCGCTCGGCCCGGGACCTCCGGCGCACGTTCCTGGACGAGTTCCTCGGCGACGCCGACCTCTCCCCCGCACTCGGCACGCCCGCGTCCGCGGGACCGGACGACCCGGCGGTGCAACGCGCCCGCGCCTTCTACGACCGGGTGCTCGTGGGCTACGGCGACGACTCGGTGGCGCAGCTCGGCGGCGCCCACGTCGCCTGCGAAGACATCTCCAACGTGGCGGCCAAGGTCCTGGAGGACGCGCGCATCGGCATGGCGCCGCTGGAGAAGTCCACCCGCTACGTGCGCTTCGACCGCAAGGACGCTTCCGGCCGCTACCTGTATTATGTCGAGCCGACCCTGAATGCCTCGCCGCACCGGCGCGACTACCTGGAGCTCATGGAGCTTCTGTTCGACACGTACTCGCGCCAGATGGAACCCGTGATCGCGCACGTGCGCAGGTCCCTGCCGCTCGAGGAGATGGCGCTGCGCAACCCGCGGACCGGCGACCCCATCACCTACGCCGAGGCGCGAAAGGACGAGAAGCTGGCCAAGTGGGCCGAGAGCGCGTACCGCTCCACCGTGCGCGCCCAGGCGTGCGACATCCTGCGGGGTTATCTGCCGGCGGCCACCCGCACCAACGTCGGGCTCTTCGGCGTGGGACAGGCGTACGAGTACCTGCTGTCGAAGTGCTACTCCAGCGACCTCGCCGAGCTGCGCGGCCTCGGATCCGCCATGCGCGGGGAGCTCGACGCGCTCATCCCGTCGTTCGTCAAGCGGGCGCGGGCCAGCGCCTACCTGTCGGAGACCTTCACCCGGACGCGCGCGTTGGCCCAGGAGCTGGTGACGGAAGCCGCGCTGCCGGCCGAGGACGTGACACTCGTCGACTACGACGACCAGGCGGAGGAGCGGGTCATCGCCGCCATCCTGTACCCGCACACGCGCCAGCCCCTGTCACGGTTGCGCGAGCTGGCGGCGGACATGCCGGAGGAGCGGCGGCAGGCGGTGCTCGACGCCTACATGAAGGGCCGCGGGCACCGGCGCGAGAAACCCGGACGCGCGCTGGAACAGGTGTTCTACACCTTCGACATCACCGGCAACCTGGGCATCTACCGGGACCTGCAACGGCACCGGCTGCTGAGCCAGGAACGCCAGGACTTCACCACGGCGCACGGCTACGACACGCCGCCCGCGATCGTCGAGGCCGGCTTCGGCGACGAGTACCGGCGCTGCATGGAGCGGGCGGCGGAGGTCCACGACCGCATTCACGCGGACCATCCGCGCGAAGCCCAGTACGTGGTGCCGTTCGCCTATCGGGTGCGCTGGTACATGAAGATGAATCTGCGGGAGGCGGTGCACGTCGGCGAGCTGCGGACGCTGCCCCAGGGGCATCCCGACTACCGGGAGATTACGCAGAAAATGTGGCGTGAAATCCGAAGCGTGCACCCGCGATTGGCGGGTTACGCCAAGTTCATCGACTGGGAGACCTACCGGCTGGGGCGGCTCGCTTCGGAACTGCGCACGGAGTTCAAGAAATCCGGGCGGTAACGGTCGCGCGGCCGCCGCCGGCGGCGTGTGTCAGGCAGCTTCGCCCATCGCGCTGGCGCGCGCCGCGACCTTCTCCGCCTTCCACTCCCGAAGGCCCCGGCGCAGGTAGCTGGGCTCGATTCCCAGAATCCCGCAGACGTTCTCGAAAGAGACGAAACCGGTGTCCTCCGTGTCGAAGATCCATTCCTCGGCTTCCCGGAACTCCGTTTGCCTCTTGGCGGTCCGGGCGAAAAGGTACTTCCGGTAGCAGGAGAGGGCGTCTTCCAGCAGAGCCAGCAGCAGCAGCTTCTCCGGCTCCAGCGGCGTCTTCCGCTGGGTGGTCTCCGCGTACTGTGCGGCGTCCACGCCGTCGGCATCGAACAGCGTGACCGCATCGAATGCTTCCGCCGTCAAGCGTTCCCGCGGCTGTTCGCGGGGCTCCGTGGCCTTGCCGGCAACCTCGGTTATTTGCGTTTCTTGCTTCATCTCCGGTACCGTCCTTCCCATTAGACTAGGGCCGGTTCCCTTTTCTTTTTCCTACTATTTGTTCTCAGTTAAAGGGTAAAGCGCCACCCTTCCCAAGTCAAGAAATTCTCTCCATATTTTCGCCTCGAACCATGCACTTTTTCGTGGACTGTACATTGCGCGGCGGCCCGCTTGCGTGAGCGGTACGCCGGACGAGCACGGGTAGGCCGTTTGCCATATCCCCGGCGCACCAGTAAAGGGGAACTATCCGTTTCAAAGGCTTCCGAAGAACTCCTCCATATCGTGACGCGCAAGATCTTCTACGGCTGGTACATCGTCGGCGTCGGCTTCATTTGCTACCTTGGCTCTTCCTTTGCCCTTTCCAGCACCCTCAGCGTCTTTCTCAAGCCCCTGACCACGGAGTTCGGGATCTCCCGGGGCATGTTCTCGTTCATCCGCAGCGGCGAGGTCATGCTGTCCTCGGTGGTGGCCGCCCTGGTCGGACCCCTCATCGACCGTTACGGGGCACGCTGGCTCATCATCACGGGCGCGCTGGTGGGAGGGGCGGGCTTCGTCCTGCTGAGCCAGGTGCAACAGTTCTGGCAGTTCATGGTCATACGCTGGCTACCGGTCACCATGGGCGACACCCTCATCAGCTACATGGTGGTCAACGTGATGATCTCGCGCTGGTTCGTGCGCAGGCGCGGCCGCGCCATCTCCATCGCCAACACCGGCAACGGCATCGCCAAGTCGACCATGCCGCTCCTCGCCGTGTGGCTCTTCGCGCTGGTGGGGTGGCGCCACACCTGGCTCGTTTTCGGTCTCCTCACCTGGGCGATGGTCGTGCTGCCCGCGTTCCTGATGGTCCGGCGCAGTCCCGAGGACATGGGGCTTCTGCCGGACGGCGCCTTCGCCCCTTACGAGCCTTCCCGCGGGCGGACACCGGAACGGCAGAGCCCGCCGGCGCCGTCCGTGGACATCCCGTGGACGCGCAAGGAAGCCGTCCACACCAGCACCTTCTGGCTGCTGGTCCTCTCCTTCGGCATCGTCAGCGTCGGCATCATCGGGTTGAACCTCCACGTCTATCCCTACATCACGGACATCGGCTACTCGCCCGAGGTGGCCGCGACGGTCATGGGCATGATGGCCTTGACGCAGATGGGAGCGACGCTGTTCTGGGGCCTCACCGCGGACCGCATCGACGTGCGCAAGGCAGCCTTCGCCCAATTCGTGGTGCAGGCGTGCGGACTGGGCCTGGCAATGTCCGCCGGGGGCATCACCGCGGTGTACCTGGGGTTCCTCCTGTACGGGTTCGGCCTCGGGGGAAGCTTGGTGATCCGCGAGCTCCTGTGGGCCAGCTACTTCGGCCGCATCTCGCTAGGGCGGGTGCGCGGACTGGGCTTCCTGATCACGCGCGTGTTCACCACCGCCGGCCCCCCCTTCTTCGGCTTTTTCTACGACTACACGGGCAGCTACTTCCTGTCCTTCAGCTCCTTCATCGCCGGCCTGCTGGTCTCGGCGTTCCTGGTCCTGCTGCTGCGCCCTCCGCGGAAACCCGGATCGGCGCCGGACGCCCCGGACGCGGCAGCACCGTGAGAGCCTTCATGCTGCGGAAACCCGACCCATCCTGGATCGTCGCAGGCGCCGCCTCATTGACCTTCGGCTTCGTCCGCGGCCTGCACACGTCCTTCGCCGTCTTTTTCGTGGCGCTCCTCGATACGTTCCAGTGGAGCCGCGGGGTGACCGCCGGGCTTCAGTCCGCGAGCCTGATCATGGATGCCCTGGTGTCGCCCTTCATCGGACGGCTCACCGACCGCCTGGGGCCGCGGCGGGTCGTGGCCGCGGGCGGCGTCCTCCTGGCTGTGGGCCTGGTCCTCTGCAGCCAGGTGAGCACCCCCTGGGAGCTCTATCTCTACTTCGGGGTGGTGATGTCGCTGGGGTTCGCGGCCAGCGGCGTGGTGCCCCACGTGCTGGTGGTGGCGGACTGGTTTCCCACGCGCCGGGGACTGGTGCTGGGCATCGTCTACGGAGCCGTGGGAGTGGGAACCCTCATCCTTTCGCCCCTGAGCCAGTGGCTGATCTCCCTGTGGGGCTGGCCGCGGGTGTTCCAGGCGCTGGCGGCGGCCATCCTCATCGCCGTGGTGCCGCTGGTGTGGAGCACCTACCGCCCCAGCCCCCACGACGCGCATACGCCGGCGGGAAGCGGCGGCGGCACCCCGGCCGGCCAGTGGTCGGTGCGCCTGGCGTTGAGGAGCATCCAGTTCTGGAGCCTGTTCATCTCGCGGCTGTTGGGTTCCGTCGGCACGGTGCTGGTCATTACCCATCAGGTCGCCCACGTGGTGGACATCGGGTATGGCCACATCTGGGCCGCCGGCGTCTTCGGCGTGATGGCGTTCGTCAGCGCCGCCGGCCGGGTGACCTTCGGCTACATCGCCGACGCCTTCACCAAGCGGGCGGCCTACACCCTCAACATCGTGTGCGCGGCGGTCGGCGTCACGGCCCTCACCCTGGCCACGGACACGGCGCAACCTTGGCTGCTTTACGTTTACGTCGGCGGCTTCGGCATCGCCTTCGGCTCCCGCGCCGTGATCCTCTCGGCGATCACCGCCGACATCTTCGCCGGCCGGGGCTTCGGCACCATCTTCGGCCTCTCGGTGGCGAGCGTGGGATTCGGCGGCGCCACCGGCGCGTGGCTGGGCGGTGCGCTGCACGATCTCACGGGCGACTACGCCGCCTCGTTCAACGTCGCCAACGGGCTCCTGATCTCCTCGGTGGTGGCGGTCTGGATCACCGGCCTCGACTGGATGCGCCGTTTCGACCAGCGACTGTGGGCGGACAGCCCCCCGGGCACCTGAAGCGGTGATTGACTCCGGGGAGGCGATTGCCTAGTAAACTCCCTTGAGCCACCCGCGCCCGCGCCGGCCAATGCCGCATTGGCCACTGCCGCACCGGCCGCTGTCGCACCGGCCATTTCACGCACGCCGAGGAAAGATGCATGCACCGTGACCGCTGATTCCACGCATCCCGCCACGAAACCACGCCTCTTCTATGGCTGGTACATCGTCGGCGCCGGCTTCCTGGCCAACATCTCCTGTGCCTTCTTCCTCTCCAGCACCCTCAGCGTCTTCCTGAAGCCGATCACCACCGACCTCGGTGTCTCCCGGGGCATTTTCTCCCTCCTGCGTTCGGGCGAACACCTGCTGTACGCCGGCATGGCGCCGTGGATCGGGGCCAAGCTCGACCAATACGGACCGCGGCGCATGATGGTCGCCGGCGCGATCCTCTCGGCCATCGGGTTTCTGCTGCTGGGGCAGGTGGGTTCCTTCTTTCAGTTCGCGTCGGTGCGCCTGACCCTGATGGCCGTGGGCCATGCGCTGGTGTGCTACTTCGTGGTGAACGTCACCGTGGCCCGGTGGTTCGTGCGCATGCGCGGACGAGCCCTGGCCATCTCCCACCTGGGGCACGGCATCGCCAAGATAGTCATCTCGGCGGTGGTGGGCTGGCTGCTGACGTTCATCGCGTGGCGCCAGGTATGGACCCTGTTCGGCGCGCTCGTGGTGGTGCTCGCGGTCATCCCGGTGGCGATCCTCATGCGCCGGAGCCCGGAGGACATGGGGCTTCATCCGGACGGCGCTCCCCCCCGGAAGGCCCCGGGGGCGGCGGGTCGTGTGCAGGAGCGGGCGGCCGGCACCGAGGACGGGCCGGAACCCGAAGTTCGCTGGACGCGACGCGAGGTGCGGCGCACGTCCACCTTCTGGTTGATCATCCTGGCATTCGGCATGGTGGACATCGGCATCACCGGTCTCAACCTCCACGTCGTCTCCTACGTCTCGGACCTGGGATTCGGCGGCGTCCCGGCCGCCCTGACCATGACCGTAATCGCCGGGACGCAAGCGTCCTCCGGACTGCTGTGGGGCTTCGTCGGCGAGCGCGTCACCGTCCGCAAGGTCGTCTCGTTCCTGTTCCTGGTGGAGGCCGCCGGTCTGTACGTGGCGGCGAACGCGCAGGACCTCTCGACGATCTACCTCGGGTTCTTCTTCTACGGATTGGGCCTCGGCGGCGCCCAGGTGCTGGAGGAGGTCATGTGGGCCAACTACTTCGGCCGGGTCTCGCTGGGCACGGTCCGCGGCGCCGCCCTGCAGATCATCCTGCTGTGCGGCGTCTGCGGCCCGCCGTTCTTCGGTTTCGTGAATGACTACACCGGCTCCTACACGATCTCGTTCTACATGTTCATCGGCATGCTGCTGGTCTCGTCGGTGCTCACGCTGACGATACGGAGCCCGCGGCCGCCGGCTGGAGTCGAAGCGGCGGCGTGAGCATGCAGACATCGGCCAGACCCAGGGTTTTCTACGGCTGGTACATCGTCGCCACCGGCTTTCTCGTGCAGGTGGCGTGCGCCTTCTACCTCTCCAGCACCCTGGGCGTCATGCTCAAGGCCATCACCGCCGAGATGCGGGTCTCCCGGGGCACGTTCTCGCTGATGCGCTCCGTCGAGCTGGTGGCCTACGCCGCGGTGACGCCGTGGATCGGCTCGTTGCTGGACCGCCACGGCGCGCGCCGTCTCATGGTCATCGGCTCGATCATCTCGGTGGCCGGCTTCGTGCTGCTGGGCTACGCCCGGAACTTCTGGGAGTTCGCGGCCGTGCGCGTCGCCCTGGTGTCCATCGGTCACGCCTTCGTCTGCTATTTCGTGGTCAACGTCGCCATCTCCCGCTGGTTCATACGCCGGCGCGGCCGGGCCCTGGCCATCGCCCACGTCGGCCAGGGCGTTTCCAAGACCACCATCGCCCTCGCCGTCGCCTACCTCATGACGGTCATCGGCTGGCGTTCGGTGTGGGTGCTTTTCGGCGGGCTCGTGGTGGTCCTCGCGCTGATCCCGGCGGCGCTGTGGATGCGCCGGAGCCCCGAGGACATGGGGCTGCGTCCCGACGGCGACCCCGACTATGCCGCGGCGCCGGACCGGGGCGCCTCACGGCCCCCTGGCCCGGCCCCCGAGGACGTCACCTGGACCCGCCGGGAAGCCCTGCACACGCCGACGTTCTGGCTCATCACCTTCATCTTCAGCACCGTCGACATCGGCATCGCCGGCTTCAACCTGCACGTGCTCGCCTACATCTCGGACCTGGGCCACTCCATGGTGGCGGCGGCATCGGTGGCCACGGTCATGGCCGCCACCCAACTTGGCTCCGGCCTCCTGTGGGGCTTCATCAGCGAGCGGGTCAGCGTGCGCCGGGCCACGGCGCTCATGTTCGTGGTCCAGGCCGTGGGCCTGGTGGTGGCCATGAACACCGGCGGCCTCATGTGGCTGTACGTCGCCTTCTTCCTCTACGGCTCCGGCCTCGGCGGCGCCCACGTGCTCCAGGAAGTCATGTGGGCCAACTACTTCGGACGCATCTCCCTCGGCACCGTCCGCGGCCTCAGCCTCCCCATCCTCCTCCTCTGCGCCGCCATCGGCGCCCCGTTCTTCGGCTACCTCTACGACTACACCGGCAACTACGACCTGTCGCTGGTCCTCTTCATCGCCGTGCAGGTCATCTGCGCCGGGGTGACGCTGCTGGTGCGAAGGCCGGTGAAGCCGGACTGGGCTCCGGCTGTTTCGTGAACCACGGTCCATCCATCTTCAGAAAAAACGCGATCTCTTCCTAAAGTCCGGTTTCCGCCCGGCGATTAAAACTGTGAGGGCGGAAACACCCGCTTTCAAAATTCCAGAAGGAGGAGTACAGAATGGAAATGTTAGCCTATTCCGAAGAGAAACGGTCCGTCGTGATCCCATGGATCCTGGATCCCGAACACGACGGCCTCGACCTGGAGGTCGATGGGTGTGGGTGCGGCTGCGGCGACGGTGGATGTGGTTCGTGCGGGTGCTCGTGCACGTGTTCGTGCAGTTGTTCGTGTTCATGCGACAGCACCGGCGCCAATAGCGATGATACCGGCGACCACGGGTCAGGGGACCACGACGATTCAGGGGCAGGGGATGACGACACGCCCGGCATAGGAAGCACCATAGCTGAGGTGGCCCTTCAAGGTGCATGCCTCGCGGCAGGTGGCGCCGCCACCGCCGTACTGGCCACGAGCACCGCCACCGTCACCACGGTTGCAACTGCCAATCCGCTTCTCGGGGCTGCTGCCGGAGGTGGTGTTGCGCTCACTGCAGGTACGGCGGTCGTCTCAACCTGTACGTCCATCGACCTCGACGGTGACGGAAAGTAACCGTCCCTCTGCCAGATCAGTCATGATGGCTCGCCGTCAGTGGGCGCATGACTGATCTGGCCCTTCCAACCCATCAACACGGCCACTATGAAACAGAGGCATTCATGACGATTCAACCGCTTGTGTTCACGGCTTGTTACCTGCTGGGCGCGCTGATCCTCGCCGCTCTCTTCCTGTTGGACGAGCTTTACCTCGATTCCTTTTTCTCGACTTGGCATGTTGAATTTGGTCTTGTTCCTATTCTTTGGTTTGCGTACGGCACAAAACTCAATTTCCCGGAGTCCATCTTCGGGTTACTCACGGCTCTTCTGATCTTCTTCCTGTCGGTTTATGTTTCTCTTCCCCTAGTCCTTCCTGATTTTGGGGATGATTCATGGCCAGAAACCACGCTTCATTCGATGATTCTCCTAACCGGTATGGCGATGACTCTTTTGCTATGTCGTCGCTTCAAATCGCGAGCAAAGGCGAAGTCGTCATGACCGAGCCGTCGTTCACTGGCTTCGACAGATCCCATCGTAATTACATGGAGGGTATGAAGATGGCGTCGGTATTCACGAAACACCTCCAACGTCTTTTCTATGTGATTTTTCCGCTTCTCGCGCTTTGCGGAAACGCCGACACGGCTGCCGATACGTCAACCCATTCATCCCCCCGCGCCACCCAACCTCCAATGCTTCTTGCCGCCGAAGAGTTCTACACTTACCGACCCCAACGCTGGGGACACCAATTGTCTCCCGACGGAGAACGACTGGCGTGGTTTGAACGAATCAACGGCGAACCCAAGCTACACATTCGCGTACTTGGCACCGGCCACACCTACTTCATGCGCCTGCTCAAACACGTTCCAGGGTTTCAGTGGGCTCTCGACAACAGACACGTGACTTTTCGCCGTGCCGTAGACAAACACTTTAACGTGCATCTTTTTGCGGCTGATACCGACTCGCCGCAAAGCGATGCTCGCGACATCACGCCGTTCGAGGGCGTCAATGTCGACTGGCATCTCGCCTTGCTGGAGACACCCGGGTCCGTATTGGTGCGGATGAACCGCCGACAACACGACATGTACGACCTCTACGAGATCAATATCGAAACCGGCCACTACGACCTGCGGGCCACGAATCTCGGGGAGACGGCGTACTGGCTGATCAGTCGGACCGGCTCGGTGGTGGGGCGAGTGCAGTCAGTCGCAGACGGCGCTTGGAAGCTCCAGGCAAGCCCTGGAGACACCGGCTGGACGACCCTGCTGACCGGCACGTTCAGGGATACGATCATTCCCGTCCACAACCTGCCGGAAGACGGCGCTAGGGTACACATGCTGACCAACGCCAACAGAGACAAACTTGCGGTCATCGAACTCAACCTGAACACTGGGGAACAGAAGGTAATATTCGAGGCGCCGGACGTGGACACGACGAAATTTTGGGCGGACGTCCGTCGCTACGAGGTGTCAAGTGTCCTGTACTTCGATCCCCTTCCGTCTTATTTTTTCTTCGACCGGGAGTTGCAAGAGGATTTCAGGCGGCTCTTGGGGACAGCCCCCGTTTTGCATAATTTCTCCAGTGGCAGTCTCGACCATACCCGGCTCATAGTCCATGCTGAATCCGACCGCCAGGGAACCGCCACCTACTTTGTAGATCGGTCAACGGGAGCTAAGGAGATCCTGGCCGAACACCCGCTACGCAAACACGCAGATATCCTCTCCGAAACACAACCCGTGCGTTTCCAGGCACGCGACGGACTCCCGATCACCGGCTACCTGACCCTCCCGAACGGCACCGACGGCAAGGGCCTGCCCATGGTCCTGAAGGTTCACGGCGGTCCCTGGCTGTCGGACTCCTGGGGGTTCGACCCCGAGACCCAGTTTCTCGCTAATCGCGGCTACGCTGTGCTGGAAGTGAACTTCAGAGGCTCAACGGGTTTCGGCAAGAGTTTCCTGGAACGGGGACGCCGGCAATTCGGTAGGAAGATGCAGGAGGACCTGATCGATGCGGTGGACTGGGCCATCGCCAAGGGCCATGCCGATCCGGAACGGATCGCCATTTTCGGCCACAGCTATGGCGGCTACGCCACGCTGATGGCCATGGCGCAGACCCCCTACAAGTTTGCCGCGGGCATCAGCGCCATGGCGCCCACGGACCTTACACTTCTGGTGGACAGCTCTCGCCGGAACCCTCGTCTCTCGGCTTGGTGGCTCCATTTCGCTGGCGACACGCACAATGAGGCCGATTATCAAGAGCTCAAGCAGTACTCACCGGTCACCCACGCCCGGCGAATTCAACGTCCCCTGTTGCTGTTCCACGGCGCCAAGGACATGAGAATCCCGAAGGAACACTTCGACCGGCTCCTCGTGGAACTTCGGAAGGGAAGCGCGCCCCTCGATTACCTCGTTCTTCAAGACGAGCGGCACCACATAAGGAAGACGGCCAACAAGCTCAAGTACGCTCGGCGAGTCGAGCGGTTCCTCGCCCAACATCTGGGCGGTCGGGCGGCGCCCCTGGACTGATGGGCGAACGGGCCGAAACCGGCGACTGAATGACCCCGCTTGGCTCAAAGGAACGTCCGCAACACTCGCCGCCACAGAGGATCACAAACGCTCTACGGCCAGTAGGTCTTCCCCTTGCGGTCGGTGACGAACAGCTCGGAAGGAAGTTCGACGCCGATTCCCTGCCTGCGGGCGGCTTCGTAGAGGATGCGGGCGGTGGCGGCGAACTGGATGCCCATGCCGGTGTTGTTCTTGAAGACGATGATCTCGTCGTCGTTCTCGCGGC
>Ga0209544_1000423_pt1 | contig 60543 bp, 46 predicted proteins | sample MesohylPK_FD_187297 | JGI IMG/M metagenome (GOLD analysis project Ga0209544, IMG submission 187297) | Host-associated microbial community of the marine sponge Aplysina aerophoba from Gulf of Piran - sponge mesohyl, lysed by proteinase K... | ecosystem: Host-associated > Porifera > Sponge >... | reverse complement strand
CGGGCCGCGTCGCGGCGCTCGAATCGGAGATCGCGAACCTGCGCCTTTGCATGGCCGAGAACTATGTGCGGCGCGACGACTACATCACGAATCAAAGCCGGATGATCGGTCTGCTGGAAAGCCATAGCGTCATGCTCGGCCGGCTGGAGGAACGGATCGGAGCGCGCCAATGAGGGACAGCCTGAGCCAAGCCCACATCGCCGGGATGCGCTGGTCAATCCTGCGCACGCTGATGTGCGGTGGCCACGTGGGCGCGACCGACAAGATGTGCCTCGATGTCTGCCGCGCCGAATACATCGGCGTCGCCATGGACCGGGTGCGCACCGAGCTTGATTACCTGGAGCGGCGCAAGCTGGTCGAGATCGAGCGCTCGCAGGTCCATCCCTGGCGGGCCAAGCTCACGCGCCACGGCAGGGACTTCGTGGACTACGAGATCGAAGCGCAGCCTGGCATCACGCGCCCGCCGCTGCTCGATCCGCACGCCGGTTGACGTGCCGCAGCGCTCCAAGGTGGCGCAGCTCCCCGCCGAGGTCCGCCAGGAGCTCGACGGCCGCCTGATCGCCGAGGGCTTCGGCGGCTATGTCGCCTTGTCCGAATGGCTGGCCGAGCGCGGCTTCACGATCGGCAAGTCGGCGCTCGCCGCGCACGGCTCCAGGCTGGAGCGGCGGATCGAGGCGCTGCGCCTCGCCACCGAGCAGGCCGAGGCGCTGGTCGCCGCCGCACCCGACGACGCCGGCGCCGTCGCCGACGCCTCGCTGCGCATGGCGCAGGAGCGCATATTCGAATTGATGATGGCGGCCGAGGAGGGCGATCTGAAGGAGCTCGCCGGCGCCGCGCGCGCCCTGGCCGAGACCGCGCGGGCGCAGACCGCGATCCGCGCCGAGCGGCGCAAGGGGCGGGCCGAGGCCGCGAAGGACGCCGGCAAGGTCATGCGCAAGCGCAAGGTCTCACCCGAGACCGCCGCCGCCATCCGCGCCGCGATCGAGGGCGCGCCGGAATGAAGCGCGAGCTCCTGCCCTATCAAAAGCGCTGGACCCGCGACCGGGCCGGACTCAAGGTGATCGAGAAATCGCGCCGCATCGGCATCTCGTGGGCCGAGGCTTACAACGCGGTGATGCACGCCGGCGTCGACGACGCCGGCAATGCCTATTATCAGGCCTACAATCAGGACATGACGCGCGGGTTTATCGACGACTGCGCCGGGTGGGCGCGGGTGTTGGACGCCGGCACCCAGGCCGTCGGCGAGGTGGTGATCGAGGAAGGCGACAAGGCCATCAAGGCGTTCCGCGTCGAGCTCGCGTCGGGGCGCGAGATCGTCGCCATGACCAGCGCGCCGCGCGCCTTCCGCTCCAAGGGCAAGCCCGGCGATCTCGCGATCGTGGACGAGGCGGCCTTCGTCGACAATCTCGGCGAGGTGTTGAAGGCGGCGCTCGCCTTCCGCGTTTGGGGCGGCCGCGCCCACATCATCAGCACGCACAACGGCGAGGCCAATGCCTTCGCCGCCCTCTGCCGCGACATCCGCGACGGCGTGCAGCCGGGCTCGCTTCACCGCGTCACGCTGGCCGAGGCGCTGGCCGACGGGCTCTACCGCCGCATTTGCGAGGTCTCGGGCCGCACCTGGTCGGCCGGGGCCGAGGCGCAATGGCAAGCGGACCTGCGCGCCGAGTACGGCGTGCACGCGGGCGAGGAGCTGGATTGCGAGCCGGCCAGCGGCGCCGGCGCCTGGCTCGCGTGGGAGGTGATCCGCGCGCTGGAGGACGCGGCCGCAGGCGAGCCTGCCGGCTTCGCGAATGGCGTCACCTATATCGGCGTCGACGTGGCGCGCCGGCGCGACCTGTGGGTTGCCGCCGTGATCGAGCGCCTGGGCGACGTGCTCTGGCTGCGCGAGCTCGTCGTCGAGCAGGGCATCCCCTTTAGCGAGCAGCGCGCCATCGTGGCCCGGCTCGCGGCGCGCTATCGGCCCTCGCGCATCGCCGTCGATCAGACCGGGATGGGCGAGGCGGTGGTGGAGCAATGGCAGGATGACCACGGCACGCACACCGTCGAGGGCGTGATTATGAGCGGGCCGCGCCGGCTCGACGTGGCGACGGCATTGCGCGAGGCGGCCGAGGACCGGCGCCTGCGCATCCCGCCCGACGACGCGTTGCGCCGCGATCTCCACTCGATCCGAACCGAAAGCGGGCCGACCGGGGCGCCGCGCCTGCTCACCGAGCGGGGCGACACCGACGGCCACGCCGATCGCTTCTGGGCGATCGCGCTGGCCTGCGCCGCCGCCGCATCCGGCCGGGGTCCGATCGAGGGCGCGAGCGTCGGCCCGCGCGAGGCCGTCGCCTTCGACGCCGGGATCGGCGACATGGGGCGAGGCGGGCGCGAGCAGCGGCTCGACTATCAACGGGGCATCGTGCGCGGCGCGGGCGCCGGGCTCGGAGGGCTTTACTAATGGCGATCGGCGCACGGCTCAGGCGGCTCTTGCCCGGCGGGCGCGAGCGCGACCCGGCGGCCCCGCCTGGCGGCGAGGTCGCCGCCTCCAGCATCGCCGGGCGGCTGCAACAGTACATCGGCGAGCTCCCGGCGGACCCGAGGCAGCCCTCGCGCTATGCCGATTCATGGCGCGACGACAGCACCTCGCTGCGCGTCTACCGCACCACGCTGCGCGACGAGCGCTGCCAGGCCGCCCTCGATCAGCGTCTCGACGCCGCGATCTCGCGGCCGTGGGCGGTCGAGGCCGGCGGCGAGGAGGACCGCGACCGCCAGGCGGCCGAGGACCTGGAGACGCAGCTCAACGCCATCGACTTCGACGCGATCTGCCGGCAACTCCTGCACGGCGTCTGGTACGGCTACGCCGTGGCCGAGGCGATCTGGCAGCGCGAGGAAAGCCGCATCGCCCTGGGCAATCTGATCGTGCGCGCGCCCGACCGCTTCCGCTGGTCGCCCGAAGGGTTGCCGCTCCTGCGCACCGAGCGGGACCCGCACGGCGAGGAATTGCCGCACGGCAAATTCGTGGTGCTCGCCAGGCCGGGCGAGCACGGCGACCTGCCGCACGGGCCGGGCCTCGCGCGCTGGTGCTTCTGGCCGGTCTGGCTCAAGCGCCACGGCCTCAAATTCTGGTCGGTCTCGCTCGAGAAATTCGGCGCGCCCTCGGTGGTCGGCAAGTACCCGCCGAACGCGTCGGCAGGGCAAAAGGCCGAGCTCCTGGACCTGGTGCACGCCTATGCCACCAGCGCGGGCGTGACGCTGCCCGAAGGGCAGGAGATCGAGATCGTTGAAAGCGCGCGCCGCGCCGGCGGCGACTTCGAGCAATTCATCGGCTACCTCGATCGCCTGCTGACGACGACGATCCTCGGGCAATCGTCCACCACGGATCAGGGGCCGTGGCGCGGCACGGCGGAAGTGCAAAAGGACGTGCGCGACGAGACCGTGGCCTCCGACTGCCGGCTGCTCGACAACGCGCTCAATTGCTCGATCGCCCGCTGGCTCACGGTCTGGAATTTCCAGGGTGCCGCCTTCCCGCGCATCCGCCGCGACACTTCACCGCCCGAAGACCTCGACGCCCGCGCGACACGCGAGGAAACCATCGCCCGCACGACCGGGCTGCGGCCCACGCTGGCGCATATCGAGGAGGTCTACGGCGGCGAGTGGGAAGCCGCGCCGAAGCCGCCCGCGCCGTCCGGCGCGCAGGAGCACGACGAGGCGCCGGGCGCGCCCGGCGACGAGGGCGACGACGACACGGACGAGGAGCCGCAGCCCGGCGACGATCAGGCCACGCTCGCCGCCGCGCTCTACGCGCTCGCGCGCGGGCGCGCGGGCGACACCATAGACCGGGCGGTCGCCCGCATGGTCGCCGAGGATTGGGAGCCGATGATGGCGCCCGTGATCGAGCCGATCTTGACGGCCGCCGGCGAGGCGCTGGAGCGCGGCGACAAGCTTGAGGACTTCCGCGCGCGGCTGCCTGACTTGCTCGCCGCGATGGACGACGAGCCCCTGGTCGAGACCCTTCACCGCATGGGATTCAGCGCGGCGCTATCCGGGCGGGCCGGACTCGTTGACGAGTAGGGCGCCATGCCCGCCCCCGAAATTCTCAAGGTGCCGGCGGTCGAGGCGGTCGAGCACTTCCGCGCGAAGGGCTTTCACGTCGGCTTCGACTGGCGGGATACCGACGCCGCCCAACACCTGCGCTCCTTCACCGTCGCCAAGGCGATGCAGCAGGACATCCTCCAGGACATCCGGGGCGCGGTGGACGCGGCGCTGGCGAAGGGCGAGACCTTCCGCCAATTCCGCGCGCGCCTGGAGCCGACGCTCCAGGCGAAGGGCTGGTGGGGCCGCAAGCAAATGCTGGACCCGCTCACCGGCAAGTTTCGCGAGGTCCAGCTCGGCAGCCCGCGCCGGCTGCGCATCATCTTCGACACGAACTTGCGCATGGCGCACGCGCGCGGGCATTGGGAGCGGATCGAGCGCGTCGCGGCCGAGCGCCCCTGGCTCCGCTATGTCTCGGTGCTCGACGCGCGCACCCGGCCCGATCACGCCGCCTGGCACGGAACGATCCTGCGGTGGGACGATCCCTGGTGGGAAACGCACTATCCGCCGAACGGCTGGCGCTGCCGGTGCCTCGTGCAGCAGCTCGACGACGGCGATCTTGAGGCCTTCGGCTTCACGCCCTCCGATGGGCCGCCGGCGGGATCGGAGACCACGCGGCCCTGGACCAACAAGCGCACCGGCGAGACGGTCGAGGTGCCGGTCGGGATAGACCCCGGCTTCGCGCACAACGTCGGCAGGCTCGGCGCGGCCGCGCCGCTGCGGGCGACCGACCCGAAGGCCATGCCCGAGCTCACGCGCGCGGACGCCACGCGCGAGCGCTTGAGCGGACAGCTCGGGAGCAATCCCGGCGGCACCTTCCTCGGCGCCGATGGCGTCACTCGCTACGTCAAATTCTACGACGATCCGGCGCAGGCCTATGGCGAGGCCGTCGCGAATCGCGCCTATCGCGAGCTCGGCCTCGACGCGCCGGTCTCCGCCCTGGTGCGTGACGAGGGCCGGATCGTCGGCATCGCGAGCGATCTGGTCGAGAACGTCGGCACCCTGGGCTCCGCGCGCAGGCTCACCAAGGGCCGCGCGCAGGCGGTGCTGCGCGGCTACGCCGCCGACGTTTGGCTCGCCAATTGGGACGCGGTGGGGTCCGGCCTCGACAACGTGGTGGCGCTCGCCAAGAGCCGCACCGGCGTCGTGCGGATCGACCAGGGCGGCGCCCTCCTGTTCCGTGCGCAGGCCGGGCGCAAGCGGCCCGAGGCCCTTGGCAAGATTACCGAGTGGGAGGGCTTCGCGGACGCCAGCGTCAATCGCCACTACGCCCGCATCTTCGACAAGGCCGGCCTGAGCAGCGCCGACGAGCTCGGCCGCAAGGCGCTGAATCAGATCGCCGCCATCGGCAAGCTGCGCTTGCGCACCCGGCAATTCGAGAGCCTGGTGCCCGAGGTCGCGGGCATCAAGGCGGCCGATCGCGCCGCCATCCTGGAGGCCATGCTCAAGCGCGCGCGCGCCCTCGAAACGCAGACCGCGCCGCGCATCCGCAGGGCCTTGCGCAACAAGGCGGCGGCCGACAAGGACCTGCCCGCATTCGAGGTGCGTTTCAGGGATTGGATGGGGCGGGATTACCAGACGTTCCGGCGCAATGCCGTGCGAAAGACAGGCTCGACGCCGCGCCATGGAATGACCGACCCCGAGCTCACGGGCGTCTATGCCTACACGACCGAAAGCTCGCGCTGGAGTTATCATCGCGTCAATCCCGGCCTGCGGTCGAAGGACCCGGCGCAGGTCGCCGACGTGCGCGACTATCGCGACACCGTGAACGCCGCCCTCGATCGCCTGCCCGATCATGTCGGCACCGTGAGGCGCGGAACGGTCCTGCCCGATGACGTGCTCGCCGCGCACCAGGTCGGCGAGATCGTGACTTACAAGGCGTTCACCAGCACCTCGACCGGCCACGGCTTTTCAAAGCCCCATCGATTCACCATATCCTCGAAGCGTGGTAAGCTGATCGAGCGCTACTCGGGGCATGAGGTCGAGAATGAGGTCCTGTTCCGGGCCGGCACCCGCTTCAAGGTGCTGGAGCGCGAGGACAAGGGCGGCGGCGAGGTCCATTTTCGGATGATCGAGGTCGACTGACATGGCGGTGGCAGCGAATCTCTCGGCCGAGGAGCGGCGTCTCCTGGCGCAAATGCGCGAGGACGACGCGCAAGCGGGCGATCTGCCGCCCGCGAGCCCGGCGCTCCAGGCGCAGATCGACAGCGAGGCCGAGGCCAGCGGCGCGCTCATGCTCGACAGCACCGTGCATGACCGCGTGATGGGCATGGCCGACGACGAATTCGAGGGCGAATTCGCCGATGTCTTGAACGCGAACGCCCACGACGACGACGAGCCCGTGCCTGGTGCCGGCCCGGCCGGCGAGTAACGCGGCGCCCGATCGGTGCCGCTGCTCGGAGCACATAGCCGGCGGCCCGAATTTTCCCGGCGTTTCAGGCCCCGTGAATGGGCTCTAAATCGGCCTTTCCGGGGCCGTGCATGGACGTTGCAACGCCCGACGCAACGGGACAATCGGCTCCACGCCACGCAGCGCCCGGTGCTCTAAGCCCTTGTAGTGCCGCCCTCATCCGGAAACTTCCGCCTTCATCCGGGAACTTCCGCCTTCAACGCGACATTCGGCACTCTACAGGCGGCACCAGCTTTCTCTCCCTCTCCTCCCCTCGGGGAGGAGAGGGCCGGGGTGAGGAGGGGTCGGCGTCCCTACTCCGCTGCTTCGGCAGCGCCGTCGAGGCCGTAGTTCTCCCGCGCCGAGGCGGGGGAGATATAGCCCTCGGCCACGTCCTCGATCACCTGCTCGCGGGAGCGCCCGCGCGGATCGCCCCAACCGCCGCCGCCGGGAGTCTGGAAGCGGATCGAATCGCCCGGCCGGATGCGCACGTTGCTCCACTTGCTGGGGCTGGCCTTGCCGAAGGCCTCGTCGATCATGTGCCAGCTGGTGGTGTTGGCCTGCTGATGCCAGGTGCCGGCGAGGCCGCCCGGCTGGCCGCCGTTCAGGCCCCACGGGCGATTGCGATGGCGGTCGGACATCTGGCTGCCCATGATCTCGGTATCCAGGCTCTTGAGCGTCCGCTGCGTGCTGAGCCCGCCGCGGTTCAAGCCGGCCCCGCCGGAATCCTGCACCAGGATGTATGACTCGGTGCGGAAGGGGAAGCGGGTCTCGAACACCTCGACCGGCACCACCCGGCAGTTGCCGTTGATCGAATCGGTCGCGTCGTTACCGTCGGCGAAGCTGCGCCCGCCCCAGCCCGAAAGCTCGATGGCGTAGCAGACGAAGGCCTCGCCGGTCTCCTCGTCGTTGCCGCCAAAGACGAAGTTGGTGTGCGTCGCGCCTTCCGCCGCCATGGTGCGATCGGGCAGCGCCGGCGCCAGCGCGCCGATCACGGCGCCCGCGATCTTGCAGTGGGTCTCGGTGTTGCCGCCGACCTCGGGTCCCGGATAGTCGACGTTGAGCAAGGTGCCGGGCGGCGAGACCACACGGATGGGGCGGAAGCAGCCCGAGTTCTTCGGAATCGTCTCGTCGGTGACCTGCAGGATGCCGTTGTAGGCGGCCGAGTACGAGACGCCGAGGGTGGCATTGATCGGGCCGAGCGCCTGCGGCGAGGTGCCGGAATAGTCGATCACCACCTCGTCGCCCTGGATATGAACCGCCACCCTGATGTCGTAGGGCTTGTTCTCGATGCCGTCGTCCTCGACCTGGTCCTGGAAGCGATAGACACCGTCCTCGATGGCCCCGATCTCCGCGCGCATGCGGCTTTCGGAGTAGTCCATCAGGTCAAGCACGTTGCGGCGGAACTGGCCCTTGCCGTACTTGCGGATGAGCTTCTCGAGCCCGCGCTCGCCCACGTCCACGCCCGCGATCAGCGCGCGCAGGTCGCCGTAATTGTAGCGAGGGGTACGGACGTTCGCGAGGAGCAGCTTCCAGACCTCCTCCACGTCCTCGCCGCGGCTCATGATCTTGACCGGCGGCACGCGAATGCCCTCGTGGAAGATCTCGGTGGCCTCGCCGGCGAAGGCGCCCGGCACCATGCCGCCGATCTCCTGCAGATGGCCGATGGTCATGGCGAAGCCCATGAGCTCGTCATCAACGAAGACCGGCTTGATCAGCGTGTGCTCGGGGCAGTGCAGGCCGCCGCGATAGGGGTCGTTGTGGCAGATCACGTCGCCAGGCTCGAGGGTGTCCAGCGGGATCTCCTTGACGCAGCTTCGCACCAGCAGCGGCACGCCGCCGATCATCGACGGGCAGTACTCGGCCTGCGCGATCATCTCGCCTTCCGGGCTCGCGAGCGCGCAGGTGAAGTCCAGCGCCTCGTTGAAGATCGTCGAGTACGACGTCTTCATCAGGACGATGCCCATCTCGCGGCAGACCGCGGTCATGGTCGAATCGATGATCGACATGGTGACCATGTCGACATTGGGCTTCTGGGTCATGATCAGGACTCCTCGGCGATGCGGCCAATCAGAAGATTGCCGTACTGATCCACCTTCATGGGTTGGCCGGGGCGCAGCACGGTCACCGAGACCGGCTCTTCGATGACCGCAGGCCCGGTGATCGTGTGGCCGTCACGCAGCTGGGCGCGGTTGTAGATCGGCGTTTCGTGGCGCCCGTCGTCGAACACGACCGAGCGCGTGGCCACGACCTCTGGCTCACCGTCGGCCTTGCCGATGGTGGCGAGGTCGGGCTTCTCGGTGAGCGAGACGACGGTCGCCTTGACGGTAATGACCTCGATCACCTCGCGCGGAATGTTGAAGCCGAAGCGCGCGAGATGCATGTCGTGGAACGCCTGCCAGACCTTGGGAGTGGTCTCGTCGGTGAACGAGTCGAACGCGACGGGAATTTCCAGCTCGTAGTTCTGGCCGAGATAGCGCATCTCCAGCGAGCGGTAGATCTCGATGTTCTTGACGTAGCCCTGCGCCTTGAGCTCGGCGATGCCGGTCTCGATCAGCGCGCTCATCACTTCCGATGCCCGCGCCTGGTCGAAGCGCTTGGACGTCATCTGCACCGTGCGCTGCACGTCGACCCGGGCGTCGGTGAGGATGAAGCCGAAGGCCGAGAACTGGCCGGGATAGTTGGGAATGACGCCCGACGGGATGCCAGCGTCGTTCATCAGATCGGCCGCGTGCAGGGGGCCTGCGCCGCCGAAGGCGAGCAGCGCGAAGTCCCGGGGGTCGAGGCCGCGCTCGATCAGCACCGAGCGGAGCGCGCCCACCATGTTGTTGTTGGCGATCTGCACGATGGCCAGCGCCGTCTCCTCGGCGGTGCGCCCGAGCGGCCCGGCGACGCTCGCGATCGCCTTCTCCGCCGCCTGGAGATCCAGGGCCATTTCGCCGCCGAGGAAGTTCTCGGGGTTGATGCGGCCGAGCAGCAGGTTCGCATCGGTCACCGCCGGTCGCTCGCCGCCGCCGCCGTAGCAGGCCGGGCCTGGGTTCGCGCCCGCGCTCTCGGGCCCGACCCGCAGCATGCCGCCCTTGTCGATCCAGGCGATGGAGCCGCCGCCTGCGCCGATGGTGCGGATATCGATCATGGGGATCTGGATGGGAACGCCAAACTCCACCTCGTAGTCGGTGGTGAAGTTCTCCTGACCGCCGACGATGGTCGACGTGTCGGTCGACGTGCCGCCCATGTCGAGGGTGACGAGGTGGCTGATCCCGCTCAGCTTGGCGACATGCTTGCCCGCGATCACGCCGCCGGTGGGGCCGGAGACGGTCATCTGGATCGGTGTCCGCTGCGCCGCTTCAAGGGTCATTTCGCCGCCGTTGGACTTGATGACGACGGCCTGGTCGGTAACGCCGCTCTCCCTGAAGCGCTCCCGCAGGTTCGCGACCTGGCTGTTCACCACCGGCTTCACGTAGGCGTCAGCGATGGTGGTGGATGCGCGCTCGTATTCCTTCCACTTCGGCAGCACGTCGTAGGAGATGGAGATCGGAATATCCGGCAGCTCCTCCTCCAGAATCTCCTTGGCGCGCCGTTCATGGTCAGGCGTCACGTAGGAGAACAGGAAGTTGACCGCCACCGCCTCGATGGAGCCTTCCTCCCTGATCTGCTGCGCGATGGCGCGGACCCCGTCCTCGTCCAGCGGCACGTGGACCGTGCCGTCGGACATGATCCGCTCGTTCACCTCGTAGCAGTTACGGCGCTTCACCAGCGGCTTCGGCTTGATCCAGGTGATGTCGTAGTGGCTGCGCCGGTTGCCCCGCTGGATGAAGGGGATGTCGCGAAAGCCCTCGGTGGTCACGTAGGCCACCTTGGCGCCCTTGCGCTCCAGGATCGCGTTGGTGGCGACCGTGGTCCCGAGCCTGATGTTGCGGATGTCCGACGGCGCATCGAAGCGCCCGAGGCCACCCAGGATGCCTTCGTTGGGGTCGTGGGGCGTCGACAGGATCTTCCAAACATCGACCGCCCTGGTCTCAGAATTGTAGCTCACGAAATCAGTGAACGTACCGCCGACATCGATCCCGACCAGATAATCCGTCAACGCCACTCTCCCACACGTTAAAGCGCGCGCCGGGCCGCTCCGGCTCGGCGACGCACCGGTTCGATCATGCCCCGGCCTCCCCTTGTGCCGGGCGGCAGGATGTTATGGGGAGAGCGGCCCCGAGGCAACCGCGCCTCCCCGCTCCCGATCTCGGCCTCTGAGGCTCCGTTGACAGGCACTCGCCTGCCTTGCGTGACCTCGCCATGTCTTGACTCCGGGCAGCGCATCAAAGATTGACGGGCCTCGCTCAGCACTCGCGCGGAGTCGCATCATGCACTGGCTCTTTCTCGCCTTCGCCATAATCTTCGAGGTCGGCGGCACGACCTCCATGAAGCTGAGCGAGGGGCTGACCAAGCCCGTCTTCACGGCGCTGATATTCATCCTCTACGGCGCCAGCTTCGTGTTGTTCGCGCTTGCGCTGAAAAAGCTCGATCTCGGCCTGTCCTACGCGATCTGGGCGGGCATCGGAACGGCAGTGATCGCCGTGATCGGCTACGTCTGGTTCAAGGAGCCGATGGGGCCGCTCAGAATCGGCTCCATCACCCTCATCATCATCGGCGTGGTCGGGCTCAACCTCTCCCGAGGTGCCCACTAACCGAACACCGCGTCGAAATTGCGCCGCAGGGCCCGGTCGACGTCCGCCATCGTGGCCTCGACCCCGAGCGCGGCGAGAGAGGTGACGCCGTGCTCGCGAATGCCGCAGGCGACGATGCCCCGGTAGTGGGCGAGATCGGGAGCGACGTTCAGTGAGATGCCGTGGAATGTGACCCAGCGGCGCATGCGCACGCCGATCGCCGCGATCTTGGCCTCGCCGCCCCCCGTCTCGACCCAGATTCCGACGCGGCCGGCGCGGCACATGCCGGTCACGCCGAACTCGGCAAGTGTGCCGATCAGCCATTGCTCCAGATCGCGCACGAAGCAGCGGAGGTCCATGCGCCTGCGCCCGGCGAGGTCGAGCATGACGTAGGCAACCCGCTGACCGGGGCCGTGATAGGTGTACTGGCCGCCGCGGCCGGTCTTGAAAACCGGCAGACCTTGCGAATCGAGCAGGTCATCGGCTCTCGCGCTCGTGCCGGCGGTGTAGAGCGGAGGGTGCTCCAGCAGCCAGACCCGTTCCGGTGCCGAATGCGCGAGAATTCCGGCGACCCGCTCCTCCATGGAAGCGACGGCATCGGGATAGGGCACCGGCTCCCGCGCGACCGACCATTCGACCGGGCTCCGCGCAGGAGCATCGGGCTCAGGCCCTGTCGCTGCCTTCGCCATCGCTTACCTCATCGCCGCCATCGTCCGCCGCCGGCGGCGCCTCCCCGGCCGCGACGGCGAGCCACTCGTCCTCGCTCAGCACCCTGACGCCGAGCGCCGCTGCGCGCTTCAGCTTGGACCCCGCATCCTCGCCAGCCACCACGTAATCGGTCGCCTTTGATACAGATCCCGCCACCTGCGCCCCCAGCGCCTCGGCCCGCGCCTTGGCCTCGAGCCGCGTCATCCGCTGCAGCTTGCCGGTGAAGACCACCGTCTTGCCGGCAACGGGCGAGTCGGCGGTCGGCGCCTCGAAGGGCTCGACGTCGAGGCGCTCGCAGAGTGCGTCGAGGATTGCACCGTTGCGGGGTTCCGCCACAAACTCGACGATGGCGTTGGCAACCACCGGGCCGATCCCGTCGACGTCGGTCAACGCCTCCAGGCTCTCGCTCTCCGGTTCCGAGGCCGCATCCATCGCCGCACGCCACTCCTCGACAGTGCCGTAGCGGCGCGCGAGCAGGCGCGCAGTGGTCTGCCCGACGTGGCGGATTCCCAGCGCGTGAATGAAGCGGTCGAGGGTGATGCGCCGGCGCGCCTCGATGGCGCGGAAGAGATTGGCGGCGGAGGTCTCGCCCCAGCCCTCGCCCTCGGCGAGCTTCGGGAACTCCTCGGTGTCGTCCTTCGTCTCCAGATCGAAGATGTCGGCCGGGCTCTGCACCCGTCCCTCCGCATAGAACGCCTCGATTTGTTTGGCCCCGAGGCCCTCTATGTCGAACGCGTCGCGGGCGACGAAATGGCGCAAGCGCTCCAGCGCCTGGGCAGGGCAGACCAGACCACCGGTGCAACGCCGCACCGCCTCCCCCTCCTCCCGCACCGCGTGGCTGCCGCATTCCGGGCAGACGTCGGAGGGCACGAAGGGCTCGCTCCCGGCCGGCCGCTTCTCCTCGATCACGCGGACGACCTGCGGGATCACGTCGCCGGCGCGCTGCACCACCACCGCGTCGCCGGCACGGATGTCCTTGCGCGCGATCTCGTCCTCGTTGTGCAGCGTCGCGCGGGAGACGGTGACGCCCCCGACATGCACCGGCTCCAGCTCGGCGACCGGGGTCAACGCCCCGGTGCGCCCGACCGAGATCGAGATGCGGTGGAGCACGGTCTCGGCCTGCTCGGCCGGGAACTTGTAGGCGATGGCCCAGCGCGGCGCGCGGCCGGCGGCACCGAGGCGCTCCTGCCAATCGAGGCGGTCGACCTTGAAGACGACGCCGTCGATCTCGAAGTCGAGCGTGGGGCGCGCAGCCTCGATCTCCCGATGGAGCGCGCGCGCCTCGTCGAGCCCGGTGCAGCGCCGGGCGAGCGGTGCCAGCGCGAACCCCCACGCATCGAGCCGTGCGAGAACGTCCTCCTGCCTTTCTCCCAGCGATTCGCTCGCATCGCCCCAGCCGTGGGCGAAGAAGCGCAGCCGGCGCTTCGCGGTCAGCGTCGTGTCGATCTGGCGCAGACCGCCCGAGGCTGCGTTGCGCGGATTGACGAAGGGTGCCTCGCCTTCCGCCTCCCGCTCCTTGTTCAGCGCCGCGAAGTCCGACAGCGCCATATAGACTTCGCCGCGTACTTCCAGGCGCTCCGGCACGTCGGAGCCGCTGAGAGCACGCGGCAGGTCGCGCAGGGTCTTGAGATTGGCGGTCACGTCCTCGCCGGTCTCGCCATCGCCTCTGGTGGCGCCCTGCACGAGCTTGCCCCCGTGGTAGTGCAGTGTCGCGGAGAGACCGTCGATCTTGGGCTCGCCGTAGAGCACCACCGCCTCGTCGTCGCCGAGATTGAGGAAGCGCCGGACGCGGCCCTCGAATTCCGCCAGGTCGTCGTCGTCGAGGGCGTTGCCGAGCGAGAGCATGGGCCGGCTGTGGCGAACCTTGGCGAAGCTCGACGAAGGCGGTGCGCCGACACGCTCGCTCGGACTATCGCTGCGCTTGAGATCGGGAAAGCGCGCCTCGATGGCCTCGTTGCGCCGCCGCAACAGGTCGTACTCGGCATCGCTCAGCTCTGGCGCGGAGTCGACGTAGTAGAGAGAATCGTGGCGCTTGATCTCCTTCGCCAGCCGCTCAAGCTCGCGTCCCGCCGCGTCGCGGGTGAGCGCCTCGGGCGGTGTCGTCTCGTCGCTCATGCGCTGGCTCGCGACAGCAGGCTGTCGGCGGCCGCGCGCGCCTCCTCGGTGACCTGCGCGCCCGAGAGCATACGCGCGATCTCCTCCTGCCGCTGATCCTCCGTCAGCAGGGCGACCCGTGCCGTGGCGCCATGCTCTCCCTCGGCTCTGGTGACCCGATAGTGATGGTCGCCGCACGCCGCGACTTGGGGCGAGTGAGTCACCACCAGAACCTGAACGTCCTGCGCGAGCCGCGCCAGGCGCTCGCCGACGGCATCGGCAACCGCTCCACCGATGCCGCGGTCGATCTCGTCGAAGACCAGCGTTGATAGACCGGCCGCCCGCGCGAGACAGACCCTGAGCGCGAGCAGGAGGCGCGCCCGCTCGCCGCCGGAGGCGACCTTCGCCAGCGGCTGCGGCTCCGCCCCGGGATCGGGGGCGAGCATGAAGCGGCAGCGGTCGATTCCGGTGCGGCTCTCCGCGCCCTCGGCGACCGGGGTTAGCGCCGTGCTGAAGTGCGCGCGCGCGAGCTTGAGCGGAGCGAGCTCGTCCGCCACCGCTTCGTCGAGTGCGCCTGCCGCGCGCCGGCGCCCACGCCGCACCGCCTGGGCCCTGTCATGGTAAGCCCGATGCGCGGCCTCAGTCGCCGCCCCGAGCGCGGCGAGGCGACCGGCACCGCCTTCGATCAGATCGAGCTCGCCCCGCAGCCTTGTCAGCAGCGCCGGCAAAGAATTGGGCTCGATGCGATGCTTGCGGGCGGCGGCCCGAAGCGAAAAGAGGCGCTCTTCCACCCTTTCGAGCCGGCCGGTGTCCGTGTCGAGTGCCTGTTGCGTCGCGCCCAGGACGCCCTCCGCCTCCTCCGCCTCGATTGCCGCCCGTTCGAGCGTCTCGAGAAGGGCGTCCAGCGTTCCCGCAGCGGCCGGGGCGACGCGCTCGATGTCACGCCGCGCCGCCCGGAGGCGAGCGCCCACGCCCCCCTCCCCGGCAATCCCGGTCGACGCCGCCTCCAACGCCTCGGCAATCTTCTGGCCGTTCAGCAGCATCGTGCGCTCGGCGGCCCGGCGCTCTTCCTCGCCGCTCTCGGGTGCGAGCGCCTCCAGCTCGGAAAGCGCGTGCCGCAGGTACTCCTCCTCTCGCCGCGACGCCTCCTGCGCAGCCTCCGCCTCCTGCTCTTCCGCCTGGGCGGCCCGCCATGCCGCATGGGCGGCAGCGAGGCTTTCCCGCTCCTCCCCGTGCCCGGCGAAGTCATCCAGCATGGCGAGGTGTTTCGCAGGGTCGAGCAGCCCTCCCGGCTCGCTCTGGCCGTCGATTTCGACCAACAGGCTGCCGATGCTCCTCATGAGGGCGAGTCCGGTCGGCGTATCGTTGACGAAGGCGCGGCTGCGCCCGTCGGCGCCGATCACGCGGCGCAGCAGAAGCTCGCCGTCGTGGTCTAGGTCGTGCTCGGCCAACAGGGCGTGGACCGGGTCTGCGCCGTCGATGGCGAATGCGGCGACGATGCTGGCGCGTTCGCTGCCGCGCGCCACGACTCCCGACGTCGCCCGCGCACCGAGCGCGAGCCCCAGGGCATCCAGCAGGATCGACTTGCCGGCGCCCGTCTCACCGGTAAAGACCGCCATACCGGCGGCGAGGTCGATATCCAGGCTGCTGATCAGAACATAATTGCGGATCGAGAGGCGCCGAAGCATCTGCCCGCGTCAGAACACGTCGCCGAAGACCCGGCTGATCCAGGACTCCTCGTCGACCTCGGGCTTGAGGTCGGAGTCGACGAGCAGGGCATAGCTGTGCTGGTACCACCGGCTGCCCGGGTAGTTGTGACCGAGGACCGCGGCCGAGGTCTGCGCCTCGTTGGGCACGCCGAGCGCCAGGTACGCTTCGGTCAGGCGGTGCAGGGCCTCCGGCGTGTGGCTCGTGGTCTGGTACTCTTCGACGACCATGCGGAAGCGCCCGATCGCCGCGATGGGGTTCTCGCGCCGCAGGTAGTAGCGGCCGACGGTCATCTCCTTGCCGGCGAGATGATCGCGCGCCAGATCGATCTTCAGGCGGGCATCGCGCGCATAGACGCTGCCGGGAAAACGGCGCGCCACCTCTTCCAGAGCCTGCAGCGAACGCGCCGTCGCCCCCTGATCGCGGCCCACGTCCGAGATTTGTTCGTAATGGGATATGGCGACCAGGTAGTAGCCATAGGCGGCATCGCGATGGCCCGGGTGCAGCTCGACGAAACGCTCAGCTGCGGCGATGGCCTCGTCGTAGCGATTGCCCTGGTAATAGACGTACGCCGACATGATCTGCGCCCGCGTCGCCCACACGGAATAGGGGTGCTGTCGCTCGACCTCGAGGAAGCCCGTCGCGGCAGCCGCCAGGTCGTCGTCCAGCAGGCTGTCCATCGCCTCGTTGTAGAGCTCCTCGACGGAACGTTCGACGTAGGCCTCCTCGTCTCCCGTCGCACAGCCCACTAGCAGTGCCAGGACCAGCCCGATCGACGCTACCAGCGCCACCGGGGTCGCGGGAACCAACGTGCGCATTCGCCTCATGACTGGCCTTGCCCCTCATGCTCGACCAGCTCGTCGGCCGGCTCTTCAATGCTCTCCTGCCTCGCGGCTTCTTCGGCGGCGGCGGCAGCGGCAGCCTCCGCGATGCGATCTTCGCGCACCTCTTCCAGCGCTTCCACCAGATCGCGCGTGATCTGCGGTGCCATGCGCAACCCATTCTCCCTCAAGAATTTCGCGGTAGCCCTGATCGTGAGCTCGCCGGCGACTCCGTCCACCGACGCATCATAGTATCCCAGCGTCTTGAGGAGCCGTTGTGCGTAAATCGCGGAATCGCGAAATCCGTTCGCAGGCCTCGGCAGGGCAACGCCGAAAGCGGGCTCCTCCGCTGCGTCCTCGGCGTCCGCCTGGGCCAGGAACTCGGAGCTCAGCGAATCCGCCCTGGCGCGCTCCTGCGGCGACATCAGGCGGCTGAGCCGGTCGCGGTAGTTGACCGCATCTTCGCCGGCGGGGCCTTCGGCATGGGCGGCAAGGCTGAACCAGGCCATCGCCCGGATCAGATCGCGCTCGACGCCGAGGCCGTTGGCATAGAGCAGGCCGAGGCCGTTCTGCCCCAGCGCGTCGCCCTGCACTGCGGCGGCGTTGTACCAGCGGTAGGCCTGCTCGAAGTCGCGGGGCACGCCCCGGCCGAGGTAGTGAAGCGCAGCCAGGTTGCTCTGCGCGATGGCGAGACCCGTGCGCGCCGCGCGGCGGTACCACACGACCGCCTTGCCGTAGTCCCGGACGCCGAGCAATCCCTTCTCGTAGATGAAGCCGAGATTGTTCATGGCCCGCGCCTCGCCGGCGTCGGCGGCGCGGATGTACCACTCCCGCGCCTGCACGATATCGCGCGGGGTGCCCAACCCTTCGTCATAGAGAGTCGCCAGATTGTACTGGGCGTCGGTCAGGCCCTGCTCGGCCGCGCGATGGTACCAACCCGCTGCCGTCGCATGATTCTGGGTGACGCCGAGCCCGCGGTCGTAGGCGACGCCAAGCTCGTACTGGGCCTCGGCGAGGCCGCGCCGAGCGGCGGTTTCGAGAAGCTTGATCTGGTCCTCATCCGGCTCGGGCTCGAGCACGCCCGTGCGTTGCAGACGCGCCAGTGCAAGCCGGGCGAGGTCGACCCGGCGCAATGCCGCGGCGCGGTACCAGCGCGCCGCCTGCTCGGCGTCCGCCTCCACGCCCAGACCGTTCTCGTAGAGGGTGCCCAGGTTGAACTGCGCGTCGACGTCGCCGGCGTAGGCGAGCTTGGACCAGATGGCGCGGGCCGCGTCGTAGTCTCCCTGCTGAAACGCCTCGTAGGCCTCGAAGAAGTCCGCCGCCGTTACCTTCGGTGCGGCGAACGCAGACATGCAAAGCGCTGCCGCCCCCACGCAGGCAGTCAACGCGAATGTCCGGAATGCTCGCAAGGAGTCGCGGTCCATGCCGTCGGCGGAACCCGATCGTTGCTGCGCGGCGCGCGGCGCCGCAGCCCCTGCCTCACCTTGCACGCCTGTTCTCGATCGTCAATAAACTGTTGCATGCGCCTGCGGATATTCCAGATCGATGCGTTCACCGATGAGGTGTTCGGCGGCAATGCGGCTGCGGTATGCCCTCTGGAATCGTGGCTCGACGATGCCACGCTGCAGGCCATCGCGAACGAGAACAACCTGTCGGAGACCGCTTTCTTCGTGCCGGAAAAGGGCGCCTATGCGTTGCGCTGGTTCACGCCCTTGGCCGAGGTCGATCTGTGCGGTCACGCGACCCTCGCGAGCGCCCACGTCGTCTTTCACCATCTGCAGCCTGACGCCGATTCGGTCGCCTTCGAGACCAGGAGCGGCCGCCTCAAAGTGACCCGCAGCGATGACAGTCTCACCATGGATTTCCCGGCCTTGGCCGCGCACCCCGTCGAGTCGCCGGCCGGCCTTGCCGAGGGTCTCGGGGCCGCGCCCGAGGCGGTGTTCGCCGACATGGACTATCTCGCGCTCTTCGAGACCGAGGCCGACGTCAGGGCGATCCAGCCCGACATGACGGCGTTGGCCCGCCTCGACCAGCGGCGCGGGGTCATCGTGACCGCGCCGGGGGAGAGCGCGGACTTCGTCTCACGCTTCTTCTGTCCCCGCCTCGGCGTCCCCGAAGACCCGGTCACAGGGTCCGCCCATTGCATGCTCGCGCCCTTCTGGGCGGAACGCCTGGGCAAGACCATCCTTCACGCCCACCAGGTCTCGGCGCGCGGTGGGGCGGTGCAGTGCTCGGTCGCAGGCGACCGGGTCCAACTCGCCGGCCGCGCCGTGCAGTATCTCGCAGGGACAATCGCGGTCTGAGCCCGAGAGGCTGTACCGACCCTTCCGCCCCATGAAGCCCAGCGTCCGTCCCGACAACCCGCTCTTCTCCTCCGGGCCCTGCCCCAAGCGCCCCGGTTGGTCGGTCGACGTCCTTTCGGGCGCGCTGCTTGGCCGGTCCCACCGGGCGAGAGAGCCGCTGGCGCGGATTCAGGAGCTGCTGGAGCGCTCGCGCGCGCTGCTCGGCCTGCCGGACGGGTGGCGCATCGGGATCGTGCCGGGCTCCGACACGGGCGCGATCGAGATGGCCATGTGGTCGCTGCTCGGCCCGCGCGGAGTCGACTTTCTGCGCTGGGACAATTTTGGCGCGCTCTGGGCGTTCGACGGCGAGCGCGAGCTGCGCCCGCTGGATGCACGCGTGCTCGACGCGCCTTTTGGCCGCCTGCCCGACCTGGCGCAGGTCGACCCGAATCGCGACACGGTGTTCGTCTGGAACGGCACCACGTCCGGCGTGCGGGTGCCTGACGCAGAGTGGATCGCCGCCGACCGTTCGGGGCTCACGTTCTGCGACGCCACCTCCGCCGTCCTCGCCTATCCGATGGACTGGACCAGGCTCGATGCGACCACCTACTCGTGGCAGAAGGTGCTGGGCGGCGAGGCCGGGTTCGGCATGCTGATCCTGGGCCCCCGGGCGGTGGAGCGGCTGGAGAGCGCGCCGCCGCCCTGGCCAGTGCCCCGGGTGTTCCGGCTCACGACCGGCGACGGCAGGCTCAACGAGGGCATCTTCCGGGGCGAGACCATCAACACGGTCTCCATGATGGCGATCGAGGACACGCTCGACGCGCTCCGCTGGATCGAATCGATCGGCGGCCAGCGCGGCATGATCGCGCGGGCACGAGCCAATTTCGGTGTCATCGAGGCATGGGTCGCCGAGCGCGAGTGGGTCGACTTCCTGGCGGAGGCGCCGGAGACCCGCTCGCACACATCGGTGTGCCTCAGCATCGCCGACCCCTGGTTCAACGGCCTCGGCACCGACGAACAATGGGACGCGATCAAGCTCATGTGCGCGCTGCTGGAGGCGGAGAACGCCGCATATGATATCAAGACCCACCGTGCCGCTCCGCCGGGGCTTCGCATCTGGTGCGGCGGCACGGTTCAGCGCGGCGATCTCGAAGCGCTGACTCCGTGGCTCGATTGGGCCTGGGACGAGATGCGCCGAGAGAGAGCGGGCTGAACCGCCCAGCCGCGGGGACCGGACGCGATGCCGAGAGTGCTGATAGCAGACGAGGTCAGCGAGGTCGCCGTGCAGGCGTTCGCCGAGCGCGGCATCGAGGTCAGCGTGCGGCCGGGGCTCGCGCCCGCGGCGCTGGCCGAGTTCATCGGCGACTATGAGGGCCTCGTCGTCCGCTCCGCGACCAGAGTGACCCCGGATTTGCTGTCGCAGGCGATCCGGCTGAAGGTCATCGGTCGGGCGGGCACCGGCGTCGATAACGTTGATATTGACGCCGCGACCAAGCGCGGCATCGTGGTCATGAACACGCCCCACGGCAATTCCGTGACTGCGGCCGAGCACACCATCGCCATGATGTGCGCGCTTGCGCGGCGCATCCCGCAGGCCGACCGCTCCACCCGCAAGGGCAGTTGGGAACGCGGCCGCTTCATGGGCGTCGAGCTTCGCGACAAGACGCTTGGGGTCGTGGGCTGCGGCACCATCGGCGCCATCGTCGCGACCCTGGCCCAAGGGCTCAGAATGCGGGTCATCGCCTTCGACCCCTACCTCGCGCCGGACCGCGCCGCCTCCCTCGGTGTGACGCTGGCGACGATGGACGAGCTGCTCAACGACGCCGACGTCATCACCTTGCACGTCCCGCTCACGGACGAAACGCGGGGGATCATCGACGCCGACGCGCTGGCCAGGACCAGGCCGGGCGTTCGCATCGTGAACTGCGCGCGGGGCGGGCTGGTCGTGGAGGCAGACCTGTTGAGTGCCATCGAGAGCGGCCACGTAGCCGGCGCGGCGCTCGACGTGTTTGAGGAGGAGCCGGCGCAGGAAGACAACCCGCTCTTCGCCCTGGACGAGGTGATCGCGACCCCTCACCTCGGCGCCTCCACGGTCGAGGCGCAGGAGAATGTGGCGCACCAGATCGCGCAGCAGATGGCCGAGTACCTGCTGACCGGAACGGTCCTGAACGCGGTCAACACGCCCTCGGTGGCGCCTGAAGACTTGGCGAAGCTCGGCCCCTACCTGACCCTGGCCGAGCAGATCGGGAGCTTTGCCGGCCAGATCGCCGAAGGCCGCATCCGCGGCGTCACGGTCGCCTACGAAGGCCAGGCCAGCGCGCTCGATTCGCGGCTACTCACCGCCGCCGCGCTCCAGGGCCTGCTCGCGCCGCGCCTCGACAACATCAACATCGTCAACGCCCCCTTCATCGCCCGCGAGCGCGGCATCGAGGTGCGCGAAGTCAAGAGCGCAACGACGGCGGACTATCAGACCCTCATGCGCGTGGAGGTTCTGTCGCAGGATCAGCCGCAGGCCGTGGCCGGCACGCTCATCGGCCGCGGCGGGCGGCGAATCGTGGAAGTCGAGGGAATCGAGGTCGAGGCCGAGCTCGGCCCGCACATGCTCTATTTCACCAACGAGGACAGGCCGGGTCTGATCGGCGGGGTGGCCACCATCCTCGGCGAGGCCGGCATCAACATCGCCACCTTCAACCTGGGTCGCAGGGAGCCGGGCGGCGACGCGATCGGCCTCATCGGCGTGGATTCGGTGGTGCCCGACGACGTGGTCGAGAAGCTGCGGGCCCGTGCCGCGGTCATCGACCTCAAGCGCCTGAACTTCTGAAGCCAGCGGGCCTGCGGCAAGGGAACGGCGGATCGACGACATGGGCCTCTGGCTTACGATCATCGTCATCGTTCTGGCGGCTGTTGCGGGCGCGCTGGCCTGCTTCATCGCCCTCGTGCTCCCGTCGACGCGGAGAGCGGCGCGGGAGCGGGAGGCGCGTGCAACGGAGATCGCCCGCCTCGCCGCCGCCGCCGAGCGGGTGCCCGGGCTCGAAGAAGAGAGTTCCACGCTGCGGGACCGGCTTCAGGACATCGACAGGAAGAAGGCGGCGCTCGAAGCGGCGCTGGAGGCCGAGCGCAAGAGCCACGAGGCCCGCGTCGCCGAGCTCACCCGGATGGGCGCCGAGCTCGAGAAGAAGTTCGCGGGCCTCGCCTCGGAGGTGCTCGGCAAGAACAGCGAGAGCTTCCTGAAGCTCGTGAGCGAACGGTTCGAGAAGCACAGCGCGAGCGCCAAGGACGACCTGGAGAAGCGCCGCGTTGCGATCGAGACCCTGGTCAAGCCGCTGGGTGAAAGCCTCACCAAGTTCGAGCACAAGGTGGACGCCATAGAGAAAGCGCGCGAGGGCGCCTACCGGGCCATCTCGGAGCAAGTGAAGAGCCTTGCGGAAGGGCAGACGGGCCTGCGCACGGAAACCAGCCGCCTCGTGCAGGCGCTCCGGCGGCCCCAGACCCGCGGGCGCTGGGGTGAGTATCAACTGCGGAATGTGCTCGACATGGCCGGCATGACCGAGCACGTGGACTTCGTGGAGCAGTCGACCATTGAGGGCGAAGAGGGCCGGCTGCGGCCGGACGTGATCATTCGCGTTCCCGGCGGCAAGTCGATCATCGTCGATGCCAAGACACCGCTCGACGCCTATCTCAGCGCCGTGGAGGCGCCTGACGAAGAGGCGCGCGAGCGCTTCATCGGCGATCATGCGCGCCAGGTCCGCGACCACGTGCGCGCGCTCTCATCGCGGGACTACTGGAAGGCCCTGCCCGAGACGCCCGAGTTCGTCGTGATGTTCGTGCCTGGCGAATCGTTCTTCACTGCAGCGATCGAGAGCGACCCCGAGCTGTTCGAGAACGCCGTGCGCCAGCGGGTCCTCATCAGCACGCCGACTACCCTCATCGCGCTGGTGAAGACCATCGCCTACGGCTGGCAGCAGGAGAAGCTGGCCGAGAACGCGCAGGTCGTGGCGGCGCAGGGCCGCGATCTCTACGAGCGGATAAAGGTCTTCGGCGGGCACATGGGCGATCTCGGCAAGTCGCTGCGCCAGACGGTGGACCGCTACAACAAGGGCGTGGGCTCGCTCGAGAGCCGCGTGCTACCCGCCGCGCGCAAGTTCGAATCGCTGGGCGTCACCCCAGCCTCGTCCTCGATCCCGACGCTGGAGCCCGTCGAACTTGACCCCCGCGAGGCTCAGGCAGAGGAGTTGCTCGAGCCCCAGGCCGAAGAAGCCGCCGAATGACGAATATCAGGGGCGGTTAGCCTCAGCACTCCGGCATGTTCACGGCAAGGCCGCCGAGGCTGGTTTCCTTGAACTTGGCGCTCATTTCCTTGCCGGTCTCGCGCATTGCCTCGATGCAGTTGTCGAGGGGCATAAAGTGGGTGCCGTCGCCCCGCAGCGCGAGCGACGCGGCGGCGACAGCCTTGATTGCGCCGATGCCGTTGCGCTCGATGCACGGCACCTGAACGAGTCCCGCGACCGGATCGCAGGTCATGCCGAGATGGTGCTCCAGCGCGATCTCGGCCGCGTTCTCCACCTGCGCCGGCGTGCCGTCCAGCACCGCACAGAGACCGGCGGCGGCCATGGCGGCGGCGGAGCCCACTTCCGCCTGGCAGCCGGCATCGGCGCCCGAAATCGACGCATTGGCCTTGATCAGCCCGCCGATGGCGGCGGCGGTTAGCAGGAACTCCCCGATCCGGCCCCTCCCGGCATCCAGGCAATGGTCGAGGTAGTAGCGCACCACGGCCGGAATCACGCCGGCGGCGCCGTTGGTGGGCGCGGTGACCACCTTGCCTCCGCCGGCGTTCTCCTCGTTGACCGCCATGGCGTAGACGGTGAGCCAGTCGGAATAGACGTGCGGCTGGGCGCTGTTGGAGCCCTGCTCGTCGCAGAGCTGTTCGAAGAGCGCGCCCGCCCGCCGCTTCACGCGCAGCCCGCCGGGGAGCTCGCCCTGGCCTGAGATCCCGCGATCGATGCAGGCGTCCATAGCACCCCAGAGCGCCGCGAGCCCGGCATCGACCTCGTCATCGGAGCGCGTGGCGCGCTCGTTTGCCAGCATCATCTCGGCGATGGAGTTGCCGCTTTCCTCCGCCATTCGCAGCATGGCCGCGGCGTTCTTGAAGGGGAAGGGGACCTGCGCGCCCTGATCGTCTCCGGCGTCCTCCGCCCCCCGGGCGAGCTCCTCGGCCGTCACGATGAAGCCGCCGCCGATCGAATAGTAAATCTGGCTCAGATAGCCCACTCCCTCTGCGTCGACGGCATGGAATTCCATGCCGTTGGGATGGCCCGGGAGCGGCGGGCCATAGTCGAAGAAGATGTGGTGATGCGGATCGAACACGATCGTGTTGCCGCCGAGCGAAGGCAGAGTCTTGCTCCCCCTGAGGACCGCCACGTCAGCCTCGGCCTTGTCGATATCGATATCGCCGGCGCGGTGGCCGAGCAATCCGAACACGATCGCCCGATCCGTCGCATGGCCCCGGCCGGTGAAGGCCAGCGAGCCATGGAGCGAGACGTGAATTCGCAGCCACGAGTCGGGCGGCGGGTCCGTTGCGACCCGCTCCGCCAGCAGCGCGAGGAAGGCTTGGGCAGCCGCCATCGGCCCCATGGTGTGGGACGAGGACGGGCCGATGCCGACCTTGAAGATTTCGAAGACGCTCAGGTGCATCGTGACGATGCTCGCCGATTGGCAGGGTCCCGCTGGCTCGCAGGCGACCTTCAAACGTCAGGTGGCGACGGCATCGACCCGTTGCAAGACACCCATGCATCCCGCAGTCGCATGGGTGGGCCACCCTCCCCTCCAGGCGATCGAGTCCCATGGTAAAGCAATTGTCGGCAGCGCGGGTGTCGGCGAAGATGCGGCGAGGCCGGCGCCGGAGGGAGTCGAGACCGGCCCCCTCAGGCGTGCCGGCACGAAGTGAGCGTCGCGCCGCGGCCAACACGGCAGGCAGGCGGGACGCAGGAGGAGAGTCATGCGGCGCATCGGAGTGGATGTCGGCGGTACCTTCACGGACCTGATTCTGGTCGACGAGGCGGCAGGCGCGATCACGGTCGACAAGGTGCCGTCCACGCCTGACGATCCGGCGCGGGCGGTGATGACGGGCGTGGACGCGCTCTGCGGCAAGGCCGGGGTCAGCCTCGAAGCGGTGGACCTGCTGCTGCACGGCACCACGGTGGCGACCAACATCGCCATCGAGCACAAGGGCGCCGAGGTCGGCCTGATCACGACCGCAGGCTTCCGCGACATTCTCCACATCGCGCGCCACAAGAAGCCGCACAACTTCTCGCTCCAGCAGGAGCTGCCGTGGCAGTCGCGGCCGCTGGTCAGGCGCCGCCACCGGCTCACGGTCAAGGAGCGGGTCACCGCGCCCAAAGGCGAGATCATCGTGCCCTTGGACGAGGCGGAGGTGCGCGAGCGCGCACGGGCGCTGCGTGAAGCCGGCGTCGACGCCATCGCGGTCTGCCTGCTGCACGCCTACCTCAACCCTGCGCATGAGCAGCGCATCAAGCAGATCCTCCAGGAGGAGTGCCCCGACGCCTATCTCTCCGTCTCCAGCGAAGTGCTGCCGCTCTATCGCGAGTTCGAGCGCTTCTCGACCACCTGCCTCAATGCCTATGTCGGCCCGCGCGTCGGGAGCTATGTCGGGCGGCTGGAATCCGGCCTGAAGGATGCGGGGCTCGCGCGCGGCGTCCGCCTCATGCAGTCCTCGGGCGGCATGACGACCGCAGACAGCGCGACCGGCGGCCCGGTCAACCTGATGATGTCGGGGCCGGTGGCAGGGCTGATCGGCGGCATCTGGGCCGGCAAGATGGCCGGCTACGACAACGTGTTCACGCTCGACATCGGCGGCACGTCGGCAGACATCGGCGTGGCCGCCGACGGCGCGCTCAGGATGCGCCACCTGCTCGACACCAAGGTCGGCGACTATCAGGCCATGATCCCGATGGTCGATATCGACACCATCGGCGCGGGCGGCGGCTCCATCGCCTATGTCGACGAGGGCGGCATCTACCGCGTGGGCCCGCAATCCGCCGGCGCCGACCCGGGCCCCGCCTGCTACGGACGGGGCGGCGCCGAGCCCACCTCCACCGATGCGCAGGTGGCGCTCGGCCGGCTCCGCACCGATCGCGGGCTGGTCGGCGGCAGCATGACCCTGCACGCGGACCTTGCCCAGGAGGCCCTGCAGGGGCTCGCCGGCACGCTCGACATGTCGCTGGAGGAGACCGCGCTCGGCGCGCTCCAGATCCAGAAGTTCAGCATGGTGCAGGCCATCGAGCTCAACAGCGTGCGGCGCGGCTACGACCCGCGCGACTTCACCCTCGTCGCCGCCGGCGGCGCCGGCCCGCTCTTCGCCTGCGACATCGCGGTGGAGCTGGAAATCCCGCGGGTACTGGTGCCGCCTCATCCCGGCATCCTCTCGGCCACCGGCCTGCTGGCCACCGACATGCAGCACGAGTTCGTCACCACCGAGCGCCAGCCGCTGGCGACGCTCGACCGCGATCATCTCGCCGCGCGCTTCGAGGAGCTGACGAGCCAGGCGCTGGCGGGGCTGGAGGCCGACGGTGTGCCGGAAGGCGACCGCCTGATCCGCCGTCTCGCCGACTGCCGCTACGCCGGCCAGGGCTACGAGGTCCGCTTCGACGCGCCGGCGGGCGAGATCGACGACGCCTGGATCGAGGAGCTGGCCGAGCGCTTCCACCGCGCGCACGACGCCGAATACGGCCATCGCTTCGATGCCCCCGTCGAGATCATCAACATCCGCACCGTCGCCATCGGCCGCATCCCGGACCTCGACTGGCCGGAGATCGAGAGCGGCGACGGCACGGCAACGCCGCTGCTGCGCCAGCCGGTGGTGTTCGAGGTGGAAGGCAAGGGCGAGACCCACGAGACGCCCTTCTACGACCGCGCCGCGCTCCGCGCCGGCGACCGGATCGCGGGCCCCGCAATTGTCGAGCAATACGATACGACCGTGGTGATCCCGCCCCGCTGCGAGGCCGAAATCGACAGTCGCGGCAACATCGTGATCGACTGCGCAAGCGCCGTGGCGCAGCACGGGCACGACCTGGCTACGCCGATCATGCAGCGCGTCATCGGCGGCGCCTTTACCGCCATCGCGCAGGAGATGGCGGGCGTGCTCTACCGCATGTCCTATTCCTCGATCATCCGCGAATCGGAAGACCTCGGCGCCGGCATCTTCGACCGCGACGGCCTCATACTGGCGGAATCGGAATCGACGCCGATGTTCATGGGCGCAATGCCGCGCATCGTCCAGAACGTCATCAAGCTGCTCGACGGCGATATCCACGAAGGCGACATTATCCTCCACAACGACCCCTATTACGGCGCCACCCACTCGCCCGACTGCGCAATCGTGATACCGATCTACCACCAGGGCACGCTGGTCGGGTTCGCGGGCGCCTCCGCCCATCTGCTCGATATCGGCGGCGCCTATCCGGGGATCAACGTCAACGCGGTGGACATCTACGCCGAAGGCAACATCTACCGCGCCGTCAAGTTGTCGATAAGGGGCGTGCGGCAAGAGGGCATGTGGCGCCACATCCTGGAGAACACGCGCACGCCGACGCCCAACGAGGGCGATATCCAGGCGATGATCGCGGCCTGCGAACTCGCCAAGCGGCGCTATTTCGACCTGATAGAGCGCTACGGGCGGGGCGCCGTGGAAGACGCCGGCCGGCACTGGATGGACTATTCGGAGCAGATGCTCAGGCGCGAGATCGCCAGGATTCCGGACGGCGAATACGAGACGGCGATGGGCTTCCTCGACGACGACGGCGTAAACCGGGGCCGCAAGCTGCCGGTGAAGGTGAAGGTGATCATCGACGGCGACGAGATCACCTACGACCTGACCGGCTCCAGCGACGAGGTGCCGACCGCCTACAACGTGCCCTTCGAGGGCACGACCTGCTCCGCGATGTCCTTCATTACGCGGATGATCTTCCTCGATACCGAGACTCACCCGGTCTACGTGCCGCAGAACGAGGGCATGACGCGGCCGATCAACGTGATCGCGCCGGAGGGTTCGATCTTCAACCCGAACTTTCCGCGCGCCTGCTTCGCGCGCTTTTGCCAGGTCCAGCGCGCCGTCGATCTGGTGCTGCGCGCGCTCGCCCCAGTCGTGCCGGAGAAGGTGACCGCCGGCAACTCGGCACACCTGCACTTCATCTCCTACTCCGGCTTCGATACCGAGCAGGGCGAGTACTGGGTCTATCTGGAGGTCGACGAAGGCTCCTACGGCGGACGCCCGGATCGCGACGGCATGGACGCCGTGGACTGCCTCATCGCCAACACCCGCAACAACCCGATCGAGGAGTTGGAGTGGCGCTTCCCGATCCGCACGGAGCGCTACGAGCTGCGCAATGAGCCCTGTGCCGCCGGCAAGTGGCGCGGCGGCATCGGCATGGTGCGGGTCAACAAGATGCTGGTGGATACCATCGTCAGCTGCGAGGGGGAGCGGCACGAATCCGACGAGCCCTGGGGCATCTTCGGCGGCATGGCGGGCCTGAACGCCTCCGTGGTCCGCAACCGGGACCGCGCGGACGAAGAGGCGTGGCCGTCGAAGTTCACCGGCTTCCGTCTCGCCGCAGGCGACAGCATCGAGATCACGGTGCCGAACTCGGGCGGCTACGGCGATCCGCTGGAGCGCGACCCTGCGCTGGTGCTGGCCGACGTGTTCGACGGTTTCACCACGATCGAGCGCGCGCGGGACGACTACGGCGTCGTGATCGAGCCGGCACCGATGCGGCTCGACGAGGAGGCGACCCGGCGGCTACGCGCCGAACGCTCCGGCGCGGCGCGCCAACCCGCGCCGGCCTAGCAAATCGACCGGGGGGCTCCACCGGCAAGGCCGAGGCTATCCCGCCTGCGCCCGGCGTGTGATAAGAGGGCAAAGCGCACGCTGATCGCACGATACAGGGAGAGGACGCATGACGGGCGGTATTTCCGAAGCTTACGGCACACTCGACGGCATGGGGCTCGCCGCCCTGGTCAGGCAGGGAGAGGTCTCGCCGAGCGAGGTGCTCGAAGAGGCGATCCGCCGCGCCGAGGCGGTCAACGGCACGCTCAACTTCCTCACCTACAAGGCCTACGAGGAAGGCCGCAAGATGGCAGCCGACCCGGCGCTTCCCGACGGCCCCTTCCGCGGCGTGCCCTGGCTCGTGAAGGAAATCGCGACCGCTTGGACCGGCCTGCAGAACACCAACGCCTGCCCCTACTTCAAGGACATCGTCTCGACCAGCGACAACGAGCAGGTCAAGCGCGTCAAGAAGGCGGGCTTCGTGCTGCTGGGCAAATCCAACTCGCCCGAAGCCGGTTGGGCGCTCTCCACTGAGCCCAAGATGTACGGCCCGACGGTCAATCCCTGGGACACGACGCGGACGCCCGGCGGCTCCTCCGGCGGCTCGGCCGCGGCGGTGGCGGCCCGCGTGCTGCCGCTGGCCGAGGCGAGCGACGGCGGCGGCTCGATCCGCACGCCCGCCTGCCATTCCGGCCTGGTCGGCCTCAAGCCCGCACGCGGGCGCATCACGATGGCCCCGGGCGCCGACTTCTGGTACGGCGGTGTGACCTTCCTCTGCGTCTCGCGTTCGGTCCGCGACACGGCGGCCTTCTTCGATACCGTGAGCGGCCCGCTCCCCGGCGATCCCTACTACGCGGTGATGCCGGAGACCCCCTACCTCGACGAGATCGGCAAGGACCCGGGCTCGCTCTCGATCGCCACGGTCACTGCCTCGCCGGAGGGCTGCACCCCGGTCGACGCCGAGGTGCGCGAGGGCATCGAGAATACCGGCAAGCTGCTGGAAAGCCTCGGCCACCGCGTCACGCCGGAGGCCGTACCCTACGACTTCTGGCCGCTTTACGACTGCTACATGCGGATCGGCGCCGTGGTCACGGCGGCCTGGTTCGATGGCTCCGCCGAGCTGGTCGGCCACACGCTCCGGCAGGACGAGACCGAGAACCTCTACTGGACGACCATCGAGCGGGGTCGCAGCACCTCGGCTGTCGACCACCACAACGACATCGCGCAGCTTCGCGCCATGTGCCGCGACATCGTGGGCCGCATGGCCGCCTACGACGCGTGGCTTTGCCCCGTGGTGCCGATGGTGCCGCGCAAGATCGGCTACTACGACATGTCGCGCGATTGCGATGACTACAACGCCAACATCATGGGGCCGGACTGCGCCTTCACCCAGCCCTTCAACGCGATGGGACTTCCCGGCATCTCGCTGCCGCTGCACTGGACGGCGGACGGCCTGCCGGTGGGCTCCCAACTGGTTGGACGCGATCTCGACGAGGCGCTGCTCTTCCGCCTCGCCGGCCAGTTGGAGCAGGCACAACCCTGGGCGGATCGCGTGCCCCCGGTCAACGCGGGCGCGTGAGCGCACCATTGGACCGATAGGACGACAAGACACCACAGGAGGCCAAGACCCATGAGAAAATCACTCAGCCTGTTGACGGCAGCGGTTGCAGCGATGGCGCTGGCAACGGCCGCCCATGCCGAGACTCTCAAGGTCGGCATGATCACGACACTCACCGGCGGCGGTGCCAGCCTCGGCATCGACGTGCGCGACGGCTTCATGCTCGCCGTCAACCAGGCCGGTGCCGATATCGAGGTCATCGTGGACGACGACCAGCGCAAGCCGGACATCGCCGTCCAGCTCGCCGACAAGATGATTCAGAGCGACAAGGTGGACGTGCTGACCGGCATCATCTGGTCGAACCTCGCCATCGCGGTCGTGCCCGCCGCGGTCCAGCAGGGCAAGTTCTATCTCTCGCCCAACGCGGGGCCCTCGCTCCTCGCCGGCGAACGCTGCCACGCGAATTACTTCAACGTCGCCTGGCAGAACGACAACCTGCACGAAGCCGCAGGCGCCTACGCCAACAGCGCAGGCTTCGCCAACAGCTTCATCCTCGCGCCCAATTACCCCGCCGGAAAAGACGCCCTGACCGGCTACAAGCGGCTCTACGAGGGCGAGATCGTAGGCGAGGTCTACACCAAGCTGGGCGCGAACGAGTACGCGGCCGAGATCGCGCAGATCCGCGCGTCGGGCGCCGAGAGCGTGTTCTTCTTCCTGCCTGGCGGCATGGGGATCGCCTTCCTCAAGCAGTATGCGCAATCCGGTCTCGACATCCCGCTGGTCGGCCCCGCCTTCTCCTTCGACCAGGGCATCCTGCAGGCCGTGGGCGAGGCGGCGCTCGGCGTGAAGAACACCTCGCAGTGGTCCAAGGACATCGACAATCCGACCAACAAGGCCTTCGTCGAGAGCTTCCAGGCCGAATACGGCCGCCTGCCCTCGCTCTATGCGAGCCAGGGCTTCGACACGGCGAACCTGTTGATCTCGGCCACCGGCAAGGCGAGCGTCTCGGATGCCGATGCCTTCCGCGCGGCGCTGGAGGAGGCCGACTACAGCTCCACGCGCGGCGCCTTCTCGTTCGCGTCGAACCACCATCCGGTGCAGGACATCTACGTGCGCGAAGTGATCAAGGAAGGCGATGTCTTCACCAACAAGATCATCGGCACGGCGCTGACCGACCACGCCAACGCCTATATCGACGACTGCACGATGTAACCTGCGTGCACGCGGGGAACGGGCCGTTTAGCGCGGCCCGTTCCTTTTATCCGGGCTGACGAATTGGCGATTTCGCTCATCGTCGAGCAGCTCCTGAACGGCCTTCAGTTCGGCTTCATGCTCTTTCTGATGGCCGCAGGGCTGACGCTCATCTTCGGCGTCATGGGCCTCATCAACCTGGCTCACGGCTCCTTCTACATGATCGGCGCGTTCGCCTGCGCGGCGGTCGCGGCCGCAACCGGCTCCTACTGGGTGGGTCTCGCGGCGAGTCTCGCGGCGGCCGCGGCGGCAGGCGCCCTCGTCGAGATCGTCGTGATCCGGCGGCTCTACCGCCGCGACCATCTGGATCAGGTGCTCGCGACCTTCGCTCTGATCCTGGTCTTTTCCGAAGGCACCCGCTGGGTGTTCGGCTCGTTTCCGCTCTATCTCACCGTGCCCGATTTCCTGTCGGGCCCGGTCGCGCTGCCGGGCGGGATCGACTACCCGCTCTTCCGCTTCGCGATCATCCTGATCGGACTGCTGATCGCCGTCGGCCTCTACCTCCTGATCGCGCGCACGCGCCTCGGCATCCGTATCCGGGCCGGCGAGTCCGACCGGGAGATGATCGCCGCCCTCGGGGTCGACATCCGCAAGCTATACACCACCGTGTTCGCGCTTGGCGCTGCGCTGGCGGGCTTCGCGGGCGCGCTGGTGGGCACACTCCAGTCGGTGCAGGTGGGCATGGGCGAGCCCGTGCTGATCCTGGCCTTCGTCGTCATCATCATCGGCGGCATCGGCTCCATCGGGGGCGCCCTGGTGGGCGCGCTGCTGGTGGGGCTGACCGATACCCTCGGGCGCTTCCTGCTGCCGGTCGCATTCGGCACCTTCATGGAGTCGTCGAGCGCAACCAACGTCGGCTCGGCGCTGGCCTCGATGTTCATTTACATCCTGATGGCGCTGGTTCTCTTCCTGCGCCCGACCGGCCTGTTCGGACTCAAGGCGCACTAGGATGAGCCGCGAGGCGGCCATCAGCCTCCTGATCGCGGCCGGGCTGCTTGCCGCGCCGCTGCTCGGCAACGCCTTCGACGAGCCCTTCGTCATCACGCTGGCGACGAAGGTGGCGATCCTCGGGCTTGCCGGAACCGGGCTCAACATCGCCCTCGGCTACGGCGGCATGGTCTCGCTCGGCCACGCGGCGTTCTTCGGGCTCGGCGGCTACGCGGCCGGCATCCTCGCGAGCCACGCGCTCAACTACGAGCCGCTCTTCACCGCGCCGCTGCTGGTCGAAGGCACGACGCAAATGCTGATCATCTGGCCCGTCGCCATCGTCGTCAGCGGCGTCGCGGCACTGGTGATCGGCGCGCTCTCCTTACGCACCACCGGCGTCTTCTTCATCATGATCACCCTGGCCTTCGCCCAGATGGTCTACTACTTCGCCATCTCGTGGCCGGCCTACGGCGGCGAGGACGGGCTCTCGATCTACATCAGGAACGAGTTTCCGGGGCTCAACACGCTCAACCCGCTCCACTTCTTCGCCATCTGCTACGTGCTCCTCATCCTTGCCATCGGCTTCTCCTTCCTGCTCTCGCAGTCGCGCTTCGGGCTTGCGCTGGGCGGCGCGCGGCAGAACGCACAGCGGCTGGCCACCGTCGGCATCAGCCCCTTCCGCGTGAAGCTCACCGCCTTCGTGATCTCGGGCATGATGGCGGGGCTTGCCGGCGCGCTCTATGCCGACCTCAACCGCTTCGTGAGCCCGTCGATGCTGTCGTGGCACACCTCGGGCGAGATCATGGTGTTCGTGATCCTGGGCGGCACGAGACGGCTCTTCGGCCCTGCCGCCGGCGCCGCGCTCTATATCGTGCTGGAAAACACACTGGGCGACGTCAGCGAGCACTGGCTCCTGCTGCTCGGCGCGCTGCTGGTCGCGCTGGTGCTCTTCGCCCGCGGCGGGATCATCGGCATTCTCGCAGGCCAACCCCGCCATGCCTGAGCCGATCCTCCAGACCGAGAAGCTCTCGAAGCGCTTCGGCGCGGTGGTCGCAAGCGACGGGGTGACGCTCGACCTCAAGCCCGGCGAGATTCACGCGCTGATCGGCCCCAACGGCGCGGGCAAGTCCACCGTCATCAAGCAGATCGCGGGCGAGATCCGGCAGGACTCGGGCTCGGTCCGCTTCGCCGGCCGCGACGTCGACCGCCTGGACATGGTGGGGCGCGCCCGGCTCGGGCTGGCACGGACCTTTCAGGTCTCGTCCATCGCGCCGGAGTTCTCGGCGCTGCAGAACGTCATGCTGGCGATCCAGTCGGTGGAACGGAAGACCTTCCGCTTCGTCAGGCCGGCACTCAGGGACACCTCCCTGGTCGAGCAGGCGATGTCCCATCTCGTGCGCCTCCTGCTCGACGACAGAGCGGAGATCCGTGCGGGCGATCTGTCGCACGGCGAGAAGCGGGCGCTGGAGATCGCCATCGCGCTCGCGCTCAGGCCCAAGGCATTCCTGTTCGACGAGCCCATGGCGGGCATGGGGCCGGAGAACACGGCGAAGCTGATCGAGATTCTCGACGGACTGCGGAGGGAGGCCCCGATCCTGCTGGTCGAACACGACATGGACGCGGTGTTCGCCCTTGCGGACCGTATCTCCGTCATCGTCTACGGCCGCATCATCGCGAGCGGCACGCCGGAGCAGATACGCGCCAACGAGGAGGTGCGCCGCGCCTACCTCGGGGACGAGGATAATGACGGCGCTGCTTGAGGTCGCGGGCGTCACCGCCTTCTACGGCACCTCGCAGGCGCTCTTCGGCGTCGACCTTGCCGTCGGCGAAGGCGAGGTGGTGGCGCTCATGGGCCGCAACGGCATGGGCAAGACCACCACCATCAGGACGATCTGCCGCATGATGCCGCACCGCGCGGGGCGCATCGCCTTCGCCGGCCATGACCTCGCGCGCCTGCCCTCGCACAGGGCGGCATGGCTCGGCCTCGGGCTGGTGCCGGAAGGCCGGCGCTGCTTCCCGACGCTGACGGTGCGCGAGAACCTGATCGCAGCCGCCCGCCCCGGCCACTGGAGCGCGGAGCGCGTCGTGGCGCTCTTCCCGCAGTTGGCGGAACGCCGAAATCAGAAGGCCAACACGCTCTCCGGCGGCGAGCAGCAGATGCTCGCCATCGGCCGGGCGCTGATGACCAATCCCCGGCTGCTGATCCTGGACGAGGCGACGGAAGGGCTCGGTCCTCTCATCCGGCGGGAAATCTGGTCGGTGATCGCGGCGCTCAAGGAGGCCGGCCTCTCCATCCTCGTCGTCGACAAGTCGCTCAAGGAGCTCACGGCCGTCGCCGAGCGCTGCGTCATCCTGGAGAAAGGCGCGACCTGCTGGTCCGGCGCAAGCGCCGACCTCACGCCGGAGCTGACGGACCGATACCTGGGGGTGTGAGGCCCTGCACGAGCGCCCACCAGGACTCCAAGCCCAAGGTGTTGCAGAAATGCAGCACTATTGTCGAATTCTTTGTTTTTCGAAGCGATCATCGGGACAGAGCGCTGGAAAGCCAACTATACTCTCCCTTGGGCACATAGTTGTCCAATGCGCCGTATATGGCGGTAAACGCCAGATGAAGAGGGTCAGAGAACTGACTCCAGAAGAAAGGAAAACCGATGAGTCTTTACGATGTCATTCGAGAACAGGAAGAGCGTAAACGCGCTGTTTGGAAGAAAGGCCACATAATTCTAGGCTATGATCAGAATGTTTGGCGAAGGGACGACTACGGCTATGCAATGTGTTACACGCAGTACGGAAATAGAGACTCAGAATATGGATGGGAGATAGACCATATCGTCCCAGTGTCTAAGGGTGGGTCCGACCACCTCTTCAACCTCCGCCCCTTGAATTGGCAAGCTAATGCGCAGCGTGGCGGCTTGCTTCGCGGTAGGCGGGCGTAGCGGACAGGGGCGCTCGTCAACGTTGCACTCGCTTATTGTTTGAGCTTCTGGCGCAGCTCCTTCGCCGCGTCAGAAGCTGATTTCCTTGAAGGCCTTGGTCTGCGCGGTCATCGCGACCTCGGTGGGCAGGCGCTCCATGCTGCTGGCGCCGTAGAAGCCGTGCACGTGCTCGGCGTTCTGCAGCACGTAGGTGGCGTCCTCGGGCGAGGCGATGGGCCCTCCGTGGCAGAGCACGATGACGTCGTCGCGCACCGCCTTGGCGGCGAGCGCCCACGCGTCGATCAGCGCCACGCACTCCTCCAGCGACTTCGCGGTCTGTGCGCCGATGGTGCCGCTGGTGGTGAGCCCCATGTGGCAGACGATGATGTCGGCGCCGGCGTCTGCCATGGCGACCGCGTCGTCTTCCGAGAAGACGTAGGGCGTGGTGAGCAGGTCGGCCTCGTGGGCTGCGCGGATCATCTCGACTTCCGGGCCGAAGCCCATGCCGGTCTCTTCCAGGTTGGCGCGGAAGACGCCGTCGATGAGGCCGACGGTCGGAAAGTTCTGCACGCCCGAGAAACCCAAAGCCTTCAGCTCGTCCAGGAAGCGGTCGAGCACCATGAAGGGGTCGGTGCCGTTGACGCCCGCCAGCACCGGCGTGTGGCGCACGACAGGGATCACCTCGTGCGCCATCTCCTTCACGATCTCGTTGGCGTTGCCGTAGGCCAAGAGGCCCGCGAGCGAGCCCCGCCCCGCCATGCGGTAGCGCCCGGAGTTGTAGATCACGATGAGGTCGATGCCGCCGGCCTCCTCGCACTTGGCCGAGAGCCCGGTGCCCGCGCCGCCGCCGATGATCGGCTCGCGGCGGGCGACCATGCCCTGAAACTTCTCCAGCAGCGTTCGGCGGTCCATGCCCGGCACCGGCGCTCTCCCAGGGGGTCAGGCGGCGATCTCGTTCCAGCTCTCGACGAGAGCCTGGGCGAAATCGGCGTCGTTGATGTGGAGCGGCAGGCGGATCAGGCGCCTCGCGTCGCTCTGCTCGACCGTCCGCTCCAGCGCCTCGAAGAGGGCGGCGTCGGCGTCCGGGTCGTGAAAGGGCATCCCCGGCGCGTCGATCAGCGAGACCCCTCGTTCGGGGATCAGGAATCGCACCGGCCCCTGGCAGGCGTTGAGCTTCGCCCCGATCCACTCGCCCATGCTGCGGTTCTCGTCCGCCGTCGTGCGCATCAGCGTCACGTTGGGATTGTGGATGTGAAAGGTGCGGCCCTCGTACTGCGTCGGCACGCTGTCGCGCGCCCCAAAATTCACCATGTCGAGCGCCCCGCAGGAGCCCACGTAGGGCAGGCCGGTTCGGGCGAAGGCGCCGAGCCGGTCCCCGCCCGCGCTGAAGACGCCGCCCATCAGGTGGTCGCACACCTCGGTGGTGGTGCTGTCGATGCAGCCCAGCACCAGGCCTGAGTCGACCAGCTTCTCCATCGACTGCCCGCCGGTTCCGGTCGCGTGAAAGACCAGGCAGTCGTGGCGCGCCTCCAGCGCCGCGCGGACCTGATCCACGCAGGGCGTGGTGACGCCGAACATGGTGAGGCCGATGGCGGGCTTGTCCTCGGCCGCCGGCGCCTCCCCCCGCATCATGCCCGCGAGCGCGTGCGCCGCGTTGGCGAGCACCACCCGAGAAATCCGGTTGAGCCCGGCGATGTCCACGACCGAGTACATCATGGTGATGTCGTTGGGCCCGACGTAGGGCGCGACGTTGCCCGAGGCGACGGTGGAGACCAGCACCCTCGGCACGCCGATGGGGAGCGCCTGCATGCCGATGGAAACCAGCGCGGTGTTGCCGGAACCGCCCGCCCCGATCACCCCGCCGATGTCGTCCCGTGTCGGCAGGAAGCGCGCCAGCGCCTCGCCCATGGCGGCGACCGCCTGACCACGGTCCTCCAGGCCGAGCACCGCGTCGGCGCCCTCCGGATGATGCGCCGCGACCTCCGCCGCGCTCACGTCCACGCCGGCGGGCCGGTCGGCACCGCCGGTGCCGACATCCACGACGCAGGCCTGCACACCATCCGCCGCGAGCAGGTCGCGGATGTAGAGCAGCTCTGCGCCCTTGGTATCGAGGGTTCCGACGATATAGGCCCGCGTCATCGCCCCGCTCCCGCGTCGTCCTTGCGCGCGCTCAGTCCACCGTCTTCAGCACGCCGCCGATGGTGTCGAAGATGCGGTCGATCTGGCTCTTCTCGACGACCAGCGGCGGCGAGAGCGCGATGGTGTCGGCGGTGACCCGGATCAGCACGCCCTCGTCGAAGCACTTTTGGAAGGCCTCGACCGCGCGCGCGGTGGGCGCACCGGGGCGGGGCTCCAGCTCGATGCCGGCGACGATCCCGAGGTTGCGCAGGTCGATCACGTGGTGGCCGCCCTTGAGCGACCAGAGCGCGTCCTCCCAGTAGGGCGCGAGCTCGGCGGCGCGCTCGAAGAGCCCCTCCTCGCGGTAGACGTCGAGGGTCGCGATCCCCGCCGCCGACGCCAGCGGATGGCCGGAATAGGTGTAGCCGTGGAAGAGCTCGATCCCCTGCTTGGTGTTCTCGAGGAAGGCGTCGTAGATCTTGCTCCGGCAAAACACCGCGCCCATGGGCACGGTCGCGTTGGTGAGCCCCTTGGCGGTGGTCAGGATATCCGGCTGCACGTCGAAGTAGTCGGCCGCGAAGTTGGCGCCCAAGCGCCCGAAGCCGGTAATCACCTCGTCGAAGATCAGCAGGATGTCGTGCCTGTCGCAGATCTCCCGGAGCCGGCGCAGGTAGCCCTTGGGCGGCACGAGCACGCCGGTGGAGCCCGCCACCGGCTCCACGATCACCGCGGCGATGGTGGAGGGATCGTGCAGCGCCGCCAGCCGCTCCAGGTCGTCCGCCAGGTGCGCGCCCCATTCGGGCTCGCCCCGGCTGAAGGCCTGCTGCTCCAGGTCGTGGGTGTGGCGGATGTGGTCGACGCCCGAGAGCAGGCTGCCGTAGAACATCCTGTTCTTGACGATACCGCCGACGGAGGTGCCGCCGAAGTTGGTGCCGTGGTAGCCGCGCTCGCGCCCGATCAGCCGGGTCTTCGAGCCCTTGCCCCGCACGTAGTGGTAGCCGAGGGCGATCTTGAGCGCGGTGTCGGCCGACTCCGAGCCCGAGTTGGTGAAGAACACGTGGTCGAGATCGCCGGGCGCGACATCGACCAGCCGGTTCGCGAACTCGAAGGCGGCGGGGTGGCCGAGCTGGAAGGTCGGCGCGAAGTCCATGCGCTCGGCCTGCGCCTTGATCGCCGCCACGATCTTCTCGTGCCCGTGGCCCGCGTTGCAGCACCAGAGCCCGGCGGTGCCGTCCAGGATCTCGCGGCCGGCCGGCGTGTAGTAGTGCATGCCCTTGGCGCGCGTCATCAGGCGCGGCTTCTCCTTGTAGCCCTTGTTCGCCGTGAAGGGCATCCAGAAGGCTTCGAGATCGTTGGGATTCTCGGGGTAGTTGATGTCGTCGAGGTTCATGGACCGGGCACCTGGAATCGTGGTTGGCGTGGAGGCGCGCGATCCTAGCCCGGAACTCCCGCCGCGGCCACGGCCAGCGCGCGGTGCGGGCGGCCAACAAATTTCTTGGCGGGATACGCCGGGATCGTGCGGGACAGGAGGGATGGCCTGCACGCGCGCCTCACCTGCGCGAAGGGACCAGCACGCGGCACGCGGTGCCGTGCAGGCGATGAGGGCCCGCCCGCCTACCCCCGTCGCAATCCCCTCGAACTCGCACCCCATGCCGCGATGCTGGCGCACCCAACGCGCGCCGGGCACGGCACCATGGTCCGAAGAGAGTGCCGCGCTAAGCCGCGTCCCCCCGCTCCCGCCAGTGGCGGGCGATGTCGATGCCGCGGCAGAGCCAGACGCGGTCGTGGGCGAGCACGTGGTCGACGAAGCGTCTGAGCGCGGCGAAGCGGCCGGGCCGGCCGACCAGCCGGCTGTGCAGGCCGATGCTCATCATGCCGGGCTGTTCGGCGCCTTCCTCGTAGAGCACGTCGAAGGCGTCGCGCAGGTAGGCGAAGAAGGGCTCGCCCCAGTCGAAGCCCGGCGCTGTCGCGAAGCGGTGGTCGTTGTGGTCCGCCGTGTAGGGAATCATCAGCAGGGGCCGGCCGGCCTCCTCCACCCAGTAGGGCAGCTCGTCGGCGTAGGAATCCTGGCTGTAGAGGAAGCCCCCCTCCTCCGCCACGAGGCGCACTGTGTTGGGACTGCGGCGGCCGAGGAAGTAACCGAGCGGGCGCGTCCCCGTAAGCTCCTGCTGGATCGCGATCACCTTCTCGATGTGGGCACGCTCCTCGGCCTCGGGCAGGGCGTGATAGTCGATCCAGCGATAGCCGTGGCTCGCGATCTCCCAGTCCGCCTCGACCATCGCGGCGACCGCGTCGGGGTTGCGGGCGAGCGCCATGGCGACGCCGAAGATCGTGACCGGCACCCCGCGCTCGGTGAACAGGCGATGCAGGCGCCAGAAGCCGACGCGGCTGCCGAACTCGTACATCGATTCGATGGGAAGCGCCCGCTCGCCGATGCGGGGCTCGGCGAAGCCGAACTCGGTCAGCAGCGTCTCCGAGCCCGCATCGCCGTGGAGGATGCTGTTCTCCGCGCCCTCCTCGTAGTTGATGACGAACTGCACCGCGATGCGCGCCTCGCCCGGCCAGCGCGGATGCGGGCGGCTCCGCCCGTAGCCCGCCATGTCGCGGGGATAGGAGGTGTCGGTCATCGCCTCGCCGCCCCTACCGGAAGAGCGCCACGTTCTCGCGCGCGAAGGTGCGGAAGTCGCGGGGGGCGCGCCCGGTCACGCGCTCGACCACGTCGGTCACCGGCGCCCCGAAGCCCGTGCGAAACAGGCCGTCGATCTCGACCAGCGCATGCGCCGCCTTCGGCCCGATGCCGGCCTCGACCAGCGCGGCCCGCGCGTCCTCGTCGCTGACCGAGACGTAGCACACCTCCCGGCCCAGTTCTTGCGTGAGGATCGCCGCGCATTCGGCATACGAGATCGCCTCCGGCCCGGTGATCTCGTAGGTCTCGCCTTCGTGCCCGTCCTCCACCAGGGCCGCGACCGTCACCGCGGCCACGTCCTCGATCTCCACCAGCGAAATCCGGGCGTCGCCCACGGGCGCGTAGAACTCGCCCCGCTCCCTGATGAGCGGCGCGAAGCGCCGGAAGTTCTGCATGAAGGCGTTGGGCCAGAGGTGGGTGTAGGCGATGCCGGACAGGTTGATGCGCTGCTCGATCTCGCCGTGCCAGCGGCGGATGGTGGTGGGCGCGTCGGGGGCGGCCTTGATCGCCGACATCTTGACGATGCGGCGGATGCCGGCGCGCTTCGCCGCTTCCACCGCGTTCAGCTCAAGCTCGACCATCGCTTCGGAGAAGGCGCAGAGGAGCGAGAGCGTCTCGATCCCCTCGAACGCGGCCTCGAGGGTCCGGGGCTCGGCGAAGTCCCCCTCGACATAGTCGAGGTCTTCGCCGAACTGCCGCCTCACGCGTGCCACATCGCGGCTCATGATCCGGAAGGGCCGGCCCGTCGCGCGCAGCTGCGCGACCGTCGGGGTCCCCGTCGTCCCGGTCGCCCCGGTCAAAAGGATCATGGCCAGCCTCCGCGCGGGATCAGTCCCGTTCGGATGCTAGACGATGCCCGCTTCCCCCTCCAGCGGCGCGTCGGGAAGCCTCAGTGGTCGTGGCCGCCGTGCCCGCCCAGGCTCACCGTGTATTGCAGGACGATCTGATCGTCCTCCGCGCCGTGCGCCAGCGATTCCCGGTTGTACTGCAAGCGCAGTTGCCCGAACCGGTCGCTGGTCCAGTCGCCCATGACGGCGAGCGCGCTCGGCTCGTGGTCGACGTGCGCCGCGCTCGGCGGGACAAGACGCGCATAGCGCGCGCCGATCCGCCACTGGGGCGCCAACTTGTAGACTGCCTGCGCGTACCAGCCGGCGCTCCTGCCGTCGGCCGTCAGCTCGTGCTCCTCCATCTCATCGTCCTCCAGCGTGTAGACGCCGTCGTCCGTCTGCCAGAGATACTCGCCCTGGAGGATCACTTCGCTCTGCCTCGCATTGCCCGTCGGCGCCCAGGCAAAGCGGATGTCGGTCCCGAAGAGCGCGCGGTCGCCGCTGAACACGCCGTCGGAGAAGATCGACGCCGGGGTCATCTCATCGTCGTGGTCGTGTTCGTCAGCGTGATCGTCGTCGTGGTCGTCCATCTCGTCGTCGTGGTCGTCGTCGTGGTCGTCCATCTCATCGTCGTGGTGGTCTTCCTCATCATGAGGATCCATGTCCTCGTCGTGCTCGTCGTCGTGCCCGTGCTCGTCGTGCCCGTGGCCGCCGGCACCGCCCATAACCTCTCCACTCAGGAGGGAAGCGCCGATGCCCCATGACGAGTCACTGCCCAGGTCTCCGCCGATCCGCGCATAGGCCGAGAGCGCGCGGCGCCCGTTGTCGGAACCGCCGAAGGGCTGATCGTCGCCGCGGAAGAGGCCACCGCCGAACTCCGTGCGGACATCGCCGGGCAACGCGAGAGAAAGCTGGATGCCGTCGTCGTTGAAGCCGTTGTCCAGAAAAGCCCGGTAGGGCAATGGGCGATCGGCGAAGTCGTCTTCGTGCGCATGACGTTCGTTCAGATAGCCGAACGACCACAGCTTGCGGCCCGCCGTCACGGTGAAGTTCTCGGTCAAGCCTAATCCCGGCAGCGTCTGCACATAGGCCTCTTCAAGCTCGAGCTCCGCCGGCTCGCCGGGGTGAGCGCCGATGCCGAGCACGAGACTGGCACGCGCCGCGTTGCCGACATCACCCGACAAGCTCAGCTCGCTATGGCCCACCGAGAAGCCTTCCGGCGCGCGCTCGCTCTCGTGACCGAAGCGGAACCCGGCGATCTCCGACTCTTCGGCCGAGTAGGAGGTGAACATGCCCCTGAGCACCGCGCCGATTTCCGGCTCGAGCATGGCCCCATGGTCGTCGTGCTCGGCCATTTCCTCGCCGTGGCCGTGGTCGTCACGATCGTCGTGCTCGGCCATTTCCTCGCCGTGGCCGTGATCGTCGTGGTCGGCCATCTCGCCGGCGGTGCCGGACCGCAGCGCCCTGACCTGCTCTTCCAGCGCCCTGATGCGCGCCTCGTACTGCTCCCGCAGCGTCGCTATCTCCACGGCAAGAATGGCAGCCATCGGCGTGTCGGCATCCGATTGGGCTTGTGCCGGAGGCGGCGCCAGGGACACCGCCATGGCCGCGGCCGCAGCGGTCGTGGCAGTCGTGGCAAGGAGCATCTTGTAGCGCATGTCACCACTCCATCGCGTGTTGGCTGGATCGCTCGAAGGCAGGGTAGGTGATATGAAATACTATTGCGCTACAAGATAACATATCAATACAGGTTGTCAACGAGTGGACGGGGCGGGCCCCGCGTCAGAGCTTCGTTCGGGTCAGTAAGGGGCGCCCGAGAGAGCCATCGCCACGGTGTGCTCGATGTCGGAGATCGCGTTCGCCAGCTCGCGGCCGATCAGGTCCATCTTGCGCAGCTGCTCGATGCGCGGGCGGCACTGCTCCATGTCCCTGCCGGAGAAGATGTCGCCGAGGATGTCGCAGGCATCCACCAGGCCGATCAGGGCGACGTCCCGGGGATCGGGGATGTCGGCGGAGAACAGGACCTCGCCGATCCGCAGCTTGACCTCCTGCTCCACGTTGCCGTCGATCGTGGGATAGCGGCGGGTGCGGAAGGCCCACATCACCCGCTCCTCGCGCACCTGCACGATGCCGCGCGCGACGAGGCTTTCCAGCGCCTGCTCGCGGATGGCGGGCGCGTCCTCGACGGCGAGCACTCTGATCCAGGCCCGCGTATCCGATTCCCCCCCGTGCGCCGCAATCTTCGCGAGGGTGCCGTCGAGCATGGGGTTGCCGGTCGGCGCCGGGTCGGTGACCACGAGCGCCTTGGGGTCGGTGTCGATGCGATAGGCAAAGGCCAGGTCCATCAACACGGCACCGCCAATGGCGCAGCCAAGGTTGGCTTTCGAGATCGGCACGAAGGTGCCGTCCTCGTCGTCCAGCAGAAGCAGGAGAATTTCTTCGGTGAAGGTCAGCATGTCGAGATCCCGTCGGGTCGTCGCGTCGAATGCCAAAGCGATCAATGAACACCGCGTGCGGGTCTGTCAACGGCCGCCCCGTGCCGGCGCGTCGAGCACGCGGCCGGAGTGAAGGCACACGGGATCAGATGCGGGGGCGGCGGTCGGTTGCGATCAGACCGGCCACGAGGCCGAGGCCGGCGCCAGAGACCGCGAGCATCACCCACCAGGAGGCGGCCCAGCCGCCGAGGCCCTCGACAGCGGCGGCCATCACCGGGGGACCCAGGAGGCTGCCGATCGCCGCCCCCTGCACCACGAAGCCGCTGGCCATGGCGACGAAGGCGGCGCGCGGCGCGTGGGCGGCGGCACCGGCAATCGCCGCCGCCGGCAGCAGGCCGCCGACCGCGCTGAACACGAAGGCGAGCACAATCTTGAGATCGTCAGGCGTGCCAGAGAGGAAGATCCCGGCCGACGCGCCGCCCATGGCGCAGAAGGCGATCCCGGTCAGCACCCAGCGCGGCGCGCGCCGATGCATCAGCCAGGCCGCCGCGAAGTTGCCGAAGGCGTTGGCCGCCACCACCATCGCGCCCCAGATCGCGGCACCGGCCGCGCTGCGCCCCTGCGTCTCGATCAGGAAGGTCGGCAGCCAGGCAGTGATGGCGAACCACTGCAGCGTGTAGAGGGCGAACGAGAGACCGAAGAGCCAGAGCGCGGCCCGCACCAGGGTCTCGCGCACGCCGGGCCAATCGGGAGCCTGGGCGTCGAAGGCGACCGGCCAGCGCCGCGGATGCAGGCTCCAGCCGAGCGCCGCCATGAAGAGCGCGACCAGCACAGCGCTCACCAGCCAGAAGCCGCGCCAGCCGATGGAATCGAGCAGCGCCGGCGCGATCAGCATCGCGATCGCCATCCCGAGCGGCATGTAGGCGCCCCAGATGCCGAAGGCGAGGCCGTGGTCGCGGGGGCGCGCGGCCGTGGCGATCAGCTTGGGTGCGGTCACCGTGATGCCCACGAAGCCGAAGCCCTCGACGAAGCGCGCGACCAGCAGCCAGGCGCTGCCGCTCACCAGCCCGCCCATCAGGCTGCCCACGCCGAGGAAGGCCACGCCCGCCAGCATCAGCCGGCGCGGGCCCACGCGGTCGGAGAGCAGACCCACCGCGACGGCGACGGCGGCGCCGATGGCATAGTAGATCGAGGTGAGCCAGCCGGCGCTGACGAGGTCGAGGCCCAGGCTCTCCCGCAGCACCGGCAGCGCCGGCGGCACCTTGCCGACCTGAAAGCCGGCGAGGATGCCGGCGCCGAGGGCCATCAGCACGATGTCCCAGCGGGTGGCCGCGGCGGGCGCCGGCTCCTGGCTCATCGAAATGACCGGTGTATCGTCACCCGGACGCCGCGTCCCGCACGGCGCGGGCGATGCGCGTGGCCGTCGCCTCGTCGAGGTCGGGATGCATGGGCAGGCAGAGCACCTGCCGGCTCAGGCGCTCGCTGACCGGGAGCGAGCCGGGGCCTTCGCCGTACTCGCGATAGGCCGGCTGCAGGTGCATCGGCACGGGGTAGTGGATCGCGGTCGGGATCTCCTGCGCCGCGAGGGCTGCCTGCACCGCGTCGCGCCCTTCCAGCCGGATCGTGTACTGCGCCCAGGTCGAGCGCCGCGCCGGCAGCCGACCCGGCAGGCCGACGGCACCGGCGAGCACCCCGTCGTATGTCGCCGCCACCCGCTCACGGGCGTCGATCTCGGCATCGAAGGCAGCGAGCTTGACCAGTAGAACCGCCGCCTGAAGTGTATCGAGGCGGCTGTTGAGGCCGACGCGGACGATGTCGTACTTGCCCTCGCCCTGGCCGTGCTGGCGGATCGAGCGCCAGCGCGCCGCCCGCGCCGCATCGCCGGTGAAGAGCGCGCCGCCGTCGCCATAACCGCCGAGTGGCTTGGCCGGATAGAAGCTGGTGGTGGTGACCGGTGCGAGCGATCCCACCGGCCGGCCGCCGCTCGTCCCCCCAAAACTCTGGGCCGCGTCGTCGATCAGCAGCAGGCCCCGCTCCGCGGCCAGCGGCGCGAGCGCGTCATAGTCCGCGGCCTGGCCGAACAGGTCCGCGGCGATCACCGCCTTCGGCGTGAGCCGCCCTTCCGACGTCGCGCGCTGGATGCGCGCGGCGAGGTCGGCGGGGTCCATCATGCAGCTCTCTTCCGCCACGTCGACGAAGACCGGCGATGCCCCCACCAACGCCACCACACCCGCGGTCGCGGGAAAGGTGAAGCCGGGAACGAAGACCGCATCGCCCGGCCCAATCCCCTCGGCCATCAATGCGATCTGCAGGGCGTCGGTGCCGCTCGCACAGGTGACGGCGTGGGCGATGCCGGCGCGCGCGGCGAGCGCAGCCTCCAGCTCCACCACAGGCGGGCCCAGGACGAAGCGGCCGTCCTCGAGCACGTGCGCGAGCGCAGCGTCGACATCGGCCTTGAGCCGCCGGTGCTGCGCCTTCAGGTCGATGAAGGCGATGGGATCGTTACTGGTATCGTGATCGTTGGGTGACATGCGGCTCCGTCTCGGTTGGTCGCACCGGAGAGTGTCCCCGTGACGGCTCCGACCGCGTCGCTTCCGGTGCATCGTTGTGTGGCGAGTGCCCAGGCAGGAACAAGTACAGGGCGCCGCAATTGCATCGGCACCGGCTTGTGGCTACCCTTTTATATCATCGTGATAGCGCAGATTCATGGACGAACGGGCGGCGAACCCGCGATTTCCCATGGCGAAAAGACTACCCATCGGCAGCGCCGACGCGCAGATGCAGCCGGCCTCCAAGGCCGGGCAGCTGCGCGGCCTGCTGCAGGCCCCCGCCCTTGCCTTCATCATGGAGGCCCATAACGGCCTCTCCGCCAAGATCGTGGAGGAGGCCGGATTCGAGGGCATCTGGGCCTCGGGCCTCTCGATGTCGGCGGCGCTCGGCGTGCGCGACAACAACGAGGCCTCCTGGACCCAGGTCCTCGAAATGCTGGAGTTCATGGCGGACGCCACCACGGTTCCCATTCTGGTGGACGGCGACACAGGCTACGGCAACTTCAACAACGTGCGCCGTCTGGTGAAGAAGCTCTGCCAGCGCGGCATCGCCGGGGTCTGCATCGAGGACAAGCTCTTCCCCAAGACCAACTCCTTCATCGGCGAGAACCAGCCGCTCGCGGACGTGGACGAGTTCTGCGGCCGCATCAAGGCGGGCAAGGACAGCCAGAGCGACGACGACTTCCAGATCGTCGCGCGCATCGAGGCGCTGATCGCCGGCTGGGGCATGGACGAGGCGCTGCGCCGCGCGGAGGCCTATCACGAGGCCGGCGCCGACGCGCTGCTGATCCACTCCAAGAAGGCGACAGCCGACGAGATCACCGGTTTCTGCGAATCCTGGGGCGGCCGCGCGCCGGTGGTGATCGTGCCGACCATGTATCACCGCACGCCGACGCAGACCTTCCGCGAGGCCGGGGTCTCCATGGTGATCTGGGCCAACCACAACATGCGCGCGGCGGTCTCCGCGATGCGCTCGGTCTGCCAGGCCATCAAGGAGAGCGAATCGCTCAGCGCCGTCGAGGAAGAGATCACGCCGGTGCGGGAGGTGTTCGAGCTCACGGGCCAGGCGGAGCTCGCCGCGGCCGAGGCCCGCTATCTCGCCGCCGGAGGCGGCCCCCGCGCGATTCTGCTCGCCGCCTCGCGCGGCGCGAAGCTCGGCCCGCTCACCGAGCAACGCCCCAAGTGCATGCTCGACGTGCGCGGCGAGCCCCTGATTCAGCGCCTGGTGCGAACCTTGAACCGGAGCGGAGTGCGGGACGTGACGGTGGTGCGCGGCTATCGCAAGGACGCGATCGACCTCGCCGGCATCGAGGCGGTGGACAACGATCGCTTCGACGAGACCGGCGAGGCCGCCTCCCTCGCCTGCGCCCTCAACCGTCTCTACGGACCCTGCCTGGTCTCCTACGGCGACATCCTGTTCCGCCGGCACGTGCTGGAGGGCCTGCTCGCCGCCAAGGGCGACATCGTGACGGTGGTGGATGCCAGGCGGCGGAGCGACAGCGCCCGCTCCCCCGACCGCACGGTCGACTGGGTGCGCTGCTCGCGGCCCTTCACCGGCAGCTATCTGGACGACGACCGCGTGACGCTGGAGGCGATCGGGAGCGATACAGCGGAGCCTGAGTCCGCCCACGGCGAGTTCATCGGCCTCACCAGGCTGACCGAGCAGGGCGCCACCCTGGTGCGGGGCGCGCTCGATGCCATGAGCGAGGACGGCTCCCTCGATGCCGCCGACCTGCCCGAACTCCTGGCCCGCCTCATCGCGCAAGGGACGGCCATCGACGTCCTCTACGTCACCGGCCACTGGCTAGACGTAGACGACGCCTTCGACCTCGCAAGCCTACGAAATCTTGTTTAATCCCTCTTAACTGTGTTCTGAAATGGTACTCACCTGCGAGCTAGCACTTCTTTCCATCCTTCTCGCCAACAGCTGTGGACCTAGCAAATGCCCACCGCCTTTGTCGCTGATCCAAGCGGTCCCATCCAACTTACTGAAACTATAGAGCGCAGCATCTCCACCGCTAACGCTGCAAACCCCAGCCAGTCATTTCACGGTTGGCCCGAGAATGACATCGCCGGCAGACCCCTTACCGGTCCTATATTGTCTGGAATTGACCAAGCTTCATTCGTCGTTGCAGATGTCACCTACCTTAACTTCAATGTTACTTATGAAATAGGCTTTGCTATTGGCTCCAGGAAACGAGTGTACCCAATTCGCAATTGCACCTTTGATGCCGACTCTGCTATTTTGTCTAAGATTGGGATATTCGACACTTTGGGCTATATTGAATACAGTGACTGCGAGTCCCTTTCTGAACTGTTGCTCTCTGAAATTGACGCCACTCCCCTAGAAACCACTTATCCCTTAGAAGGAGAGGCTCCTGTCTACCTACTCGAAACGCCTCATCGGGGAGATGCTGTCGGCCACATTATTTCGAAAATCAAAAAGGCCCGCCTACAATACCGAAGCTTTATACCTTCCGAGGATATTCGTATGGCTGCAAGCGATGCAATCAAGCACGTCGCTTGTTCTCATGGCGTAGTCATCCCGCTTCTTTCCCCAGCAATGCGTGACGCTCTAATACACAACATTCGAGCCGCCTTCGTCGCCAGCTTAGCTCACGGCCTTGAAAAACCCAAACTACTCTTGCAAGACGAAAGCGCTGCAGCTCCATTAGATGTTCGCGATTTTTCCAAGCCCTACCGACATCTCGCTGATATGGATGAACACATTCACGACTTCGCGCTTGACGTCATCCAATCAATGCAAGAGTCGGAGCCAATAGATACAACTCTCACCAGCACTCTCGCAACAATTACCATTGGTGATCCGATGGCAGAGAACGAATTTCAAACTTTGGAGCGATACTATTTGCGACGAGACGAATTTGGTCGAACTTTACGTAGCGAAGTTAATCTTGTCGTAGGTCGTAAAGGAGCCGGCAAGACCGCCCTGTTTTCTCAAGTACGCAACGATCTACGCAAAGATCGTGCCATGATTGTTGTTGATCTCAAGCCGGAGGGCTACCAACTCGTCAAGTTGAAGGAAGAAGTACTAGGCTACTTGGCGCAGGGCGCTAAGGCCCATCTGATAACGGCCTTTTGGGAGTATCTTTTGCTACTTGAGGTCGCATACAAATTGTTGGAGAAAGATAGAGGTCGACAACTGCGTGACCATACCATTCAGCCACACTACACGAAGTTACAGGAGTCGTACTTGAGCTCCCCTAATGCAATCTTAGGAGACTTCTCTGAGCGTCTCGTTGAGCTTTCCACGTTCGTATCACATGAGTATGCGAAAAGGTTCGGTGCTGCGGCGGGACAAAAGCTCACATCTGACCAAGTGACCGAAATTCTTCATACTCAACACATACGAGAGTTGCAGAATGATATCTCTAGTTACCTCAACCACAAGAAAGGCGTGTGGATATTGTTCGACAATCTGGATAAGGGTTGGACTGTTCCAGGCCCGTCTCCGGATGACATATTAATCTTGCGCTGTCTAATTGACGCTGGTCGAAAAATTCAACGAGAGATGCAGCGTAAACTGCATGACTTTCACTGCATCGTATTTATCCGGAATGACGTGTACGAGCTGTTGATGCGAGAGAGTGCGGACTTCGGAAAGGAGATGCGCGTAGCGTTGGATTGGAACGATGCCGAGCTGCTGCGTGAGATGTTGCGTTTGCGACTGGTCCAGAATGGATACAATATCTACACTCGATTTGAGCGCATATGGACAGAGTTGTGCGTGAGCCACTATAAAACGGAAGAAACGTCACAATACATGGTGGATCGCTGTCTGATGAGACCCAGAAATCTACTAAAGATATTTAACCATTGTAAGGGTTTCGCAGTGAATTTCGGTAGAAAGAAAATTGGAGCAGAGGACATCGAGAAAGGTCTCCGAAGTTATTCCAATGACTTGCTAATTGAGGCAGATCAAGAACTTGCAAACATCGAGCCACAATCGGAAGGTATTTTGTATCACTTTGTTGGGGAAGGCTGGAAGTTCACGCGCGAAGAGTTAGGTATTTTATTTGAGGAACATGGTCTGCCGCAAAACAAGCAAGACGATGTAATCGGATTTCTGTTGTATTTTGGATTTCTCGGTGTCGTCTTGTCTGGTAAAGAGCCCATGTATATATTTGACGTCGGTTACGATATGAAGCGGCTCACGGTACCAATGGACAAGCAAGGGAATAATTTGGAGTTTTCCCTAAATGCAGCGTTTTGGCCGGCGCTTGGTGTGGAACCTTAACAGCGAGCGTGGTCTTGCTACAAAATAGGTTCTACGTAGCGTTCTTCGTACTGATGCTGCTTCATCGCGCGACCCGCGTCATCGCCCGCTGCAAGAGGAAATACGGCGCTGACTGGGAGCGCTACAGCAAGGAGGTCGCCTACCTCTTCATACCCAGGGTCTTCTGACCCGGCTTCCTTGCCGCGCCCGATGACCTGACCCCTCGTGCGTCGGTGGCCCGTGCCGGAGCCGGATGTGCACGCCTTCGTGGGGGTTGCCATTCGCGCCGTTTCCGGAGAAAGAGAGTGCGATGCCCAAGGTGCTGACAGAGGCTGCGGTCGAGCAGTACAGGCGGGACGGCTACTGCAGGCCCTTCAGCCTGCTCGAGCCGGAGGATGCAGCCGCGATACGCGGCGCGCTGGAGCGCCTGGAGGCGGAGCACGGGGGCCCTCTCAAGGGCACATTTCGCATCAAGGGCCACCTGCTCCTGCGCTGGATGACGGATCTGGTCCGCAACCCCCGCATTCTGGATGCGGTGGAGGACCTCATCGGCCCCGACATCATGTGCTGGACCAGCCAGTGGTGGATCAAGGAGCCGCGCTCGCCCCAGTACGTCTCCTGGCATCAGGACAGCAATTACTGGGGCCTGGATACGGACCACCTGGTCAGCGCCTGGATCGCTCTCTCGCCGGCCACGGTGGAGAGCGGGTGCATGCGCTTCATGCCCGGCAGCCACCTCGGCCCCAGGCTGCCGCACCGCGAGACCTGGCACGACGACAACATGCTGTCCCGCGGCCAGGAGATCAGCGCGGGGATCGACGAAGCCGAGGCCGTCAACATGGAGGTCGCCACCGGCGAGGCTGCGCTCTTCGCGTACCGCCTCGCGCATGCCTCTCACCCTAACCGCAGCGACGACCGGCGCATCGGGATCGCCATTCGCTACATGCCGCCCGACGCGCGCCAGACCCTGTCCGACTGGGACAGCGCGACCCTCGTCCGAGGCGAGGACAGGTTCGGCTACTTCGAGCACGAGCCGACGCCGGCACGCGACTTCGATCCGGTCACGGTCGAGTTCCACAAGCGCACGGAACTAAATCACCGCCGCATCGTCTACCAGGGCACGGGCCTGACCGAGCACCGCACCTAGCTCGCGAATCCCGCTTGGTCCCGCCGCATCCCGGATCCGGGCTGGCCCGATGGACGCCGCGGCGGGAATTTGGCAAGCTCGCCGGCGCCCGGCGCAGCCCGCGCCGGCCCTTCGGGAATAGCCGCCATGGAAGACCTGCCCTACGCCGAGTCCGATACGATCACCGTCGGCGGCGGCGCCCTGTCGGCCGCAGCACCGGACTTCGACCCGATGCTGCTCTCGGTGCTCTCCAGCCGCTTCGGCGCCATCCTGCGCGAGATGAGCAACGGCGTGCTGCGCGCGAGCAAGTCCGGCGTCATCAAGATCGCGCGCGACATGTCCTGCGCCATCCTCACCTACGACCACCGACTGGTCTGCATCGAGGAGTGCATCCCGGTGCACGCGGCGGCGATCGACCTCACGACCCGGCCGCTCACCGAGCTCTTCGACGACATCGAGGAGGGCGACGCCTTCCTCAACAACTGCCCCTACACGGGCGTCACGCACCACGCGGACCTCACGCTCTGCGTGCCGGTGTTCTTCAACGGCAAGCCGCTCTTCTGGACCGTCTCGCGCGCCCACCACGCCGATGTCGGCGCGCCGATCCCGTCGACCTACCTGCCCTACGCCAAGACCATCTTCGAGGAAGGGCTGCACTTCCCCGGCGTGCGGGTGGAGCGGGGCTACAAGGAAATCCGCGACATCATCCGCATGGCCAGGATCAAGGTGCGGGTTCCTGACCTCTGGTACGGCGACTACCTCGCCCAGGTGGGTGCCTGTCGCACGGCGGAGCGCCGGATCAGGGAGCTGGTCGAGAAGTACGGGCCGGAGACCATCGCCGAGTTCGTCGAGGCCTGGATGGCCTATGGCGAGCGCCGCGCCGCCGCCGCGATCAGGACGATGCCGGCGGGCACATGGTCATACGAGAACCGGCACGATCCCCTGCCGGGCGTCGCCGACGAGGGGATCCCCGTCAGGGCGCAGGTGACGGTCGACCCCGGTGAGGCGATGATCACCGTGGATGTGCGCGACAATATCGACTGCATCCCGAGCGGGCTGAACCTGAGCGAGACCTGCTCCATCGCCGCCTGCCGCGCCGGCGTCTTCTACAACATCGACCACACCATCCCGCACAACGAGGGCAGCGCGCGGCGCATCCGGGTGCTGCTGCGCGATGGCTGCATCGTCGGCCGGCCGCGCTATCCGGTGGGCACCTCGGTCGCCACCACCAACGTCACCGACCGGCTGGTGAACGCGGTCTCCTGCTGCTTCGCCCAGATCGGGCCGACGCATGGCATGGCCGAGGGCGGGTATCAGCAGGCGCTGGGCCTCGCCGTGATCTCGGGCGAGGACCCGCGCCGCGACGGCCAGACCTACGTCAACCAGATGTTCATCGGCTTCGGCGGCGGGCCGGGGCTGCCGGGCCACGACGGCTGGGTCACCTACGGCGGGCCGGTGGACGGCGGCATGCAGATCCTCTCGCCCACCGAGGTGGACGAGAGCATGTTCCCCATCCACTTCGAATGCCGGGAGCTCGCCATCGACACGCTCGGCCACGGGGAGTGGGACGGCGCGCCGGGCACGCTCGCCGTCTACGGCCCCGTCGCGGGCGAGATGACCGCGGTCTATTGCAGCGACGGCGACACCTACCCCTCCAAGGGCGTGCGCGGCGGCAGCGACGGCGCGCCCTCGGTCAACCAGAAACGCACGGCCGACGGCACCCTCGTCACCCTCCCCTCCTTCCACGAGGAGCGCTGCGCGCCCGGCGAAATGTTCCGCTTCGTCACCACAGCCGGCGGCGGCTACGGCGATCCCGCGCGGCGCGATCCCGCGGCGGTCGCGCGCGCGGTGGACAATGGCTGGCTCAGCCCCGAGAAGGCAACGGAGATCTATGCCGTCGCCCTGCGCCGCGCCGCCGACGGCATCGCGCACGAGGTGGACGCGGACGAAACCGCGCGGCTCCGGCAGGCGCGCAACGGCGGGGCCGAGGTCTAGATGGCCGCTGCACCCCCGCCCGGCGACTTCCGGGTCTGCATCGATATCGGCGGCACCTTTACCGATTGTGTCGTCGCGCAGGACGCGCGCGGAGAACAGGATTCGGACGCCGATCAGCGCCTGCGCATCTTCAAGACGCCGTCAACGCCGGCCGCGTTCGAGCAGGGCTTCATGAACGCGCTGGGACTGGCGGCCGAGGGCTACGGGCTGGAACTCCCCGACTTCATGGCGCGGGTGGCGCGCATCGTCCACGGCACCACGGTCTCGACCAACGCGCTGCTGGAAGGCAAGCACGCGAGCGTCGGGTTGATCTGCACCCACGGCTTTCGCGACATCCTCACGCTGCGCGAGGCGCCCCGCAAACCGCCCTTCCACTGGCGCCTCACCTATCCCGAGCCCTTCGTGCCCCGGATCCGGACCCGCGGCGTGCGCGGGCGGATCGATGCCGCCGGCGCGGAGCACACCCCGCTCGCGGAAGACGACGTGCTCGCGGCGGTCGAGGATTTTCGGAAGCTCGGCGTGGAGGCGGTCGCGGTCTGCCTGCTCTGGTCGGTGGTGAACGGCAGCCACGAGCGGCGCGTCGGCGAGATCGTGCAGGGCGCCTGGCCCGAGATCCCGGTGACCCTCAGCCACCGGCTCAACCCCATCGCCCGCGAGTACCGCCGCGCTGTCTCCGCCGCCATTGACGCCGCGCTCCGGCCGGTGGTGAGCGCCTACGTCCACGCGCTCGATGGCGGCTTGCGGGAGAGCGGCTACGGCAACGAGCTGATGATCGCGAATTGCCTAGGCGGCATGATGCCGCCGGACGAGATCGCCGAACGGCCGATCTACAGCGTGATGTCCGGGCCGACGCTGGCCCCGGTCGCGGCCAAGCGGCTCACAGACGCGCCCGATCTCGTGGTCGTCGACATGGGCGGCACCTCGTTCGATGTCTCCGCGGTGCGGGACGGGCAGCTCGTCATCTCGCCCGAAGCGATGCTGACCGAGTTCGACATGCTGGGCATCCCCAAGGTCGACGTGCGCTCGGTCGGCGCGGGCGGTGGCTCCATCGCCCACGTTGACGCGGGTGGGCTCCTTCGCGTCGGGCCGGAGAGCGCGGGCGCCGACCCCGGCCCCGCCTGCTACGGGCTTGGCGGCACCCGGCCCACCGTGACCGACGCCGACGTGGTGCTCGGCATCATCGACCCCGACTACTTCCTCGGCGGCCGGATGCGGCTCGACAAGGCGGCGGCGGAGCGGGCGGTCGGCACCATCGCCGAGGCTTTGGGCATCGAGCTTGCGGCCGCAGCCCGCGTCATCGCCAGCACGGTCGATCACACCATGATCGCCGCCATCGAGGACATCACCGTGCAGGAGGGGATTGACCCGCGCGAGAGCTACTTCGTTGCCGGCGGCGGGGCGACCGCCGTGCACATGGGGCAGATGGCGCGGGTGCTCGGCATCAAGGGCTACATGGTGCCCAAGTTCTCTGCCGGCTTGAGCGCCTTTGGCGGCCTGATTTCCGACATCGTGTGGGAGGAGACCGGGACGCTGGTGACCGACGCCGCGCGCTTCGACCTGAACGGAGTAAACGGGGTGCTGGCCACGCTGATGGAGCGCGGCCGCGCCTTTCTCGCCCGCGCGGGCATCGCCGAGGCAGACCAGCGCTTCGAGTACGCCTATCTCGGGCGCTACCAGTACCAGTCATGGGAGATCGAGGTGCCCTTCGCGACGACAGACGGCGCGCTTGCCGCCGACGACGTGCCCGGCCTTGCCGACGGCTTCCACCGGATGCACGAGCGCATCTACACGATCAAGAACGAGAACGACCTGGTCGAGTTCACCACATGGAAGGTGCGCGCCATCGGCCCGGCCGCAGCCGATCTCGCGCCGGCGAAAGGCGCGGCAATGGCGGGGACGGCCGAGCCCCGCGGCACGCGCCAGGTCCACCTGCCCGGGCGGAGCGCGCCCGAGACGGTGCCGGTCTATCGCGGCAACGACCTCGCGCCCGGCGCCACGATCGCGGGCCCTGCCATCGTCGAGGAAGCGACGACCACCGTCCTCGCGCCCGAGGATGCGGAGGCCGTCGTCGACACGCTCGGCAACTACCGCGTGACGCTGAGCTGAAGGGGTGAAGTCAGGGCTTCCGCCCGATCGCCTCGCCCCAGGCGAAGGCGGCGAAGGCGCCGGGCTCGTCCATCCATTCGTCGAGTGATTTGCGCCACCGGTCGAACTGTTCCTGACTTGCCAGCCCGTGCTTCACCGCCCTTTCCATGGTGAGAGGCGAGAAGAACCAGCCGACGATCAGGCCGTGAAGAAAGTCGAGGTCGTCGGGCGTGTCGTAGGTTTCGAAGGAGGCGGTGGCCCGAACGTCCGTGAACCCGGCGTCAAAGAAGGCGCGTTTCAGCTCCTTGCCCATCTGCGGATGGCCGCCATTGGCCGCAAGCAGCTTGAGGAAGGTCGCCCACACCGTGGCGCCGCTGATGCCGCCCAGATCGCGCGCGGGCTCGATGAAGGACGAGTCGCCGAACACCTCCCGCGCGGCGAAGAGTCCACCGGGCTTCAGCACCCGCTTCACCTCGGCGAGCACGGCCTGCGTGTCGGGGGCATGGTTGAGCAGGGCGTGGCAGTGGGCCACGTCGAAGGACGCGTCCTCGAAGGGAAGGTCGGTCGCATCGCCCACTTGAAAGACCGCTTTGCCGTGTCCGCCGGCCTTGGCGGCCGCGTTGGCCATCTCGATCTGCGAGGCCTCCATGTCGATACCGTGCAGCGCGCCGGGCGCGACGGCAGACGCCAGCCCCACCGAAATCGTGCCGGGGCCGCAACCGAGGTCGAGCAGGCGCATGCCGGGGCTGAGGTGCGGCAGCAGGTGGGCGGCGCAGTTCGCCGCGTTCCTGCGTTCGAGCATCTTCCGGAATTCGGGGCCGTAGCCCATGGTGTAGGTGGAAGTGGACGTTTCTTGATTGGCGTCGCGGTTCATCGGTGGCTCCCGGTCCGAGATTGTCGGCTAAGCGGGCATATGACGATTGCGCGACCCTATGCAAGAGTGGCATGGCGAGCCGATGCAAGGGTGCCGTGACAACGATGGGAGGAGTTCGGTGGCAAAGACTTTCGAAGGCGCCTGTCATTGCGGCGCGATCGGCGTCGCGCTGGAGGTGGAGGACGACACCCCCCTTTCCCCGCGCCATTGCGGTTGCAGCTTCTGCCAGAAGCACGGCAGCCTCTACGTCTCCGCACCGACAGGCCGGCTCACGATCACGCTGGCCGAGCCCGACCGCGTGAGCCGCTATGCCTTCGGCCACGAGACAGCGACCTTCCTCGTCTGCGGCCGCTGCGGCGTGATCGCCGCGGCCGTCTGCGAGATGGAGGGGCGCCTCTATTCGGTCCTCAATTCGAACCTGCTGGAGCCGCCGCTCGACGTGGACCGGGCTTCCATCTCCACCGCCGACTACGAGGCGGAGGATGTCCCCGGCCGGCTCACGCGCCGCAAGCAACGCTGGATCGGAAACGTCACTATCGTCGAGCGTTAGCCCCGTTGGGGTCAGAGGGCGGAGAGGAACTCCGAGAGACTCTCGTTGAACCGCTCGGGATACTCCCAGAACATCATGTGGCCGCCGAAGGCCTCGACGCGCGCGTTGGGGCAATGCTTGGCCAGGAAGGGCTTGGCTGTCTCGGCCCAGTGGTCGGCGACGTAGAAGACAGACGGAATGCTCGCGTCCACCTGCTTCGCCTCCTCCAGGTAGTTCGCGAAGCATACGTCGGCGATGAGATTGGCGGCGATGAGCGGCGGCGTCGCAAGCGACTGCTCGACGATCCAAGCGGTCACCTCCGGCGACATCTCCCCTTCGATCATGATGTTGTCGGCGTACCAGGTGACGACGCCGCGCTGCCCCTGCGCGGTCTGCACCCCCTGGAAGAACCCGGCCAGAGCATCGATCGCGCCTTCGACCCAGTCGCTCTGGTCGTAGCTCATCCCGAGCGGCGGCATGTCGACGGAGACGAAGCCGCGAATCCCGTCCGTGCCGCGATTGCGGACGTGGTGCCACGCGGTCAGCGAGCCCGCCGACCAGCCCAGGAGGATCGGGTTCTCGACCTTCAGGTGATCGAGCAGCGCGGCGAGATCGGCCGCCTGCGTGGCGTAGTTGTTGCCGTCGCTGGTCACGGTCGAGCGGCCGTGGCTGCGCGGGTCGAAGGAGATGACCCTGTAGCGATCCGAGAACGCCGCGAATTGGTGGTCGAAGACCCTGGTCGTGAAGGTCCAACCGGGAATCAGGACCAGCGCAGGCCCCTCCCCCTCGTCCTCGTAGTAGATGTCGACGCCGGGGGCGACCTCGACATAGGCACCGACGCGTTGAGCGGCCATGTGATCCTCCTGAATAGGTTCGAGCGGTGGCGCTGCCGTCCACAGCTAACCGTTGCGATAGATGTAGCTGTAGCCGTTGATGGCGGGCACGCCGCCGAGATGGGCGTAGAGAACCTTCGACCCGGGCGGAAAGTACCCCTTACTCACGAGGTCGATCATGCCCTGCAGGGATTTCCCCTCGTAGACCGGGTCGGTCATCATCCCTTCCGTGCGCGCGGCGAGGCGGATGGCGTCGTTGGTCTCGGCCGAGGGCACGCCGTAGGCGGGATAGGCGTAGTCCTCGAGCAAGACGAGATCGTCGTCCGCGATGGCGCGGCCGAGCTCTACCAGCTCCGCCGTGTTGCGGGCGATCTCCATCACCTGCGCGCGGGTCTGTGCCGGCGTTCCCGACGCGTCGATGCCGATGACCCGGTCGGCGCGGCCGTCCTTCGCGAATCCCACCAGCATGCCGGCATGGGTCGAGCCGGTCACGGTGCAGACGATGACGTAGTCGAACCTGATGCCAAGCTCTTGCTCCTGCGCCCGCACCTCTTCGGCGAAGCCGACGTAGCCGAGCCCGCCGAACTTGTGAACCGAGGCGCCCGCCGGAATGGCGTAGGGCTTCCCGCCCCGCGCCTTCACGTCCTCGAGCGCCCGCTCCCAGCTCTCCCGAATCCCGATGTCGAAGCCCTCGTCGACCAGCTCGATCTCCGCCCCCATCACGCGACTCATCAGGATGTTCCCGACCCGGTCGTAGACCGCGTCCTCGAAGGGCACCCAGCTCTCCTGAACCAGGCGGCACTTCATGCCGAGCTTGGCAGCGACTGCGGCGACCTGGCGCGTGTGGTTCGACTGCACGCCCCCGATGGTGACCAGGGTATCGGCATTGGAGGCGATGGCATCGGGGACGATGTATTCGAGCTTGCGGATCTTGTTGCCGCCGAAGGCGAGGCCCGAATTGCAATCGTCGCGCTTGGCGTAGAGCTCGACCGCGCCGCCCAGATGCTCGGAGAGCCGATCCAGCTTCTCGATGGCCGTCGGGCCGAAGGTCAGCGGATAGCGTTCGAATTTCTCCAGCATTCGCTTCTCCCGCTGCTCCTGGGCCGGGCCCGCCCCACCCCGCTCCGCGATTGCCGCGCCCATGCGGCCGGGAAGCAGGGTCGATGCTATGATTTATCGAATGGGGTGACGCGCCGCAACGCGGCCCTGGCCACCGGGTGGCAAGCATAGAGGCGCCAATCGTGCCGAATCGCGAAGACGACAGGCTGACGGGGCGGGTGCGCCGCTATGCGCGGGTCAGTACCTCGGTGGGCGGAATCGCGGCGCGCATGGCGGGCCAGCGCTACCTCGGCCTGCCGGCCGATCGGGAGCGCAACGCCGAAGAGCTCAAGCGCGCCCTCGGCGGCCTCAAGGGGCCGCTGATGAAGGTCGCCCAACTGCTCGCCACCGTCCCCGGAGGCCTGCCCGAAGAGTACGCCGACGCGCTCGGCGCCCTGCAATCACGGGCGCCGGCGATGGGCTGGAGCTTCGTCAAGCGGCGCATGGCGAGCGAACTGGGCCCCGACTGGCGTTCAGCCTTCGCCGCGTTCGAGACGGAAGCCGCCGCCGCCGCCTCCCTCGGCCAGGTGCACCGCGCCACGGGGCATGACGGCGCGCCGCTCGCCTGCAAGCTGCAGTACCCGGACATGGCGTCGGCGGTGGCGGCCGACATCCGCCAGCTCAAGCTGATCTTTGCCATCTATGCCCGTTACGACCGGGCCATCGACACCGGAGAGATCCACGCCGAGATCGCGGCGCGGCTCCGCGAAGAGCTCGACTACGAGCGCGAGGCCCGCCACATGGCCCTCTACGCCGAGATGCTGCGCGACGATCCGGACGTTCACGTGCCGGTGGTGGAAGCCGGGCTGTCGACGAAGCGACTGCTCACCATGAACTGGCTCGAAGGCGCCCCCCTGCTCGACTTCAGGGAGGCCCCGGCCGAGCAGCGCAACGCCATCGCGCGCCACATGTTCGACGCCTGGTACGTGCCCTTCTACCGCTATGGCGTGCTCCACGGCGACCCGCACCTCGGCAACTACACGGTGCGCCCCGACGGCACGGTCAATCTCCTCGACTACGGTTGCGTCCGGGTGTTCGGAGGCCACTTCGTGCGGGGCGTGATCGACCTCTACCACGCAGTCCGCGACGACGATCGCGCGCTTGCGGTGCACGCCTACGAGACCTGGGGGTTCACCGACCTGTCGAACGAAATGGTGGATGCGCTCAACATCTGGGCCAACTACATATACGGGCCGCTGCTGGACGACCGCCCCCGCATGATCGACGAGTCCGGCAACGCCCGCTACGGCGGCGCGGTAGCGGCAAAGGTCCATCGGGAGATCCGGCGCCTCGGCGGCGTCACGCCGCCGCGCGAGTTCGTGTTGATCGACCGCTCTGCGATCGGCCTCGGCTCGGTCTACCTGCATCTCAAGGCCGAGCTCAACTGGCACCGGCTCTACGAGGCGCTGATTGAAGGCTTCGACACTGCCCTGCTGAACCGTCGACAGGCCGCTGCGTTGAAGAATTGCGGCGTGCCCGAGGCCGCCTGACAACCCCCGCGCCGCCGCTTCCGAAACACTTTCAAGCTTCCGTGAGAAGGCGCGAAGCGGGCCTTGGCAAACCGCATCGGTCGGGGCATTGTGGCGCCGCTCCCGGGGAGTCAGAGTCGATGCGCGCATGAGGATCGGGGTTCCGAAGGAGATTGTCCCGGGTGAGACCCGCATTGCCGCGTCTCCGGATTCGATCAAGAAATTCACGGCCCTGGGCGTCGACGTGCTAGTGGAAAGCGGCGCCGGCGCCGGCGCTCAAATGTCGGACGAAGCGCTGGCGGAGGCAGGCGCCCACATCGTCGTCGACGCGAAGGCGGTGTACGGCGACGCCGATCTGGTGACCAAGGTCCGCGCGCCGCTCTGTGACGGAAACGCGGCCGACGAGCTTTCGCAGTTGAAGCCTGACGCCGTGCTGGTGGGGCTGCTTGCCCCGCTG
>Ga0209544_1000414_pt1 | contig 61553 bp, 56 predicted proteins | sample MesohylPK_FD_187297 | JGI IMG/M metagenome (GOLD analysis project Ga0209544, IMG submission 187297) | Host-associated microbial community of the marine sponge Aplysina aerophoba from Gulf of Piran - sponge mesohyl, lysed by proteinase K... | ecosystem: Host-associated > Porifera > Sponge >... | reverse complement strand
CAAGGCTGCTTCGAGTCCTTTGGGTTCGACCGGGCGGCAGCGCATACAGTGGGCGTGTCAGGCATCGTCGTGGGTCCTCGGGGATGGAAGCGCCACTACATGCGCCACGAGATGATTCACCATCTGCAGGCGGAGCGGCTCGGTGTTTTCGCGCAATGGCGCAGTCCCGAATGGTTCAAGGAGGGAATGGCTTACGCGATGAGCCAGGATCCTCGACCCATTCTCTCCGAGCCCTGGCAAGAGTACCGTTCGCAATTCGAGGCATGGTTGCAATCCGTGGGAAGGGAAGGTCTATGGACAGAAGCGGCAAGGCTATAAAGCGCCCATCTGGCGGCCATGCCAACGTTTCGCGCCAACACGGTGCGATGGAGCACAGCACCCCGCCCTGCGACCTCGACGAGGTTCGCGGCTATCGCCTTGGGCGCGTGCGCGAGGCGCTGGCGGCGCGGGACCTCGCCGGCATCATCCTCTACGACCCGGTGAACATCCGCTACGCGACCGATTCGTCGAACATGCAGGTCTGGTGCGCCCACAACGAGGCGCGCTACCTCTACGTGCCGGCCGAAGGCCCGGTCACCCTCTTCGAATTCGGCGGCGGCAGCGACCTGCTCACTTCGGGACTCCCGACAATCGATGAGGTGCGCGCCGCGACCTTCGTGCTCTACTTCATCGCCGGCGGTCGGCAGGCGGACAACGCGCGGGCCTGGGCGGCCGAGCTGGATTCGGTGATCCGCGAGCGGGGCGGCGGCAACCGGCGCATCGCCATCGACCGCGTCGGGCCGGTGGGCATCGTGGAGATGCAGCGCCTCGGCTACGAGATACACGACGGCTTCGAGGTGATGGAGAACGCGCGGACCATCAAGTCTGCGGGCGAGATCACCCTGATGCGCCACGCCATCGCCGTCTGCGAGGGGGCCATTCAAGGGATGCGCGAGGCGCTCACGCCCGGCATCACCGAGAACGCGCTCTGGGCCGAGCTCCACCGCGGCAACGTCGCGGGCGGCGGCGAGTGGATCGAGTGCCGCCTGCTGGCCTCCGGGCCGCGCACCAACCCGTGGTTCCGAGAAGCCTCGATGCGGGTCATCGAGCGCGGCGACATCGTGGCCTTCGACACCGACCTTGTGGGCCCTTACGGCTACTGTTGCGACATTTCGCGCACCTGGGTGTGCGATGCGCGCCCGAGCGACGAGCAGCGGCGCATCTACGCCGACGCCCACGCGCAGATCCAGGAGAACAAGGCGTTGCTGAAGCCGGGCGTGACATTCCGTGAACTCACCGAGGGCTCGCGCCCGTTCAGCGACGAATTCGTCGATGGCCGCTATTCCGTGTCGATGCACGGGGTGGGGCTCTGCGACGAGTATCCGGCCATCCCCTACCCGCAGGACTACGAGCCCGGAGACGAGGGCGTGCTGGAGGAGGGGATGGTGATCTGCGTCGAAGGCCTCGCCGCACCTGCCGGCGGGAGCGAGGCGGTCAAGCTGGAGGAGCAGGTGCTGATCACGGCGGACGGCCATGAGCAGCTCTCGTCCTACCCGTTGGAAGAGGACTGGCTGTAGCGGCGCAGGCAGCAGTCCGACCGGAGTGAGCATTCGCATGAAGTCGATCCTCGACCTCGATCGTTGGCCCGTGACTGTGCTGGATAGCGCGCGCGGTCGTGCCCTGGTCTCCCGTTGCCGGGATGAGTTGCGTGAGACAGGCATGTTCAGCCTCGAAGGGCTGATCCGGTCCGAGGCACTCCAGGCTTGCGTCGCGGAGGTCGAGCCGCTCTTCGACACGGCGTCCTTCACCCACGCCCGCGAGCACAACATCTACTTCGACGACGAGATCGAGGGCCTGGAGGCGGACCACCCAGCACTGAGCCGACTCAGGACCGTCAATCGTACGATTTGCGGCGACCAGATACCGGCCAGCAGGATTGGGCGAATATACGAATGGCAGCCGCTCATCGACTTTCTGGCGGCGGCGATGGAGAAGACCCGACTCTACCCGATGGCCGATCCCCTCGGCCGGCTCAACGTCATGAATTATCGCGCGGGCGAACGCCTCAACTGGCATTTCGACCGGGCCGAGTTCACCATCACCGTGCTCTTGCAGGCGCCGCTCAGGGGCGGGGACTTTCAGTACCGTAGCGGGCTGAGGAGCGAGGCGGACCCCAACTACAAAGGCGTCGCCCGCCTGCTCGCCGGCGACGACGATCATGTGAAGACCCTGCCGCTCGCGCCCGGCACGCTCAACGTCTTCAAGGGCAAGAACACGGCGCACCGGGTGACACCGGTTGAAGGCGAGCGCGACAGGATCATCGCCGTGTTTTCCTACTACGAGACGCCGGACGTGATCTTCAGCGATAGGGAGCGCTTGGGCTTCTACGGTCGAACCGACCCCGTCGTTGCCGAGGCGTAAGGCCGCGAGATGACCGTGTCCCTCTTCTACAACGCGCGTTGCCCCGACTGCGTGCGTCAAGCCAAGCTGACGGCGCGCATGGACTGGCTGGGCCGGGTCGAGCTCAGGACGGATGATTCGCCGCTGGGCGAAGTCCCGGTCGGTGAGATCGTCGTGGTCGAGAGGGAGAGCGCCAGGGCGTTTACCGGCGTCTATGCGATCCGCAAGGTGTGCCTGCAGGTCCCGATCTACTTCCTCTACGGACTCGCCCTCTACCTTCCGCCGATCCGTGCCCTGTTCGGCAAGAGCAAGCAGGGCTGCAACGGCGACGCCTGCGAAATCTGACCGAGAGCACTGCCGCTCACGCGGCGCCGTTGGTCTCCGCTGCCTCCAGCATCTTCTGCGCGACCCAGCGGTAGAAGCAGTGGGTGGTGCGCTCCAGCGCCGGCGAGAGCACGCCGCCCTTGTAGGCCGGTGATGTCCGGCCGCGCTGCATCCCTTCGACGACGAAGCGGTCTTCCTGGAAGATACCGCGCCACAGTTGTGTGTTGGCCTCCCTGAGCTCGGCGCAGCCCTCGCCCACGGCCTCGTCGGCGAAGTAGTAGATGTCGAGATGCTCGATGGTGCGCCCGGTGCCCGCCGGCATCAGCGTGCCGACGAAGCAATGGTCGGCGTGGACGCCGAACAACGCGGTCGGGAAGAGCGCGACATATTCTGCCGTCCCATGCCAGCGCTCCGGCAGGCCCGGCATGGTCGGAAAGCCGTTGCCGTTCTCGGCGAGCTGCGGCCGGTAGGCGGTGCTACCCTGGCCGGCGTAGCCGTCCTCCTCCTCCGCGATCTGGTAGTGGTCCTCGAGCCGCGAGTAACTGTTGAGGCTGGGGTGGATCCAGGGCAGATGATAGGCCTCGCAGAAGTTCTCCACCGCGAGCTTCCAGTTGCAGGCGACGTCCAGGGTGAAGGAGGAGTCGCTTTCCTCGTATCGCAGGTCGGCGCCGTCAAAATCCTTCCAGCGCTTGGCCACCGGCTCGATAAACGACTCGAAGGGCGGCGCGTCGCCGCTCAGGTTGACGAACACGGCGTCGAACCACGAGGCGGTCCGCACCGGCTTCAACCCATGCTTCGCTCCCTCAAAGCCTGGGCAAGTATTTTTGTCGGTGCCGCCGATCATCGGCGTGGAGCGAAGCGAGCCGTCCAGGTTGTAGGTCCAGGAATGGTAGGGGCAGCGGATCGTGCCGTGCGTGCGCGTGGGCTTATCCATCAGCACCATGCCCCGATGGCTGCACACGTTGTGGAAGACGCGAACTTCGCCATCTTGCCCGCGCACCATGATGAGCGGCAGGCCGGCGAACTCGAGGGGCATGGCATTGCCCGCCTCCGGCACGCGCCTGCCAGTGCCGATGCAGGCCCAGGTGCTGGCCAAGAGCACATCCTGTTCCCACTCGGCGAAGTCGTCGGATGTATAGGCCTCGTTCGGCAACCCGCTCGCCCATTCTTCGATGGGGCGCATCACATTGGCGAGGGTGGAGCGCACACCCGCGCTGCTCTCCCACCAGTGGTTCGTCATGGCTGTATTCTCCACATCTGCCTGCGGCCGCTCCCGCGGCCGGATCAAGCTATCGTGGCGCGGACCGTCGCCACTACTGCGAATCCGCACCAAATTGTCGGGATCGCGACTCCGGTGGGCGCCTGCCAACCGGGCAATTCCGACGCGGAAAGCGGTCCACCAACTGGCAATTGAGAAGCGGACTGCCGTGACACGCAGTTCATCCTCGAATGCACTGGAGACAGGCCCAAGCATCAACTAGCATTTGAGGCTGATTACGCTGCGTGAAACAGAATGGCAAACTGGGAGGAAGACATGAACGGCGGAAACATTTTCAGAAACTTCAGTTCCTCGCGTCGGCAGTTTCTTAAGCAGTCGGCGGCGCTGGCTGCGGCGGTCGGCGTGGCGCCGGCGGCCCTTAGCGCAGGCGCGGGCAGCGCCAACGCGGCGGCGGGTGCGGCCTATGCGGACGAGCTCTGGGAAAAGACCAAGGCCGAGCTCGCGGGCATGAGCGATATCCGCATGGACCTCAACCTGCACTCGTGGGAGGGCTATACCGAAGAGCCGGTGCTCGACCCCTTCAGCCGCCAGACCGGGGCCAACGTCAACCCGCAAATGCTGATCTCGGATCCTGCGGCCGTGAACAACCTGCGCGGCGGCGGCACCTCCACCTGGGACGTGATCAACCTCAACAACTCCTGGCAGCGCAATCAGCTCTTCCCCGAGGGACTGATTACGCCGCTCGACAAGGATAAATTCGCGCCTCTCTACGACATGAACGTGGGGGGGTTTGAGTGGCCCTATCACTGGGCGCTCGACGAGAGCGGCGAACACCTGCTCGGCATGCTCCAGCGCTATGGCCCCGCTGGTTTGGCGGTCAACACCGACGCCGTTGATCCGCAGACGATGGAAAGCGGCGGCTACATGGAGATGATCGAGGGCGCCAAGGGCCAATACGGCATCCTCGATTACGAGAACTGGGTGATCATGCACACCTGCATCGCGTCGGGCTTTATCCCCTTCCGCGAGCACACCGCCGATGAGATGGCGGCCTTCGAGGAGAACATCTTCAAGCTCTTCGAGAACGCCAAGAAGGTCTCGGACGACCAAGCGGCGCTCGCCCGCGACATGATCACCGGCGAGATCATCGGGACCTACCCCGGCTCGGTCTACACCGTCTCTGCCGCCAGGCTCGAAGGCGAGACCCAGCTCGTGAACGTCGTGCCGGCGGAAGGCCCGGAGGAAACCAAGACCGCCGAGCGGCCGAATGGCCAGGGTGGGATCGTGTGGATCGAGATCACATCGCTCGTCAACAATCCCAACCCGACGCCGCTGGCCGAGGCGTTCCTGATTTACTGTCACACGCCCGAGGCCGCCTACAAGGTGGCTGCCAAGGCACCGGGCACACTGAATCCGGTGGTGCAGATGGGCGCTCCGGAGGTGTTGAGCCAGTTCTCCCAGGACGAGCTCGAAGCCGTGCATTGGGGCGAGGAGGGCAGCTGGCTGGCCTCGCTGGTCGATCGCTGCATCGACTTCGACATCAACCCCGATTACGACGCGATGCACGACCTCTACACCCAGGCGAAGCGCGCGCGCGGCGCCTGATCGTCACCTGACGGTGCGGGCGGTCCGCCGCCCGCACCGTCGCCCGTGCATACATCGGGAGCTTAGTGCGCGATGGCCGCAGCCACGCCCATCTTGCAACTCAGGAACATCGTCAAGAGCTTCGGCACCCTGAACGCAGTCGACGGCGTCAGCCTCGACATCGAGGAGGGCGAGCTCTTCACCATCGTGGGCCCCTCGGGCTCGGGCAAGACGACGCTCATCCGCTTGTTGGTCGGCATGGACAAGCCGACCTCCGGCGACATCATGCTCAGGGGCAAGCGGATCAACGACGTGCCCGCCAACAAGCGCCCGACCTGCATGGTGTTCCAGTCTCTGGCGCTCTTCCCCCATATGAGCGTCGGCGAGAACGTCGAGTATTCGGCCAAGTGCAAGGGCATCGGAAAGAAGGAGCGACGGCAGCGTGCCGCCGAGTGCCTGAAGCTCTCCCACCTGCCCCAGAGCTACTACGACAAGGCGGTCACGCAGTGCTCGGGCGGCGAGCGCCAGCGCGTGGCGTTGGCCAGAGCATTGGCCTTCAATCCCGAGATCCTGTTCTTCGACGAACCGCTCTCCGCCATCGATTACCGCCTCCGCAAGACGCTGGAGAAGGAGCTCAAGGACATCCAGCGCGAGACCGGCAAGACCTTCGTCTACATCACCCACAGCCTCGAGGAGGCGATGGTGATGTCCGACCGCATCGGCGTGATGCGCGAGGGCAAGCTCTCCCAGGTTGGAAGCCCCGCGACGATTTACACAAGGCCCGAGAACCGCTTCGTCACCGAGTTCATGGGCGAGGTGAACTCGCTCCCCGTGCGTCTCGCCGATGACGGGAAACTCCACTGCGAGGCGCTCGAAGCCAGCTTCGATCCGCCCGCCGGAATGCCGCCAGGTTTTAGCCGTGGCGTCCTGATCGTCCGGCCGGAGAACGTCGCGATCTCCGACGCTGCCCCAGCGGCTGGCGGCGGAAACCTGGTCCGGGGCGAGCTCTTCAACGAGTATCTGCTCGGCTCCCGCATCCAATACCAGGTGAGAAGCGGCGCGATGGTGTTCCTCATCGAGGAGTTGCGCGCCGATGCCGTCGCCCGCGTGCCGGGCGCGGAGGTGACGCTCTCGTGGCAGCCGGGCGATTCGATGGTCTTCCCGGAATGACCGAGGCGGCGATCGAGTCCCTGACGGAAGAGCCTGAGCGCCCGCGGCGCAGGATTCTGTCGTGGAAGGTTTCCGAAGGTTTCGTCGCGGCACTGCCGATCATTATCCTTCTGTTTATCGGCTTCATCGGACCGATGGCACTGGTGCTGATCTACAGCTTCCTGGAGCGCGGCAGCTTCTCCATACCGGGTCCGCCTTCGCTCGAGAACTACATCGATATTGTCGAGCAGGACTTCTACATCTCCTTCGCCTGGTCGCTCTTCCTCGCGTTCATCAGCGTCGTGATCCTGCTCGTCGTCTGCTATCCGCTGGCGGTCGCGCTGAGGCGGATCAAGGGGCGCCGGGCCCACCTGCTGACCCTGCTGATCGTGGCGCCGCTCTTCGTCGCCGAGAACATCCGGCTTCAGGGGTGGGTGCTCTTCTTCGACAAGAGCGGCTTCCTCGACGGTGCGCTCAAGGTGGTGACGGGTCTGGAGACCGGGAGCCTGGTCAACAACGTGCCGGCCATCGTCTTCGGCATTTGCTACATCTACCTGCCCTTCATGCTCTTCCCGATCCTGCTGGGGCTTGGCAACGTGCCCAGGGAGGCGCGCGAGGCGGCCTACGACCTGGGTGGGTCGCGCTGGCGGGTCTTTCGGGACATCGAGCTGCCGCTGGCGATGCCGGGAATCCTGATCGGCTCGCTGCTCTGCTTCGTGATCTCGCTCGGCGCCTTCAACGAGGCCAAGTTCCTCGGCAAGGGCGTCATCGTCACCGTCGCGCAGGACATCGAGTCCGCCTTCACCTTCGGGCAGAACTGGCCGCGCGGCTCGGCGCTGTCGGTGCTGATGATCGTGCTGGCGGGGTCCGCCGTGTGGCTCGCGATGCGGCGGGTGAACCTCGACCGCATGCTGGGAAAACGCTAGGCCGTGGGCACGATCGACAGACTGCTCACCCGCCGACTTCTGGCCGCTTACATCGCCGTCATCCTGGTGATCATGTACATCCCGATGGTGATCGTCGGGTTGGCGTCGATCTCCAAGTCGCGCTTCTTCCTCTTCCCCATGAAGCGAACCTCGTCGAAGTGGTACGAGATGACGTGGGATTCGCTGCAGGTGCACGAGAGCTTTCTCACGTCGTTGACGATCGCCGTATGCGTGGCGCTGATCTCGGTGATCCTGGCCTTCTTCGGTGCGCTCGCCTACGCCCGCTACGACTGGCGCGGGCGCAGGCTCTTCCAGCAGGTGCTGCTGATCCCGATCTTTTTCCCCCAGGCGGTATTGGGGCTCGCGCTGCAGCTCTGGTTCAACTCCATCGGCATCCAGATGTCCTGGCAGTCGACGGTGTTCGCCCAGCTCGTCTGGATCGTGCCGATCGTGACACTGGTGATCGCGATCCAGGCCTATGGCTACGATTCGGCGGTGGAGGAGGCGGCCTACGACCTCGGCGCCTCGCGCTGGCAGATCTTCCGAACCATCACGCTACCCCTGCTGGGGCCCGGCATCTTCGCCGGGTTCCTGTTCGCGGTGCTGCTCTCGTGGGGCAATTTCCCGCTCGCCTACTTCACCAGTGGGGCCGACGTCACCGTGCCCGAATGGCTCTACGGCAAGATGATCGGCGGCTACACGCCCATGGTGCCCGCGGTCGGGCTGATTACGGTCGTACTCGGCGGGATCATCCTGGCGGTGGGGCTCACCATCAACGGCATGCTTCAGCGGCGCGACTGAGCCCGAATTCCGCGACCGCATCGTCGTTCAGCGTCACGCCGAGCCCGGGGGCGGTGGGGACCGGGATCGTCCCGTCGGCGTCGATCGGCGCGAGGCCTCGTACCAGGCCCTGCCGCAGGCGCGACGGGCTTGTCGAGTATTCGATCAACTCCGCGTCTTGCCGCGTGGCCAGGAAGTGAAGATTGGCCGCGATGGTGATGTCGGTGTTGTAGGCGTGGGGTACGATGCGCTTGCCTGAGCCTTCCAGCATCTGCGTGAGCCGCAGCGCTTCGGTGAAGCCGCCGAATACCGTGAGGTCCGGCTGTGCGACGTCGAAGGCATCGATCGCGAGGAAGGGCTCGAACTCTTTGCAGGTGGTGAGGCCCGTGTCGCCGATGCCGATGGGGATGCGCGTCGCGGCGCGCAGCCGCGCGTGCTCCTCCAACTCGTCGAGCGGGAAGGGCGCCTCGATCCAGGCGAAGTCCAACTCCGCCAGCAGTCCGAGGAAAGGCGCCAGTTGATCGAGGCGCGTGAACTCCTGTGCGACATCGAGCATCAGGCCGCGCTCCGACCCCACCAGATCGCGCAGGTGAGACAGGTTTTGCCGCACCCGGTCCGGCTCGCTCCACCACGGCTCGACGCAGATCTTGAGGTGGCGGAAACCCTGCTCAAGCAAGGGCGCAATCTGCCGGGTGATGCGGGCGGGCTCGTCCTCAAGGGGATAGATGGTCGCGTAGGCGGGGAGAAGGTCGTGATAAGAGCCGCCAAGCGCCTCGCAGAGCGGTATGCCCTCTGACTGCGCGAACAGGTCCCAGATGGCGATATCGAGCGCGCTGATCGCGTGAAGCGCCGCGCCGCGCCGGCCATGCCACTGTGTGCGCGCATACATCGCGTCCCACAGGCGGCGCGGATCGTCCACCGGCTGCCCTGTGACGATGCCAGCGAGCCCCTCGGCCAGGTGGTTGTAAGGCGCCATCTCGATCGCCGCCTTGACGATCTCGGGCGGCGCGTCGCTCTCGCCAATGCCCACGAGCCCGTTGTCGCCATGCACCAGCACGACGACGTTCCGATAGCTGCCCTCGAAGCGGTAATAGGCGGCTTGCGGATCCTGCAGGCAGAGAACCTCCACCCGCTCGATCGTTACGGTCATGCCGAGAATACCCGCCGCGCGTAGACGAAGGGTTCGATCCGCTCCCAGTCCATTTCGACCCCCAGTCCAGGCAGATCACTCGGGCGGACCAGGCCCTCTGCGTCCGGGCGAATGACCTGTCGCGCGCCGAACTCGTATTTTTCTACCGGCGTCGCCTGCTCGAAGTAGTCGCAGATCGAATGCGTGAGCATGTGGTGCAGGTTCGCCGCCTGCGTCAGCGTGTAGCCCCAGCTCTGCACTTCGCAGGTCTTGCCGTGGGCGCGCGTGGCCGCCACGACCTCGCCGGCGCCGGTGAAGCCGCCGATACCGGTCACGTCGAAGCGGCTTCGGTCCCACGCACCTATCTTCAACGCGAACTCTATCAGCTGCTGGTTGGGGAGATTGTTTCCGCCGCAGATCACATCGAGATGGAGCGCGTCCGCCAGCGTCTTGTATCCATCCAAATCGCCGTCGGGAAGCGGCGCCTCGAAGAACTCCCAACCCGCTTCATCCAGGACTTTTCCCATACAAAGCGCCTGGTCTGCCGAGTACATTCCGTCCACGTCCAGGCTCCAATTGACATTCCATCCCGCGAATTCTTCGACGAACGTGTTGACCAAACGCACATCGTCATCGTACACGCAGTAGGGATGAATTTTGATCGCCCCATAGCCCAGCTCCAGTACATGACGGCAGTACTCGATATAGGCTTGATCAGTCAGCAATAGTGGACTCGACGCATAGGCGGGGATTTCGTCTCGTGCGGCGCCCAGCATTCGGTATATCGGCAGGTTCTCGGACTTGGCTTTGCCGTCGTGCAGGGCAATATCGAAGAGGGAGAGCGCCGCATGCCCAAGAGGGACGTAGCGCTTTCGCATGTCTTGGTAGGCAGCGTGGGTATCGAACGCGCCTCGCCCGAGCACGAAGGGCGCAATCAAGGCCGCTGCATGAAATGTCGCCTTGTCGAACTCGTGCTCTGTATATGTCGTGGTCCCAGCGATCGCCTCCACGCCATTGGAGAGGAAGAGCCGCGCCACGATCAGCGCTTCGTACATGGGCCCGAGATGCGATGACCACGTCACATTCTCGCCATCGGGCCCGATCGCCAGCAACTCGATCCCTTCGACGATTACGGAGGTCATAGATATTGTCTCATCGGATGAAGTGCATCACATAACTATCTACATTTGCGTATCTATTCCTGCCGCATCGTGCTTACATGAATGTTCCGACTCTCATCCGCTCTGCCACCGCCACGCCGTCGATCTCCTGAAAGGCCAGGTCGTCTTTGATGGACATGTCGGCCGCGATCGCGGCGGCGCGGCCGTATTCGAAGCACTGCGCCGTAACGCGACAGCTCGCCAGCGCCTCATGCTCTGCGCTGAGGCAGCGGCCGGCGACGATGACGTTGCGGCCTTCCTTGGGCACGAGCGTGCCGAAAGGCACCTCGTAGTAGTCGTCGACCAGCCATTCCGTCTTCGGCTTGGCGCCGTAATGAAGCTCGATGGGCCAGCTCGAACGGGCGATGGCGTCGGGCCTCTTGCTCGTGCCCACGACATCGGCGTTCATGAGGCGGGCCAATCCATCGATCGAACGCGTCTGTCGCACGCCGACCTCGGCGCCATAATCGATGAAATAGGCGTCTTCGCAGCCGGGAACGTTCTCCTTGAGAAACTCGAAAAACGCACGCGCCTGATAGATCGAGAACTGCTCAGCTTCAGTGTGATCGACCGGGTCGGTAACGTCGAGCGCGCGCCCATCGAAGCCCGTAATCTTGGTCGCATTGACCAGAAGTTCTCGCGGATTGACGGTGGGGAACAACCAAACTTTCTTGCGAACCAGCTCGTCACGGGCTTCCAGCATCGAAACGACCTTGGGCGGAGAAATCGTGTCTTCACCCCAATAGTCGAGATAGCGCTCAACGTCGACATTGCCGATCTTGAACATCATGGTCGGGTTCTGTATGACGCCATTGTTGCCCTTGGTCGTGTGCAGACCCATCTTGTAGACGGCATCGGCATCGCCGCTGGCGTCGATGACCCGCTCGGCGCTCACTCTGGTGTAGCCGGACTTGGTGTGGAGAACGAGACCGGCCAGTGCGTCGTCCTCGACGATCACGTCGATCATCTGGGTGTGGTAGAGGGAATCGACGCCCGCACCCCGCACGAGGTCGGTGGCGACTCGCTTGTATGTGGCGCAGTCGTGCGTGACGACCCAGGTCTTGCCGTAAATTTGCGGCCGGGTGACGCCTCCCGCCGCTTCGAGCGCCGCGCGAAAGCGCTCGGCAAACCCGAAGATGACCTGCTGCGGCTGCGCCATGCGCGGCTCCTCAACGGTCATGTAGAGCCCGCAAACGGTGCCCGACATGCCTGAGACCGCAGCGCCGCCGCAATAGCCCAGGCGCTCGATCAGGAGTGTCTTGTGGCCCAGCTCGGCAGCGGTGGTGGATGCTGCGATCCCTGCAGGCCCGCCACCGACGACCACCACGTCGTAGTGGCCGAAGTGGGGCACGTCCTCGAAGTCGGCGGCGCCCAGACGGCCGAGAAACCCTTCCATGCCGGCAACTCCAGAGCGAAGGCGGCGCATTTGGCGCACGGTTGTTACACGCGCGCAACCGAATTCCAGGCCCTTCCTCCTGTCGCCGATTGCGGTCGGCGCCGCTATCCTGCACGAGCGTGTATTCGACGGGCCGCGCGCCCCTCGGCGATGGGTGGTCACATGTCTCAGACGGCGCCGGTTCCCCATGACACCACGAGCGATCCGCTGCTGCGGCCCTTCAGGCTGAAGCACCTCACGCTCAAGAACCGCATCATGAGCACCAGCCACGCCTGCGGGCTCGTCGAAGACGGCATGCCGAGCGAGCGCTACCAGCGCTATCACGAGGCGAAGGCGAGGGGCGGGCTGGCGCTCACCATGTTCGGGGGCTCGTCCAACGTCTCGCCCGAATCCGCTTGGCAGCTGCCGCAAATCAACCTCTACGACGAGCGCGTCGTCGAGCATTTCCAAGGGTTCTCACGGCGCATCCACGCCCACGGTGCCGCCCTGATGTGCCAGGTGAGCCATGTCGGCGGACGGGGCGAGCCTTATGCGGGAGCGGCGCTCGCACCCATCGGCCCGTCGCCCGAGCGCGAGACCCTGCACCGGGCCTTCGCCAGGGAAATGGACGAGCGCGACATCGCCCGCGTCGTGGCCGACTTCGCCGAGGCCGCAGCGCTGTGCAAGGAGGGCGGTCTTGACGGCATCGAGACCTTCGCCGGCGCCCATCTCATCGGCCAGTTTCTCTCGCCTGCAACCAACCGGCGCAGCGACAGGTTCGGCGGCTCGGTCGAGAACCGCTGCCGCTTCGGGTTGATGGTGCACGAGGCGATCCGCAAGCGCGTCGGCGACGACTTCATCGTCGGCATCCGCTTCGTCATCGACGAGGCGGGGCCCCACCACATCGGGTTCGAGGAGGGCCTGAGGATCGCCGCCATCTTCGAGGCGTCGGGCACCATCGACTTCTTCAACGCGATCTACGGCCGCATCGATACGGAGCTCAAGCTTGCGGTGGACTGCATGCCGGGCATGGCCTCGCCCGAGGCGCCCTTCCTGGCCCGCGCCGGCGCCTTCAAGCAGGCGGTGGGGCTCCCGGTCTTCCACGCAACCCGCATCACCTCGCTGGAGACGGCGCGGCGCGCGATCCGCGACGGGCTGCTCGACATGGTGGCAATGACCCGCGCGCACATCGCCGACCCCGACCTGGTCGCCAAGCTCGCCCGCGGCGAGGAGGCGCGCGTGCGCCCCTGCGTCGGTGCGACCCATTGCATGAGCCCGCTGCGCCCGACCTGCATTCACAATCCGTCCACCGGGCATGAGGCGGCGTTGCCGCACGCGATCGTGCGGGCGACGGCAAAGTGCAACGTGCTCATCGCTGGCGGTGGGCCGGCCGGGCTGGAGGCCGCGCGGGTCTGCGCCGAGCGCGGCCACGATGTGCGGTTGTGCGAAGCTTCGGAGAGGCTCGGCGGGCAGGTGCTGATGGCCGCGCAGGCAAGCTGGCGCAGCCAACTTGCGGGGATCGTCGAATGGCGGGTCCGCGAGCTGGAGCGGCTCGGTGTCGACATTCGCCTCAACTGTCCCGTCGAGCCCGGTTCGGTCGAGAACGATGCCGATATCGTCGTCGTCGCGACCGGCGGCGTTCCCGATCTCGACTGGATCGAGGGCGCGGAGCACTGCACAAGCGTCTGGGACGTTCTCACGGGCGCGGCGAGCGCAGCCGAGGATTCGATCGTCTACGACGGGACCGGCCGCCACGCGGCGCTCACGGCGGCGGAGGCGATCCGGCAAGCGGGCGGGGAGGCCGCATTCTTCGGCCTCGATGGCCATCTCGCGATGGAGATGTCCTATGCGGAGCAGGTCATCTGGCGTCGGCGCACCTACGAGCTCGGCATCAAGCCAACGCTCGACCGGCGCCTCGAGCGCGTCGAACGCGAGGGCAATCGGCTGCGTGTGACCTTCCGCAACGAGCTCACCGACGAGGCCGAGGAGCACGAGACCGGCCGGATCGTGGTCGAGCACGGGACGCGCCCGGCCGACGCGCTCTTTCATGGCCTCGTGAATCGCTCCTCGAACCGTGGCGTTCTCGATCAGCGGGCTCTGCTCGCGGGTGCGCCGCAGCCCGAGAGCGAAAGCGACGGGTTTGCGCTCTTCCGCATCGGCGATGCGGTCTCCAGTCGCAATATCTACGCTGCGGTGCTCGACGCGTTCCGCCTCTGCCGCACCTTGTAGGCGGCGGGGCAGGGCTCAGCCCTGGCGCCGACGCCCGCCGTTAGGGAGATGCGCGGGCGGCGCGCCTGCCGCGCACGAGTTGCGACAGGAAGACCAAGCCCAGCAACGCCAGACCGGCGGGATAGATCAGCTCCTTGGGCGGCAGATCCGTCTGCTCCACGTCCACGCCCGTGACGTAGTCGCCCCAGTCGATGCCCGCCTGCTCCGCCATGCCGTTCCAAGCGAGGTCGACCACGGCGTAGCGGCCATCCTCCTCCCGCTCCAGACCCACGCCGAAGGTCTCCGCCGGCGTGGCTGCCTGGTCCGCCGGGGTTTCCATCACGAAGAGCTTGTAGCGCTCGCCGTAGTCGGTCTCCCGCGTGACGTGGAGGCGGACCTGGCGCCCGGGCTCGGGCATGAACTCGCCGGACGCGAAGGCTTGGTACGCGACCGGCTCGAAGGGCGGCGCGATGTGATCCATGAAGAAGCCGGGGCGGAACAGCATGAAGCACGCTGCGGCGAGCAGAAGCGCCTCGTACCAGCGTACCTTGACGAACATCCATCCTTGGGTGAGCGAGCTGAAGGCGAGGATCGCAAGCAGCGACATGACTGCCACCAGGGCGCCGTGCCAGATGCTCTCGACGCCGATCAGCAGCAGCTCGGTGTTGAACAGGAAGACCAGCGGCAGGATGGCGGTGCGGATGTCGTACATGAAAGACTGCACGCCGGTCTTCAGCGGATCCGCCCGGGATATGGCCGAGGCCGCGAAGGCGGCAAGGCAGACGGGTGGCGTCGAGTCCGCCAGCAAGCCGTAATAGAAGACATAGAGGTGGACGGCGATCAGCGGCAGGACGAGGCCCGATGCATTGCCAAGCTCCACCAGCACGCCGGCCAGCAGGGAGGCGACCACGAGGTAGTTGGCGGTCGTCGGCAGGCCCATGCCGAGGACGATGCAGAGAATCGCGGTCAGCCCGAGCAGGATGTAGACGTTGCCGCCGGCGATCGCTTCGACGACGCCCACCATGGCGTTGTTGAGGCCGGTGGACGAGACCGCGCCGACGATGATGCCGGCGGCGGCGACGGCAACGGCGATTCCCACCATGTTGCGCGCGCCTGCGACCATGCCGATATAGATCTCGGTAAAGCCGTCGCGTAGCGCCTCGCCCATCGGCTGATCGCCGCCGCGGATCGACGCGATGATCCGCCTGATGACGATGATCACCATCACCGAGAGGATCGAATAGAAGACCGCGCTGTGCGCGCTCCATCGCTCGACCATCAGCAGATAGACCAGGATGAAGATGGGTATCAGGTGGTGGGCGCCACTGAAGAAGGTCTTGCGAAATGGCGGAATCTCGACCCGCGGCAAGCCCTTGAGACCGAGCTTCTTGGCCTCCAGGTGGGAGATATAGAGCAGCGCGAGATAGCTGAGCACCGCGGGAATCGCCGCCGCCGCCACCACGTCGAAATAAGAGATGCCGATGAACTCGGCGATGATGAAGGCGGCCGCTCCCATGATCGGCGGCATGAGCTGGCCATTGGTCGACGCCGCGACCTCGATGGCGCCGGCCTTGACCGCAGGCATGCCGATCCGCCGCATGACGGGGATGGTGAAGGTCCCGGTCGTCACCACATTGGCGATCGACGAGCCGGAGACCATGCCGGTCATGCCCGACGCGAGGATTGCCGCCTTGGCCGGCCCGCCGGCGAAGCGCCCCACCATGGCGAAGGAAAGCGCGAGGAAGTACTGCCCCGCGCCCGCCTTGTCGAGCAACGCGCCGAAGAGCACGAACAGGAACACGAAGCTGACCGAGACGCTGAGCGGAATGCCGAAGATCGCCTCGCCCGTGAGCCACTGATAGCCGATCAGCCGGTTCAGGCTTAGCCCCTTGTGCGAGATGACGTCCGGCATCGACTGGCCGAAGATCGAGTAGACGAGGAAGACGGCGCAGACGATGACCAGCGGTATCCCGATGGCGCGCCGCGTCGCGTCGAGCAGCAGCAGGATGCCGACACCGCCGAGGATGGCTTCGACCGGGATGCCGTTCCAGACGTAGAGAAGCCCGTGACGAGAGACGAGACCGTCCCAGCCGAAGAACAGGTAGAGGGCGGCGACGCAGCCGGCGAGCGCGCAGGCGATGTCCCACGGCGGCAAGCGGCGCTCGCTCCAGCGGCGCGTCATCGGGTACATGAGGAAGCAGAGCAGCAGCGCGATCGACAGGTGAATGCCGCGCGCCGGCACGTCGCCGATGATGGCGAAATCGAACATGAAGGGCAGGGGCGAGGCGATCCAGAGCTGGTAGACCGACCACAGGAAGCAAAGCAGGCTGATGAGCAGTGCCAGGCGCGGCCCCTGCCGGCGCCCCTGGTACTCGACCTTCTCCAGGGTCTCTTGAACTTCGGCGGGCGTGGCCGCCGCGCTCGGCTCGCTATTCGTCACGGGCGCCCCTGTCCGGCGCGTGCGCCCCTTTGCGTTGTCCGCCTCGGGACAATCTGAAAGCGAACGGCCGGCACCCGTTCAGGGGCGCCGGCCGTCATGATCGCAAGAGCTATTACCAGCCCTGTTCAGCGTAGTACTTCGCCGCGCCCGCATGAATCGGCGCGGACAGACCGTTCTTGATCATGTTGGCGGGATCGAGGTTGGCGAAGGCGGGATGCAGCGACCTGAAATCGTCCAGGTTCTCCATCACCGCGCGCGTGACCTCGTAGACCACATCTTCGGGAACGCTCTCGTGGCTGACGAAGGTCGCCATCACGCCGAAGGTCGTCACGTCGCTGGACGTGGTCTTGTAGGTGCCGGCCGGGATCGTGGTGAAGGCATAGTAGGGATTCTCGGCCACCAGCTTCTGCTCGACCTCACCGTTCAGGTTGACGATGTAGGCACCGCAACCGTCGGTCGCCACGGACACGCCGGCATTGGGCACGCCAACCGTGTAGCCGTAGGCGTCGATCTTGCCGTCGCAGAGCGCCTGGGACTGCTCAGTCGAGGTCAGCTCAGTCGCCGCCGCGAAGTCGTCGGTGGTGATGCCGTAGCCTTCCATCAGAACCTCGGTCGTACCGCGCTGGCCGGAGCCGGGATTGCCGATGTTCAACCGCATGCCCTTCGTCTCGGTGAAGGAGCCGATCTCTGTGCCCGCGCCGGCGATCAGGTGGAAGGGCTCGCCGTGCACGGAGAAGACTGCGCGCAGGCCAGGGCAGTTCGTGACCTTTTCGGAACTGCCGTTGACGGCATGGAACTGCCAGTCCGACTGGGCGACGCCGAAGTCGAGCTCGCCCTGGCAGATCTGGCCGATGTTGTAGGTCGAACCGCCGGTGGACGGTGCGGCGCAGCGGATGCCGTGCTTGCGGCCCGACTTGCGGCCCTCGGCGGCCTCCTTGTGGACCATTCGGCAGACCGAGTTACCGACCACGAAATAGACGCCGGTCGGGCCGCCGGTCCCGATGGAGATGAACTTCTTCTCCTGCGCGCTCGCCTCGTTGGCGGCGCTGAAGGTCGCGCCCATGAGGGCGACGGCGGCCAGCGCGCATGTGGTGAGTCTGAGTAGCGTCATAGTCTGTCCTCCCTGAGGGTGCGGAGCTGGAACATTACACGTCTATGCGGTCCAAATACACGCTAACGATTAACGAAGCGGCGGCGCACCGGCGCGTCCGACCAGAATCATCCCATTATGAAGGAGCGGAAGCGGCGCGCCACGTCGCGGGGCGATACCGTGGGACGCCCCAGCTCGGCGACAGAGCCGGGCGCGATCAGCGCATGGATTAGCACTGGTCTCGGGCTGCCTGCGAGCGACGCCTCCAGGGCTTGGGCGAAGCCTGCTTCGGTGTCGCAGCGATAGGCCCTGGGGTAGCCGCAGGCCTGGGCGACGGCGGCAAAATCGACGTTAGGGGAGACAGTAGCCTGCCCGCCGGTTGAATCATGCACGCCGTTGTCGAGCAGGACGTGAATCAGATTGCCCGGGGCATGGGCGCCGATCGTGGCCAGCGTGCCGAGCTTCATCAGCGCCGCGCCGTCGCCGTCCAGCACCAGTACAGGGCGGGCCGTGTTGAGCGCGATGCCGAGGCCCATCCCGGACGCACAGCCCATGGAACCCACCTGGTAGAGCTGCTGAGGGCGGTCTTCGAGCGTGAACAGCTCGCGCCCGGTCTTGCCGGTGGTCGCAACCAACGCGGCCTCGGCGGGCACGAGCGTCTGAACGCAGCGCAGGAGGTCGATTCGCGCCGGCCGTTCGCCACCCTGGCGAAGGTCTTCGACTTGACCGCGCGGGCGGACCGGCCGGTCCGGCTGATCGAGACCGTCGTCGCGCACGCTGCCCTTCTCCATGACGAGGGCAAAAGGTAGCTCGTCCGCCGTCATGGCCCGCTCGGCCCGGTCGAGCGCCACCGGCACGGCCTTGGTTTCCTGGGGGAAGCCGGTATGGCCGACGGCGATGGTATCGAGGAGCGATCCCATCACCGCGCCCATGAGCTCGTGCTGGGGTTCATCCCTGAGCCCCGGCTGCCCGCGCCAGGTCACGATCAGGAGCGTCGGAATCCGGAAGGGATGGTTGAGCGAGGTCAGCGGGTTGACGGTGTTGCCGAGGCCGGAGTTCTGACACATTACGACCGTGCGCCGGCCTGCGAGCCAGGCGCCAGCCGCCACCGCCACGGCCTCGCCTTCGCTCGCCGCGCCCACGTAGCCGAGCGCCGGATCGGAGATCACCCGGTTGATCAGCGGCGTAAGGAAGGAGCAGGGGACGCCGGTATAGAACGAGAACCCGCGATCCCGCGCGGGCTCCAGGAAGGCGTCGGCCTCAATCATTCAGTTGTCTCCGATGATGGACAATTTGACGATGATAGACTCCCACGATGCCTGGAGGCACAGGCGGGCGGCAAATATGGAAATTCGGCTGTGTGTCGCTTGTCAACTGACAGGCGCCATTCTACCGTGCGGCAATGATTGCGTCGTTCAGGCATCGGGGCTTGAAGGCACTCTACGATGGCAGGACGGCCCGATGGGTAGCGCCAGACCACGTCCAAAGATTGAGAGACATTCTGGCAGCTCTCGACAGCAGTCACGGACCGGAAGCCATGAACCTGCCCGGGTTCCGTTTGCATGAGTTGAAGGGAAGGCTGAAGGGCCGCTATGCGGTTTCGGTCTCCAGCAACTGGCGTGTGATCTTTCGTTTCGAGGACGGGTCGGCGGTCGATGTAGATTACGTCGACTATCACTGAGGAGGTGGGACATGGCGATGCACAATCCGCCGCATCCGGGTGGGATCGTGAAGCGGCAATGCCTGGAGCCCCTGGGGCTTACCGTGACACGGGCCGCACAGGGGCTTGGGGTCACGCGCCAGGCACTCTCCGAACTCATCAACGAGCGCACGGGCGTTTCGGTCGATATGGCAATAAGGCTGTCGAAAGCCTTCGGGTCGACGCCGGAGGCCTGGCTGGGAATGCAGATGGCCTACGATCTTTGGCAGGCCCGCGACCGCGTTCAGCGGATCAAGGTGGAGCGCTTTGCTGCGGCCTGACGGCCAGGTACTCCTTTGTTCGCCGCCTGTTGGACGAGGACATCACCATTGACAGGCGCTGACGTTCGATAGACGGTCGGGGGCAGTGGTCCGGGTGCATTGCGCCCGCGCGTGCCGCCGCCACGACCCGGGAGGCGACCGGTTGCGCCGCTATCTGCTCCTCTACCGGTTTCTGATCGTCAATATAGTGGGCGCGGCCCTGCTCGGGCTCGCCGGCGCGCAGGGCTGGATCGCGCGGATTGCCGAGGCGGACCCCACCGGCCTCGTCTTTGTCATCTTCGGCGTGTTCGCAGTGGGCCTGGCGCTTTGCGGCTACCGCCTGTTCAAGACCAGCGCGGCCCTCAACCGGCTGGAAGAGGGCGGGACGGTGGACCTTCCCGACCAGTGGACCCGCGCGCCCGTCCGCCCGGAGCTCATGGCCGAGGCCCTCAAGGCGCGGCTCTTCAGCCGTATTGCCGTGGTCAGGCAGATCGCCGCTGCGCTGGTCGTGCTCGGACTGATCGGCACGGTGGCGGGATTCATCATCGCGCTCTCCGGCGTCTCGGCGGAAGACGCCGGCACGCTCGCCGCCGTGCAGCCGATGATCTCCACCCTCATCAGCGGCATGTCGGTCGCTCTCTACACCACCCTGGAAGGGGCTGTGCTGGGCCTGTGGCTTACCGTCAACTACCGTATGCTGGCGACGGGCACCTCCACACTCTACAGCGAGCTTCTCGCGGCCAATGGACGAGTTTGACGACGACAGCGGCACGATCTTCCGCGACGTCACGCTGCTCGCGCTGGCAGCCTTCGTCGCGATGGTGCTCATGCTGCTGCCCTTTCTCAATCCAAGCGCCGAGTCCGAGAACGATGCCGAGGGGATGAGCGATCCCGGCAACGTGATCATCGAGCTGCTGTGGGCGGCCGATCGCGACGCCGACATCGATCTCTGGGTCAAGGCGCCGGAGAGGCTGCCGGTGGGTTTTCCCAACAAGGGCAACGAGGTGGTCAACCTCCTGCGTGATGATCTCGGCCTGTTTCAAGACCTTACCGATATCAATTACGAGATTGTCTACAGTCGGGGCATCGTGCCCGGCGAGTGGATCGTCAACGTGCAGGCTTACCGTCTTGAGGACCCCACGCGCCCGACGCCGGTGCAGGTCCAGGTCGTGGTCAGCGTCAAGCGCGAGGGGGAGGACAGGCCGACGCCGATCCTCGAAAAGGAGGTCGAGCTGCGCTATCCGCGCCACGAAACGACCGTGTTCCGCTTTGCGCTGACCGGCAAGGGCGCACTGGTACACGGCAGCGTCAACGACGTCAGGCTCTCGCTGATACGGGAATACGCGCAATCCCAGCTCCGCTCTCGCGAGGTGCGGCCGGGTGGATAGCTTCGCCTACCTCTACGTCGTCCTGGCGCTGGTGGGCGCCGCGCTCGCGAGCATCGCGGTCTGGTCCCGGCGACGGGCGCTGTGGAAGGCCGTTGCCGTGGGCTTGCTCGCCGCCCTCGTCGTGGTCGGTTATTTCAGCTATTCAATGCTCTTATCGCGGCCGAAGACACTCTCCTCCGAACTGGAGAGCGTGGCGGGCGCGCGGGTGCTCTCGGCCGCACTGCGCGAGGACGAAGCGATCTACCTCTGGCTTTCCGTCGATGGAACGCCGCGCTTTTATGCGCTGCCCTGGGACCAGGCGGCCGCCCAGCGGCTTCAGTCGGTCATGCGCGAAACCCGGCGCTCGGGCCACGACGTGGTGATCCGCTCGGCCGAAGGCGGTGGCGACGAGTCCGAACCGGAGGAGGCCTCGCCGGAGGTCCACACCTTCTACGCGGTGCCGCCGCCGATCATGCTGCCGACCAAGCGGCTGCACGCGATCCGCGGGCCCGCAGGCGAGATGTGAGCGTGCGCGGCGACTGCACCAGGGAGGACGAAATCGCGGCACCTGCCGTGCGGCGCGCGCCCGCCCCCTACGCCTCGTTCCCCGAGCGGAGCCGCGGGCGCCTCCATCAGGAGCCGGAAAGCCGCACGCGAACCGCCTTTCAGCGCGACCGTGACCGGATCATCCACTGCGCGGCGTTCCGCCGCCTCCAGCACAAGACGCAAGTCTTCGTCTATCACGAGGGGGATCACTACCGCACCCGGCTGACACACAGCCTGGAGGTGGCGCAGATCGCCCGCTCGATCAGCCGCGTCCTCGGTGTGAACGAAGACCTCGCTGAGGCGCTCGCGCTGGCGCACGATCTCGGGCACCCGCCCTTCGGCCATGCCGGCGAGGCCGCGCTGGACCAGGCGATGGCGGCTTACGGCGGCTTCGATCACAACGCGCAGACCGTGCACATCCTGACCGCCCTGGAGCAACGCTACAACGACTTCGACGGCCTGAACCTGACCTGGGAGACCCTGGAAGGGGTGGCGAAGCACAATGGCCCGCGTCCGGCGGATGCGACCCCCGGCGCCATCGAGGCCTACTCGGCCCGGCACGACCTGGAGCTCGACACCCACGCCGGCCTGGAGGCCCAGATCGCTGCGCTGGCAGACGACATCGCCTACAACAATCACGACGTGGACGACGGATTGCGCGCGGGCCTCTTCGCCGTCGACGACCTGCGGGACGTCCCCCTGGTAGGGGCAATCCTGAAGGACGTGGCCACTGATCATCCGGGCGGCGATGCAAGCCGCCGGATTCACGAGACGGTCCGCCGCATGATCGGTGCCATGGTCGAGGACGTGATCGATTCCAGCCGGCAGCGGCTGGAGGAGGCCGGACCGGCGAACGTCGAGGCCGTGCGTAACCACGGCACCCCGCTGATCGCCTTCTCGGCGACGATGCAGGCCCACGGCGAGGCCTTGAAGGCGTTTCTGCACGAGCGCATGTATCGTCATCACAAGGTCAACCGGATGGCCAGCAAGGCGCGCCGGACCGTGCGCGAGCTCTTCGAGCTCTTCATCGAGGAGCCGCAATGCCTGCCGGAAGAGTGGCGGGCCCGGTGCGACGGTCCGCACACGCTGAGTACGGCGCGGGTGGTTGCCGACTATGTCGCCGGAATGACGGATCGTTTCGCCATCCAGGAACATCGCAATCTCTTCGATACGGTGCTGTGGAGATGAATGTTTTCAGTTACTTGTCAGGCGTTATTCACGAAGAGATTGAAGAGTTGGGCAATGCCGGCGCGTTGCCCGCGGGGCTCGATCTTTCGGCGGTCCTCGTCGAGCCGCCGCGCGATGCGGAGCACGGCGATGCGGCCTGCAATGCGGCGCTGGTGCTCGCCAAGCAGGCGCGCCGCAAGCCGCGCGAGATCGCCGGGCATCTGGCGGAACGGTTGCAGGTGCACCCGCAGATTCGCGCCGCCGAGGTGGCCGGCCCTGGCTTCGTCAATCTGAGGCTGACCAACGAATTCTGGTGGGCGCGGTTGGCCGAACTGCTGGTCACCGGATCCGGATACGGTGCGCATGACCTGGGTCAAGGGCGGCGCATCAACGTGGAATATGTTTCCACCAACCCCACCGGACCGCTCCATGTCGGCCATGCACGGGGGGCGGTGGTGGGCGACGCGCTCGCCAATCTGCTCTCGCACATGGGCTTCGACGTGACGCGGGAATACTACGTGAACGACGCCGGCGCGCAGGTCGATACGCTCGCCCGTTCGGTCCATGCCCGCTACCGCGAGGCGTGCGGGGAGACCATCGGGGCCATTCCCGAGGGGCTCTATCCGGGGGACTATCTGGTGCCCGTGGGCGAGGCACTCGCCGCCCGCGACGGCCGGCGCTGGCTGGACGAACCCGAATCGGCCTGGCTGCCGGAGGTCCGCAGCTTCGCCATCGACGCCATGATGGGCCTCATACGAGACGATCTGGATGCGCTCGGCGTGCGGCACGACGTGTTCAGCTCGGAGCGCGCGCTGGTTGCCGAAGGCCGCGTGGATGACGCGTATGGCTCTCTGGAAGGGAGCGACCTGATCTATCGCGGCGTGCTGGAGCCGCCCAAGGGCAAGCGCGACGAGGACTGGGAGCCGCGCGAGCAGGACCTCTTCCGCGCCACCTCCTTCGGTGACGATACCGACCGGCCGCTGCGCAAGTCCGACGGCACCTGGACCTACTTCGCCACCGACATCGCCTATCACCGCGACAAGATCGAGCGCGGCTTCAGCGACCTGATCGACGTGTGGGGCGCCGACCACGGCGGATATGTGAAGCGGATGAAGGCCGCCGTCTCGGCAATTTCCGGGGATTCGGCGACCCTCGACGTGAAAATTTGCCAGATGGTGAAGCTGCTGGACGGCGGCGAGCCGGTGGCGATGTCGAAGCGCGCGGGACGCTTCGTGACGCTTCGCGACGTCGTCGACGAGGTCGGCCGCGATGTTGTCCGCTTCATCATGCTCACCCGCCGCAACGATGCCCCGCTTGAATTCGACCTTCGCAGGGTCCTGGAGCAGTCGCGGGACAACCCGGTCTTCTACGTCCAGTATGCCCACGCCAGGGCGTGCTCGGCGCTGCGGCGCGGAGCAGAGGTCGTGCCTGAAGCCGAGCTCACGCCCGTCCTCCTCGCGCGCGCCGATCTCTCTTGCCTGCACGACCCGGCCGAGCTCGATCTGATCCGGCGGCTGTGCCAGTGGCCGCGGGTGCTGGCCGGCGCCGCGCTGGCTCACGAGCCGCACCGCATCGCCTTCCATCTGCATGAGACTGCGGCCGACTTTCATTTGCTCTGGACCAGGGGCAAGGACGACTCGCGGCTCCGCATCGTCGATAGCGAGCGGCCGGACGAGACGCGCGCCCGGCTTGCATTGATCAGCGCCGTCAAGATCGTTATTGCGGAGGGGCTGGCGCTGTTCGGAGTCGAGCCGGTGCAGGAGATGCGATGAGCGGCGAAGACGGCCCCGAGGCCCCGTCGGCGCCCGAGGCGCCGAGCCCGCAAGAGCCGCAGGAGCAGCCAGAGCCGGCGGAGCCCGCCGGCGAGGAGCGGGCCGAGAGCAGGCGCCCGCGACTGCTCCCGGTGTGGCTTCTCCTGGGCGCTGCAGTGATTGCAGGCGGCGCGTGGGCGGTGACGGAGCGCATGGGGGGCGAGCAATCGTCTTCCGACGAGGCCTCGGTGCCGCTCATCACCGCATCGGCTGAACCGTGGAAGGTCCGGCCCGACGATCCGGGCGGCATGGAAATTCCGAACCAGGGCACGCTGATCTACGAGACGCTGACGACGGCCGATCCCGAGGAAGCGCCGGAGCAGATCCTGCCGCCGCCGGAGGAGCCCATGAGCCCGCCCTTGCCCGAGGCCGATCGTGCCGAAGAGCTTGCGGTTGCGGCATCCGGTGCGCCGAACGAGGTCGCAACCCAACAACAGGATACGGTCATCGTCGACGAGCTGGCGCCCTCTCCGGTCGAGGAGGCGACGCCGGTTGAGCCCGAGGCGCCCGAAGTCGCCGCGATCCAGGAGGAACTCCAGACGGAATCCGAGAGGCCGATGGAACCCGAGGCGCCGACGGAACCCACTTCGGTCGAGGAAGAGGCCCCGCTCGAATCGGAGCCCAGGGAAATCGACGGGATCCTCCTGCCGCCGCCGCCCAAGCCGGGAACGCTGGCCGCTGCCCGAATCGAGGAATCCCCGCTGCCGGATCTCGGTGAGCCAGCCATGAGCGAAGCTCTTCCGCCGGAAGCCGAGCCGGAGGTCGCAGGCGAAGAATTGCCGGAACTGGAACCTGAAACACTGGCTCTGGTCGAAGAATTGCTGCAGCGCGAGCCAGAGCCCGAGACGCCGTCCCAACCCTTGCTCTCGGACGACGCGGACCCGGTGCCGCTGCCGCCTTACAAGCCGACGCGCATCGCAAGGGCAGCACCCGCCGAGCGCACGGTCGAAGAGAGCGTCGCCGCCCCGCAGGATACTGCGCCAGCGCCGGTGCAATCTGACTCTCGCACCTGGCGATACGTCCAGCTCGGTGCCGCCGATTCCAGAAGTCCGCTGGAGGGTCATTGGGAGATGCTGCGCCGTCGCCACGAGGACGTGCTGATCGGCCTCAGCCCGCTGATCATGCCCGTCGACAGCGGCGCCAGCGGCATCACGTACAGGCTGCGCGCCGGCCCACTCAGCAACCAGGCGGCGGCGCAGCGGGTCTGTGCGCAGTTGAAGGCACGCGGGCTCGATTGCTTCGTGCCCCGGGATTGAGGCGGGCGTGACGTCGCACGCCGCGCCGAGGGCGGTGGTGCTTGGCTGCGCGGGCACGGTGCTCGACGCAAGCGAGCGCCGCTTCATGGCCGACGCCAATCCGGCGGGCTTTATCCTGTTCAAACGCAACTGCGAGAGCCCGGAACAGGTACGGGCCCTGGTCGCTTCGCTGCGCCATGCGGTCGCGCGGCCCGACGCGCCGGTGTTGATCGACCAGGAGGGCGGCCGGGTGGTCCGACTCGCCCCGCCGCATTGGTGCGCGCCGCCGGCGCCGGCGCTTCTCGGTGCGTTGGCCGAGATCGACGGGGCAGCCGGTGAGCGCGCGGCGTGGCTGAGCGCCCGCCTGGTGGCAGCGGACCTTTATCCTCTCGGGGTCACGGTCAACTGCGCCCCCGTGCTGGACCTCCGCTTCGCCGAAGCGAGCACGGTCGTCGGCGACCGCTCGCTCGGTGCCGATCCAGGCGCAGTAACCCGGCTGGGACGCGCGGTCGCGGACGGCTTGTGTGCGGGCGGCATCGTGCCTGCGGTCAAGCACATGCCCGGGCATGGCCGCGCGACTGCCGACAGTCACGCGGTGCTGCCGCGCGTCGATACCTCGCTCGCCTCGCTCCGCGCCCGCGATTTCGTGCCGTTCCGGGCGCTGCGCGACGCGCCGGCGGGTCTGACCTCCCACGTTTGCTACACGGCGCTCGACGCGAAACGACCGGGTACGCTCTCCAAGACCGTGATCGGCGAGGCCGTGCGGGGCACGATCGGTTTCGACGGCCTGCTCTTCAGCGACGACCTGTCCATGGGGGCGCTGACCGGGCCGGTCGGCGCGCGGGCGGCGGCCGCTGTCGCGGCCGGCTGCGACCTGGCCCTTCACTGCAACGGCAAGCGTGCCGAAATGGAGGAGGTCGTGGCGGCGGTGCCGCGGCTCACCGGTCGCGCGCGGGAGCGCTTCGACCGCATGCAGTTCACGCGACAGGAGCCGGAACCCTTCGACGAGGCCGATGGCCGCCGCGAGCTGGACGCCTTGCTGGCCCGGGTGTCGCCCCAGTGATGGAGGCGTGGCTCCTCGCCGCATCGGTCTGGGTCATACCGGTGCTCTTCGCCATCACGCTGCACGAGGCCGCCCACGGCTGGGCGGCGCTCAAGCTCGGCGATGACACGGCGAAGCGGCTCGGCCGGGTCACGCTCAATCCAATCAGGCACGTTCATCCGGTGGGCACCATTTTGTTGCCGGGAGCGCTGATCGCCCTCGGCGCGCCCTTCGTCTTCGGCTTCGCGAAGCCCGTGCCGGTCAATCCGGCGAGGCTTCGCAATCCGCGCGGTGGCATGGTCCTGGTGGCGCTTGCGGGGCCGGGGATGAACATCCTGCTGGCCTGCGTCTCGGCAATCCTGCTGCATGTTGCGACGGCGTTTCCGGCGTCATTGGCCGAGTGGTGGCGGGTGACGTTCACGCTCGGCATCGTCATCAACCTGGTGCTGGCCATCTTCAACATGCTGCCGGTGCCGCCGCTCGACGGCGGCCGCGTGGTGCACGGGCTGCTGCCGCCGCGCCACGCCGAGCGTTTCGCGCGACTCGAGCGCTTCGGTATAGTTGCCGTGCTGGTCGCGTTCTTTATCGTGCCGCTGATCGCGGCGGAGTTCGGCAGCGCATTCAGCCCGTTGGCCGCAATCGTGCTACCGCCGACGGCAGCGGGTTTCGAGTTGATCGTCGGACTGTTCGGCGTGGAGGCACTGGTGTCATGGTCGATCTGACACCCTTCGAAGACGACGCGGGCGCGGAGGGTTCGCCCGCGCGCGATCCTCGTGCCGCCGGCGACGAGCCGCAGCTGATCGTCAATCTCGACGGCTTCGAGGGGCCGCTCGACCTGCTGCTTACGCTCGCCCGCAACCAGAAGGTCGACCTCGCGCGCATCTCCATTTTGGCGCTTGCCGAGCAGTACCTGGACTACGTCACCCACGCCAGGCGGCTGCGCCTCGAACTCGCGGCCAACTACCTGGTCATGGCGGCGTGGCTCGCGTACCTCAAGTCGCGCCTGCTCCTGCCCGACGAGGAGATCGACGACGAGGAGCCGAGCGGGCCCGAGATGGCGGCCGCGCTCGCCTACAGGCTGCGCCGCCTGGCTGCGATGCGCGACGCTGCGGCCGCCTTGATGGACCGCCCGCAGCTCGGGCGCGACGTCTTCGCCGCCGGCGCGGCCGAGGGCTTGCCGGTCCATGAGGAGGCGCTGCACGAGAGCACGCTCGTCGAGCTGCTGAGGGCCTACGCCGCTCATCGCATCCGGCGCAAGCCACGCGGCCTGCTGATCGAGCTCAGCGCCTATCATTCGATGGAAGACGCCTACAAGCGTCTCTCGAAGCTGCTGGGCAGCACGCCGGACTGGGAGACCCTGGCGCGCTTCCTGCCCCGCGGCACCGGTCCCGAGAGCGAGGCGTCCGCCCGCTCAGGCCTCGCGAGCACCTTCGCAGCGTCCCTGGAACTCGCGCGCGAGGGCCACCTGCAGATTCGCCAGATGGAGCCATTCGGCCCGATCTACCTCCGCCGGAGGCGGGAAGAGACATGACTGATCCCCAAGAATCGTCGCTGTCGCCGGAGCCCACCGAGGACGAGGAGCGCGCGGCCCGGGCGCGGCGCATCATGGAGGCCATGATCTTTGCGGCGGGCCGGCCGGTCGATGCCGCGGCGCTCGCGGCGCAACTACCGGAAGGCACCGATATCGAAGGGGAGCTCGCCGCGCTTGCCGCCTACTACGAGCACCGCGGTATCCAGCTCGTGAAGGCCGCGGGCGGCTGGACCTTCCGCACCGCAGCGGACTTGGCCGATCACCTGGCCGTGCACCGAGTCGTCCGCCGCCGCCTCTCGCGTGCGGCCCTGGAGACGCTCGCGATCATCGCCTACCACCAGCCGGTGACGCGGGCAGAGGTGGAGGAGATACGGGGTGTCCACCTGGGGCGGGGCACGCTCGACATCCTGCTGGAAGCCGGCTGGATCGCGCCCAAGGGGCGCCGGCGCACGCCGGGTCGCCCCGTCACCTGGGTCACCACGCCCGCATTCATGGAACACTTCGGCCTGGAGAGCCTCGACGACCTTCCCGGCGTCGACGAGCTGGAGGCCGCCGGCTTGCTGGATGACATCGATCCGCAGGTAGAGGGAGCAGGCGAGGCGCCCGCTCGACTGCCCTTGGGGGAGGAGGGCGTGTGTGAGCCCGATGACGCCGAAGAGTCCGACGAGGATGTTCCCGCCGAGGCCGTCTCCACGACGGTCGTGCCTCTCTCCGGCCGGGGTGGGCCGTCGTAAATGAGTGGGCGGGCGCCGACCCGCCGCTGCCCCCGACCTGGCTTTCTCAATACCGTCGCGGCCTGCGTCATGCCCTGCTCGTCGCGCACGGAGTGAGACGGCGACACAATTATTTATGCGGGATTCGCCGGGATTTGGCGAGATAAGCGGGAGTCCCGAGTAGTCGCCGCCGCCGCCCTTGATGGCGGCGTCAACGGCGATGGAGCGAAGTGCGGAACGCGGCCGCCCCAGCGACGGGCGTCCGCTCATGCCGGCTCCGCCTGCCTCGGCCCGCTCTCTCTTGTGCCTCATGGCGCGATACTGAGGCTGGCGGCGTGCGCTGTGCACCGCACCGTGTTCAGGGGCCTTGGGTTGACCCCTTCGGCAGGCTCAGGCGGCCCCAGGCGGTGTCGCGATGATAGTCGCGCCAAGCCCTACTCAGCCGCTTCGGCAGGGGCTTCGGCCGGGGTGACGCGGGCGGCGCAGTACTTGAACTCTGGAATCTTGCCGAAGGGGTCGAGGGCCGGGTTGGTCAGCATGTTGCTGGCGGCTTCGGCGAAGCAGAAGGGGACGAAGACCACGCCGGCAGGTACCCCTGCATCGGCGCGGGCGCGAAGGCCGATGGCGCCCCGCCGGGTCTCCACCGTGATCGGCGCGCCCGGCTCGATGTGCATGCGCTCCAGCTCCGCCGGCGCGAGATGGGCGACCGCTTCGGGCTCCAGGTGGTCGAGCACCGTGGCGCGCCGGGTCATCGCGCCCGTGTGCCAATGCTCCAGCATGCGGCCGGTGGTCAGCACCATGGGGAACTCGTCGTCGGGCGTCTCGTCGGGCGGCACGATCCCGGCGGGCACGAGTTTGCCGCGCTTGCTCGGGGTCGGATAGCCGTCCTCGAAGATCACGTCGCGGCCGGGCTCGTCCTCGCCCTCGCAGGGATAGGTCACACCACCTTCGCGGCGCAGCCTCTCCCAGCTGATGTTGTCGAGCGAGGGCATGCAGCCCTTCATCTCGGCGAAGACATCGGCCGGGCTGTCATAATTCCAGTCGAGGCCGATACGGCGCGCGAGCTCCTGGATGATCCACCAGTCCTGCTTGACGCCGTCGGGCGCGGTGAGCGCGACACGGCCCATCTGGACCTGGCGGTTGGTGTTGGTGACCGTGCCGTCCTTCTCCGGCCACGCAGACGCCGGCAGCACCACGTCGGCGTGCCAGGCGGTCTCGGTGAGGAAGAGCTCCTGGATGACGAGATGGTCGAGCGAGGCCAGCGCTTCGCGCACATGCCGCAGGTTGGGGTCTGACATCGCCGGGTTCTCGCCCATGATGTACATGCCCTTGACCTGGCCCTCGTGGGCGGCGTTCATCACCTCCACCACGGTGAGGCCGGCATTCGGGTCGAGCTCGGTGCCCCAGAACTCCGTGAACTTCGCCTGCGGCTCGGGGTCCGACACCCGCTGGTAATCGGGATACATCATGGGGATCAGCCCGGCGTCGGAGGCGCCCTGCACGTTGTTCTGCCCGCGCAGCGGGTGCAGGCCGGTGCCGGGGCGGCCCACCTGGCCTGCGATCAGCGCCAGCGAGATCAGGCAGCGCGCATTGTCGGTGCCGTGGATGTGCTGGGAGATGCCCATGCCCCAGAAGATGATCGCCGCCTCGGCACGTCCATAGAGGCGCGCGACCTCGCGCAACACGTCGGGCTCGATGCCGCAGAGCGGTCCCATCTCCTCCGGCGCGTAGTCCTTGAGGTGGGCCCTCAGTTGCTCGAACCCTTCCGTGTGGGCCGAGACGTATTGCCGGTCGTAAAGCTCCTCCTCGACGATGACGTGCATCAGCGCGTTGAGCAGCGCCACGTCCGTGCCGGGCTTGAACTGGAGGAAGTGGCTCGCGTGGCGGGAGAGCGCCGAGCCGCGCGGGTCGATCACGACCAGTTTTGCCCCGCGTTTCGCCGCGTTCTTGAAGAAGGTCGCGGCCACCGGATGGTTCGCGGTCGGCTGGGCACCGATCACGATGATGAGGTCGGAATGCTCGACCTGGTTGAAGCTCGCGGTGACCGCGCCGGAGCCGATGCATTCCAGCAGCGCCGCCACAGACGAGGCGTGGCAGAGCCTGGTACAGTGATCGACGTTGTTGGTGCCGAAGCCCGCGCGCACGAGCTTCTGGAAGAGATAGGCTTCCTCGTTCGACCCCTTGGCGGAGCCGAAGCCGGCGAGCGCGCCGGGGCCGTGCCGGTCGCGAATCTGCCGCAAGCCGGCCGCCGCCGCGTCGAGCGCTTCGTCCCAACTGGCTTCCCTGAAGTGGGTGAAGGGGTTGGCCGGGTCGATGTCGATATCGGCCGACTTCGGCGCGTCCTCCCGGCGGATCAGCGGAGTGGTCAGCCGGTGCCGGTGATTGACGTAGTCGAAGCCGAAGCGGCCCTTGACGCAGAGCCTGCCGTGGTTGGCCGGGCCGTCCCTGCCGTCCACCCAGAGGATCTTGTTGTCCTTGACGTTGAAGGTGAGCTGGCAGCCGACGCCGCAGTAGGGGCAGACACTGTCGACCTGCTTGGCAGGCTCCTCCTTGCCGACCTCCTTGGCTGGCATCAGCGCGCCGGTGGGGCAGGCCTGGACGCACTCGCCGCAGGCGACGCAGGTGCTCTCGCCCATCGGATCGTCGAAGTCGAAGATGATCTTGTTGCGCGCGCCCCGGCCCGCCATGCCGATCACGTCGTTGACCTGCACCTCGCGGCAGGCGCGCACGCAGCGCGTGCAGTGGATGCAGGCATCGAGGTTGACCGCCATCGCGGTGTGTGTGAGGTCGGGTGCAGGCGACTGCCGCGCTTCGAAGCGACTCGTCGAGAGACCCATGGTCCCCGCCCAATCCCAGAGTTCGCAGGACGGGTCGTGGCTGGACTCTGGCGGGGGCTGGTCGGCGAGCAGAAGCTCCATCACCATATCGCGGGAGCGCACCGCACGCTCCGCATCGACGCGGACCACCATCCCATCCGCCGGCTTGCGGATGCAGGAGGCCGCGAGCACCCGCTCGCCCTCGATTTCCACCATGCAGACCCGGCAGTTGCCGTCGGGCCGGTAGCCGGGCTCCGGCGTGTAGCAGAGGTGGGGAATGTCGATCCCGTTCCGCTTGGCGACCTGCCAGATGGTCTCGTCCGGCTGTGCGGTGACCGCCTGGCCGTCGAGCGTGAAGCGGATCACGTCGCTCATGCGAGCTCCTCCGGGAAGTAGCGCAGGATGGAGAGCAGCGGGTTCGGCGCCGCCTGCCCAAGTCCGCAAATCGAGGCGTCGGCCATGGCGGCACTCAGCTCGCGCAGGAGCGGCGCATCCCAGTGGCCGTTACTCATCATCCCGGCCGCCTTCTCGCAACCGACACGACAGGGGGTGCACTGCCCGCAGCTCTCGTCTTCGAAAAAGCGCATCAGGTTGAGGGCCGCGCTCTTCAAGTCGTCTTTGTCGGAGAGCACCACGACTGCGGCCGAGCCGATGAAGCAGCCGTGCTCCTCGAGGGTGCCGAAATCGAGCGGCAGGTCGGCCATGGAGGCGGGCAGAATGCCGCCCGAGGCGCCGCCGGGCAGGTAGGCGCGGAAGGTGTGGCCCTCGGCCATGCCGCCGCAGTACTCGGCCAGCAACTCATTCATGGTAATGCCCGCCGGCGCGCGCTTGACTCCCGGCTCCTTCACCCGGCCCGACACCGAGAAGCTGTGGAAGCCCGAGCGCCCGTTGCGGCCTTCGTCCGCGAACCAGTGCGGCCCGTGCTCCAGGATGTCGCGCACCCAGTGGAGCGTCTCGACGTTGTTGATGAGCGTGGGCCTGCCCCAGAGGCCGACCTGGGAAGGGAAGGGGGGCTTGTGCCGGGGCTCGCCCCGCTTGCCCTCGATGCTCTCCAGCATCGCGGACTCCTCGCCGCAGATATAGGCGCCCGCACCCCGGCGGAGAATGAGCTTCGTCTGTGCCGTAAGGCCCGCGGAGTCAAGCTTCGCGATCTCTTCCAGCAGCACCTCGCGGATGCCGGGATACTCGTCGCGCAGGTAGATGTAGCACTCGGCAGCTTCCACCGCCCAACCGGCGATCAGCGTGCCTTCGAGAAAGCGGTGCGGGTCCTGTTCCATGTAGACCCGATCCTTGATGGTGCCGGGTTCGCCTTCGTCCGCGTTCACCGCCATCAGCCGGGGGCCGGCCTCGGCGCGGACGAAGCGCCACTTTCGCCCGGTCGGGAAGCCTGCGCCGCCCTTGCCCTTGAGGCCGCTCTCCTCCAGCGCCGCGATCACGTCGCCGACGGCCCGCGCGCCCGAGAGGCATTCCTTGAGCACCGCGTAGCCGCCGCCCGCGACGTATGCGTCGAAATCGACGTAAGCCGGATTGACCGGCGAATGGTCCGCTCCCTCGATGCAGGCAAGGATAGAGTCGACGGTCGCCCTTGTGACGTGGCGATGGCCGACCTCGGCCACCGGTGCCTCCTCGCAGCGCCCCATGCAGGGCGCCCGCACCACCCGCACGGCTTCGCCTGCGGCGCGGGGGAGCGCATCCAGCAGCGCAGGCGCGCCGAGACATTCGCAGGTAAGGCTGTCGCAGATCCGGACCGTGAGCGGCGGGGGCGGGCTCTGGCCCTCCATCGCGATGTCGAAGTGGGCGTAGAAGGTCGCGACCTCGTAGACCTCGGCCATGGCGAGGCGCATCTCGGCCGCCAGTGCCGCGAGATGACGGGCGGAGAGGCAGCCGCAATGGTCCTGGATCGTGTGCAGATGTTCGATCAGCAGGTCGCGGCGTCGCGGTTCGTCGCCCAGCAGCGCACGAACCTCGGCCTGCGCCGCGGGATCGACTTGCCGGCCTTTCTCGGTGTAGCGCGCCCTGCGCCGCCCGCTGCCGGGGTGTCTGGGTGCCTGAGTTCCGCCCGAAAGAGCCACCTACACTCCTCATATAGTCTCTGCCGCCGAATACGGCGGTCACTGCGCCAAACTGGCCCCGATGCCTAACACCTAGCCGGGCAAGGGTCGAGACCTAGTTTGAACGTCAGTGACCCGGCCGGCGCAACAGAGCAGCGAAGCGGATTGCTCAGAACGCCTCCTCGTCGAGCGGAGCAGGCGGCTGGACCCGCGTGAGGCTGACCACGGCGGCGTTGATCAGGCGCTTGCCCGCATTCTCGAAGTTGGCCGTCACCCGGTCGCCGATCACCGACTGCACCTGCCCGAGCCCCCAGTCCGGCGCCTGCGGGTTCCTGACCCAGTCGCCTGGCGCGAGGCCGTCGACCATTGGCTCCCCTCTCACCCATCGCTCGCAGCACGCAACCGCCTGCAGCCCCCGGCATGATAGCCGCGCGGCGCCGTGTCGACCATTTTGGGCGCTGAGGCGCTCCAGACTACACCGATAGTTCAGCACATCTCATTGAAATGCCGCGTGAATTTACCTCATGCCGAATTTGTATTCCCGGTCGGGAGAGGGCGTCAGAATGCCTTGCCGAGACGCTGGTGCATTTCTATACTCCGCGCCCATTTCCAGGGGGATGCGGTAGGGCAGTGGCGCAGAATCGAAAAGAGCTCCCGGCCAAGTACAAGCCGACGAGCAAAGAGGAGTTCATGTCGCCGCGGATGCGGGAGTATTTCCGGCGCAAGCTGGAAATGTGGCGGCAGGACATCCTCGACGAAACCGATGCGACCCTCGAGAAGCTCAGGCTCGATACCAGCCAGGAGCCCGACCTGGGGGACCGTGCCGCCGTCGAATCCGAGCGATCGGTTCAGCTTCGCACCCGGGACCGCGCGCGCAAGCTGATCTCGAAGATCGAAGCGGCGTTGCAGCGCATCGAAGACGGCTCCTACGGCTATTGCGAGGAGACCGCCGAGCCCATCAGCATCCGCCGTCTGGAAGCCCGCCCCATCGCGACGCTCAGCGTCGAGGCGCAGGAGCGCCACGAGCGCCACGAACGCACCCACCGCGACGGCTGATCTCCCTCCTATAGCGCCTGGTCGGCAAGCGGGTGGCCGTGGGCCGCCGCACGAGCCAGCCAATGACGCGCGCTATCGAGATTGCGGGGCAGGCCATGGCCCCGCTGGTAAAGCATCCCCAGGCTGTACTCGGCGAGTCCGAAACCGCGCTCGGCGGCAGCGCGGTGATGGGCGATGCCGCGCGGGGTGTCGACCATCGTACCGGCGCCGACCAGGAGCGCCAATCCGACCCAGTAGCGTGCGAAGAGTTCCGGTTGATCGGCGTTACGCTCGGGAGGGGAGGCATGAGCGGCGCGCGTGCGGGCGACGGCGACCTCCAGCCATTCGTCGGAGTCAGGGCCGAGGATGCCGGCTGTTGCCTCCCGCCGTGCGCGTTGCACCGCATTCATGGCGGCTTCTGCGGCGGCGCGGAACAGGATCGCGGCGTACGCCTCGTCGGTCTCGACCGCATCGCCCGCTCGGTAGAGCTCACCAAGTGCGAGCAGCCCCTGCGGATCGCCGGCCGCCGCGGCTGCGCCCAGGTGCCGCACGGCAGCCCTGCCGCCGCGGGCGTGGCCGCTTGCGATCAAGCCGAGGGCGAGGTGCGCCGCCACGTCGTCGCGCGCGGCCATCCCGGTGAGGTGGGCAAGTGCGCCCTCGTGGCCCCGGGATGCGGCGCGCTCAAGCCATCGAACGCCCTGCGCATGATCGCGATCGATTCCGGCACCTTCGAGGAGCATGAGCCCCAACTGGTATTGGGACGACGCGTGACCCTGAACCGCCATGGTGAGCAGAACGGACCGGCCCTCCAGGCCGGCGTCCGGCGCTGCTGTAAGCCCGAGGGCCATGGCGGCGCTGCGTTCGATCTCCTCGTCGTCGACCGGCGATGGCGGCTCCGATTCCGCCAAGGCGGTGGCCGGAGCGAGCAGGCACACAGCAAGCGAAAGCAGCCGCAGCAGGCGGGACGGGAGGACGCTCATCGTCCGAGTCTATCACTCGGCCGGACGCGGCCCGAGCCGCCGGGCGTCCCCCGGCGCACTGCCGCCTTTCAGCACCTCTCGTTGACGGGTGGCGCGCCCTCATCCGCCGCCCCTTCGAGATGGCGGCGGTTGCGGATGATGACGCCGGCGAAGGGCCGCACGATGTCGATGGCACCGTCGCGCACGAGCTCGGCGAGAGTCCGGCTTACCGTTTCGGAAGCGAGGCCCAGGTAGTCGCCGATCTCGAGCTGGCTCATCGGCAAGGGGACGGAGCGCCGTCCATCCTTGTCGCGCTGCCCGATGCGGCCATCGCACTCCAGGAGGAAGCCAGCCAGTCGCTCTCGCGCCGTCTTGCGACCGAGCCAGAGAAGCCTTTCCTGCGCCGCCGCAACCTCCCGGCGCAGAGCCGAAAGCAGGCTTTCCTGCAGCGCCGGCGTTTGCGCCGCGAGTTCTCTCAGCCGTGCATGGGGGACCGAGCGGACGCTGGCGTGATCGACCGCTTCGGCGCTGTAGGCGTAGCGCTCGCTCACGGTGAGCCCCACGAGATCGCCGGGGAAGAAGAACGTGAGGATTTGCCTGCGCCCGTCCGCCGTCGCCTTGTAGCCGGCGACGGTGCCGCTCAGGACGCGGTGGAGGCGATCGGCCGTGTCGCCTTCGAGCGCGAGCGACTCATGGGGGGCGAGATGCTTGATGACGCCAATGGTGTCCAGCCGGCTGAACGCCGTCTCGGGCGCACGAGCATCGACCGGATCGGCTATTGGATGTATCGCGGCAACCCTCATCGTGGACCTTCCTCCCCGTCCGTTTCGGGTTTCCGGCGGGGAATGTGGTGCCTTTTGCCGCGCGACGTAATTCGGGTGGTTGCGTAGGGAATTTCCCTTACGAGGGAGCCGCGCGACAGACGCGGCGGGACGATCAGATATCGCCCATGTCCACCTGCGCAATCATCGCCATGCGAACCAGGTGCGAAAGGCTGGGCGCCTGCAGCTTCTCCATCACCCGCGCGCGGTGCACCTCCACCGTGCGTGGGCTGATGCCGAGCTCGCGGGCGACGGCCTTGTTGGAGCTGCCCCGGGCAAGCCCTTCGAAGACCTCGCGCTCGCGCGCGGTCAGCCGGTCGAGCCGCCGGTTGACGTCGAGGCGTCGCGCCTCGCGGCTCAGCGTTTCCTCCCGCAATGCCAGGGCCTGCGCGATACCGTCGAGAATGGTGCGGTCCGTGAAGGGCTTTTCGACGAAATCGACGGCGCCGGCCTTGATCGCCCTCACCGCCATCGCAATGTCGCCGTGGCCGGTGATGATGATGACGGGCAATGACGGCGCCGCGTCGGCCAGCCGCTGCTGCAGCTCGAGCCCGTCCATCTCCGGCATCCGCACGTCGACGAGGGCGCAGGCAGGCAAGGCCGGGGGCAGGGCGTTCAGGAAGGCCCGCCCCGACTCGTAGGTATCGACGTCGTAGCCGGCGGCCTCCAGCAGCGCGCTCAGGGAATCGCGCACCGCGTCGTCGTCGTCGATGACGGCAACCGCCGCGGCCCGCTCATTCATCGGCTCCGCCTCCGGCCGGCAGCAGAAAATGGAAGGCGGCACCGCCCTCCGGCGCGTTCTCCGCCCAGAGCCGCCCGCCGTGGGCGTCGATGATCGTGCGGCTGATGGCGAGGCCGATCCCCAAGCCGTCCGCCTTTGTGGTCTGGAAGGGGCGGAAGGGATTGTCCACGATGCCGGGCGCCAGGCCGGGGCCGTTATCCCTGATGTCGACCTGGACTTGCCGGGGGCTGGCTGCCCCGGTCGCGATGCGGATCTTTCGCTCGCCTGACCCCTCGAACGCCTCGATGGCGTTGCGCAGGATGTTGAGCACGACCTGCTGCACCTCGATGCGGTCGATCAGGACCGGCGGCAGCGTATCGTCCAGGGAGAAGATCAACTCGATGTCGCGGTCGCTTGCGCCGATCAGGGCCAGCGCCGCCGCCTCCTCCACGACCGTGTTGATCGGCTCGAGGTGGCGCTCGCTCTCGTCCTTCTTGATGAAGCCCCGCAGCCGTTTGATGATCTCCGCGGCACGCTCGGCCTGCTGGCCCGCCTTGTCCACGAGGTCCGCGATGGAGGCGGGGTCCGGTTCGGCGCGGTCGAGGCGGCGCCGCGCTGCCCTCGTGTAGTTCATGACGGCCGTCAACGGCTGGTTCAGCTCGTGCGCGATCCCCGACGCCATCTCGCCCATGGCGGAGAGCCGCGAGGCGTGCATGAGCTCCTGCTGCAGGATGCCGGCGCGGCGCTGGATGTTCTCCCGCTCGGTAATGTCGTGGAGAAACCCGGTGAAGAGCCGCCCCTGGTCGAGCTCGATCTCGCCGATCGCGAGACGCGCGGGGAAGGTCGTCCCGTCCTTGCGCCTGCCGACCACGACGCGACCGATACCGATGACGCGCCTCTCGCCGGTCTCGCGGTAGCGCGCGAGGTGGGCGTCGTGGGCTTCCCGCTGGGGCGAGGGCATGAGGATCTTCACGTTCTTGCCGACCAGCTCGGCGCCGGAATAGCCGAAGAGGCGCTCTGCCGCCGGGTTGACCGTATCGATGGTGCCGCTTTCGTCGATGATGACGATGGCGTCCGGCGCGGTCCGGGTGATCGAGCGCAGGCGCTCTTCGCGCTCCCGCGCTGCAACGATTGCGGCGGTGCCGTCTCCCGAATCCGCCATTCGCCCGCTCGGTTCCGCCCGCTCAATCCAGGTGCTTGCGCATGACCTCCGCCATCTTCTCCGGACCCTGCCCGAAGACGAAGTGGGTCAGGTAATCGCCGTCGGGATCCATGAAGTAGATGTAAGAGGTGTGATCGACCAGATAGGCGCCCTCCTCGTCCGGCTCGTTGAGCCGGTAGTAGACGCGATAGGCCTTGGCGGCAGCATTGATCTGCTCGTCGCTGCCGGTCAGCCCGACCAGACGAGGGTGGAACGAAGGCACATACTCGGCCAGGTACTCGACCGTGTCGCGTGCCGGGTCGACCGAGACAAAGAGCGGCTGGACCTCGTCGCCGAGCTCGCCGAGTTCGTCCACGGCCTGACCCATGATGAGCAGCTCCGTCGGGCAAACGTCCGGGCAGTAAGCGTAGCCGAAATAGACCAGCAGGTGGCGGTCGTCGAAGCTCTCTTCGGTGACCGTCTGCCCGGTGTGGTCGATGAGCTCGAAAGGCCCGCCGATGGAGGCGGCTTGCGCGGCCGGCAGTCCGATCCACGGGGCGGCGAAGACGACTGCCGCGGCCATGGCGGCAATGGCTGCGCGGACCAAGCGCGGCATGGGCCAATTCCTCTCGCGTGCGTTGGCTGTGCTCGAATGCAATTTAGTGCGCCATCCGGCTGCGGTCGATGGCCGGGGCGGAAAATGGCTACACTTCCCAGAGGCAGCTATTGGGAGAGCTGGATGAGCGGAGAGATGATCTTTCGCGGCTACGATCGGGCGGCGCTCGACGCGCAGTACAACAACCGCGCGCGAATCCCCGAATACGTCGACCATTTCGAGCGCTGGCTGGACTGGAGCGCGGAGACCCGCGCAACCCTTCCCGGCGCGCGGGATGTCGCCTACGGCGATCTCCCGGTCGAGACCCTCGACATCTTCCCGGCCGAAGAGCACAACGCCCCTATTCTGATCATGATCCACGGCGGCTACTGGTATTCGCTGGACAAGCATCACGACAGCTTCGTGGCCGAGGGGTTCCTGCCCCACGGTGTGGCGACGGTCGTCATCAACTACGGCCTCGCCCCCGATTACCGGATGGACGAGATCGTGCGGCAGAACCGTGCCGCTGCCGCCTGGGTCTGGCGCAATGCGGCATCGTTCGGCGGCGATCCCTCGCGCATCCACGCGCTCGGCCAGTCGGCGGGCGGCCATCTCGCCGCGATGCTGCTCGCGACCGACTGGCCTGCCTTCGGCGACGGCCTCCCGGCCGACCTGGTCAAGAGCGCGGTCTCGATCTCGGGCATCTACGACCTGGAGCCGATCCGGCTCTGCTACCTCAATGACAAGGTCGGCCTGGACGAAGCGGAGGCGCGGAGGAACAGTCCGGTCGCGCAGCGTTACCCGGTGGCGGCTCCGTTGATGCTGGTCTCGGGCGACATCGAGTCGGATGAATACCAGCGCCAGGCCGACGCCATGGCAGCGGTGTGGGAAGCCCACGGCTATCCGCTTAGCCGGCTGGAGCTCCCCGGCTTCAACCACTTCACGATGGCCGACCAGCTGCGCGAGCCCGAGAGCGAGCTCACGCGGGCGACAATGGCGCAAATCGGAGTACTCTCCTGAACCTCAATCCATGGTGAGCACGGCGGCGCCCCGGAGGCGGCCTGCGCGCAGGCGGTCGAGGGCGGTGTTGGCCTCTGCGAGCGGCATGGCCTCGATGTGCATCTCGATTGCCGTGCGTGCCGCGAGAGCCAGGAATTCCTCGCCATCACGTCGCGTGAGGTTCGCGACCGAGACGATGCGCCGCTCCCGCCACAGGAGCTCGTAGGGGAAGGCGGGAATGTCGCTCATGTGGATGCCGGCGCTGACCACGATTCCGCCCGGTGCGATGACGCGGAGCGCGGCGGGCACCAGCGCGCCCACGGGCGCGAAGAGCAACGCCGCGTCCAGCTCCTCCGGCGGCGCCTCGTCCGATGCGCCGGCCCATTCGGCGCCGAGGCCGCGGGCGAAGTCCATGGCCGCGTCATCGCCCGGCCGGACGAAGGCGAACACGCGGCGGCCCTGGGCCAGCGCCACCTGGGCGATGATGTGCGCCGCCGCGCCGAAGCCATAGAGGCCGAGGCGCTCGGCATCGCCCGCCATCACGAGGGCGCGATAGCCGATCAGCCCAGCGCAAAGGAGCGGCGCCGAATGGACGTCATCGCGATCGCCGGGGAGGGGGAAGCAGTAGCGCTCATCGGCGATGCAATAATCGCCGTAGCCGCCGTCCAGGGTGTAGCCGGTGAAGCGCGCGTCAGGACACAGGTTCTCCCGGCCGCTCCGGCAATAGCGGCAGGTGCCGCAGGTCCAACCGAGCCAGGGGATGCCGATGCGCTCTCCTTCGGTGAAGCGCTCGACGCCCGCACCGAGCGCCGCGATCCGCCCCACGATTTCGTGTCCCGGCACCACCGGCAGCCGGGGCTCCGTGAGGTCGCCGTCCACCACGTGGAGATCGGTGCGGCAGACCCCGCAGGCCGCGACGCGAACCAGAACTTCCCCCGCGCCGGGATCGGGCACCGGCAGCTGCTCCAGGGTGAGCGCAGGGCCATTGCCGCGATAGACCATGGCGCGCATGGCGGCAGCCCCGGTCACGGCCGGATCATGCCTCGGTAATTCTGAGGAAGCCCAAATCGTCTACCCGGACGCGCTGGCCGGGGCAGACCAGGGTGGTCGATGACGGCTCCTCCACGATGAGCGGGCCGTCCGCCTCGAAGCCCGGCGGCAGCAGGTCGCGATCGTAGACGGCGGTTTCGTGCTCACCCACCTCGCCGAAATCGACCGTGCGCCCCTCCCGCGCCGCCGCTTCGGCGGAGCGGCCCTCCGCTGCCCAGGGCGTGAGCTCTGGCCGGGCGACGTCGGCGGTGGCGGTGAGACGGAACGTGACCAGCTCGACCGGCGTGTCCGCGAGGCGGAATGTGTAGGCGCGCTCGTGGGCAACGTGGAAGGCGTCGAGGATCGACTCCCGGCTCGCCCGGTCGAGGTCGATGGGGATGGTCACGGCGTGCTCCTGTCCGCCATAGCGCATGTCGAGATGGCAGGCGGCAGTGAAGGTGCCTTGCCCGCCTTCGGAGCTGAAATAGCGCGCCGCCTCCTCGTGCAGCTCGGCGAAGAGCGCGCGCAGGTCCGCGATGTCGAGTGTATCCGCGCGCTGCAGGGCGGTGCGCATGAAATCGCGCCGGGGTGCGGTCGCCAGCATGCCCCAGGCCGAGAAGAGGCCGGGATAGCGCGGCACCACGATCTCCTTCACGCCGAGCTCGCGGCCGAGGCTCGCGCCGTGCATGGCGCCGCCGCCGCCGCCCACCATCAGCGCGAAGTCGTTGGGGTCGTGGCCGCGCTGGATCGAGACCAGCTTGAGCGCGTTGATCATGTTGGCATCGACCAGGCGAATCACGGCAACCGCCGCCTCGTCGATACTGCAGTCCAGTCCTTCGGCGATCTTACCCATGGCGGCCCGCGCGCGGTCGACATCGAGGGTGAGCCGCCCGCCCGCGAAGTTCGCCGGGTTGAGCACGCCGGTGATGATCTTGGCATCGGTCACGGTGGGCTCCGTGCCGCTGCGGCCATAGCAGGCGGGCCCCGGATCGGCACCGGCACTGCGGGGGCCCACGCAGAGCGTGCCGCCTTCGTCGAACCAGGCGATGGAGCCGCCGCCCGCGCCGATCTCCACGATGTCGATCACGGGCACCCGCACCGGGTAGCCATAGCGGATGCGCGTCGCTTCCAGCCGGTAGTCGGTGGTGACCTTGGGCTCGCCGCCCTCGATGGTGGAGCACTTGGCGGTGGTGCCCCCGATGTCGAGGTAGATCACGTCGGGCTCGTCACAGAGCCGGCCGATCAGGGCGGCGCCGTTGACGCCCGCCGCCGGCCCCGATTCGAGCAGCGTGATCGGGTGCTCCCTGGCCCAGCCGAAGCTCGTGGTGCCGCCGTTCGACTGCATCGCCATCATCGGGCAGTCGAGCCCGAGCTTGTCGATGCCGGTCTCCAGGGTGTCGAAGTAGCGCTGCACGATGGGCTGCACGTAGGCGTTGAGCACGGCGGTGTTGGCGCGCTCGTACTCGCGCCACTCGCGGGTGATCTCGTGCGAGGCGGTGATCGCGACGCCGTTGAGCCGCTCGCGCAGATAAGCCGCGGTTTCCTCCTCATGCGCGGGCGCGGCGTAGGAATGGAGGAACTGGATGGCGATGGCCTCGACCTGCTGGGCGCGGCACACGTCGATCACGCGGTTGAGGTCTTCGAGATGCAGCGGCACGCGGACGCGGCCCTTGGCGTCGACCCGCTCGCGCACCTCGAAGCGCAGCCGGCGCGGTACGAAGGGGACCTCCTTGCGGTAGCGCAGGTTGTAGAGATCGGGGCGGTTGCCGCGTGCGATCTCCAGCACGTCGCGAAAGCCCTCGGTGGTGACCAGAGCGGTCTTCGCGCCCGTCCGCTCCGTGATGGCGTTGATGACGGTCGTGCCGCCGTGGACGAAGTAGTCCACGGCATCGGCGTCGAGCGCCGCCTGATCGATGGTGTCGAGCACGCCCCGCGTGAGATCGTCCGGCGTGCTGAGCGACTTGGCGACGCTGAGCGCGCCGGTCCCCTCATCGAAGTGGACGAGATCGGTAAAGGTCCCGCCGATATCGGTCGCCAGTCGGCCCACTGCTCCCTCCCTGCGGCGCGTCGGCGCCGATTATTCACCGCCGCAGGCGGGGGTCAAACGGGGCGTTCCAGGGCGCCGGCACATGGGTTGTCATGCAACTGCAACGTGGTTGTCACGAATGTATTTCGGTATTTCGGGAAATATCGAACCAAGGGCATGACGGATGAGCGGGCCTGGGCGCTTCGACATCCGCATCGGCCTTGCTGGCATTGGATCGCCGGGGCCACTTGATTCGCGCGAACAAGTCGAAGGAATCCGGGGAAGGGGATGGAAGGGTTCGACCTTGGGCGGCGCCTCTTCGCGGAGTGGCTGGGGACGCTGCTGCTGCTCGCCGTCGTCGTCGGCTCAGGCATCATGGGCGAGACGCTCTCGGGCGGGAACGTCGCCCTCGCGCTGCTCGGCAACACCATTCCCACCGGCGCGATCCTGGTGGTGCTGATCGTGATCTTCGGCCCCATCTCCGGCGCGCACTTCACCCCCGCCGTCACCCTCTGCTTCGTGATCCGGCGCGAGATCGGCCTGCGCGACGCCGGGCTCTACCTGCTGGCGCAGGTTGCCGGCGGCGTCTGCGGGGCAATGCTGGCGCACGGCATGTTCGAGGAGCCGATCGTCGCCGCGTCCTTGAAGGAGCGGACCGGCTTTTCCCAATGGCTGGGCGAGTTCACGGCGACCTTCGGCCTGGTCGCGACGATCCTCGGTTGCCTGCGCTTCAGGCCGGAGCTGGTGCCCTACGGCGTCGGCCTCTTCATCACGGCGGGCTACTGGTTCACGTCGTCCACGTCGTTTGCGAACCCGGCGGTAACCATCGCCCGCTCGCTCACCGATACCTTCTCCGGGATCATGCCGCTGCACATGCCGGCCTTCATCGTCGCCCAGCTGATCGGCGCGGTGGTGGCGACCCTGCTGCTCGGCTGGCTCGTCAAAGCCCGCCGGCCGGAGACCGTCGATCCGGACGAGGCACCCGGCTAGAACGACGCCAGCGCCACCTCGACCGCGCCGAGGGCCCCGAAATCGGCGCGCACGTGCTTCTTGTGCGCGATCGGCGCCGGCACGATGCAGGTGCCGGTGATGACCACGTCGCCGGCGGCGAGCGGCACGCCGTGGCGGACCCGGTCGTTGGCGAGCCAGGTAAGCGCGATGCGCGGGTCGCCCAACGCGTTCGCGCCCTTGCCGGTGGCAGCCTCACCGTCATTGATGGAGACGACGACCGGATGGGCGGCGAGATCGACCTCGCGCCAACTCTCCGGCGCCTCCGGTCCCAGCACGCAGTACTCGGTGCAGCCGTTGTCGGCGATGAGCTGGGCGGCACCCACGACGGTGAAGTCCCTGAAGCGTGAGTCGGGAATCTCGATGGCCGGATGCAGCGCCGCCACCGCGTCCATCACCGAGGCCACCGAGTAGTCGCTGTGCCTGCCCGGCAGGTCCCGGCCCATGCGGAACGCGAACTCCGCCTCGACCACGGCCATGTGCAGGTGGCCGGCGGGCAGCTTGGTGCCGCTCTGGTGGAGCTTGCTTTCCCACAGGCGTCCGGCGAGGGGGCCGTCCACGCCGATGTGCTTCTGGCCGGCCTCGCTGGTGGCCGCGATCTTCCAGCCCACGGGTGTGGCGCCGGCGAGGCGCGCGAGCGCGTCTTGCACTGCGTAGCCTTCGGCGGTGGTGCTCGGCCGGCACGCCTCGGGCAGGCTGTCGATCAGGTGATGGCCGCTCCACGCCTTCCAGATGGCCCGCGCCGCCGTGTCGCTCTTCGAATCAGTCATGGATCCAATCTAGCGAGAGGGAGTGCTGGGCGACAAGCGCGCCTCATCATCCCTCGGCGTGCCGGGCGAGAGGGATTTGGGGGGCCGCGTCGCGGGGCAGGAGACCGATGAGGCGGGGGTCGTCGACGATATCCACCTCGCTGTGGGTAATGGCGAAGCCGTGCCGCTGATAGAAGGCGAGGGCGGCGGGATGGTCGAGGGTGCAGGTGTTGAGGATCATGCGGCGGGGACGATGGCGCCCGGCGGCGGCGAGCGCGTGGGCGAGCAGCCAGCCGCCGAGGCCCTTGCCAACCCACGACGGAATCAGGCCGAAATAGCGCAGCTCGATATCGGGCTTAGGCCGCAGGTTCAGCTCGATCAGGCCGATTTCCTCGCCGCCGGCCTCGGCGACGTAGACTTCCGTCTCGTCCGAGGCGAGATTGGCAGCAAGCTTGGCCTCATCCCACGTCAGCCGGCTCCACCAGAGCCAGTCGTCCCCGATTGCGTGATAGAGACGCAGATAGTCGGCGACCGGCATGGTCCGGCGCCGATCGATGGTGAGGCCGGGGTCGGGTGGCGGCGGAACCGCCCGCTCCGGCGGCGACTCCATCGCGAGATGGGTTATCACCGTGTAGAGCTTGCCGGCCGGGACGGCCTCCTCTGCGTGTGCGCTCATCAAAGCCCGCAGGAGATGCCTTCGTCCAGCAGCATGAGCGAGCCGTGAGCGGCACGGCCGTCCTCGGAGCAGAGGAAGAGCGCGGCGGACGCCATGTCGTCGGGCTCCGAATAGGTCCGGTTGCTGGGCGTCACCGCGGTCATGCCCTCCAGCATCTCCTCGAACTGCGGCTCGGTGCGAATCTTGACGTTCATCGGCGTCGCCGTGTTGCCGGGCAGGATCGCGTTTACCGCGATGTTGTGGGGGCTGAGCTCCAGCGCGAGCGCACGGGTGAGGTAGTTGATCGCCGCCTTCGACGCGCAATAGACCGAGAAGGTCTTGAACCCCATGACGCCGGTGACAGACGAGAGGTTGACGATCTTGCCGCCGCCCTGCGCGATCATGACCGGCGCCACCTCGTTGATCGCGAAGAAGGTGCCTTTCACGTTGATGTCCATGGTGGCGTCGTACTCGGCCTCGGTGGTCTCGCCGATGGGCGTCGGCTCGAAGATACCGGCCGAGTTGACCAGGATGTCGATGCGCCCGAACGCCGCCTTCACGTCGCCGACCAGCGCCTTGACCGAGCCCACGTCGCGCACGTCCGCGACAAAGGCCTGGGCCGCACCGCCCGACGCCTCGATCTTCTCCACCACTACTTCGGCCTTGGCCAGGCTGGACGAGCTCACGACTGCGATGCGGGCGCCCTCGGCCGCAAACCTGAGCGCGATCGCCTCGCCGATGCCCGATGAGCCGCCGGTAATCAGCGCCGTCTTTCCCTCCAGTTTCACGATCCTCTCCTCCCCGCTCTCCCACGCCGCAGCGCGACCATGCGCCGCTCCCTGCAAGGGCGGCGAGAATATCAGCGACGCACCGGAAAGTCTTTCGACCGGCGCGGCGGCAGCCGATAATGGCGCGAGGGGAGCGGCCCCGGCCGACAGATCGAGGGGAGGAGCCATGCACGGCCTGATGCAGGAGATCCCGCTGATGATCTCGTCGCTGATTCGCTATGCGGCGGAGTATCACGGCGACCGCCAGGTGGTCTCGCGCACCGTCGAGGGGCCGATCCACCGCTACGGCTATGCCGAGTGCGAGCGGCGTGCGCGACGGGTCGCCAACGTCATGGGGCGGCTCGGGATCGGGCACGGCGACCGGGTCGGCACGCTGGCCTGGAACGGCTACCGGCACCTGGAGCTCTTCTACGGGGTCTCGGGCATGGGCGCCGTCCTGCACACGGTGAACCCGCGGCTCTTCACCGAGCAAATCGTCTACATCATCAACCACGCCGAGGACCGGGTGCTCTTCGTGGACCTCACCTTCGTCGAGCTGGTGGAGCGCATCGCGGACCAGCTCACCACGGTCGAGCAGGTCGTGGTGATGGCCGACGAAGACCACATGCCCGAGACCGCGCTTCCCAACGTCCTCTGCTACGAGACCCTGCTCGCGGCCGAGAGCGAGGACTACGCGTGGCCGCTCTTCGACGAGCGCGCCGCGTCCTCGCTTTGCTACACCTCGGGCACGACCGGCAATCCCAAGGGCGTGCTCTACAGCCACCGCTCGACCCTGCTGCACGCCATGGCCGCCTGCCAGAACAGCGCCATGGGGATCTCCGCCCACGACGTGCTGATGCCGATCGCGCCGATGTACCACGGCAACGCCTGGTCGCTGCCCTATCTGGGCCCTCTCTCCGGCGCAGGCCTGGCGCTGCCCGGCACCAAGATGGACGGGCAGAGCCTGCAGGAGCTGATCGAAGGGGAGGGGGTGACCTTCGCCCTCGGCGTGCCGACGGTCTTCACCATGCTGATCGACCATCTCGACGAGAGCGGCAAGAGGGTCGAGAGCCTGGAGCGGGTCGCCATCGGCGGCTCGGCGGTGCCGCGCGCGATGATCGAGCGGCTGGCCGACCCCTACGGCGTGACGGTGCACCAGCTCTGGGGCATGACCGAGACCTCGCCCCTCGGCACCATGGCGACGGCGACACCGGCAATCGACACGCTCACCGAAGAGGAGCGCCAGGCGGTGCTGAGCCAGCAGGGCCGCGTGCAATTCGGCCTGGAGCTCACGATCACCGATGCCGAGTGCGCGCCGGTGCCGCGCGACGGCAAGACTTTTGGCGACATGTGGGTGCGCGGCAATTGGGCCGCCAGCGGCTACTTCAAGGGCGAGGGCGGGGACAGGCTCGACGAGGACGGCTGGTTCCCCACCGGCGACGTCGCGACCCTCGACGAGCACGGCTTCATGCGGATCACCGACCGCACCAAGGACGTGATCAAGTCAGGCGGCGAGTGGATCAGCTCCATCGACCTCGAGAACGCGGCGGTCGGCCACCCCGACGTGAAGCAGGCCGCGGTCATCGGCATCTTCCATCCCAAGTGGGAGGAACGGCCGCTCATGGTGGTGGTGCCGAGGGACGGCTGCACGCCCGACAAGGACACCATCAACGCCTACCTCGCGGCCAGGGTCGCGAAGTGGTGGCTGCCCGACGACGTTGTGCTGGTCGACGAGCTGCCGCTCACCGCCACCGGCAAGATCCAGAAGTCACGCCTGCGCGAGATGTTTCAGGACTACCGGCTGCCGGACGCCTGATCCAGGTTTGCGGCAGAGTTGCGCCGCACCCCCGCCCTCCGTCCCGAGCGAACCGGGAATTTCTGCCCGGGATCAGGTGGGATTAAGCTGGATGGCCGGGAACCCGCAGGAGCCCAGGCGTCGACCGGCACCGACGTGAGGGCGCGGTCGGGCGGCCCGGGCCTTCCCTCTACGACCTCGCGGATGGCGGCGGCGGTCTCCGGCGAGAGGCCGCCCTGGGGCTTGGTCCCGCCGACGGGTGCCGGCTTTGCCGTCGTGCGCTCCCGCTCGAGGCGAAGCTTGTCGGTGCCTTCGATGCGCTTGAGGGTGAGGGCGAGGCGGGCAAGTTCTCGCATGGGCGCAGGCTCTCCGCGTTGGCTGAGCTCGGCCATGCTGGTGAGCACCATCGTCCGCAGGGTCTCGATCAGGATAAGCCCGGCGCGGCCTTCCGCGCGCTCGCCGAGTTCCCGCACCCAGATCTTCATCGCGCGGTCGAACTCATGCTGTTCGCGGATCAGGGCGCGCATATTCCTGGAATAGCGGCCGACGGCCGAACGCGAGCAAGAGCCGCCCTCGGCCCGGATGAGGGCGCTTATGTCGTCGATGGTGGCGCCGTCCGCGATGGCTTGATCGACGGCCTCGCGGAGTTTGGACGGCAAGCGGTCGATGGAGGAGCGCCCGCCGATTCTAATGGGTCGGTTCGCGTTTTGCATGCCGCGATGCTGCCGCGCACGCCGCGCGCAATCCACCGCACCATGGTGCGGGGTTGGCTGTAGTACGCCGCCGCGCACCACTATTGACGGTCGCGCTCTAATGCGCCGAGATCGTCTCGATCAGGTACCTGTCCAGCTCGACGGCGAGTGCGAGGTCGTCGCGCTCCAGCGCGCGGCGGGCGGCTGGCGTCATCAGGGCGGTGCGGCAGGGCGTCGCTGCCACCACCGAGACCCTTGGCACGTGAGGGGCGAACGCCGCTTCGGCGGCAAGCGCGTCGCCGGGGCCGAGCTCGGCCAATCGTGTGCCGGAGTCACCCTCGCGCGCGATCGCTCTGCCCTCGGTCACGAGCAGCATGCCTTCCTGCTCCTCGCCCTGCGATACGATGGTTGCGTCGGCCTCGAAGGCGCGCGCCTCCAGCCAGGGATCGAGACGCTCAACCAGCTCCTCGAATCGGGCCAGCCTCTCGACCTCCTGCATCGCCTGGTCGATGGTGAGCCCGAAGAGCGCCGCGCGCGCCGCGTCGGAGTCACCGTGGAGCCGGTCCCATTCGGCGATGACCTGGTCCTCGCAGCGCTCCAGCGCGCGGTCGAGATCCTCTTCCACGATCAGCGCCTGCCACAGAGGGGGCGGCAGCCCGCGCTGCAGAATGGTGCGCACATGCGCTGGAGCCGCGCTGAGCACCACGCGGGTCCCCCGTCCATGCGCGGCGCGGATCGCGCGGCTCATGACGTTCGCGGCCGAGCTGTCGAAGCCCGAGACCGCGGCGAAGTCCAGCAGCAGGCAGTGGGGCGGCGGGTTGTCCTTGAGCGCCTGCTTGATCCAGCCGCCGATGGCGGCGGCGTTGCCGAAGATGATGTAGCCGCGCAGCCGCAGGACGCGCAGGCGCTCGCCCTGGTTCCGCAAGATGGCGCGATGGGTGACGGAGCGGGTCTTCTTGCTCCGCAACTCGCGTCCGGTGAACGCGGCGTCGATGACGCTCACCTTGCTGAAGCGCATGACGAAGAAGATCACCGCCGCCGCCATCCCCACCGCCACGCCTTCCAGGAACCCGAAGATGCCGATGATGAGGGAGACGACGAGGACGGTGCCGTAGTCCAGCCAGGGCAGGGTCCTGCGGTTCGTGACCAGCCAGTCGTAGAGCAGGTTGAGCCCGACAAAGAGCACCAGGCCGCCCAGCACTGGCGTGGGCAGGATCGCCAGCACCTCGCCGCCCACAAAGAGGATCAGGCCGACGATGAGGGCCACGACCACGCCCGTGAGCCGCGTATCGGCGCGGGTCGCGTGGCTGATGAGGGAGACGGGCGAGGTGTTGCAGCCCGGCGCGCTGCCGCCGATGCCGGCCACCAGGCACGAGGCGCCTTCGGCCCGGAACTCCCGGTTCAGGTCGATCTCAACGCCGGTCACGAGCTCGATGGCGCCCGCATGCAGGACCACGCCGATCAGCGCAACCAGCATGGCGCCCAGAATGAGCGGCAACTGGGATCCCACCACCCCCCAGTCCACATGCGAGAGGTCGCCGAGACCGATGGGAGGCCAGGTGGACTCGGCCGGAATGCCTACGAAGAGGATGCCGGCTGCGGTGGCCTCGGCGAGCGAAATGTCGAGCGCGTAGAGCACTGCGTGGCAGAGCCCGACGGCGATCACCACCGACACGGGCAGGATCAGGTAGTGCGCGCGGATCTTCGAGATCGCGAGCAGCACGCAGCCGTAGAGGACGCTCGGCGCCCACCTCTGGATCGTGTCGATCTCGGCCAGGTGAGGAAAGGTCTCCCAGTCGAGCTTGATCCCGGACGACACCGCGACGCTGCTCTTGGCCAGGAACCAGCCGATGCCCGCCAGGAATCCGCCCACCAGGGGGTAGGGCATGAAGCGGAACAGATGGGCCAGCCGGAACTGCCCGATGAGCAGGAAGATGATCGCGGAAATCACCGTGGTGAGTCCCAGGATGACGATCATCGTCGTGAACACCGCCGTGCCGCCGGCGGACGCCAGGCTGACCGCGACCGTGCCGCCGATGGTCAGCAGCACCGCAGCGGGCGCGAAGTGGGGGGCGGAGATGATGCCCTTGTAGGTGCTGGAGAGCGCCGTGATGAGGCACATCACCAGCGTGCCGAAGAGGATCGCGCCGGTACCCTGGGGGATGAAAGGGGTGAGGGGGCCCGAGAAGATGATGGAGGCGATGGCGGCCTCCGAGACCAGCATGATCACCGCGACCACGAGCCCGGTGGAGAGCGCAGCGGGAAGCTTGGCCGAGAGGGCATCGGCCTGCAGCTCTGCGACCAGCGCGCGGATCACGATTGCTGCTCCCGCATCTGCCGGCTAGCTGTACCAGGCGGGCGCGGTGTCGTAGCCGGCGAAGGCCTCGCCGTCATGGCCGACGAAGATCTCGGCATCCCGTTCCACCGCAACGTCCTTGAGCCGCTTCATCGAGGCGACCGCCTTCGCCGGGTCCAGGTGGAAGCTCGGGATGATCTCCTGCTCCAATCCCCTTCGCGTGTAGGCGGCATCGGCGGTGAAGAGCATCGGGCGCCGGCCGGCGAGCTCGACCAGCAGGCTGTAGTGCCCGGCCGTGTGGCCCGGCGTCTCGATCAGATGCAGGCCCCTGGCGATTTCCTGATCGCCGCTCACCAGCTCGACGCGAGGCGTCCAGATATCGCTCTCGGGGTCGGCCGGGACCTCGCGGCCTTCGCGCTTGAGGCGCTCGCGGTAGAGGTCCGCGTGGAAGCTCAGGTCGGAGTAGCCCAGCAGCTCGAAGGGCTCGGGAGACGAGCACTGGGCGAACTCGAGCGCGTGGCAGACTGTGCAGGCCTCGCGCAGATGGCGGTTCCCGCCGCAGTGGTCGAAGTGATAGTGCGAGTTGACGACGTAGTCGACGTCCTGCGCCCGGTAGCCCGCGAGCGCCAGAGCGCCGACCAGCGACTGCGTCTCCGACTGGATCGGCTTCTCGAAGGGCAGCACGGCGTTGACGTGGTCGCAGTCGAAGCCGGTGTCGAAGAGGTAGAGCCCGTCGGCGTGGTCGATCAGCACGCTGTAGACGGGGAAGCGCACCTCGCCCGCCGGCCCCCGGTTCCAGTAGATGTGGAAGCCGTCGATCACCAGCGTGCCGCCGTCCAGGATGAAGACCCGCGTCTCTTTCATCGCCTCGCCCCCTTTTCCCGCACCCGACAGTCTAAAGCGAGTCCGTCTTCAGGCGGACTCGCGATAGGCCGCGACCGCGGCCCGCCGCTTATGCGGCGCTCTCGCGGAGGCGCCGGCCGCAGGCCGGCTGCCGTGAGCGAAAAAATCAACGCTGCCCGCGCACGTAGGGCAGGCCGAGGGCGGCCGGGAGGCTTGCGCGCCGGGCGAAGAGCACCAGCACGATCATCACCATGAGGAAGGGCAGCATCTGCACCACGTCCGTGGGCACGTTGACGCCGCCCACCTGAAGCGCGGTGGTGAGCGAGAGGCTCGCGCCGAAGAGGAAGGCGCCGATCAGCACCCAGATCGGCCGCCCCCGCGCGAGCATCGCCAGCACGATGGCGATAAAGCCGGCGCCGCCGGTCATGAAGGGGACGAAGATGCCGGCCCCGATCATCGCCATGTAGGCGCCGCCCATCCCGGCCATGGCGCCGGTGAAGAGCACCGACCAGGTGCGGGTCGCGGTCACGCTGATCCCGGCCGCATCCAGCGCGTCGGGCTTGTCACCCGCCGCTTGCAGGTTGAGCCCGACATGGGTGTTGCGGAAGAGGTAGGCGAGGACCAGCACCAGGATGACCGCGATGTAGACCATCGGGTGCCGGGCGAAGAGGCTCGGCCCGATGATCGGAATCTCGCTCAATCCCGGAATATCCAGGGTCTCGACCCGCGGCAGGCGCGGGTAGGTGCGGCTGAACTGTACGTGGTGGAGGAGGGCGGTGATGCCGTCCGCACCGAGGGTGAGCGCGATCCCGATCACGATCTGGTTTAGCCCTAAGCGGACGCAGAAGAGGGCCATCAGCAGCGCCATCACGAGGCCGGCGGCGGCGCCCGCCATGAAGCCCAGCCAGAGCGAGTTCGTGCCGAAGGCGGTGGCGAAGCCGGCGTAGGCGCCGAAGAGCATCATCCCCTCGATGCCGATGTTGAGCACGCCGGCCTTCTCCGAGACCTGCTCGCCGAGCCCGGCCAGCAGCAGCGGCACGCCGGCCGCGACCGCGCCCGCGATCAGCGAGATCAGGAAGGCGTCGCTGAGCAGGCCCTGCGACATCGCCCCTCAGTCCCGTGCCGCCATCTGTCGGCGCTGGCCGAGCCACTCGGTGAGCGCCAGGAAGACCAGCATCAGCGCCACCAGCACCAGGATGAAGTAGTTGGGGAGCCCGGCCTTGCGCGAGGCGGTCTCGCCGCCGATGGAGAGCACGGCGAAGAAGAAGACGAAGCCGATCACGGCGATGCCGTTGAAGCGGGCGAGGAAGACCAGCGGGATGATCATCAGGCCGTAGGCCGGGTTCCAGTCGGCCCGCACGTTGCCCCAGACGCCGAGGATCTCGACCGAGCCGGCGAGCCCGGCAAGGCCGGCGCTCAACGCGAACACCGCGACCATCAGCGCGCCGAGCGGCAGCCCCACATGCACGGCAGCGCGCGGGTTGGCGCCCACCAGCCGCAGCCGCAGGCCGAAGGACGTCCGTGTCATCAGCCAGTGGATGAACAGGATCACCGCGAGGCCGACGATCACGCCCACGTTGATCGTGCTGCCGAAGAGGCGCGGCAGGCGGTCGTCGGTCGCCAGCGTCTCGGTCTGCGGCACGGTGGTGGTGGGGTCGTCGAAGGGGAGCTTGATGAGCACGTTCGCCGCGCTGATCCCCAGGAAACTCATCATCAGCGTGGTCACGATCTCGTTGATGCCGTAGTAGGCCTTGAGCACGGCCGGCAGCAGCGACCAGAGGGCGCCGACGGCCATCGCCACCAGCATCACCAGCGGCAGCACCAGCCAGATCGGCAGGATCGTGACCAGCGCCGGCGCGAGCGCGGCGGAGATCACTGCGGCCAGCAGGAACTGCCCGTCGACACCGAGGTTCCAGAGGCCGGCACGGAAGGCGACGATGAGGCTCGCACCGAGCAGCAGCAGCGGCGCGCAGCGGGTGATCGTGTCCTGCAGCCCGATCCAGCTCAGGAGGCCGCGCTTGATGATGTTGTAATAGAAGGCACCGGGGTCGGCGCCGAGGACCAGAAGGATCAGCGCGCCGACGCCGAGCGCGAGCACGATCGGCAGCAGCGCCGACGCGACCGGCACGGCCCAGCGGAGCAACGCAGTCGCGCCGGGGGCGGGCCGCTCTTCGTGTGCGGTCGGCGCGTGTGTCATCGCGCGATCACGCCTGGGCGCCGACCCCGATCATGAGCTCGCCGACCCGGCGCGCGGCATCGCCGTCGTTGTCCACGATGCCGACCATGCGGCCGTCGAGCATGACGCCGATGCGGTCCGAGAGTTCCAGAATCTCGTCGAGGTCGGTCGAGATCAATATCGTGGCCACGCCCTGGTCGGCGTTCTCGCAGATCGCGCGGCGGGCGCGGCGGATGTTGTTCAGGTCGAGCCCATAGGTGGGCTTGTTGTAGATCACCGCCATCGGCTGGTCGTCGAGCTCGCGGGCGAGCAGCGCCTTCTGCACGTTGCCGCCGGAGAGGTGCCCGAGCGGGGTCTCGGGGCCCGGCACGCGCACGTCGTGTTCGGCGATCAGCGTCCGCGCGTGGCGCTCCACCTCGGCGTTGCGGATGATGCCGTGGCGCCAGAAGGGCTCGTCGCCGATCCGCTTCAGCAGCAGATTGAGGCCGACGGGGAAGGCGGAGACTGTGCCTTCGCCGAGCCGGTCGTCGGTGACGTAGCGGAGCCCCGCGTGCTGGCGCTGGCGCACGCTCAGCCCCTCGATGGGCGCGCCGTCGAGCACGATGCGGCCGGCGTCCGCGTGGCGCTGCCCGGCGATGGACTCGGCGAGCTGCTTCTGGCCGTTGCCGTCGACCCCGGCGATGCCGAAGATTTCGCCCTCGCGCACCGCGAAGCTCACGCCGGCATCGCCGGCCGCTGCCGGGCTGTCGGATGGGCGGAGGCCCTCCACCGCGATCACCACCCGCTCGCCCGGTGCGGCCTCCCGCAGGGGGCGGCTCCGTTCCGGCACGGCGCCGTCGGCGGCGGCGCCGAACATCAGGTCGACGATGTGGTCGATGGCCTCCTGCGGCGCGAGCTCGGCGAGCGCGTCCGGCGGGAGCTCTCCCACCTTGCGGCCCTGCCTGAGTATCGAGACCCGGTCGCCGAAGCTCACCGCCTCGTGCAGCTTGTGGGTGATGAACAGAATTGCGATCCCGGCGTCCCGCAGCCGCCCGATCACGCGGCCGAGGTCCTCGACGCCCTGCGGGGTGAGCATCGAGGTCGCCTCGTCGAGGATCAGCACGCTCTCGCCCCGCCACAGCGCCTTGACGATCTCGACGAGCTGCTGCTGGCCTAGGGAGAGCGAGCCGAGAGGCGTGTCCTCCGGCAGAGCGATGCCGAGCAAGCCGGCAATCTCGCTCAGCCTCGCGCGCGTCGCAGCCCGGTTCATGGGAGCGCGCCAGGAGGACCCCAGCATCAGGTTCTCGAGCACGGTGAGCGTCGGTACGAGGGTGGGGTGCTGGTAGACGGTGCCGATGCCGAGGTCGAGCGCGGTGCGCGGGCTCGCGATCCGGGTCTCGCGGCCGCGTATCTCGATCGCGCCGGAATCGGGGCGCTGCATGCCCGAGAGGATGGAGATGAGCGTCGACTTGCCGGCGCCGTTCTCGCCCAGCAGCGCGTGGACCTCCGCCGGGTAGACGGCGAGAGAGACCGCGTCGTTGGCGACGACTCCGGGGAAACGCTTGGTGATGTCCCGCAGCACGACGATCGGCTCGGCCGTGCCGCCGGCGTGCTCAAGGGGAGGGGAGGCCATGGTCAGGCCACGGGCGTCCGTTCGGGCGGGAGGGCGCCGCAGCACCCCCGGAGAAAAAGGGCAGGCGCGCCCGGCGTGCGATTCCTCGCCGCCGGGCGCCGCCTGCTGTCTCTGCGTGCGCTACTCAGCCGCCTCGACCGACGACATCAGGGCGCGCACCTCCGTGGCTTCCCAGACCGCCGGCACGTCGATCTCGCCTGCGATGATCTGGGCCCGGACGTCCATCAGCCCCATCCACATCTCGTCGGAGATGTGCGCCGTCCGCAGCAGCTGCACCGAATCGTCGGCCAGCTGGATGGCGTAGCCGACGGTGCCGAAGGTGCCGCTCTTCAGGTCCTCCACCATCGCGGTGTAGACCGGCACCATGTTCCAGACCACCGACGAGAGCAGGTGGCCCTTGTCGATCTCACTCTTGTCGCCGATCACGTCGATGAAGAGCACCTTGCCGCCGTCGGCCGCAGGCACCGTCTCCACCGCCTGGAGCATGCCGAAGGTGGAACCGTCGCCCTGGCCGAAGACGATGTCGGCGCCGGCGGCGATGACCGATTCCGTGACCCGCTTGCCGCCAGCCGCATCGGCATAGGCGGCAGGCCCGATCACCGCGTAGAGCAGGTTCACGTCCGGGTCGGCCGCGCGCGCGCCCATGGCGAAGCCGGCGGACTGCGAGTTCCAGGACGGCGGCTCACCGGAGACGACGATGCCGAGCGTGCCGGTGCGTGAAAGCTGCGCCGCCAGCATGCCGGCCATGTAGGCGCCGTGATGCCCGCTCAGCGTGTAGTCGGCGACGAGGCCCGCCACCATGTCTTCGGGCCTGTCCACGATTGCGACCGCAACCCCGGTTTCGGCGGCGATCTCGGGTGCTGCGGTGTTGTAGCCGCTGGCGTGCGCGATCATCAGGTCGGCGCCTTCCGCCGCGAGCTCGCGCAGCGTCGGCCGCACGTCGCCGTAGCCGAGGCCCTCGGCCGCGATCACCTCGAGACCCATGGCCTCGCCGACCGCCCGGGTCGCGTCGACCCCTTGCTGGTTCCAGCCGTAGTCGGTGCCCTGCTCGGGCACCAATACCGCAATCGTGTCGATCTCCTGCGCCTCGGCGCCGGTGATGACCGCGGCCAGGCCGATCGCCGCGAGCGCCGATAGAGCCGTTCTGTGCAACTTCGGTGTCATCGTCGATTCTCCTCTTGCTACGGCGACGTGGGCCTCCACCGCGCCGAAACGCAGCGGAGGCCCGTTCCTTTGCGTCACCGGGCGAGCGGCCGCGCGCTACACCCGGCGATGGGTACGGTTACAGAAGCTCCATATCGCTGAGCAGCTTCTGAATGGCGGGCTCGTTCATGTTCTCCAGCGTCACCACCTGCGCCGGAATCGCCACGACGCGCGGCTCCACCGTTCCGCCATTCAGGATCTTGTCCATGGCGTAGACGCCGTCATAGCCCATCTTGAAGGGGTCCTGCAGGACGAGCGCGTCAATATAGCCCTCCTTGAACAGCTCGAATTCCTCGGCCGAGCTGTCGAAGGCGACGATGCGGAGATCGAGCTCCCTCTGCTTGGCGAGCTGGCCCGCGCCGGTGCCGGCGCCGTCACAGGCGCCATAGAAGCCGACGAGGTCGGGGTTGCCGGTGTACATGTCGGTCGCGATGTTCAGCGCCTTGGCCGGGCTGCACCCTGAGTACTGCACCGGCACCACCTCGATATCGGGATAGTTCTTCATTTGCTCGAGGAAGCCGTTCTCGCGCTCGTACCCGGTCTGGGAGCCGGCGGTAATGCCGATGTCGCCGACCTTGCCCTTGCCGCCGATCAGCCCCGCCAGATGCTCCGCGGCGGCCTCGGCAGCACCGATGTTGTCGGTGGCGATGTAGGCGAGCGAGGTGTCGGGGTCGATGCCGGAATCGACCGTGATGACGGGCACGCCGGCCTCGATGGCCTTGGTCACCGGGTCGGACAGCGCCTTGGCATCGGTCGCGGCAATCAGAATGCCGTCGATCCTGCGGGTGACCATGTCATTGACCAGATTGATCTGGCCCGCGATGTTGGTCTGGTCCTGCACGCCGACGTAGAGGACCTCGTATCCCAGCTCCGCGCCGGCTTTTTCGGCGCCCCGCTTGATGGCGAGCCAGAACGACGAATCGGTCGATTTCGGGATCCACGCCAATGTCTTGTCGGCTGCGGCTGCGTCGGACCCGAAGCCAACCGCCGAGAATGCGGCGATCACGGCCGCTGCCGCGAGGCCTCGAACAGTCTTCGATATCGGTGAGCGCTTCTTCATGTTTTCTCCTCCCTGGCGGCATTGTTGCCGCTTGCGACACGCGGCTCCCTCTGTTCTTTCTTATTCTTCTCCGCCGCGCCTCAATCGCCGCCAATTATCGATGTAGACGGCGCCGATCAGGATAGCACCGATGGCGACCAGCTGCCAGAAGGCGTAGACGCCGAGCACGTTGAGCCCGTTGCGTAAGGTGGCAATGATGAGCGCCCCGATCAGCGAGGCGATCAGGCTGCCTTGGCCGCCGAAGAGGCTGGTTCCGCCGATCACGACGGCGGCGATCGAGTCGAGCTCGTAGCCCACGCCGCCCGCCGGTTGGCCGCTGCCGATGCGCGAGGCTTCGGTAAGCCCCGCAATGCCGGCGGTGACGCCGCTCAGGCCGTAGATCAGGATCAGATAGAGCGGGATGTTGACGCCCGAGAACTTGGTGGCCTGTTCGTTGCTTCCAATCGAGACCGTGTAACGGCCGAGCCGGGTGCGAAGCAGCACGAACACGCCGATCGCGTAGAGCCCGAGCGTCGCAACGGTGGGCACCGGCACCACACCCCAGATGCGCCCCTGGCCCAGGATCTCGAAGCCATCCGCCACCCGGAAGATGGGAATGCCCTCTGTGATGATCAGCGCGTAGCCGCGGGCGATTCCCATCATGCCAAGCGTCGCGACGAAAGGCGGAATCCGCATGTAGCCGACTGCGACGCCGTTCGCCGCACCGAAGAAGGCGCCGACGACGATCCCGGCAATCACGCCGGCCGCGAGACCGTAGCCGGCATCCATGACCATGGTGGACGTGACCGCGGAGGCGGCGAGGATCGCGCCGACGGAAAGATCAATTCCCTTGGAGAGGATGACGAAGGTCTGCCCCACCGCGATCAGCGCGATCACGGCCGCCTGGACGGTAATCTCGAACAGGTTTCTGACGGTGAAGAAGTAGGGCGAGAGCTGCGACAGGATCAGCCACAGCAGCAGCAGGATGCCTGCTGTGAAGACGGTGGGATTGTCGATGATCGCGCGCTCTGCCGCGCCAAGGAAACGCCCGGCGGGCGATTTCGGGTCCAGGCCCAGGAAACGGGTCGTCAGGTCGGGACGAGCCAATGCGTACCCTCGCGCAACGTACCGGGCTCGACTCTAGGCAAGACCGCCCAAGGGCGCAATTTTGGCCCCATTGACGCACGACTGTGCGCCTCGGCGGGACGAAACAAGCTCTTGAGGGGGAGACGGGGCCCGCAGGGCCCGCCGGACAGTCTACAGCCGCAAGGCTGGCGCTCTACAGCGTTGCGCTCAGCGCCTTCGCTTCTTCGATTTCCTCGGCGGTCATCAGGCCCGCGACGGATTCGAGGATGAGCTGGGCGTTGGGGCTCTTCTCCTCGGCCGCCTTGTAGAGCCAGGCGTAGGCGCGCACCAGGTCGCGGGGTACGTCGCCGCCCCGTGCATAGATCGTGCCGAGCAGAATCTGCGCCTCGGTCAGCCCGGCACTGGCCGCCTGCTCGTACCAGGGCACCGCCTGCGCGGGCTCGCCCTTGATCTGATAGGCCATGCCGAGCGCGTACGCCGCTTGATAGTCACCGGCTTCGGCGAGCGGCTGCCATTCGCCGATCGCGGTCTCGTAGTCGCCGGCGGTGTACGCCCGCCAGCCGGCCTGCATGTCCGCCCGCGCGGTGGTGGATACGTGCACGAGAGCAAGCGCCAGAAGCAAACCTGCCGCGACAATGATCGCCCCGCCGGCGCGCCGGCGGTGCCCTCCGGATGGCATGCCGGAACCTGCGGGTTTTATTTGATCTTCGATTCCTTGAAGACCACGTGCTTGCGGGCGACGGGGTCGAACTTGCGCAGCGAAAGTTTCTCGGTCTGACTGCGCGGGTTCTTGCGCGTCGTGTAGTAGAACCCCGTACCCGCCGAGCTGACGAGCTTGATCAGGATGCTGTTGGCCTTGGCCATTGGATGCGCTCGGCTTTCTGGTGTCGCGGACGCGGCGACATTAGCGCGTGGTTACGCGGTGTCAAGCGGCGAGGGAACGCAGGGCGTCCCGCCGCTCATGTTCATTTCCCTCAATCGCCGGGCGCTCCGCGCGCCATTCGGCGCGGTATTTCAGGTATGGCCAGCCTCGGCCGCGACCAAGCTGGCTGTCACTCTGCCGCTTGGCTGCCCTCGAGCAGCACGAGGTCGCCGTGCTCGTCGAGGCCGATTCCGTGGCGCTGCCCTTCCTCGATGGTCTCCTCGGGCCAGTGCACCTTGCCCGGATCGGTGCCGCCGACCACCGCCAGCATGAGCGCCGTCTCGTCGCCTACATTGCGGAAGCCCCGGCTCGCGCCGATCGGGACCGAGACGGTGTCGTAGGGCTCCAGCACCACCTCGTGGCGCTGGCCGTCGCTGTTCTGCCAGTAGATGCCCCACTTGCCGGTCAGCGGAATGAACACCTCGTTGGTCTCGTGAATGTGCAACGAGGCGCCCTTGCCGGGCTCGGCCTTGATCAGGCCGACATTGAAGTCGCGGTTGTCGGTGATCGGAGGCTTGAGCTCTTTGTCCTCGACCACGCCGCGGCCGATGATGTTGTAAATGTCGCGCTCGTAGCCCGGGATGAGCGCATCGACGAAGGCGTGGGCGCTCGATTTCAGGTCCTTGAAGCGGGCGACGCGCTCGCTCTCCATGTACTCGGGGCTGACATCGATCCGTTCCATGGCGAAGCTCCTGCTGCTGGTATGCACCGGGCGGTGCCGGTCTCTCGGCTCCGATGCCGGTCGGACGCGAAGGGACTTTCCGCCGCCCGGCCTCTAGTAGAGCTCGGTGCGGTAGTTTTCCTCGACGAACTCGTCGGTGTCCTTGACCGTCTCTTCGGTGGGCGGCTCCTCCGGCGGCGCCGTCTGCTCCAGGATCATCCGGCCGAGCGACGGCATCTCGCGGCGGTTCTGCCTGCTCTTCTCGTCCCAGAGCCGCGAGCGCTTGAACGCCTTGGCGCAGTGCAGGAAGGCCTCCTGGACCTCGACCCTGATGCCGACTTTCGGCTCCTTGTTGTTGACCACGGCAGCCTGCGCCAGCGCCTCGTCGCGGACGATGGTCGCCTTGCCGTTCACCCGCAGCGTGTCGTCGAAGCCGGGGACGAGGAAGAGCAGGCCGACATTGGGGTTCTCGATGATGTTGGTCATCGTATCCAGCCGGTTGTTGCCGGGCCGGTCCGGGATGAAGAGCGTGTTGTCGTCGAGCACCTGAACGAAGCCGGGCGGGTCGCCGCGCGGCGAGACGTCGGCCCGGCCGTTTTCGCCGCTGGTGCCGATGCAGAGAAAGGGCGAGCGGCTGATGAAGTCCTTGCAGTGCTTGTCCAGCGAGGGGATGCACTTCTTCACCGAGATTTCCATGGTCTCGCCCATGGTCTCGCGCAGGT
>Ga0209544_1000412_pt1 | contig 61794 bp, 60 predicted proteins | sample MesohylPK_FD_187297 | JGI IMG/M metagenome (GOLD analysis project Ga0209544, IMG submission 187297) | Host-associated microbial community of the marine sponge Aplysina aerophoba from Gulf of Piran - sponge mesohyl, lysed by proteinase K... | ecosystem: Host-associated > Porifera > Sponge >... | reverse complement strand
AGTTCGGCACAGGATGATAAAGTTGCCTCGCCCCCTGTTTTGTTGATGATTGCTGCGAAGTCGAGTGTGGCGTTACCGGTTGTAAAGCATCATCCGAGTGCGGCACAGGATGATAAAGTTGCCTCGCCCCCTGTTTTGTTGATGATTGCTGCGAAGTCAAGTGTGGCGTTACCGGTTGTAAAGCATCATCCGAGTTCGGCACAGGAGGGTAAGGTTGCCTCGTCCCCTGTTTTGTTGATGATTGCTGCGAAGTCAAGTGTGGCGTTACCGGTTGTAAAGCATCATCCGAGTTCGGCACAGGATGATAAAGTTGCCTCGCCCCCTGTTTTGTTGATGATTGCTGCGAAGTCGAGTGTGGCGTTACCGGTTGTAAAGCATCATCCGAGTTCGGCATAGCCCCCTTCTGTGCTAATGATTGATCCGAGGGCACATTATCCTTTGGTGGACAGGCATTTTCCAACTCTTTCAAAAGGTACAGATCCTCTGAATCACTCGCCACACAAGAAATATTCTGTGCGGTATCCACAAACACAACTGGATCGGCCAAACACAATCCACTCAGAAAAATAATTACGATAAACTGATGAATGGGAAATCTCCTGAGAAAAATATGTAGTTCAAAAAGATAAACACAGGCAGCAAGACAGTCGTTGACCACATCATATATCCTAGGAACCCTGGCATCTTTACCTTTTCTTGTTCCACAATAGCTTTAACCATAAAGTTGGGAGCATTACCAATGTACGTCATAGCACCCATAAAGACGGCTCCTGCTGATATCGCCGCCAAAAATCTTGGCATATGCGCAAGAAGTTCTGGCAAACTGCATTCGGTTAAACGCACAAACACTAAGTATGTTGGAGCGTTGTCCAAGAAGCTAGAGAACAGACCCGTCCCCCAAAAATATAAACTGGCATCTTCACCACCACAAGCCTTAAACCATTCCAGCAAAGGTGCAACAGAGCTGTGTTTCTTGCTTAAAATTGCCAATGTGGGATCCACTAATATAAACAATCCAAGAAAAATAATTAATACCTCAGCAAGCGGGTGCCACGAAAATCGGTTTATCTCTCGCACCGATGCAGGCGTTGTTTTGTAAGAAAGCACTGCCATAACAAAGAGGATAGCATCACGCATAAACGATGAAATTGTATACAAACCAATTTCCGTCTCTCCTCCAAAAAACATTAGCGTAATAATAACACCGAGTAAAAAGAAGGTGTTGTGTTTACCAAGCACTACTCTCGCCTCTTCTAGCATGCTTTGCTCATCTTTTTTATCCGCTTTAAAGAAGTAGAGATCCAACAAGAAAAATATGGACAATAGTATTGTCATAGTAAAGATTGTCGGAAGCAAAAGGTTCTGCAGAGGCCAAAAGAAGGGGACACCACTTAAATATCCTAAGAATAAGGGAGGGTCTCCCAAAGGTGTCAAAGCGCCTCCTATATTAGCGACAATGAAGATAAAGAAAATCATCGCATGCGAAACACGCTTGCGAAAGGAATTCGCCTTAATAAATGGGCGAATAAAAATCATGGCCGCACCTGTTGTGCCGGCAACGCTAGCGCATAAGCCAGCAAAGAGCAAATAGAGTGTGTTTTTCAAAGGCGTTGCTTTGTACAGTCGCCCCATACTGATATTTCCTGTGATAGCGTAAAGCGATCCAATAAGAAGGGCAAATGGAATATATTCGTAAACTAAAACATTTGTTAAAACTTCTTGAATATGCGCCATGCTGGTTTGTATACCAAAAGGTATAAGGAAGGCACACAACCATCCTATGACAATTTTTGTGTAGTGTTTGCTCCAAAAATTGGCACACAAAACTGGTAAAATGGCAAGCGAAAGCAATAACCCAAAAAACGGCAAAGAAAATCCCACAAGACCTTCATAGGGAAAAATGTCATGCGTAGCTGCACATACATCACTCACAGACATCAAAAAAATTAAAAATCTACCCATCTAAATCCACCACAGGAACCATATTAATGCCGAAAAACCTAAAAAGGCTAGCACCCATCCACCCAGGGGCGGCAAATTTTTCAACCATTTAGGGCGATTCTGATTTGCTGGCTTGTTCCTCATATTGCTTGATTCTCTCCATCACTTCTTGCAATCCTAAAACAGACATAACTAAAAAAATAGGCGGCGACACTTTTTTGCCTGTGATAAGCACGCGCAAAGGCTGTGCAACTGCCACAAGTTTGCAGTCATGCGTTAGGCAATATTCACGAAAACTAGCTTCTAGCGCATCACTTTCCCACTTCTCACACGATAATAACACGTCTCGCACCATATTTATGGCATCATCTTCTACATGCTCCAAGTAAGCTTTGGGAGCGTGCAACACCTGCAACGCTTCAGCACATTCATGTAGTGTTTTGACACGTTTCACAATCTCTGGAAAAATCTGCTTTGCCTTATTAATAAAATCTTCATCAAACGGATCTGATGTGTAATTCTTCAGGATTTCCAAAAGGATCTCAGTAGGCATATTGGCCATATAGTGCTGATTATAGTGGTACAGCTTTTTCAAATCAAACTGCGCTTTAGATTTACCAACACTTGCTAAAGAAAAAATAGAAACAGCCTCCTCTTTGGTCACAAGCTCTGTATCATCGTGGCCCCAGCCCATGCGCATGAGAGCGTTACACACAGCATCTGGCAGAAAACCTAACTTTTGATATTCAATAACACTCACAGCACCATGCCGCTTAGAGAATTTCTTACCATCTTGCCCATGAATTAATGGCAAATGCGCGCATTCAGGCATTTCCCAATCCATAGCTTGCCACAAAAGCATTTGCCTAAGTGTGTTTGTGAGGTGGTCCACACCACGAATAATATGAGTGATTCCCATATCATAATCATCCACCACCACACACAGCATATACGTAGGCATACCGTTAGAGCGCACCAGGACCATATCGTCTAGCTGAGCGTACTCTACCTCCACTGATCCATACACGACATCTTTACAAGACAGGGTGCCTTTCAAAGGGCGCTTAAGCCTCAGTGCTCCTGATACGTGCCCTGCCTCACGGCAAGGACAAGGCGCTGTGTTTTGGCTTTTTTCTTCTGGTGGAGTTGCTGCCTGAGGCGGACAAACGCAATAGTATGCAAGCCCCTTACTCAACAAATCATGAGCAACTTCTAAGTGCCTATCTTTACGGCGAGATTGATAAACGGGCTCTTCATCCCAATCAAGGCCAAGCCAACGCAAACCATTCAGGATAGAGTTTTTATATTCTTCTGTGCAGCGTTTTTGGTCAGTATCTTCTATACGCAATAAAAATTGCCCTTGATGTTGACGCGCAAACACCCAATTAAACAAAGCTGTTCGCGCACCTCCTATATGCAAATCACCTGTTGGAGATGGTGCAAATCGCACTCGCACTTTAGACATAGTAATCACCTATTTGTAAAAAAAACATCGAGCACATGCCCGCCAAAATATCATCTGCCATTACACCATACGCTCCAGGCAAGCGTTCTACACGCTTAATAAGCCAAGGCTTTGTAATATCCAGGACGCGAAAAAGACATAAACCAATAAGCATTTTCTGCCAAGAAAGAGTTACACCCAAAAACGTAACAAGCATCCCCATGACTTCATCTATCACCACACAGGACGGGTCTTTTGTTTTTGTTTGCTTTAAATAATGCTGTGTAGACCAAAGTCCCAATAATAACGTTAAAAGTAACGCCAAAGGGTGCACGCCTTCGCACAGCCAAATCACAAGACATGTCAAAACGCTCGCGCAGGTTCCTGGTGCCGGAAAAAAACCCACACCAAGGCACGTACATATGCCTGCAATCAGCATTTTTGTGCCTCTAGAGCCGGCAGTTGACCATGCGTCATTGCATACAGCAGAGCGCCACCTGATGAGGAGAATATAACATTTTTTGGCCATTGGTATTGATGCATCAATGCAGCCACCGTGTCTCCTCCTCCAAGTAACGCAAAAAATTCATGATTACGCTCTGCTTGAGAAAAAAGTGCATCTCCTATCGCATGCGTTCCACGCTCACCAGCTGCCACTTCATACTGCCCAACAGGCCCATTCATAAATAAAACCCGTGATAAAGAAATCTCTTCTTTGTAAAGATCTTCCGTTAAAGGGCCCACATCCACCACACCTTCGTTGTTTATAACTTTATCAAAAGGTATAGCCTGGCCGTACGCGCGTACATCTAGAGGAAAAATGATTTTATGCATATATTTTTGTGTAATTTTTGCGTACTCACGCATACTTTCATTTTCTTGCTCACATAGCAAAAAATCACGCAAAGAAATTCCCAAAAGGGCTCCTAACACTAATTTTTGCACATCGGGCAGTAATTTACAAACAAGCGGCAGCTTTGTTTGAATCTTACATCCTCCCACAAATGCAATCGCGTCACTTAATTTTTCACGCATATTTTGCACATTTTGCCAATCGCGCGCACACGAAAATCCAACATAAGAATCTAAATACTTTGCCGTGCCACACACACTTGCATGCTGGCGATGCGAGACAGAAAACGCCTCATTTACAAAAACATCACCCCTTTGCGCCAATAGCTGTGCAAACGCGTCATCGTTCGAAGTTTCACCTTCATAAAAGCGGACATTTTCACACAGTGTAATAGGGTGATTATTTGGTATACATTCCTGGCAAAGATCACTGGCATCAAAGGCTACTTTTTGTCCCAAAATATTTTCTATTGTAGGAAGCAGCCTTTTCACAGAAAATGTTTCATCACGCCCCTTGGGTTGCCCCCAGTGAGTCATTAGGCATATTTGCGTTCCTTGGTCTAAGAGATGGAGTATAGTTTTTTTTGTACGCTCCACACGTAAAGAGTCGCCCACTTCGCCATTAGCACGCATAGGCAAATTGTAATCCACACGCACTAACGCGCGCCGGCAATTCTTTGATACACTATCTACAAGTCTCATATTGACACCTTTAAAGGAGTCACAACTCTCAAGCTTGTGCAATCAATTTGTACAAAAAGCAATAAAACGAATGCCACCCCTAGACTGGATAATATTAAAACAAGCCATTTATTCATATTCACCCCAATACATTGTACACTGTGTCCAAAAAACGAACAATCATCTATATTCCCCAAACATCTTGTGCACGCATCCATCCTACACAAGATCCGTATTTTTTATCTAGCTGCACTCGCACCCATGCTGGGCTGGTGCGCAGCATACGCACACAAACAAGACGATCAAGCACAGCAAGGTGTGCAGAACTATCATTAGTATCAGTATATATCTTGGAATTTTGGTTTTGCACCAAAACAAACCTTGCCCGCTTACTCACCAAGCTTGTATGTATCCAGCTTTGCATACCAAGCCAATCTTCTAATAAAAACCATTCTTCCTGTTCAGCAATAATTTTAAGGGGAAGGAACCGCATGCGATAGTTACAAATACAGGGATAATCTTTGCTGGGTCCTGCACGTCCGTTAACATTATTGCTACGCAAAAATAGGTAAAGCCCATCAGAAGATCCAATCCTATCCAAAATACGCTCTTTAAAAACAAACAGCCCACAAAGAACAAACAATACACCCACCCCTAGCGCAATCCATCGACGCATATATTAATTGCCCGCTAAAATATGCTTAATCAATTCCTCAACTGTGGGAATATACCTATTGGCGTATAGTGGATCTTGTTGAAAACGAAAAACGTTAGATCCCGCAAACATCAATTGATTTTCCATATCACCTTGACGCACAGCATGTAAAAGTGTTTTTTGAATGCAAAAAGAGCGAGGATCAGGCAAATAACCTGTAGAGCCATGCTCTTGAGACCAATTAGAAAACATACAGCCTGAAAGACAGCCCATGCAAGCACGCTGATCTGTCAGTATATTTTCTTTCCGCTCAGATTCAACAAAAATGATAGTTTTTCCAGGTGTCAGCATTGCTTCTGTATAACCAGCTTTAATCCACTCATGTGCTTTGCGCGCGTCTTCTGGAGTCACGTATACCGTACGATTACGTGCCCCAAAGGTAAAAGCCTCTAATCCACTTTCTTGTTGCCTACTAATAGAGATTTGGCGATCTGATCTTCCTTGCAATTCTTCTAAAAAATCATTGCGCACAGCAGAAGAGTAAAACCCTGTTGGTGAAAATTTATTCAACCACACATCTCCGGGCTTCAACGTCAGAAGTTTATTTTTCCATTCTTGCGGTATAGGGCTTTCTTGTGTTAAAAGCGGTCTAGTGCCAAACTGAAACGCTACAGGAGCAATGTCTTTATTTTCTAAAATATGCACCCATTCGTTGAGACACCACACACCACCTGCAATAACGATAGGAATGTTCCATAATCCCACTTCACGCATAGCTTGGCGCAAACGCAGAAGGCGCGGCTCTGGATCTTCCGGCCGTGTAGGGTCTTCTTGGCGACTTAAGCCATTGTGACCACCTGCACGCCATGGATCTTCATATACTACTGATCCCAGCCACTCACGAGCTTTGGAAAAACTGCGTCGCCATAAAGCGTGAAAAGCGCGTGAAGAAGAAACAATGGGGTGGTAATAAACTTTATATTTTGCAGCAATTTCGGAAAGCTTATAAGGCATACCCGCGCCGCAGGTTATACCATGAATAAGGCCACGGCTGCGAGAAAGCACACCATGCAAAATAGCCTCTACGCCGCCCATTTCCCACAAAACATTCATGTGGATACGACCATTGTTTGCTGCAGTTTCGTGCGCAATTCTTGCTTGCTCAAGAGATCCCTCTATGGAAAAATCAATATATTCTTGATGGCGCTCTTTCCGTGTTTTTCCTTTATAGATAATCTCATTGACTTCACCATTTTCATCATACGTTGCAGGCGAAACGCCTGAAAATGTTCCCACACCCCCCGCGCGCGCCCAAACGCCAGCGCTTGTGCCATCACTAGCACCAATGCCTTTACCACCCTCTACGAGTGGCAAAGTCATTTTTCCGGAAAAAAATAAATTCTTGAGATTTAAATCCATAAGCTAAATGTGCTTGAAAAATATTTTGTCATTTGCTTTGTCAACGCTCTCAATACACACTTCGATGGTATCACCCTCTTGCATATCAGCGCCATCATCTCTCAAAACACCAAAGTGGCCTTTAAAATCCAACAAAACTTTATTATTAAATATTTTCTTTACAGTCGCTTTGCCTTTATCACCTTTCTTAGGCTCATAAAGCAATCCTTCAATCTCGGCCACAACATCACGAGCACTCTTTTGGTTTTGGGCAAAAATTGTTGCTGTACCATCCGGAGCAATATCAATTTGAGCTTTATGTCTTTCAGTCAAACCCTTAATCACACGGCCTCCTGAACCAATCACACGTCCAACACTGTCTTTTGGAAGTGACAGCACACGAATCGCTGGCGCTGATTCATGCATTTCTTTGCGTGGCTCAGATAGCTCTGCGTTCATAACATCCAAGATGTGCAAACGTGCCTTGCGCGCATCCGCCAAAGCTTTTTTCAATATAGCCTTATCTACAAATGGCACTTTCAAGTCCATTTGCAAAGCGGTCACACCTTCTGCTGTTCCCGCCACCTTAAAATCCATGTCTCCTAAATGATCTTCGTCACCCAAAATATCTGTCAACACAGCAGTTTTTGATCCTTCTTGAATCAATCCCATAGCAATACCAGCCACTGGAGCTTTCAAAGGAACTGAGGCATCCATTAAAGCAAGGGATGTACCACACACTGTAGCCATAGAGGAAGATCCATTAGAGCATAAAACTTCTGAAACACACCTTATTGCATAAGGAAACTCTTTTTCAGATGGCAGCATAGCACTAACAGCTTTCCACGCCAAACGTCCATGACCCATTTCGCGCCTACTCACAGCACCAACGCGCCCGGGCTCTCCTACAGAAAACGGTGGGAAGTTATAGTTCAACATAAAACGTTGACGTCCTGCACCTTCGATCGTATCAATCATCTGACCATCAGCAAGACCGCAAAGCGTCGCGCTAACAAGTGCTTGTGTTTCTCCACGATCAAAAACCACACTACCGTGTGATCTTGGAAGGCAGCCCGTTTGTGCAGCTAAAGGACGCACAGTTGTTAAATCACGGCCATCAATTCTTTCTCCTTTTGCAAGAATGCGCTCACGCACACTCACACTCTCAGCAGCGGTTAAAGCCGCATAAGCAACTGCAGGAGATGCATCTTCAGAAATAAGGCTGGCCGCCTCATCACGTAGATTTTTAAGCATTGCATCGCGATCTTTTTTGGATGAAGTTGCGTAAGCTTTTTTAAAGGACTTACCCAACTTAGCAAGGATATCATCTCTAAATGAGTGAATAGTGCCTGTAAAATCTTGCCATTCAACACCTTCATTAGGTTTAAATGCTTCTTCGATGCCTTCAATGATAACTTGAAGATCGTCATGAGCCTGCAAAATAGCACTCAGAATATCATCTTCCGTTTGCTCTTGCGCTGCTGCCTCCACCATCAAAATGCCATTCTTTGTTCCAGAAACAAACACTTCCATGTCGGCATCTTGAGCTTGTTGGTAGGAGCGAATTGATTGACATTCACCGTCTAAAATCCCAACCTTTGCTGACGCCACCACATCTTTAATGGGCAAACCTGCTTGCAAAAGCGCCGCCGAAACACCTGCCATTGCAGGAACTTCCACATCATACAAAGGGTCGTAGCTTAACAGAATGCAAGAAACTTGCACTTCGTGCAAAAAACCTTCTGGAAAAAGAGGACGAATAGAGCGGTCAATAAGCCTTGATGTAATTACTTCACGCTCGGAAGGACGCCCCTCTCTCTTAAAAAAACCACCTGGGATACGACCAATAGCGTAAAACCTTTCTTGATAATGCACTGAAAGTGGAAAGAAGCCCACGCCACTATCCACCTTTTTTTTACAACATACAGTGCACAAAATGTGTGTATTACCATACTTAACCAGCACGGATCCGTCCGCACGCTGCGCTAAGTGACCAGACTCAAGGATTAACTCCCCACTGGCGCATTCAATTTTTTTCTTAATCATAAACTTTCTAACGACGTAAGCCGAGAGCCTTCAGCACCTTTTGGTACATAGCGCTGTTCTTGGAAGCACAATATTTGAGCATTGCGCGCCTTTTACCCAACAAACACATTAACGCACGATGCGCTGCATGATCTTTTTTGTTAGAGCGCAAATGTTCTGCAATCAGCTCAATGTGCTCAGTTAAAACAACAATTTGCGCAGAAGCAGATCCCATATTCTGGGGGCTAATTTCCAATTCCTGCAAAACCTCTTTTCGATTAATAAGTGCCATTTTCTCACCTTAAAATTTCCACGCCAAACGCGCAAACTCACTTCTCTATATATCATTGTACCCGAAACAGAAAAATGTATCTAGTCTAAACACAAAACTTATAGCGCCATTACACGCTTAGGCACAAAGTAATACCCCTCCACAGGGCCCACAGCGTATCCTTTCCCCTTACAACACAAAAGACACGCTTCGGCGCTTTCCAAGCCTTTTAACTTTAATTGACGCCCATGCTTGATCTCTCCCCAGTCCTCTTCCAAACATTCAATCATACTAGCTTCCCAACAACTTTCGATAGATCGCAAACCATCAGGGAGCGCATCCAGAGAAACCGTGTCCGCGCATGCAATCATACCAATGCGTGTACGCACCAAGTTCTCTATATAGCCACAGGAGTTTAAAGAACGAGCAATATCTCTTCCAAGCGATCGAATATAAGTGCCAGAGCCGCACACAACCTTAAAGAAAGATCTATCCTCAGCATGACTTATCAACCGCAAATCATAAATCTCAACTGCTCGTGCTTTTAGATCAACATTTTTTCCGGCACGCGCCAAAGCGTAAGCACGCTTACCGTTAACTTTGATAGCAGAATAAACAGGAGGAGTTTGCTGAATAATGCCTGTAAAATCAGACAGTGCACCCTCCACCTGATCACGCGTTGGTCTGACGTGAGATTCACACATCACCTCACCTTCTGCGTCATCTGTCATCCTCTCTTGCCCCCAGACCAACTCAAAGGTGTATTCTTTTTGTTGAGCGGAGGTGTAGGGTATTAATCGTGATGCGGCACCTACAGCAATAACGAGCAGACCTCGCGCCAAAGGGTCCAATGTACCCGTATGCCCAACACGCCGCACACCTAGGCGCCGCCTTACCTGAGCCACCACATCAAACGAGGTCATACCAGCGTCTTTATTGATATAAAGCCAACCATTCATGATTCACGACAATCATCCAATAAAGCATCAATGTTCTCAGCGTAATCAAAACTTTCATCGTAGCAAAAGCGCAAATCTGGTGTTTTTCGCAACTTCCCATAGCGCGCCAAATGTTTGCGCATAAAAAATTTATCATTGTTAAGAGCCTCAAGCACCACTTCTTTGCTCACAGAGGATCCAAAAAGATTCAAAACATACACATCAGCCCATTGAAAATCCTTACTAAGGCGCACTTCTGAAATCGTCACCTTTACAGAAGACATAGCTGGGTGGCGCAAAGGGTACTTTTGCAAAAAAGCGCACAGTGTCCTCTTTACAATTTCTGCAAGCTGAAAATGGCGTCTATCAACCATGCCGATCCTTTTTATTAAGCAATTTCTGCATCCGCCGCACAGCATATGTTACAAACATTTGCGCTTCACTATTAGACATACGCTGTCTTCTTAAAGATTGCTGCGCAAACCATTCAGGACCTAAACGTTCTGCCTTCACACAAAACATGGCATCCTGCAATTCTGTGCGCGATAATCTTTGGGATTCCAAAAATGCCCAGACAAAAAGGGCGAGAGTTTTGCATGCTTCCAACAAACGCTCTGTTGAGTCATCCAAAGCATCTTTAAAATAGCGCTGCAAAAGGTAACGCTCTTGCGTTTTTCCTAAAGCGTTAAAAACACTAAAGCGCGCAATATCTTCTATCGCGTATCCATACCCGCATAAACTAAAGTCCACAAGCCACATACGATTTTCACTCAACATAATGTTATTAGAGTGCAAATCTCCATGCACAACGATTTTCTGCATATCAGAAAATTCTTTCCCAAACTTTTGCTCCCACTGCTTAAGGAGGTGATGCAAAAATGAAGATATTTTGGAAGATTTAATTTTCCTCAAACCTTTTTTTGCCAATGCGAGTAAGGTTTTTTCTCTCAAAAAGTCTGCATCGCTGAGAGATTGTGAGAATCGTTCCAGCACACTCAAAAGTTTGTCAAGCGCCCTCTCTGCACGCCAATCATCCAAGCGGCTTTCGCGCCCCTTAAGAAAGGTCACCAGAGTGGCCATCTTACTACTATCTACCAACTGAGGCGCGACACCGGATGTACACAAAGTTTGCAAAACCTTTTTCACAAAAGCGCATCTTCCTGCGCCTGTTTTGTTTTTAAAAATTCTCAGAAAAAGAGGATCCTCTTCACCGAAAAACACAATGTAGTTGCTGTCACTAGAACGAGAGGCGATAGGAATCATCAGCGTCGACATATCATCATAACCGCCGATACCAACATCTGCTAGGGTTGGCAATGCCTCACAGACTTGTGCGCTTTCTGCGCCCTCAGGATGCGCACAAGCCGCAATATAAATAAAGAAAAAGAGATAGAAACAGCTAAGATTGTATCTGGCGTATTTCGAGGCATTCCACAACATCGCCCACCTCAAATGCTTCAAAACCTTCCAAGAAGATACCAGCGTTAAAACCTACACCCACTTCACGCATTTCATCTTTTTCTTTGCGCAAGGATGTAATTTTCTGCTGACACAACACTGTATCACCACGTGTAATGCGGGCGGTCATGCCTGTTGTAAAGCTACCTTCTTTCACTGCACAACCCGCCACTCGGCCGTACTTAGAAATATCAAACACTTGAATGACTTCACCTTTTCCACGCACAATCTCTTCAAATTTAGGCACACACAAACTCTTCATATGCGCTGTGATTTTCTTTTCCAAATCATAAATAATATTTGATTGGAAAATCTCAATACGTTCTTTGCGCGCATCGTTTTCCACATTACGCTCACAACCAACGTTAAACATCACAATAGCCGCTCCAGCTGTTTTGGCAAAATCCAAGACACTTGCAGTAACGCTACCAACATCAGCGGACAAAATACGCACAGACCACTCTTCGCATACGAGATCCTTCAAAACCCATTCAAGAGCTTCTGCGGATCCTTGAGCATCTGCACGAATGATCAAAGGCAAACAGGTTTCTTGCTCAGGACGCTGCCAGAAAAATGATCGCTCTGCAGTTTTGACACCTTTCTCAAACTCTTGTTTACGCCAATCAATGATGGTTTGCATTCCCTGTGCATCTTTCACACCCACCAAGGTCGTTCCAGCACGCGGCGTATCAGGCAAACCAATCACCACAACCACATCAGAAGGGTATCCTGCCTTTACCGTTTTTCCATGAACATCACGCAAAGCGCGCACTTTTGCGCCTACAGAATCCACAACCACGTAATCTCCAACAGAAAGCGTTCCATCTTGCACCAAAACGTTACAAACCACTCCCAAACCTTTGCTGACTTGTGCATCTAGCACAACACCACGCGTCCAAGCTTTTTTGTTAGCCATAAGCCCAAGATCGGCAGCTTGAAGCTCTATTAGTTCACACAATTCTGGAATATTACGCCCTTCTGGAGCTGATATTTCAACAAATAAATTACTACCCCCCATGCTTTCAGGCACTATTTCATAGCGCATAAGAGCGTTAATCACTTTATGCGTATCATCGACTTTATCCATCTTTGTCAAAACAACAATAAAAGGAATCTCTTGCTCTTTTAAGTAGTTAATCGCCTCTTCTGTCTGTGGCTTTGGCCCATCATCTGCCGCAACAATCAGCAGGACCATATCCACAGCTTCTGCACCACGTGCACGAATAGCCTTAAAAGCTTCATGACCTGGGGTATCAATCAACGTCATGTAAGATCCTGAAGGAAGTTTTGCTTTATACCCTCGCACATCTTGCGTGATACCACCGGCTTCCTTTGATGCACGACGGGTGCCGCACAATGCATCTACAAGCGTTGTTTTTCCATGATCAACGTGACCCATAATAGCCAAAACCGGCATACGCGTCTCATCTGCCTCTAAGTTTTCACCGAGCATTTCTGTAAGCAGTGATTTTTCAGACACTTCTGAAACAATCGCAGTATGTCCCATAGCCTCAATAATCATCACTACTGTTTCTATATCCAAAACGGTATCATCACCTGCCTGCACGCCCATGTCACGCAACCAGTAAATAATTTTCTTGCTCTTAAGTGCTATAGACATAGCAACTTCTTTCACACGCATCTCACCACTAACCAAAACATTTTTTGGCAAAGCAGCGGCTGTTGCCACATATCCCTTCTTTGGCTGATGACCCTTCAAACTTGCACGCTCAGGAAATGTTGCCTTGGGTATATACATCGAACGCGTTCCATAACTGGATCGCTGACTAGTGTTGTTTTGCGGTCTTTTAGGAGGAGCCCCTTTTTTATATTTCTTAGCAGGAGCGCCTTTTTTCACATCACGCTCAACACGATAAGATTTTTGCCCATCTTTCTTCTTAGATTTATCATTATCTGAGGCAGGCTTTGGCGTTACCTTCGCACTCTCTACCACCGGAGGAACATCCATGCGGTCAAAAACTTTTGCGTGTTTTGCTTTTTCTTGCTGGCTTTTTGCAAAAAAGGAACTTGCGCGCGCAATAGCACTTTCACGCGCCTCACGCTCTTGGCTTGTTAGCTTCCTACCTGAAGCAGGACGCACATGCGCATTAATTTTTGGCTTTTCAATTTGTCGAGGCTTTTGCGCAAACGAAACCGAATCATCTGCTGCATACCCTCGTATTTCCACCTCTACACCTTGATGAGCACGCACTTGCTTTGCAGCACGAATCTTTTCAACATCCACAGAGCGGTTTAATTTTAATACCTTGCGGTTATCGGTTCCTTTTTTTTCTTCTGACATTAGCCTACTTTTCTTCAATGAGTGGCGCCCTTAAACGCATAATGATAGCTGCTGCGGCGTTTGGATCCACACCACCATTTGTGATTTCTAGCAATTCATCAACAGAAAGCCATGCAAAATCTTCAACACTATAGACCTTCGCTTTTTTCAAGCTTGCCACAATGTCTTCCAAACCATCTTCTGTTAACGCTTCTATCAAATCTGCACGCACCTCTCGAGATGCCTTTTCCTCTACGATATCTTGCTTCAAACTATCCGCAGCACGGTTCACAAGCTCTTCTGCAATTTCTGCATCCATCCCTTCAATGCTTGCCACCACTTCAGAACCAGCCGTCACAAGATCTTCTGGTTTTTTATATCCTTCCAACACAAGAAGGTGCGCCATCATTTCTTCAACACCTAATTTATCTTGAATGCGATCTACAGAATTTTTCAACTCATCCGCATTGCGTTTTTCAACAGCACTTTCGCCCATTAAGTCTAGCTTCCTCTTAAGAAGCAAACGCGCCAAACGAATATTCTGCCCAGCTCTACCAATAGCCAAGCTTAGTGAGTCATCACTCACCACCACTTCCACACGATTGGTGTCTTGATCAATCAACACACGCCTAACGTCCGCTGAAGAAAATATATTGATGAGATACTTAGCTAAATCATCAGACCATTGCACAATATCAATTTTTTCACCATGCAACTCATTGGTCACAGATTGAATACGAACACCACGCATTCCTATGCAGGAACCAATAGGGTCAACACTGGAATCGTGGCTACGCACCACCACTTTCGCGCGGCTTCCCGGATCACGAGCACAATCCACAACTTCCACAACACCATCAGAAACTTCTGGCACTTCCTGAGCAAGCAAACCCTTCAAAAACAGCGGGCTGGTGCGAGACAAGAAAACTTGCGAACCTGTGTGATCATCCTTAATACTGGAAATCACCGCACGCATACGCACACCCGGTATCGCTGTTTCACCTGGGATCATATCCTCCAAGCGCAACAAAAGCTCAAATCGCTTCACTTCGATATAGCACCCACGAGGCCCCACACGCTTCACAGTGCCTGTGATAATTTCACCGACCTTATCACCAAATTCTTCCAGACGCATCCGCGCGTCCACTTCCCGCAAACGCTGATGCAGAAATTGCCTTGCCAAGCGAGCGCTCACACGACCCAACACAACATTTGGTATCACCTCTTCAATGATATCCCCAGCTTTTTTTCCTTCATCTTTATGAGCTTGCGTCAACACAATGTGCGCATCTTCCACAAAACCTGGCGATTCCTCAGAACCTTCCGCAACTGCCGCTTTCTCGGCATCTTCCGCCGCTTCTTCTGGCAACTCTTCTACAAACGTCCAATATCGCCAGTAGGTGATCTCTCCGGTCTCACGACTGATTTCAGATCGCACAGACCAATCCTTACCAAAATCATGACGAACAACACGCGAAAGCGCTTCTTCTAAAGCACCAACAACATCTTCTATTTCCAAGTTTTTCTCATGACTCAGCGCAGTTGCAAGTTGTAAAATCTCTTGACCCATTTAATTCTCCGTAAGCACCACCGCTATCATAGCGCAGGCACTTGCATATCATTATCGCAATAAATGCTTATTCTCGCAATCCCAAACATCCGCATGGCTTTCTATCACCCTTTAAAAAGGATATAACATAGCATCGCAAAAACTTTATTAGCCGCCCACTCGATGTTAGGATAGCATATTATCAAAAAAAAAGCCCCTCACGCAAACTCTTGCCACTTTTCAGATCCCACGCTCGCTCATACCATCTGCTCTCTTTTGTGATTGTAGGAAACGAATGAGCGGATAATTTTCCCCTATAATCACTTATATCGTATTTTTAAGAAATAGCACATTTTGGACTATTGCTCTTTGCAGATTCCGCTGCAAGTTTTTTGATTTCATTTTGACTCATAAAGCGACAATAATGCAAACCTTCTGATTTTTTAACATATACAGAAAGAGGAATTGGTCTGGACAGCATGCCCACAGCGTCAATCTGGCAGAGAGAGCATCTTTGCGCCACCTTCCAAAAAGGAGTTTTGGGTACAAAAAAAACAAAACGGATCACAAAAAGATCCCCGCGATTATCTTCATTAAATGTCAGATAATCGCTATCAATACTGGCTATAACGAAGTCAGCCTTTTTAGATAATATTTCGTCATTTATAGCTTTTAGCACGCGCAAGAGCATCTTATCATTTTCATCATTATAGTTTTTTAACGCTAATAGCAAATGGTCGTCAGTATTGCTGTTTCCTTGCAGCACTTCCTCCAAACGTGATGGGTCGACTCTACACTCTATATTATCCTCCCCATTCCACAAATTAAAAGCCTTCGGAAACAGCGGAGGAAGCAGTGGCACACGCTCTTCCGAATTGCCCTCATCAAACACACGATCTACCGCCGCATGGACATTAAGCGACAGTGACAGTAACAAAAATAATACAAACATATGAAAAACCTTTTGTGTAATCTAACACATACTCATAGTGAGATCAACACATCTCACTATGAGTATGTGTGAGCGAAAACGAATGAGCTAATAATATTTCCCTGCAATCAATTAATCATATTTTTACAAAAGAGCGCATCGTGAACTCTTTTGTAAAAATATGACAGTGCCCGCAAAAGACACGAAGCGATAATGATGCATATCTTCTGATTTTTTAATATCTTCAAAAAGAGAATTTTTCACATCCATTGCCCGAAAAACTTGAAAAGATTCGTCTTCCAGCATAATAACATTGGTCACCAAAATTGTGTCTTTCCCTTTCTGCTTATGCAGAGTCAAGTAATTTTTCTTAACAGTTGAGCCTTGGCGAGAATATTTCTGTGATACTTCCTTCTTTAAATGATTTATACACCCAACAATCTGAGAATAATTGTCCACATTATAACGCTTTAACTCTAATAACAGAGCGTCGTCAGTCTTAACTATACCTTGAAGCACTTCCAGAAAATGTCCTGTGTCAACTCTAAAGCTTTTTTGATGCCGCATATGCCATAGATACTCAATGTTTGAGCATTGAGTAATCCTCTCTTCCGACGCATGTATATTGAGTGACAATAACAACAGTAATATCAACATATAAGCAACCTTTGGTACAATTTAACACATCACTCACAGAGCTGAACAAACTTTGTGATACAGAAAACATGCGTGGATCATTCTTTCATCTCATTACTTGATCATATTTACAAAATGGAACATTTTTTATTGTCTCTAACGGAACGTTTTGCATTATAGATCCTGACACATTTTTCAATTTCATCCTCACGCATGAAGCAACAGTGACGCACATCTTCTGATTGTGCAGCACATGGAGAAAGAAGATTTGTGCCACACAGCTTTGCAGCAACATAAATCTCATAGAAATGGGTCCTTTTCTTCATCATATCAGAAGCACAAGGCAAAACGCGCTTAAGGGTATTATTTTCCAGAGCACTCCTTTCATCAACCTTTTTCGGAAAGCTCATAACTCTTATACTTGTCACAATGAGCGCACTCTCATTCTCTTCCGAAAATGCCAGATAATTTTCCTCAACAATAGCACCAGGGAAATATTTCTGCCTCTCGGCCATCCAACTTTCTAGATATTGTACGCAATGAAAAATCTTATGAGAATTTTGAGCATCACAATCCTTGAAAACGGATAGAAAAGAGTCATCAGGACAGGACTCCCCTTGAAGCACTTTGTGCAAATGCAATGGGTCGACTCTAAACTCTGTATTCTTGTTCTTATCCCACAGAAAAGTAGCATTGGGATAAGTCAATTTACGAGATCCCTCACCGCTCTCATCCTTATGCCACAGAAAAGAATCAACGCAACGAAGCAAGGGCTCACATGCCTCCATGCCTTCAACAGCAAGCAAACCTACCGCATGGGAAAGTGACAGGAACAACAGTAACATAAACATATAAAACACCTTTTGTGTAATTTAACACATACATTATAGACAAACAGACCTTATAAGCACTTTGTGAGCGCAAACGAATGAGCGGATAACTCTTTCATATCATTACTTGATTATATTTACAAAATGGAACATAAAGCGTATCAGAATGTTCAGCGTTATACTCTCTTAAAGCTAATAGTAAATAGTCGTCAGTATCGACTTTTTTTTGAAGCACTTGCACTAAATGTGATGGCTTGACTCTAAACTCTTGATTACTATCCTTATGCATCAGAGTCAAACGATTCGCAAACTTCGGATTATTCGGATTAGTAGAAACACTCGGTTGCAGAAATGGCTGACTCTCTTCCCCATCGCTCTCGTCAGTATCTAAAACCCACAGCTGCATAGACATTAAGTGACAGTAACAACAGTAATATGATCATATTAAACACTTTCCTTGGAATATAAAACGTAAATGATAGAAAAGCCAGCATATCTCATGAAAAAAAAGATTGACCGATTCGTAAGATATGTCTTGGAAAATTTTTCCAGTTCAACAGATATGCCGTGGAAAATTTTTTAATTACATCATCACGCATAAATTTGCAATGATGTTTCTTTTCTGATTGCACAGCATATGAAGAAAGAGGGTTTTTCATCTTGACCGTACGATAAACACAAAAATCATAAGGAAGTCTCCTCGGCGCATCCTGCGGAGAAGGGCCGAAAGCATCATGCTCACAGCAAGGATTGCGCACAACGAACATGTCATCATCATTTTCCGGCAATACAATATTTACTCGCTCTTCACTTTCGGCAATAAGAGTAACAAAATTTGTTACAGTGAGCCACCCATTCTCATCTTCCCTCAATACCAGATAATTACTCTCAACAACGCTGCCAAAACACCAAGGCGCTGTCTGCTTTTTTGACACATCCCGCTCTATTTCTTGTAGACACTGCATAAAAGTATCAGGATCTTGATCACTATAACCCTTTAAAGCTAAGAAAAAAGGGTCGTGAGAACCTCTTTTGCTTTTGTCTTGCAGCGCTTCCCTTACAACTGATCTATCAAATTTACACTCTTGATTATTCTTCTTATCCCACAGAAAAAAAACCGGCAAAGAGAGCAGTGCTGCAGTATCCTTAACATCTTGATCATCAAACACAGCTACCGCCGCATGGGCATTGAGTGACATTAGCAACAGTAATAGAAACATATAAAAAACCATCCGTACAACTTAACACAAAAATTATAGATAAACAAACATAGATCTCACGCATTTTGGAGTTAAAACGAACGATCGGATAATGTTTACCTATAATAATCACTTGATCATATTGATATAACCACACACTCTTACAGATCCTTTCTTGGAAAATTGCTCGGAAAATTCTTGGATTTCATCTTTACATATGAAACGACAATGATGTGCACTTTCTGATTCTTTAATATATGAGGAAAGAGAACGCTCCATCTTCATTGACGCACGAGCGCAAAGCTTATATTTTCTCTTCTGCGGAGAAGGTGCAAAATCCCCATGATCACAGCAAGAATTGCTTATCACAAGCGCTTCATCCGCTCTAACATCCTCAACAAGGCACACCAGGTTACCTACAGTGAGCATCCCTTCATCATCTTCTTGAAATGCCAGATAATCACTCTCAACAATGGTACCAGCATAAAGTTCCTCTCTCTTCTTCTCTAACATTTTCCTATCTATTGCTTCCAGACAACTTAAAAACAGCAGAATATTTTGATCACTATAACTCTTTAAAGCGTAGAACACTGGTTCCTTAACCCTGAGTTCACTTTGAAACGCTTGTTGAAGCGCTTGCCTCAAAAGTAATCTTTTAAATTTATACTCTTCATTCTCCTGCATACTCCACAGAAAAAAAGTCTTCGAAGTGCACCGCTCTGTACTTTGCCCAAGTCAAATACACTTACTTCTATTGCCGCATAGGCATTAAGTGAAAGTAGTAGCAACAGCAATAGAAACATATAAAAAACCTTTTGTGTAATTTAATACATAAATCACAGATCTCACAAGCACTTTATTCACAAAAACGAGTGAGTGGATAATTTGTCTCTATAATCAATTATATTTTACAAAATAGCGCATTTTGAACTCTTGGAGCTCTTGGAGCTCTTGAAAGGCATAAAGCAATAATGATGGATATGTTCTGATTTTGCAATAAATGCAGAGAAAGGCGTCTTTCCCCTTATCTCTTTAAAAGAGTAAAAACGGTTGCCTTCAACAACAGTAGTATTTATCACCACGAGTGTTTGGTCTGGATTTTCACAGAATGTCAGATACTTTTTACGCTGAGTACCTGTGCGAGAGTATTGACTTGATTCTTTCCTGTTTAAATCACCTATACACGCAGAAAGATTTTGAGAATTTTGATCATCATAATTCTTTAACGCTAATAACAAAGGGTCTTTAGTCCCAAGGTTACCTTGCAGCACTTTCTCCAAATATAGTGCGCCAACTTGAAACTTTTTCTTATCATTCATATGCCGTAGATATTCTCTATTCCCGAATGGATCATCGCTCTCTTCCGACGCATGTATATTGAGTACTAGTAACAAAAGTAATATAAACATATAAACAACCTCTGGTGCAAATTAACACATAAATCATAAGCACTATATGAACCAAATCGCATATGCGGATAATTCTTTCGTATAATCACTTAATCATATCTACAGAATGGAACATTTTGCATCATGGATCTTACAAAGTTTGTCAATGCCAGCTTCATTCATAAAGCCACAATGATGCACACCTTCTGATTGTACAGCATATGAAGAAAGAGAGGGAGTCTCAGAAAATGTGCGACAAACAGAAAGCTCATAGTAACCCTTCATTTTCCTACTCCTCCTCAGGAGAGGGCTTTGACAAGCAAACATTTCATCACTCCTTTTTGGAAACCTCAGAGTCCTTAAACCTGTCACAACGAGCGTACCCTTCGTCTTTTCAAGAAATGCCAGATAATTTTTCTCAACAATAGCGCCAGGTAGAGCGTTCTGCTTCTCTGACATCCAACGCTCTAGACCCTCTAAAAAATATAAAAGACAGTCAGAGTTTTGATCATTATAGTCCTTTAAAACTAATAGAAAAGAGTTATCAGGACAGAGTGCTCCTCGAAGCACGCTCTTTACATCCAATGGGTTGACTCTATACTCTATATTCTTTTTTTTATCCCACAGATGAGTATCATCTGGATTAATCAATGTAACCTGCAAATAAGAATCATCTGAATGAAGCAAGGGCTCATTCGCTTCCACATCTTTAGCAGAAAAAACACCTCTCGCTGCATGGGCATTGAGTGACAGCAACAACAGTACTATGAACATATCAAACACCTTTTGTGAAACCAACATATTAATCAAACATCTCATAAGAATCTGTATGCTCCAAAACGAGAACGGATCATTTGTCCATGAATCATATTTACAAAATGGAACATTGTTTATGGCTATTGAAAAATTGTTTTATTTCCTCCTCACGCATGAAGCAACAATAATGCGACCCTTCTGAGTTTATAGCATATGAAGAAAGAGATTCTGTATTAGACAATGTGCTAAAAACATAAGCCTCATAGGCACAATGCCTTTTTCTCATCATCCGAGAAGTGTAAGAATGCCGCTTAAGTTCAGATGCTTTCTGAGCTATCCGTTCATAGTTCTCTTCCGGAAATCGCATAATTCTTACACTTGTCACAACGAGATCACTTTTTTTACTATCTTCCATAAATGATAAAAAATTTTCCTCAATAACAGCACCAAGGATAAGTCTCAGCTTCTGGAACATCTGAGTCTCTAGGTCTTCTAAACAATGCAAAAGACTTTGATCATTGTTATCATTATATCTCTTTAAAACTAATAAAAAAGGGTCATTAGGCCAGCGCTTTCCTTCAAGCACTTTTTTTAAATTCAATGGTTCAACTCTATACTCTTTATTCTTTTCTCTATCCCACAGATAAGTAGCATCATGCCGCCGCATAAAAGTATCACCTGTTGCACGAAGCATAGGCTTACACATTTTCATATCTTGATGATCAAGCCCACCGATCGCCGCATGGACATTGAGTGAAAGCAATAACAGTAATATAAACATATAAAATACCTTTTGTATAATTTAACACATACATTATAGACAAACAAACCTTATAAGCACTTTGTGAGCGCAAACGAATGAGCGGATAATTTGTCTCTATAATCAATTAATCATATTGTCACAAAATAGCGCATTGACTACTTTTCTTTGCAGGTTCATCTGACAGGGTGTTCATTTCCTGTTTATGTGTGAACCACTGCACAGGTTCATCTGGCAGTGTGTGCATTTCCTGTACACGTATGAACCGACACTGATGCGAGGGTTCTGATGATACCACGAATTCAGAAAAAGGCACAGCTGCACCCTCTATATATCCATTTGCGCAGAATTTATTTGAACCAATAACAAGAGTATTCCTTACGATGAGCTGTCTCTTCCCATTTTCCCAAAACACCAGATAACAGTCATCAACCACTGGGAGAGAAGGATAATGTTTCACTAATAGTGCATCACTCAGAGTTTTTGTACGTTCTAGACAGAGCAAAAGACTATTGTAAGTTTGAGTGTTATAATCCTTCATAGCTAATAGCAGAGGATCGGTGGTAGTGATTGTACCTTGAAGTATTTCCTGTAAATGTGATGCAGCGACTCTATACTCTTTCTGACTCTCCCTATGGCACAGAAGAGAAGAATTCTGATTCACTGTACAGAGAATACAGTACGCATCACAGACATCGATTGGAGCGATAAGCGTTTGCTGCGCACCCATTAGGGCTGAATGCCCCGCCCTTATATCCGCCCCTATATCCGTCCCTATATCAAGCACCATATTCACGACTTCACACTTTGGAACCCCCGCATGGATATTGAGTGATAGCAATAACAGTAATATAAACATATAAAACACCTTTTTTGTAAGTTAACACACAAACTATAGGCATACAAATAAATCTGATGATATAGTTTTATAAAAATTTTTTTTGATGAAATGTTTATTGTACGCAAAGTCATTATGTAAAAATTCATACACTCATCTGCAGCTTAAAAAGTTTTGTCTACCTCAATTATTTGCAACAATCATAACGTCGTTATTTGAAAGAAAAAATGCAATAGGTCAACTCTAGACTCCAGATTCTTTTTCTTTCAAAGACAAAAATCACCTGAACGAAGTGAGGCCTCACACGCTTCCACATCTTTATCATCAAATATATCTCTTGATGCGCAAAAACGAATGAGCAGAGAATTTGTCTCTATAATCAATTAATAATATTTTTATAAAACAACGCATTTTGCACTCTTGCTCCTTACAGATTCTCTGATTTCCTCTAAACTCATGAATCTACAGCCATGCAAATGTTCAGATTTTTCAATGTCTTGAGAAAGATGATCTTCTAACTCCAGCGCAGCGCCAAGAATATAAGGAAGATCCTGCCTCACCTCTGTCTGATCAGTGCACAAAGCATCATAAACAGCATTAGCATTTGTTAGAACAATATCATTTTTATGCAATCTCATATACTTTCTCTCAACAACTGTAGGATAAAGATAAACATGATTTGTCATACGGAGCACTCCCTGACTATCTTTTCGCAGTGTCAGATAACTGCCCCCAACAGTTGTGGTTAAAAAGAAAGGTTGGCGCTGATCTAACACTCTCTTCCTTAACTGTTTTACAGACTCGGCAATATTTTGATCATTCCGATCATTATAATCTTTTAAAACTAATAACAGAGGATCGTTAGTCTCGACTTTACCTTGAAGCACTCGCTCTAAATATGCAGTATCAACTCTACACTCGTGCAGCGTCTCTATATGGTACAAAAAACGATCTTCTGCATAGGTTAGAGGCAAGTAAATATCTTCTTCTGTCATATCACGCCAATCAAATTTAACCAATGTCCCTGCATAAATACTAATTGGGAGGAAAAGAAGAAAGATAAACATATAAACAACCTTTGGATCATTTTAACACAAACATACAATAAATCTGATTAAAAAACTTTTGATTATAAAAAGTTTTTTGATGAAAGGTTTATTGTACGCAAAGTCATTATGTAAAAATTCATACACTCATCCACAACTTGAAAAGTTGCTCCAGCGCAATTATTTAAGCAGCAAAAAGCTTATGGAAACTAAGAGTAGATGACATCAGAAAATAAAGTTCCGTAACATTAAAAAATGCTAACGAAGAAGAGAGCAAAACACTGTAGAGATTTTTTGAGAGAGTTTGCATGCTTTTTTTTCATAAGTGGTTTGCCAGCCTATAGGAAAGGGTTGCGAGGACATAAAACCTTCCGCCTGTAAAATTTCCATCCCGTGCTCTAAGTATTCTTGACTATCTGTACGCCATACAAAAACACCATCTTTTTTGAGCACACGCTTTACGTGCAGCATAAACCCATCTTGTGCCATAATGCGTCTTTTATGGTGACGATTCTTTGGCCAAGGGTCAGGAAAAAAGAGAAGGACAACATCAACAGATGCATCAGGCAAAGCCTGCAAGACATCCAGCGCATCTCGCAGCAAAATCGTCATGTTTTTTATTTCTGCTTCTTTCATTGCGGTGCACAGCTGCGCCAATCCATCATAAAACAAATCACAAGCAATAATATAAGCATCTGGGCGCATAGCAAGATAACCTAGCGAAGACTCACCACGACCACACCCCACATCCAACACAACATGGCCATACTCTAATGTACGCTCTAAGCATGCTTGCATATCTTCTTGTTGATGCTGGTATGCCTCAAACAATTTTTGCTTTTTTTCTGAGAGCTTATGCGCTTTTCTTCTTCCCCAAAACATTTTTTCTTTTCTTATAAACAAACCACTGTGTATACAACACACTAAAAACAATTATACACCAATAAAGAATAGTCCACAGCGCCGTATAGCGCATCCATGGCGTTTGTGCACAAATTTTTTCTGGCAAACGCTGTTTTATAATAGCCTCAGGCCCGGTTATGCGTGATAGTGTACGACCGCAAGGGTCTATACATCCTGTTGCACCGTCGTTAGTAGAGCGCACAATCGCACGACCTGCCTCAACAGCTCTTATGCGCAAAACAGCCCAAAACTGCCCCTGTTCTTGCAACGATGAGAAAAACCAACGCTCATTGCTCACATTTAAAATCCACTCCACTTTTGGATCACAGCAAAAAGAAATAGCTCCTTCGTAACATACTCGTGGCAAAAATGGAGGCAAACGCTTGCCATGCACATCATGCGCAAAAGCGTAAACAGCAGGTTTGATACCTTGCATAATTTCTCCAAAACCTTGTGCGATAGCTTTCATGGAATTCGGTAAGTAGCGCGCAAATGGTAAATATTCACCAAAGGGAAGAAGAGTGATCTTGTCGTAAAAATTTGTATACCCTGGCGTATGATGAGAAAAAACTATCATACTGTTCGCGTAAACGGACGCTTTGTGCTGCGTCATTGCTCCCACAAACACGGGACAATTCAGCGATCGAAGAAATGCAGCTGTCGTTTGATAGTGCTCCGGGGGGTGACCAAAAAATGCCTCCGGAAGAATCACAGCCTGAACATCTTGAGCCAGATTGCGCATAGCAGAAAGACAGTATAGCTTTTTTTCAATCTCCACAGGAGCGCGCTCCATATTAGAGTAGGTGTGCACTAGCCCTACAGATGCGTTGGTGTAGCAAGTTGGATGAAACGCTAAATGAGCTGTGCCCACAACGCATAATGCAATCCATCCCAATCCTGCTTTTTTAAGCAAAGAAACGCTATGAGCATGTAGTGCATACACACTTGCCAACATCAGCGTAATAATAGCCATATTGGCCAACGGGCCTCCTATATAGAAGGCAAGCTGCACAAAAGTAAGAACAAGACCTCCCCATAATTCTAACATCTGCACCCACTCCAAGTTCATAAGGGCCAAAACGCTCATATAAAAGCACCACCACATTCCAAACATAAAATAGCGCATAAATCCAGAAAGGCGCCACCAAGGAAGCATCCATGCACACACCGCCGCCACCAAGGCAATAAGCAAGGGAAAGCCAAAAAAAGGAAGAGTATACCCCCACCAAGGAGGGTTAAGGCATCGGAGAGAGAAGGAAGCCCATAATAGAGTGATTTGCCAAAATCCATAAGCAAACATTATGGAGTGTGTTTTAGCAGAGCTATGAGGTCGCAAAAACAGAAAAAACGAAAACCATACCAAAAAGACGCCACCCCACTCAAGGGTAAACGCGCCTAAACCCGCAAGGCACCCTTGAGCCCAGGCTATTATTCTAGCGCATATGCAGGTTTGGATTCGCAAGGACATCCCTTTCCTCTAATAATCCATGCTTGTGCAGCTCATAAGCGGCCCATGCGGTCATAACACCGTTATCGGTACACAGTTTGGGTTCAGGTGCCACAACCTTGATAGAGTCAGGAAGTGTTACACGCATAACTTCACGCAAACGCTTATTGGCGGCCACTCCACCAGTCATAACAACTGAACGCGCCAAAGGCTGTTGTTGCAGACACTTGCGCACTTTCACAGCCAAAACAGAGGCTACTGATTCTTGAAAAGAGCAAGCTATATCTGCTCGCAGAGCATCGGTCATTTCTGATTGCTCAACATACCGCGCAACCGCTGCTTTCAAGCCAGAAAAAGAAAAATTAAGATTGTCCGTGTGTATCATAGGTTTGGGAAAAGGAATGCTAGGCTTTCCTTGTCGCGCTATGCGCTCAATATGCACACCTCCTGGATAAGGAAAGCCCAACAAGCGCGCCACTTTGTCAAAAGCTTCTCCCACAGCATCGTCTTGCGTGCTGCCGACATCAATGAGTTGGTTAGGAGCCACAACATTGTAAAGCGTGGTGTGTCCACCAGAAATCAAAAGCGCCACAAAAGGATACTCCAGTTCAGCTTGCATGCGTGCAATCAGTACATGCGCTTGCAAATGGTGCACACCATACAGAGGACAACCCAACGCTCTACTCAAACCACGAGCGTAGGCACAACCTATAAGAAGGCTACTGATCAATCCTGGTCCCTCTGTAACTGCAACAGCATCAATATCACGCCAAGAATAGTTTTGTGTTTCCAAAGTATGCTTGACCAAAGGGGGCAGTACGCGCACATGTTCACGCGCAATAACTTCAGGTAAAATGCCACCGTGCGGAACACATAATTCCGCATGCGATGCGAGCCCTTGCGCTAGAATAGCACCCTTGCTATCTACAAGTGCCACACCCGCTTCATCACAACTGGTTTCAATGCCTAGAATATTCATATTTACGCGCCATAGATAGCACAATTGCCACACCACAAAACAAAGATATAATAGCGGGTGCAAAAGCACACTGATACGCCTCCTTGCTATAAACCAAACCTTCCATAACAGGACCAAAGGCACTCAAAATAAAGCCCACCAAAATTACAGCAATAAATCCCAGGATCATCACCATAGCGTTCAGTATAGCGGTATGCGCGCCTATTTTTTCATAAGAAAATAATAAACTCACAGAGCGAAGTGCCGTGATTTGAAAAGACGCACCCATACCCATAAACACAAGGAGCACTATATAAACATAATAGTGAAATCCTTCTGAGAAAAAGAGCAAAATGAGGAAAGACCCCACCATCAAAAGTGCGTTAACAGCCATAGTTTCCATCAACCCAATTCTTTGGCTCACAAGGCGCTCTATCAGCCCACCTAATAAAAAACCCAACCAAAACATGCCACCCACAAACGCCGCATCTTTATAAGACAAATTGCAAGAATGCTGCAAAAACAACACTCCCCATGTATCACCCATAATATAGATGGGTGTTGAGATCAAAGCTGTGGCCCAACCTATAGACAGAACCTGAGTATCAATATACTGAACAAATCTTTTGGGGTGCACGCCGCTCCATGAGAATTTGCGAATAACTCCTTTATCAAACCCACGCAGAAAAAACAAACCACAAAAAATCAAACAACCCGCATAGGAAGCATATCTAAAAACTTCCTGCCATTCGTTGTTTTCCAGAAAAGAAGCTACACCATAAATTCCGACCAAACCTCCGCAGACAGATGTGACAAACGCTAGACTATAGTAACGGGAAAATTTCTTAATATCCATTTGTGTTTTTGTGAGTTTTGTAAGAGACAAGAGCGCTGTAGAAGAGCCAACACCTATAAAAAATCTGCACACAACTAAGTATGAAACACCAAAATATTCTACCCCTGCGCTACAGGTAAACAAATAACAAAAAACAAGGTGGCAAAAAACACCAGCCATCAAAACACGAATGGGACCCACCGTATCCACCAGCATACCAAGAACACTTTGGAGGGAAGCATATCATCAACAGACATAATGAACAATCATGCCAAAATCTTGCGCGTGTATGTTAAAATGTTTCATTACAGAAAACGATAAACCATTCATAACAGTGCGCATGAGGTATTGGTCTATTAAAAATAGAACTGCCACATACCACAAAACATAAGAGCGAAAGCAAACTGATTTTTGCATAGCTTATTATGGCAAGGATCCGGAAGCATGTCTATTTTTGATATTTATTTTTGCGTTTATCTTATAGCGCTTTTCTGCAAAAATAAGCAGCATTATACCACAAACAACTAACATCATCAGGAACATATTGGAGTAAATATACTGGTGGCTAGCAATCACTTTCACTTCGGATCCAAACGTTTGTGCACCAATAATCCATCCATAAAGAAAAATGTATAAAGCAACAGTTATCATCATAACCATACAAGAAACACTCATACAAACGCCTTCACGCCCTTTCGGTGCAAGGGCAACAATAGCGCAAATCAGAGATACCAGCAACACACCACTGGAGCCAATGAGGACAGCCATTAGCACAATGTAATAGTGTGGTTGTGTGGAAAGCATTGTACACCCTGCAATTCCAAGAAACGAAACAATTGCTGCAAATAAAGCCTTTTTGGTAAAATCTACATGAGCAAATTGTGGTTCAATACATGCACTCAAGAAACTTGTCACAGATAACAAGATAGAAACATTCGCAGCATCGTTTCTATACATACCGCATCCTTCAAAGAAGAAAGACACCCCCCAATTATCTGAAAAGACGTAAAGCGGTGATAGCAAAGCCGCAGTCCCCAAACTCACAAAAATAATCTCTGAACGCATACTCTTTCTGAAAGTAGAAAGGTTCAAAAACCTCCAGGAAAAAGGCTGATAATGGTTCATAGAGTGTTTACGAAACGAGAACATAACAATCCATACACACAAGTCAAGCAAGGTAGACAGAAGAAAAAATTCCTTCCAAGAGATCTGGTCTTGAAAGACCATCACCAAGAAAAGTGTGAGTGGTCGCATACACATAAATAATATATACGCAAAAGAATAGTATGGTCTAAATTTTTCTTGAGGAATTTGCGCACCAGTTAATTTGGTCACTCCGATAAAAGCGGTGGCGCCTGTAAATCCCGAAAAACCGCGGCATATCACCAAATAGAAAAGTGCCGAATCCCAAAAACCTACATATACAAAAAACAGGCTCATGATAGCGTGCAGAGGAACCGAAACAAGAAACACTTTCAAAGGTCCTATATGATCCATCAAAGCGCCAGAACAGAACTGTATCAAACTATATCCCACATAAAAAGCGCTTGCTATTAAGCCAAATTCCGCGGGAGACAAATGAAGGTCTGCTCGGATAGGAAGAGCAAGAGCATTCAGCAATGTACGCACAACTCCATGCGACATAAGAAAAAAAACCCCAGCACCCCAAAGCACACAAGATCCTGATTTTACACCTACCATATGACAGCCATAGTTATTCCTTTTTTATTAACCTATATCTTTACAACAGGCCCTAAATACCTGATGCATTAAAATTGACCTTAGCAATTGATTATACTTTATCCTTTTTTATTTTGTGAGCAGCCAATCAACCAAACATCATATCTGGGATGATCAAGTGCCGCTATAAAAGGATAATTAACAAACATCCATTGACTAAAAATAACTGAGGGTTCTCCGTCCTCTACTATCCCCTTATCCACAACTTCCACAAAGCACCTTTCCTGATCAGGGTAAAAAGAAGATGCAGGTGGAGCCTCACACTCATGCACTTTGATCTGCAAGCGCCGCACATCTATAGAAGCCTTTACCGATGTGTTTACAACCCACGCTTTAGTTGTCACTTTATCTAAAACAGCCAGAGAAACAAACTTTACTGGTTCACACTGCAGCGCTGTGCACACAAAGATCAAGATATAAAAATTACGCAACCTTTGGTTCATTAGATTTTAAGAATGCTCCCATAAGAAGTTTTTCAAAACTGACCGCTCCTGTTGTAAACATAATTTGCCCACCATTTGGCAACACATCGTCCTCATATCCTGGAGTCAAGGAAACATATTTACCTCCCAACAAAGAGCGGCTTTCTACTGACAAGTTGGTATCCGAGGATAAGCGCACCTCATCAGCAATTCTCAACACAAGACATGCACGATAGGTATCGTGATTCAGCTTAATAGCTTCAACGCTTCCCACTTTTACACCACTCACGCAGACATCGGCACCTGCCGATAGTCCTGAAGCTTCAGACACATTAGCAATCAACGTATAGCCTTTTTCGCTGTGTCCATGCTCACTGTACGCATAAGATAACAAAAAAACCGCTGATGCTACCACTATTATTCCTACAATCGTTTCTATAATATGACGCATTTATCTTCCCTATAACACAATAACATGAAAAATTACTTTTTTCTCTGCAAGACCATGATATTCTTTATTTGGTAAATATATGATTTGTATAAAATGGCTAAGGAGTCACTCAGAAGACTTTGATACAATGATGAAGAAGCGGCGCGAGGATATAACTGCGCAGACACTTCTTGCATATGATCTTGAACAACGCAATAACACACAAGCTTTGGACAATCTTTATCGCACAAAAAAAGCTATTGCACAATCAGGGGAATCTTTGGAAGACAAGAAACGTAAAGCTTCTGATCTTAAAAATCAAATAACAAAGCAGGAGCACATCACGCAAGAAAGCTCTCAGAGGCTAAAAAATGCTTTACTCCACACGCCTAATCTTTTACACTCGGACACCCCTGATGGCACAAGCGAAGAAGATAATCTAGAAGTTTGCCGTCATGGCAGTATACCTTCTTTTGATTTTAAACCTAAACACCACAGCGAGTTTCAGCACCTTGGTCTTGATGACGCTGCGGGTGCCGCTTTATCAGGGACGCGATTTTCTGTGTTGCGCGGACCCATTGCGCTGCTACAGAATGCGTTAGAGCGCTTCATGATTGACAAACAGCTAGCGAACGGTTACGAGCTAATCTCGACTCCTTTTTTAGTGAAAGAACAAGCCCTTCATAACACAGGACAGCTTCCTAAGTTTCGAGATGATTTGTTCTATACACAAACGGATCACTGGCTTATTCCTACGGCAGAAGTCACGCTAACCTCATTGGTAGCGCAAAGCATAATAAAAGCAGAGGATCTTCCTTTGCGTCTTATGGCTATAACCAGCTGTTTTCGGAAAGAAGCTGGTGCAGCGGGAAGACAAACAAAAGGCCTCATTCGCCAGCATCAATTTACAAAAATTGAGCTTGTGCATATCACACAAGAAGGGCACGGATCTCAAGAGCTAGAAATTTTAACAAACAACGCTGAATCTATTTTAAAAAGTTTGGATTTGCCTTTTAAAAAGATCCTTCTTTGCGCAGGAGACATAGGATTTTCAGCTATGAAGACGTATGACCTTGAAGTATGGATGCCAAGCCAAAATGCCTATTGCGAAGTTTCAAGTTGTTCTCTTTGCGGAACGTTTCAGGCGCAACGCATGAAAGCACGATATCGCGTAGGTGATGTCAAAATACCTGTTACGACACTAAACGGATCGGGATTGGCCGTAGGACGTACTCTGGCCGCTATTATTGAAAACTATCAAACAAAGGAAGGGCGCATTACCGTTCCCACAGTATTACGCCCTTATGTAAATAACGCTGAGATACTTTAGCTTATTCTGTCGTTATTTCTTCTAAAAAGAAGTGTTTACGGCATACAGAGTGGTGACGCTCGCTGCCGCCTATTAAGATTTGAGGGCCTTCTTTAGTAACTTTTTCGCCTATAACGCGCAAATGCATCGAGCACGGATCTCCGCAAAAACACACACCTGGAATCTCTAGCAATCTATCAGCCCATACAAGAAGATGTAACGATCCAGAAAAAGGCTCGCCTTGAAAATCTGAGCGTAGTCCATAGCAATAAACATCAATATCAAAAATATCTACAATGTGTGCTAGTTGCTCAACATGCTCTTTCGTTAAAAATTGCGCTTCATCTACGAACACCCCTTTAGCATCTCGGTGATCTTCCATGTATGTTTTAAAATTAAAATCATCTCCGTAACAGACTGCTTCTTTTTCTAAGCCAATGCGTGAAATGATTTTTTTCTTTCCAAAACGATTATCTAAGCGCGTAGTAAACAGCATAACCTTTTGGTTATTTTCACGAAATCCGTGAGCGTATTGCAAAAGGCTTGCAGATTTTCCTGTATTCATTGCAGCATAATAAAACGTTAAATTTGCCATTTTTCTTCCAAAAAAAAGAGGCTCTTGTGAGCCTCTTTTTGTTATTTACATTATTCAGTATTTTCTTTTCTTGCTTTCTCAAACATTCCGCTCAAACCGCGAACAGCAGCAATCCAGCCCACTGCAATCAAGAGTGTGAAGACAGCCAAGTAAGGAGCAATAGTCAGCTGTGTACTTCCTGGAATCGCAACTAGTAGGATTTGCTGAATAACTCCTCCTCCAGATTTTCCAAGACGTCCACCTACACCATCAACGGCGGCTTTACCTTGCACACGCATTTCTGGCGAAAGTGGAATGTAAGCCATTTCTTTTGTAGGGTCAAAAAGTGAGTACTTCACACCCTTTGTCAGTACATTCTGTATTGTACCGACCACAACCGCCAACAAGAGAGGTGATGCTCCAAGCATCATAATTATAGAAAGTCCTGCCAATTCTTTTGAGAAAACCACAAAAGAGAAGAACAAAACACCAGTAATAAAAAACACAATTGGCGTAATCAAAGCGCTTGTTTTCCATGTAGTGCGTCGCAAAATATTAGCACCAACAATCATAAGAATGATCGTAATGACACCTGTTGTTTGTGAAAACAGACCCATAAACGCGGTGTACTCACCCGGATCCGGATAAAGCATTTTTAGTTGGCTCTTCCATGTCACTTCAACAATGTTGATACCCATACCGTACCCTAAGATAATCAAGCTCAAGCAGCCCAAGTATTTAGAAGAAAAGACCACTTTCATGCTTTCTTTAAAGGAAAGCTTAGCTTTCTTCTTCTTTTTGGCACTCGCTACATCTTTTGGATCGTATAGCCTTTTATCTGTCAAAACATTTTTTTGCATCCAAGAGTAGGTGTACATAATCACAACACAGAACACAATGACAGTGCCCATAATATATTGCAAGCTAGCTTCCCAACGCTGTTCAACAGAAAGGTGACGGGTAACATGCACAAGCTGCTTCAGACATTCACCTGATGCAATCAATCCAAAGTTTCCGATCAATCCAAATACTGGGTAAACACGTTTTGCTTCACTCACACGTGTAATATCGTTGGCAAACTGCCAAAACAAAACTGACAAACCAACCGTTCCAAAGAGCTCTGAGAAAACATAGAATAAAGAATACGTCCAGTTAGCAATCAACGGCAAAAACCATTTTAAACGAGGGCTTGATTCTTGCATCGCTTGCAGAGTGGCAACGTCCATGTGTAAGGATTCACGCAATGGAAACAACACATAACTAAAAAGCGCAAAGAAAACCAAGAAAACACTCATTGTTATATAAAACAACGCGGGACGCTTTAATATTAAGCCAAGCTTTCCATAAATAGCCATAAACAAAATGGCAAATGGCAGTGTCCCCCATAACTTCAAGAAACTCACTGCTTCTGCACCAGAACCAGGCGCAGTAATAACCAAACTATCTTTTAAATCTCGCAAAATCGTGTAATTAAAAAGCACACCAAACATCATAATTGCGAGTGGCAATATTTTCTTATTTTCGTAAGCGTGAACTGGCCAAAAAATTGACCTCCACCCTTTAAAATCTTTTACTTCGGACATCCAATACCTCTGCACTTAAAACGGTCAACAATAACCATTGGTAATATAGCAGGTTTCAAGCTTTATGTCTAGAAGTTATAACCAAGCTGCATGCGCAAAACATTTTCTGAAAGCGCAACTCTCCACAATCCGCTACTTTTATCAGACCAGCGATGCTCTGCAAAAACATTATATGCATAAGAGATTCCTATGTGAACATTCGGGGTTGCAAAAATATCAAAACCAGCACCGAACACACCACCGTTCAAGGCATACTCCCTCTTACTTTCTTTGATAAGTGCACGCTGTGTTTCTTCTGATTCATCGCTCTTAAGACCTGAATATTGCTCACACCACCGTCGCAAACCACCCAACACTAAAAAGGCACGCACACCATGATTAACCATCAAACCTGGCTTGATCAGCATACCAACATCCCAACCAATTTTAACGTCTATACGACTTTTATCGTTCTTCTCTGCCATAAGTTTTTGCAGAATAGTGTCACGCATAGAGCACTCCACTTCTGCAGATAAAGCAATGGGATTATTCACAAAGAGGTACCCAGCACCAAGCCTCCACCCCACCATTACACGTCTGTCTCGGTATATATCCGGCGCATCAAGATCTTTATCCTCTTGGTCAGGCGTAGCTTTAAAATCTATCAATGTTGTTTGAATGCCAGCATCCAAGAAAAACCCTGTGTTCACGTGGGTTTGAGAAGATATTGCGCTAGGACCAGACATTGGTGATGTCATAAAGTTCATGAACAGTGAAGCATTCACACCTTCCCAGCGCACGTTCTTTTTCGTAGGCAGAAGAATCTCAGGAACCCAGTCATAACCCACATCTACACCAACCGAGAAACGATCGGATATCGCGGACTCAACACCCACCGCCAGCATATACATACGTACAGGATCGCAAGGCTTCACCAATTCGTCTCTGCCTGCTAAATAGTGCAAAAACCAAGCAGTACCAAAAGCGGCACGACCATACAAAGCTGCCGCCACTCCAACAGGCACCATAGCCTTTATGCCACCCGCAAGCGTGATGCCAGGCGCCACTGACTCGTCTCTCTCGGAGTAGAAAGGTGTCCCTTGCGATATGCCTGTCACATCACGCAGGCCTGATCCTGTTGTGGTTCCAAGAATTTCAAAAACAAGCTTCATGTCTTCGTTAGAGTATACAGGAATACCAGCACGCACACGAATAGTTGGCTCATCGGTTAAGTACGCTGGCAGTTTAGCACCTTCATAAAACACTTCACCCATTGAGTATCCCACATCTACACCAATAGAGAGTTGCTCTCCCAGAGACACTCGATCACTCACACCACCTTGATAAACCAAAGACTGTGTTTGCAGGTCAAGCTTTTCGGCATTTTCCATTGGAAGTTCCCGAACACCATAGTTTGCCAACCACTTGGGCGATTGATAACTTGGATCTTGCACAATAGAAACACGCACTTTATATTTACCGCCTTCGGCAATATTTTGCACATTCAAAAGATGAGCGCCTTTTTGCAACGTCAGGAGAACCTTGCTAGCATTTGTTTGTTTGTTGTTAATAACAGAGTAATTGACAAAAAGCCCTTTTTGCACAAAATCATCCACGTCAACGCGATCCCAATCAGTGAACGGCATGCGCACCACAATCTCTCCGTTATGATTCATTGTGGCGCTGCCTTCATAAATATCAGTCATGTGAAAGTCAACATGCGTTACATCTGTCAGTTCATGCACTCGAACCTCTTTAATGGATCCACCGCGATCATTTTGCATATCTTCATACTGCATTTCTCGTATGACTTCAGGGGTTAGCATGGTTCCCATACTCGCAGGAACACGCACCGTTGTCACAAAACTTGTACCCACTACTTGTGCAGACTCCAGCACAACAGGCACTCTAAATATTAGCTGAAGCGCATCATGACCCTCATTATGGTTTTCTAAAATTTTATAGCCTGCAAGAAGGTGGTAATTTCGCTCCGGCACAGGAGACATAGCCCAATCCAGCTCTGACGGACCTTCCATGATAATTTTTTTACCCGAATCATCAATTGAGGTGTTAAAATCAATAGGAACGCTGGTAGTAAGGATAATACGCGCGCCATCATCATCCACCTTCTCGAAAATATCACGCACCACCAATCCTTTGTTAATTTTCGACATACCGCCCATACGACCACCAGTCCCTCCTTCGTCTCGTTGAGAGTCTTGTAGCGCTATACGTATACGGAAAAGAGGGCTGATACGCCCACCCTCCTCTTGATATGTTTCATCTAAATCTTTCTCAATGCTATGGTGCATAAGATCTATTTTCTTGCGGAACTTCACAACAATTTTCCATTGATTTTTTCTGCGTTTTCCTGGCGTAGCACGATAAGAAGTCAGCAATGTTCCTGCCTCTTGAGGACCTGCCTCCCATCGCATATCTGCCATCCACTGTACATCATCCTGAAAAGTAATGACCATGGTTTTAGGATTCAGCATCATAACTTCGTAACGCGCATTTTGCGTTAAATCAAGAATAAATAGGTCTGTTCCGTCTTCTTCTTTTTGAAAGCCAAGATCCACCACTCGTGGCCCAAGAGCATGCTTAAATCCCGTCAAACATGTCAAACACGCTATCAAAATCAAAGGTATAAACTTCATGCTTTATCTGACACTCCTGTGCCTTTTTTGATAAGATTTTGATCAGGCAACGCCATACCAGCAGTCACCACAAAGCGCATACCTTCTTCCACTGCCATATCAAGAATATGCAGCTTCTCTTCTTCAACTATTAATAAAATTCCGGAAGTTGGGTTAGGCGCGGTTGGAATAAAAACGCTACACCACTTCACATCTTTTCCTAAATCTTGTTTAATTTTCTGAGGTGCATCGCCAGTAACAAAACATATACACCAATGTTGTTCACTAGGGTAGCGCAAGAGGGCAACTTTTTGAAGTGATTTTGATCCTTTGCGTACAAGAAAAGCCTGAAAGATTTGCTTGCTCGTTGCGTACACTGCGCCAACAAAAGGCATTTTGGCAAGAATGCGCTCACTCAATCGCCACAACCATCCCCCAAACACTGTGTGACTAATTATACCAACGAGGAAAAAAATTATAAAAGTCAAAATCAAACCAGCGCCCGGAAAACCATCCGATATATCTTGAAATCTTGGAAAAAATCTCATAGCCAAATCATCAAAAAAGTTGACGGTAGATTGCAAAAACCAAATAGTGACACACAAAGGTATCATCACTAAAAGGCCTGCTGTAAAATATGTCTTAAACCACTTAATATTCATTTGCGTGAGCCTCTTCTTCTTCTATTGGATCTTGATGGAGCACCACCTGTGCGTTGGGAAATTCTTTCAAGATGTTTTCCTCAATTTCATGAGCTATATCATGAGATTCACGCAAAAGCATAGATCCTTTCATTTCCACATGCACTTGTATAAAAAGATCAGCGCCTGCGTAACGCGTTCTTAGTTTATGAAAACCACCCACATCTTTGTGGCTATTAATAATCTTTTCAAGTTGCGCACGCACATGAGGCGGAGCTTCCATATCTAGCAGGCTCCCCAAAGCGCTTTTCATGACCTTCCAAGACGCTATCACCATATACAGCGCAACCGCCACACCAAAAAGCGGGTCTACATAAGGACATATATCAAAATAACTAAAAATCAGAGTGGCCATAATGCCCAAATTAAGCATCAAATGCCCTCGAGCGTGCACAGCATCACTAGACACTAGCGGTGAGTCTGTTTTCTTGAGCGTTTTATTCTGGATAAACACCAAAGAAACTGTAATCACTGTGGATAGCAAAATAAGCATAATACCCAAAAAGTGCTCTTTAATGGGCTGAGGGTTGGCAAATCTCTCTAAAGACTCCCACACCAACCAACCACTTCCGTAAACAACAATGCCCACCTGCACTAGCGCACCTAGAGATTCAGCTTTTCCATATCCATAACGATAATATGCGCTTGCAGGCCTGTGCGCCATCATCATAACAATGAGGTTCATCACCGCTACATTCCAATCAAAAAATACTTCGCAAAGTCCTGATAAGTAACTAATAGCACCAGTCTTTTGCCACGCAAAAAACTTGATTATAACAATCAATGTATTAGCAATCAAGGAAGCTTTCATGGCCCTCATAGATAGGGCTCTTTCTTCCATACGTCCAGTCGTTTTTATGCCATGTTGACACACCATAAGCTCACATCTCTCCCTGGGACTAGTTTAGTCTAGCACAAGGCGTCATGCTAAAAAACTCAGGCTTGTCATACTGCGCACACTTTCTTTACAAAAGGCGATTCACCTGCAACGCTCTTCCTTCATGGGCGCGCGATCGTAGTCATCGTATGCCAATTGTCTCCCACAGAAATGTTCACCGGGAGACTCACTCTTAAATGCATCACAGCTTCCATAACAGTGCGCAAAATTTCTGCAACATTATCAACATCCTGCTTACGAACCTCCAAAATAAGTTCATCATGCACTTGCAAAACAAGAAAAGCATCATAATCACACAACGCCTCTTGTATACGAACCATTGCAATTTTCATAATATCGGCATTACTGGCCTGCAGAGGAATATTAATAGCTTGACGATGAGCGTGCGCCTTTTCATGAGAACGCTCAGAAGAAATTCCTGGTAAATAACAACGCCTACCCACCACTGTTTCAATATACCCTGCACGCTCTGCATGGCTCTGCATTGCCGCAATATATCCTTGAATTTCAGAAAAGCGACCAAGACACGCCTCCAAAAGCTCTTTGGCCTTCTCTTTTGTTACCTTAAGCATAGTAGCCAAAGACGATGCGCCCATACCATAAATCAACCCAAAGTTTACCGTCTTTGCATAACGCCTTTGCTCCTTAGAGACTTCGCTTTCAGGCACATCAAACACCACAGAAGCGGTCGCGGTATGAATATCTTTCCCTTGCTCAAAGGATTTCATTAACAGACCATTGTCTGCAAAATGAGCCAGCAATCTCAGCTCTATTTGCGAATAATCACACACCAAGAACTGATATCCTTCACGCGCAACAAAGGCTTCTCTAATTAAACGACCCTCTTCTGTGCGTATGGGAATATTTTGCATATTAGGATTAAAAGAAGAAAAACGCCCAGATAACGTGTGTGTACTTGTAAAATGCGTGTGAATTACAGAATTGATAGCTTTCTTTTGCAAAGGAAGAATATAGGTGGTTAACAGCTTGCGGCTATGCCTCCAACGCAACAAACTCTTCACAAGAGGGTGATCGGCAATGGCCTCTAAAACTCCTGCATCTGTAGAGCGACTCTTTGATTGATTTAAAAGCTTTTTCTGGTCATACAGCACTGTCGCAAGCTGCTGACTGGATCCAAGATTAAATTGACAGCCAGCATGCTCAAAAACATCCGCTTCATCTGCTTGCATTGAGTGTATTAATGTTTTTTCCAAACTTTTTAAAGCTTTTGCATCAATCTTCACACCCCTCTCTTCCATAGAAGAGAGTGCATTTAACAGCGGGAGCTCTACTGTCTTATACCATGCGATCAATTTTTGTTTTTGCAATCTTTGTATACATAAATCATACAAATCAAGAGCGCACGCACTTACAGCGCATGCAATAGAGATTTCATCGCCCTCACAAGATCCCAGAATATCCATCACCTCTGGCACGCGGTGCACATCCTTCAAGGCAATAATGCCAAAACTTAAATAAAGAAGCACTTGCAGATCATCGCACCGCGCAGCGCTTACTTCATCAACAAAACTGCGCACACTCCAAACAACCAATTGTATTTCTTTTTGTTGTATAAGCGCTTCCACACACTCTGGAATCACAGTACATTCGTATACCTTTTGATTGTGGGTACTAAAAAAGTAGTTTTCTCCGAAAGGAATACACGCCAAACGACTCGCTAGACGCACTTCTTCACAAAACTTTTGTTCGTGCTCATTTAAGGAAAAAACCTGCTGACATACAGCTTCCTTCTCTTCTTTTTGAATAAGGGAAAAAATCTTATTTTTCAAGCTAAAGAACTCATACCGGCGCACAACATCATCAGCGCTCTTTTCCGTAAGACCTTTCCAGAGTGTTTGCTCTATCGGAAGCGTTTTTTCCAAATCATCACGAAGCTCAATTAATTTTTCGGCCACAGAACGAAATGGCTTAAAATTCTCAAATGCTTTTTGCGCAGAAGGAGTCAGTGCATGAATGTGCTCATAAATACCATCAATATTCTGATATTTATGCAGAAGTTTCAGGGCTGTTTTGGGTCCAACACCACGTACACCAGGGACATTGTCGGAGGAATCACCAACCAGCATAAGATATTCTTTGATACTCTCTGGATCAACACCGAACTTCTCATGCACCCCAGACCGATCTTGCTTTTGCATGGTTGAGGGATGCAAAATATACACGCCATCACCAACCAACTGTGCCAAATCTTTATCGCTTGAAACAATAACAGCCTCATACCCTTTACGTGTTGCTTCCTTCGCGTAAGAAGCAATAATATCATCTGCTTCATATCTCGGACAAGAAACATGCGGAAAATTTAAAGCATCTAGCATTTCGGTGAATCTTTCAATCTGCTCGATGATTTCAGGAGGAGCCTCGGAACGATTTTGCTTATATTCTGGATAAAGATCATGCCGCACACCTGGCCCAGGCGAGTCCAGCGCAATCAAAATGTGCTCGGGAGATTCTTCTTTGATCAATTTGATCATGCTGGAAAGAAAACCATAAAGAGCACCAATGTTGAGGCCATCTGATCTTGTTAGAGAAGGAATCGCGTAAAAAGCACGAAAAAGCAGACAAAAACCATCCACTATATAAATTCTTTTCACGATTTTTTCAAATCCTTTCCAAGAAAAATGTCGAGTCCAATTGCTGTTTGCACAAGATTACTCTCGACATTTAACGAGCGACTTTGAATCTTATTGAGAGGAATTTCTGTTAAGGCAGAACCATCCCAACCAATAATAATGTCACTTTTCCCCGCCTTAAGAGCGTTAACCGCCGCCACACCCATACGACTTGCTATAATTCTGTCAAACGCCAAAGGCGCGCCACCACGCTGCACATGACCTAAAATCACAGAGCGCACAGAGTGTACTTGATCACACAAATTTTCTTCCAGAATATGTGCTGCGCCTCTGTAACGCTGATTGCCCATCACACCCACTTTATTCTTTTGTACGCCTTCAGGAAACGCTGCTTCTGAGATAACAATAGTCACAAAACCGTCACGCCTCTTACGCTCTTGTATCGCTTCTATCAAATCTTCTATTTGGTAAGGAATCTCTGGTATCAATGCAATATCTGCACCGCCCGCAATAGCGACACTTAAAGGTAAAAATCCTGCATCACGCCCCATCACCTCAACAATAATAACGCGATCATGACTCATAGCCGTTGTACGCACTCTGTCCATAGCATTCACACCTACCTGCAAAGCGGTATTAAACCCTATGGATTCTGTATCAAGAACATCATTATCAATGGTTTTGGGAATCGCTATCACCGGAAAGTTTTGCTTCGATATGATACTGGCCATGCCCAAAGTAATATCACCACCCACAATCACTAATGCATCAAATCCTTGGCTACGCAACACCTTTTCACATTCAACAGCAAACTTTTCGCGCTCCACACCCTCTGGAGGAAGCCTCTTTACTCTTGTTTTTAAAAGCGTACCACCTCGCTCTAAAACAAAGCCTTCTTTGTACCAAAAATTGCTTTCTAGTTTTTCAAATTGACCTTCATGCAGGCCGTAGAGTCCACCCTGAACTCCCCAAACTTCAGAATCATGGTTCCTTGTAGCGTTCACAACTACAGCGCGCACCGCTGCATTTAAGCCCGCACAATCACCGCCACCTGTCAAAATCGCTATCTTCACACATCATATTATCATTTATCACATTGCCTTAACAGGTTATATATGGTTTAATTTGGTAGTGCTTTTATTTGAAAAAAATATTTTAATCTTGGAAAAAAAGATCAAGGATTTACGCGCTTCAGCGCAAAACGATTCTTCTCTTGAAGACAGCGTAAGGCAATTGGAAGCAACACTTGCTGACAAGATACAAAAAAAATACAAAAATCTCTCCACGTGGGAGAAGGTTGAAGTAGCACGCCATCCTGAGCGGCCTAAGGCGACAAGCTATATTAATCATTTTCTGACACAACAAACCCCCATTTCGGGTGATCGCTTATTTTCTGATGATCAAGCTATTGTGTGTCGCATGGGATTTATTAATCAAACACCCGCAATGGTTATTGGCCAAGAGCGAGGGCACGACACACAGTCACGCATTAAACACAATTTTGGTATGCCCAAACCAGAAGGGTATAGAAAAGCTCAACGCGCCATGCAACTTGCAGAGCGCATGGGAATTCCCGTTGTAACGCTCGTGGACACACCAGGCGCTTACCCTGGACCAGAAGCAGAAAACAGAGGGCAAGCTGAAGCGATAGCTCGATGCGTTGATGTCACACTTTCCTTGCGCGTTCCTGTGGTATCTGTGATTATTGGTGAAGGCGGATCTGGTGGCGCACTTGCGCTCACAGCTGCCAACACAGTATTCATGCTTGAGCAATCTGTATACTCTGTCATATCTCCTGAAGGGTGTGCCTCCATTTTATGGCGCGACAGCGCAAAAAAAGAAAAAGCTGCTGAAGCTCTTCAGTGTTCAGCACAACACCTTTACAAGCTCAATCTTATTGATGCCATACTGCCAGAACCCATTGGGGGTGCTCATCGTCATCCAGATAAAGTTGTACAAAGCGTCAAAAGCGCCATACACGAAAGCTTGCTATCGTTCCAACAATACTCACCCGAGCAATGCCGCGCTCAAAGACGTGAGAAATTTCTTTCTCTTACACGCACACAGCCTTGTTAGATCTTTTGATCTTTCCCGACTGAACAGCTCTTTCGAGATTTGCCATACCACCAATATAAGAGTTATTCAGAAAAATTTGAGGAACTGTACGTGTTTGATTTAAATGCAAGCCACTGAAAGCTTTTTCCTTCAATTGTTCACTAGCGCCTTCAAGGTCATGGTACTCAAAATCAATACCTTTATTTCTCAATAATTCCTTTGCTTTAACACACCATGTACACCAGTTGTATCCGTAAATTTCTATTTTTTGTGCTTTTTGTTCTTTTCGTACATTACATACCAACACAGTGGAAGCCACAATAGCGCAGAAAAGAAAAAAGCGTAAAAAAGTTTTTTTCAAAAACATTATTCTTGCAACGATCCATCTTGATGGGCTTTCAGCAAATCAGTGTACCCACCTATATGACGCTCTCCTACAAAGACTTGAGGAACTGTACGCATGCCGTTTGAACGCTCAAACACCTCTGATTCAAGATCAGACCCTCGAGGAAGATCATGATAGACATAATCATAATCATTATCTTTCAGAAAAGATACTGCTCGCACGCAATAAGGACATATCTCACGTCCATATACTGTTATTTTTTTCATTATTTACTTCTCCGTTTTTCACTTATTGAAACAAATGCATCATAAACAAGAGGCACAACAAAGAGGGTAAAAAACGTTCCAATTATCATACCACCAGCAATAACCCATCCTATTTGACGACGACTTTCGGCACCAGCCCCCACCGCTATAATAAGCGGCACAGCTCCCATAATCATAGCCGCTGTTGTCATCAAAATGGGTCTCAAACGCAACACCACTGCCTCAACCGCTGCGTTAATAGGCGTCACTGTTTTATCTTGCCTGCGCTTTTTATTAGCAAAGTCCACGATCAAAATTCCGTGTTTTGTAATTAACCCAATCAGGGTAATAAGCCCGACTTGCGTATAGATATTCATAGATCCACCTACACACGCAAGCGTCGTCAACGCTCCTGCCAGAGAAAGTGGTACCGTAAACAAAATAATGAGGGGATCCAAAAAGCTTTCGAACTGCGCAGCCAAAACAAGATAGATAAAAATCACCGCCAACGAAAATACAAAGAGCAACAAATAGCGTGACTCTAAGTACTGCTTGGTTTGCCCCGCAAATTCATAACGCACTCCCTCAGGCAAGACTTCGTAAGCAATATCTTTGAATATCTCTACAGCATCTCCAAGACTAACGTGAGCGGCCAATTCACCAGAAAGTGTAACAGAGCGCAGCTGGTTGTGGTGATTAATTTGCAACGGTACAGCATTAGTTTTAATGTCAATAAGCTGCTCAAGAGGGATCATCATGTCCTGTCCAGTATAGCGCGACACTCCACCACGAACATGAATACGACCAAGGTCCGCTATAGACTCTCTTTCATTCTGACGCACAGAAGCAATCACGTCATATTGCTCTGTTTCTCTTCGGTAGTCTGTCAAACGACGCCCAGAAACAAAGGTATCAAGCGTTTCTGCAATTGTTTGCATATTCACGCCCATTAACATGGCCTTATCACGGTCAATATCTACGACAAACTCTTGTGTATCTTCTCCTCTATCTGTGGTTAAAAATGGAAGAATCTTTTGAGCACGCAAAGCAGACTCAACCAGCTGAGCAGCCGTATCTAAATCATTATAAGATTTTGTAGTTTCCAGCACAAACTGCACATATTCATCGGAAGCACCTGATCCCAAAATAGTAGACCCAGGCGACGCATAAACGTGCAGACCTGCAACAGACTTTAATTTCTGACGCAATTCTTGATCAATAATTTGCACAGAAGTTCTCTTACGCTCACTCCACGGCTTCAAAAATGTCCATGACATTGGATTGGGCTGCGCAACAATCGTTAAACGGCTTTCAATTTCTGGTATTGTCTGCAAGATCTCATCTGTTTCTTTCATATACCTATCCAAAAACTGCGGAGTAGCACCCTGAGGTATCATAGCGGATACGTTTATCAACCCTTGATCTTCTTTAGGAACAAGCTCTTTTGGAAGATGCATAAAGAGAGCAATACCAAGCGATGAGAGCAAAATAATAATAAACATAAATCCTTTGCGGATACTGTATATCTGCAAAACGCTTCTTTTTAAAGATTGTTCCATGCGAGGAATATACCTTTCTGCATAAAAAAGATTCAGAAAGTTTTTCACTTTTTCTGGAAGTACAAAACGACTCTTGTTTTCACGACGCTTAAAGAGAATAGCACACATCATAGGAGAAAGCGTAAGTGCTGCCCACCCTGAAACAAGCACAGCCCCAGCCATCGTCACAGCAAACTCAGTAAAGAATTTACCAACGGCACCACGCGCTAGCGTAATAGGAAAGTAAACCGCGGCAAGCGTTAATGTCATTGCAATCACAGCAAAAGCAATTTCTGATCCACCTTTAATGGAGGCATCGAGCGCAGACATTTTCTTATTTTCGCTCAAATGTCTGTGGATATTTTCCATGATAATAATGGCATCATCAACCACAAGACCAATAGCTAAAACAACCGCAAGTAACGTTAGTGTATTGATCGAGAAACCAAAAATATAAAGTAAGATCGCCGTTCCTGCCAAAGAGACAGGTATGGTCACAAGAGGAATAAGCGCGGCACTTCCAGACCATAAAAAACAGAAAACTACAATGCTCACAAACAACACTGCTTCAAAAAATGAAAATCCCACTTCATTCAAAGCGGCACTTACATAAGCCGTTTTATCGTAAGCAACAGTAATCTCTAAACCTTTAGGCAGAGATTTTTGCAAATCTGGTATCATTTTTGTTAATTCAGCGCGCACTTCTAAAGGATTCGCAACAGACTTTTTCACAAGACCAATCGCGATAGCTGGTTGCTTGTTATAGTAGGCAAATGTTTGTTTGTCAGGCTCTGGAACAAATTCTGCATGCCCTATATCCGAAATACGAACCAACTTCTTGTCAGTGGTAGAAACAATCACGTCGTTAAACGCTTCTGGTGATTTCAACGTAGCCGCAGTAGTCACCATGTACTCTCTGTTTTCAGAACGCACACGCCCTGCTGGAATATGAACATTTTGTTGCCTTAAAGCTGCTGATACATCCTGTGTGGTAATTTTAAAAGAGGCCATTTTTACCGGATCAAGCCACACACGCATAGTGTGCCCAGAAGATCCATAGGCTTCTACACCCGAAACTCCAGGCAACGCTTCAAATTCAGCCTCTAGGTGCTGCTTAAAATAATCATACATTTCTGCGGGATGTATACTGGAATCTTTTTGATACAAAGCAAGAAAAATAATAGGGGCTGCATCAGCGTCTGATTTTTTCACCACAGGGTCACGCACCCCTTCCGGCATCCTTGAGCGTACACGACCGATACGGTCACGCACATCAGAGGCTGCAGCATCAATGTCGTAATTTGGCCTAAATGCAAGGTTAATCCTACTTGATTCATCTGCACTCACAGATGTAATAAGACTCACCCCCTCAATACCAGCCAACGCTGACTCTAAAACACGCGTTAAACGTGACTCCACAATCTGAGGGCTTGCTCCTTCATACTGCGTTGTCACACTAACAATAGGAAAATCAATACGCGGATACTGCCTAATGGATAAGTAGTTATAACTCACCACACCCACAATAAGGAGAGCAATCGTCATTACTGTGGTAAAAACCGGTCTTCGAACGCAAAATTCTACTAACTTCATCTTATCAACCTAATAGTTTTGGCGGTATTACAAATACAGGGAATCCATCCTGTATACGCAATTGACCAGCAGTTACTACTTTGTCGCCTTCGGAAAGGCCACTTAAAATCTCAACGTTTCCGCCGCTACGCCCACCGATACGTACATTTCTGTGATGAACTTTACCATCTTCAACAACATAAACAAAACTATTCGTACCTCGTGTTTCAATCGCTGATTGAGGAGCAACAATAACATTTTCGTTCACACGCGTTTTAACACGCACACGTGCATACAAGCCATGGCGCAAAGTTGCGACATTGTTAGCAAGCTGTGCACGACAACGCACACAGTGCTGCGTGGGGTGAGATTGCGCATCTATTTCTGTCAACTGTGCTGAAAATTCATATCCCTTAGCACTGTCTACAGAAAATCGCACCTCATCCCCTTGATGAATAGAGTCTAAGTATTTTTCTGGCACACAAAACGTTAAATGCAAAGGATCTGTACTTGCAAGTGTCACCAACTCTTCCTCTGAACGAATAAAAGCACCCGGACTCATAGTGTACAAACCAACACGACCATCAAACGGAGCTTTAATCACCGTTCGATCTAATGCTGCTTTGCTTTTCGCAAAATTTGCTTGAGCCACAGCAACTTGAGCGGCAGTTTCTTCAACATCTTTAAGAGATTTGGCAGCTTTTTGCCTTAACGCTAAATCACGCTTATATTTTGCTTGCGCTAAGCGCAAACGGGCTTCAGATTCCTGAAGTTCTGCCTTTGCCATAGAGTCTTCAAAAACAAACAGTGTATCGCCCTTTTGCACATCAATGTTTGGCTTTACCACTATCTCTTTTAAACGTCCTGGCAATTCTGTCTTAAGAGCAACATGTTCTGGAGCACTTAATGATCCTGTCAAAACGGATTCTTGTTCAAAGGAAGTCAGATGAACTTCCTGCACTTCCACCGGCGTTGGAGGAAGTGTACTGCGATCAAAGGCTTTTGTCTCTTTTCGAGAAAACTTTGCTACAGACCACGTAACTAAAATCGCCAAGAGCAGCGTCGTTTGAATAGCAAAAAAGAAATGCATCCATGTGGAGCCAATGAGCTTCATCAACCCGACAATCACACCTTTAAAAACATTTCCTACTTTTTTAATAAAAGACGGCATCACACACCTCCATCCATCATGGAATCATCTACTATATTACCTTCAGGCCTTTGCAACCAAAGGCTTTCTAAATCATAAGTGACACGCACTTCAGGGATAAACAAATGTATGATTATCTCATGCATATCTAAAACCACCCACTGAGAACTGGAATCACCCTCTACAAAGCCCCGCACACCATCTTTACGGAAACTTTGAATAACTTTTTCAGCCATAGTCCACAAATGTCGTGTGCTCGTACCCGAAGCCACAATCATATGTTCGACAATAGCAAAATCGGGCATTGTGAGAACTTGAACATCCTCTGCCTTAAATTCATCAAGTATATTTTTTGCTTTCTCTAACAAATCATCACCTTATGCCATACACTAACACACCCTGCCATAGAGCGTGCAAATTGAGAAGTTATGCCCAGTCATCAGTCACATTTTGCAAATCAGACAGCGATTGGCGCACTACCACATCTACTGATAATACCATTAGTATGACTGTACATAAAGGTACACCAAACAACAAACTTATTAAAGAGCCCGATGAAAATATATCATTTATATCATAATCACACCGCGCCAGAAAGCAATAAAGCGCCAAAAGAGTAAGTACTATACCGGTTAATCCAAGCAACGCCCCCTGCCCGCCCAAACGCCATGTGTGCCTTTGAAATTGTCTAGAAATATAAATTGGTGTCGCCCCCATAGAAGACATGATCGCAATAATTCGCCGATTAATCATGAGGCTCGTTTGAGAGGCAAAAGCAATCACAACAATCGCGCCAAAAACAATCAAAGCGATAAGAGCGACTCCCATAAGGCTAATAATACGCACTAAACGTCCGGATGCTTCTTTTTTTTGCAGAGGCGCACGCACCTTTACTGTTGGACAAACATGCACCAACACCGATTGCATTTGCTGCGCTGAAAGCGTGCGCGCGCGCACAGAAATATCAATAAAGATCGGCTCAACCATAAAATCTGGAGCTAATCGCGCAAGATCAACACTTTCGGTTTGAATGAATTTGTAACTTTTTACTTCTGGCAAGGAGTCAAGCCTTTTGCGCAACGCAGTCACCAGCATAGCACGATCTACCGAAGCATTGTCAACATCGTCAAAAAGCACTTCAGCCACCATATGCCCTGTGTGAGCACCTTCCCATCGATCCATAAAGTGCTGCGCCACTAAGACACTTAGAAATGCGACAAAGATCGTATAAACCATCAGCCCCACTAAGTAAGACATGAGCCTATCTACGCCGTACGTGCGCAACCACAGCCTTGTCCCCCACACACTCATCCTCTCACCAACACAGCCTTTTTATCTTGCAGAAGCACTTCTGTGTGCCCAAACTCTTGCGCTAAATGCCTGTTATGAGTTGCCAAAATAATCGTGACACCAGCTTTTTGAATTTCCTCAAATAGGTAAAGCAGTTTCACCGCCATTCTGTCATCAATATTTCCCGTTGGCTCATCAGCTAACAAGATTTTAGGCTGAGCTACCACAGCTCGCACAACAGCAACACGCTGTTGCTGACCACCCGAAAGCGCGCAAGGCAAACGGTCTGATTCATCCGCCAACTCAACCCAATCCAACAAATCCATAGCCTTGCGATGCGCAGTGTCTTCCGGAACTCCACGAATACAAAGAGGCAGCATAACATTCTCCAGCGCTGACAAGTGAGGAAGAAGGCAAAAATTCTGAAAAATAAACCCAACTTGTCTGCGAAAAAAAGGAACATCCTCTGCACGTATGCTGGCAACATCCTGATCAAAAACAGAAAGTCTGCCACCAGTTGGCTTGCATGCAAGATAAAGCATGCGCAAAAGGCTTGTTTTGCCAGAACCGCTTTTGCCTGTCAGAAACACAAATGAGCCTCGCACCACATCCCAATTCAGATCAAAGAAGACCTCTGGGCCATCTGGAAAGCGCAAACCCACACTGCGCATACTAATAATATTTGATGCTCGAGCCATCTGCATGTCACCTCATTCTAGCACCTCAATGCAGAAATTTCATGTTTACACATCACAAACCATTCGAAATTTTGTATGATGGAGTATGGAAAGAAATCAATACACCATCGTGTGCCCATCATGCCAAACCTTTTTTCATATTGATGAGCAAGTTATTGGCCCTCATGGACGCACTGTTCGCTGCACTTCTTGTAGAAAAGTGTGGTTTGAAAAGCCACAGCATAAGAACCCCATTAGTTCTGCCAAGAAGCTTATGGATTCACAAAAGCCCTTGCGTCAGATAGAACGTCTAGCGCACGTACCCGCAAGCAAACGCAAACCTTTATATCAACCTTTTCCAGAAGATTTTTTACTTCGCAGAAAAAGACGCACACATTACATTCGCTTTATATGGTTTGCTTTTTTTGCTTTCTTGGGCGTCATCACTATTTTTGCTTTATACAAATACACACCTACTTTGCATCTCTCAGAACGGCAATATAATGTTGTTTCGCCTTCATGGACAATAGAAAACTCGACAGAGGGTGTGTGCGTGCACCTTCAGGGAAAAGTGGTTAATATGTTAGACAGCGCCGTTTCTCCACCAACCATTACAGCCAGCCTCTCCTACTCTTACGACGGCAATAATACAACAATGCCTATACAGATGAGCCCTTTCATGAAATCATTTTCACCAGGGCAACTTTCCCCTTTTAGCAATAAAATCATCTTGCCGGTAGGCACAAAGGTGCAATCTGTTATATTTAACGCTGCATAAATTTATTTGCGCGCATCATAAGGTCAGTCCACACCTTTGCGGTATGGGAACTACCTCCTACAAGCACACCATCTACGGATGTACTCATAAAACTTTCAATGTTTTCTGCGTTCACCGAACCACCATACACCACTTCTCCAGCTATCTTATAACGATCCAAAAGCTCATGCGCACCTTCCACAACGTCAACTACATGTTCTAAGGATGGGGTCACTCCTGTGCCAATCGCTCCTATCGGTTCATACGCCAGAATCATTTTCCTCACACCTTCAGACATTTTTAAAATGCACTCTGCATGCTGCGCAGGTGTTTTTGTCACATCCGCTCCAAAGCAAACCACCGGCACAATTCCTACATCAGAACATAACGCTGCCTTTTTTGCCACACCTGCATCTGTTTCATGCAGCAAGGCCCTCACCTCCGCATGCCCAAGCAAAGCGTAAAACACGCCCAAATCTTGCAAGTCTAATATGCTAATCTGGCCCGTCAAAGCACCACTCATCTCAGAACTCACATTTTGTGCACCTAAGTAGGCAGGTGATTCAGCCAAAACATACCGAGCGCGATCTAAGTAGGTAAAAGGGGGGAAAACACTCACATGCAAATGAGGGGAGAAGTTTTCACTTGCAACAAGAGTGGCTGTTTTGACCAAAAGTGCTTGCGCTGTAGTGCCTCGCACCTGCATTTTCCAGTTACCTAAAATATAAAATTTTTTGTGTTCTTTCTGCATTATCGCTATCCTGATTAATTTAAACATACACTCATGACAAAAACACTCTCCTGTGGTATTAATTATAGTAAGGTAGGAAATTGCATGTTACATTTTTTTCGTCAACACACCTCTTCTGTCATTGTCAGAATCATCTTAGGACTCATTGCGTTAAGTTTTTGTTTTTGGGGAGCTGGATCATTTATGAAGGAAAAAGGATCTTCTGAAGAGCCTGTTGCGTTCATTAAAAGTGATCCTTTAACTCTTCAATCCATTTTGAGACAGATGAGTGACAACAACGTGCCTGAACAAGAAAGAGAGGATGTCTATGTCCGCACTTTGGAACAACATATTCTACAAAAACTGTATGGATATGAGGCTCATCGACTCGGGTTAGTTATTCCTGACATCTTGCTACGCAACAGCATTCGCTCTTTACCTTTCTTACACACGGATAAAGGGACTTTTGACAGTGACAAGCTACAAACTTTGCTAACAAACGGTTCCCTGCAAAAAGAAACGCTTCTTCTTTACACACATTCTCTGCTCATGCAGAGAAAGATGAACTCCCTTTTCTTTTCAGATTGTCACATGCCAGCACACATCTCTATGCGCTTATTTGATCAAATGGCCACCACTATGGATACAACATGGTATCCTATAGACGCACTGAGCACACAAGAAAGAATTGCTATGGAGAAATCTGTTTTTTCTTCTCAAGAATTCAAAGATTTTGTTGCTAAAAAGCGCAGCGAAGCGACTGTACGCTTTGTCCCTGGTTTATCAATTCCACACAGAAGAGTCTTGCATGTTCTTCACGTTTCCAAGCACTATTTTGAACTCCCCTCTGTCACAGAAGAGGAGCTCAAGGAAGCTGTTGAGGTACGCTTTCTGCCTTTAGACGAGTATTCTGTAATGCAGTTAGAGGCAACCTCTAAAGAAGATGTGGAAAAAGCACTCAAAGCACTCAAAGCAGGAGATCCTCTTCCAAAGGGTGTTCAGAGCATTTTTACACAATCTTTACAAAATAATATGCCCGATTGGGCAAAACCTGCTCTCTCCCTCAAGGAGAAAGAAAACTCTGAAGTGACCAAAAGCGATGACGGCGTACACTTTCAAGTGGTATACGTTCAAGGCATCAAGCACATTGAAAATAAACCTACAAGCAAACAAGAGCTCGCCAACCTTAGGAAAGAAATAGCACTTTCTAAGCAGCAACTCGCCGCCGATCAGATGCGCTTACAGCTTGAAGAACGCCTGACGGATGAAGCATCCTTACGCCAAGAAGCCAAAGGCAATAAGCACGTCCGTTTTATAGAAATGAAACCCATTGACCGCAATGGACTCACAGCATCCGGATTAAGCACAGAACACATGTACTCTGTACCGTTAGATCATGAAGCAACAGAAACTATCTTTATGTCTTCATCTCAGCAAATGGAACCCCCTCTTACGCTTAATGACGGAAGCCATTTGTTCTTTGTGGTTCAAAATGTCATGCCAGAAACGACCGTTTCTGATACCGAAGAAGATCTCAGCTTGCTCATTGCAGAGTTTGCGTACATCAAAATTCAAGCTGCTTTGCACGAAAAAATTAAGTCAATATCCGAGGACTTAAAAAAGAGAAATATTTCTGATCCTAGACAAGCTGGTTTTGATACAAAGCCAAGAACAATCAACGATATTTCCCTTCTCAGGTCATCGTTAAATGCCGATATGGAGTTGTTAGAAATAGCTGCTCTGAACCCTGGAGAGCACGCACCGCTTCTATTAAAAGCACATCCGCTACACAGCTTTATTGTTGTTTTGCATGCAAAGCATAAGCCTTCATTGGCCACACATGCAGAAACCTATAAGAAATTTAAAGCTTGGCTTGAATCATCCTTCTCCTCTGAGCAGAAACGCGCTTGGGGAAAAAGTCTATACAGTGAGCACGACGTAAAAATTGTCACGCCGCATCTTCCAGAAAATGCTGATAAATGAAGCTAATGCTCCAACAATTTTTACTTATCTAGCGTAGCCACCAACTTTTATGTAGCAGAAAACTTGTGAATGTTTTGTCTTTTTCCAGTTGTTTATGCGTGAACAACACCGGAATGATCTTACGTAAAAATTGTGATACGCACAAATGTTCAGCTAACTCGCTAACCTTTTTCCATCAATCTCTTATACATACAAACTTGTAATGTTTTGTCTTTGCGCAGTTTCTTCGTAAATGTGCATGCACATACCAGACCTTACGCAACACTGCGATTTGTTCACAAAGTTAAGCTAATGCTCCAACAATTTCTGCTTCGCTAGCCTTTTGACCATCAACTTCTATGTAGCATGCAAATTTGCGAATATTTTGTCTTTGTGCAGTTATTTCTGCGTGAATGTGCATACACATACCAGGAATGACCTTACGTGAAAACCGCGCTTTGTTCACAGACGCAAGCAACATTAGAGCGTCTGTATCTTCCGCTTCGTATCCAGCAAGAACAGATGCTAGCTGCGCCATTGCTTCAACCTGTAATACCCCAGGCATAATTGGCTCTTGTGGAAAGTGCCCTTGCAAAAACGGCTCAGTGTTGGTAACACATTTCCAGCCTTCAATTTTCACATCTTTTGTAATAATGCGCGCCCTGTCCAAGAGAAGTATTGGATAACGGTGCGGAATAATAGCTTTAATAGCTTTCAAATCAAGATCAGTGCTCATGTTTCTCCTTATTCCAGTCAAGTATATCTTTTGTTTGCTCAGCAAGCATCTCAAATACCACTTGAGTTAAATCTTTTCCTGGCGCAACATAAAACGCCTTATTTCTATCAAAAACGCATTCTAGCTGGTTTTCTTGAGCAATTTGCGCAATAATAGCGTCACACTTTTCATGAATTTGATTCATAATATCATCAAATGCGCGCCGTGTATTGTTACGAACATCATCCGCAGCACGCTGAGCGTTCAAAATAGAGTCTTGAAAAACTTTTCTCTTTTCTTCAATAACACGGGCTTGCTCATAGTCTTGAGGCTTGTCACTCTTGGAGCGCTCCAAAACCTCCGCGTATTCTTTGCGAAGACTTTCTTCTCTTTCCATCAAATCTTTCTGACACTTGCTCAAATGCTCTTCAAGAGCTTTGCGTACATTCTTTGTAGCCGGAAGTGTTTTAAAGATATGATCTTTAGAAACCAGTGCCCATTCATGCTTGGAGAAGTCGTGATTTTTTTGCACTATAAAAGTGTAAAGCAAACATCCCACAATAACAATGAAAAGGGCAACGTATCTAATTTCTTTTTTCATTCTATAAAAAGTCATCTCTTGCGGCTGACATAGAACGCATACCAAGGTTGACTCGCTCTTCATCATCATTCTTGTGCTTCTGCAAAGGAATACCATAACTGACGGACAGGACACCCATTGGAGAAGCCCAACGCAAACCCAATCCAACAGAAACACGCAGTAGCGAAGCATTATCAAACGCGTTTGAAGGCAAGTTTGCGTAGCGGTCCCATGTGGTTCCACAATCTAAAAATATGAATCCTCTGAATCGCGCTTCTTTAGGTAATCCAATAGGAAATAGAAGCTCCAGTGTACCATGTATGGTCGTATCACCACCAACAGGTTCATCAAATGCTTTCATTTTTGGCCCAACACCCCATTCACGGAATCCACGCAGTGAGTAAGGACCACCCAATCGGTAACGATCACAAACACGCAAACCATAACGATCTGACCATGGGCGTAACATACTGGCTGACCCGCGTGCACGCAATGTCAAGATATCAGAAATTTTGTGATGGTAATCACAGTCAAACGAAATCTCCCATGTCTTCACATGCCCACCAATTCCTGCTACTTCCACATTTAACAAGGCAAACAAACCTTTTGTCACATCAAAGCGACGGTCACGTTTATCGCATGCAATACCCAAGCCTACCTTAGAAATAAAGATAGATGATTTAGGCCAACCGTGGCGACCAAACGTTTCTTGCAAGGATTGTGTTAGCAGTTTTTCCTTTGAAAACTGACCTTTTTTAATACTGTATACACGGCTATATTTTGTTTCAAAGCTCTCAGAAGAAATCGCGTAGGTCGGACGCAATGTCCAATGCCTACGAAGAGGAATGCCCATAAATAATCGTAAACCTCGGGTATAAACGGTGTAAGCATCACGGGTTTGAACTTTACTCACATCACGTGCTGTTTTTCCGCTAAGATGCACGGTTGCTCCAAAAAGAAGATTACGGTTTAAAAACGCTGGATCTGAGAAGGTCACACTAGTATCCCATATGTACGAACCCATCGCCGCTTGCGTGCGCAAAAGGTATCCTTTTCCTAGGAAATTTGGTTCATCAAAGTATGCTTCTGCACGTGTACCAGTGGACCCAGAGTACGTCATACGCAAACCTAACGCTCCTGTCGAGCGCTCTTTCACAATAAAGCGCACGTCTACAGCATCTGGCTCACCTGGCACGGGATCTTTCTCACACGTTACACTTTCAAAAAATCCTGTATGCTCCAATGCTTGTGTGGATATTGTTATCTGCCTACTATCCAACAAATCACCTTCCCAGACTGACAGTAAAGGATAAAGTACTCTATTGTATGTACGCTTATTACCTTCAATAGAGACACGGCGCACGGTAATGCGGTGGCCAACATAAGCTCTGTATATCACATTCACTTCCAAAGATTTTGGCAATCTGTGGTGCATAGTTTTAATGTGCACATAAGGATAACCGTGCTTAGCAAACCAGCTCTCAAGGCGATCCACATCTTCCAAAGCTTGACCACGACGATAAGTACGGCCTTTTCGCAGTACATATTTTGTCTTTTTAGGAGAAGGTATACCAGAAAGTGTATTTTCAAGCGTAATACTCTTCACGCGATACGGCCGCCCTTCTTTTATGTTATAAAGCAAAGTAAAGGCCTCTGTGAGCAAAGAGAGTTGTGCGCTCATTGAACTCAGTTCAAAGTCTAAATACCCATGGTTTTGGTAGTGGTTTTTCAAAATCTCTGCATCGTTATGTGCGTTTTCAGGATTATAGAGTGAGTCATTTTTCAGAAGACGCCACCAGTAAAAAGCTTTGCAGGAAACAACACCTCGCAAATCAAAAGAAGAAAAATCTTGATTCCCTAAAAACAGAACGTCAGTAATTTTGGCCGCAGGACCTTCTTCAATTTTAAATATGATATCAACACGGTTTTGATCTTGGTAAACAACTTCTAGCAAAATACGTGCTTTAAAAAATCCCATTTGACGATAAATCATAGAGACCCGCAAAAGCGACTTTCGTAGCTGGTCTTTAGACAAAATTTGTCGCTCTTTGATACCTAAGTCTTTTTCAAGAACGGCGCCATCCACAGCGCTGTTACCTTCAAAAGTAACGCTGTTAACGCTTGGAAGCTCGCATACTGATATCACCAAGCCTTCCGCATCATAGGAGGCATTAACTTGTGCAAACAAATTTGTTTCGTACAACGATTTCACATACGCATCTAAAGCCATTTTATCCAAAAACTCATCATTATAAGGAGGCAATTTATTTAAAATCGCATCCTTAGATATACGAACATTACCTTTGATGCGTATCTTTCCGTAAACTGTACAAACAAGTAGCAATAATATTAATCTTAACAAAATCATAACTCTCTCTAAGCAAATAACTTCTGCACCGACTCTAATTGGCAAATATCGCGAATGTTTACAAAAAGAATCACCGCCATTAGCAGACCAAAAAATCCGTAGCTAATTATTTTTTCTAAAAATATTGGAAGAGGTTTACCTTTGCGAAAAATCACAGATATCCCTAATAATAGCAAGTGTCCACCATCCAATGCAGGAATAGGCAATAAATTAAAAATGCCCAAGCTCAAAGAAATCATAGCAGAAAAAAGGACAAAGCCCGCCAAACCATCAGACCAACGCTTTGTCGCAGATTTAAAAATTGTAGGCATGCCTCGTAAATTACTAATATCTCCAGAGAAAAGAAGAGAGAGCAATCCCATCATCCTTTTTACTCCAAAATAAAATACACGACCACCATAAACGACTGCACCCCATGTGCCTGCCCCCTGCATATCAAAACTCACAGCTTTCTCATGCAAAGATGTCTCTGTTTTCAAGTGTACTTCATGCGTGCATCCATTACGCTCTACCGAAAAGTTTTGCATTTTTCTTAAACACCACTCTGGGTTTGCAAAATCAATCGCTTTGTTTTCAATACTCAAGAGCTTATCGCCTACCTGAATTTCTTCAAAGCTTCCTGGGCTAACGATTGTGCTAGAAGGCGTTCCACAAAAAAACGAAAATATAACAAGTATCAAAAAACTCAAAACAATATTAACCAAAGGTCCACCTAACATCACCATGGCGCGTTGGTATGGCTCTTTAGCGTTAAAAACACTTTGGGCATCAACTTTGCCCTTAACGCGATCCGGAATATCATTAAATGTGTATGGGAAAGTAACATATCCCCCTAAAAATATAGGGCTTAGTCGCCATTCTGTGCCATTTTTATCGGTAAAGCTCAATAAAGCCTTACCAAACCCTACAGAAAATTGGTTTACAAAAACACCGTAACGGCGCAAAAACACCCAGTGCCCCCATTCATGAACAATAACCAATACTGTCAAAAGCAGAAGCCCCGGCAAAACAGCATTCACCGTGGAGAAAAACACATCAAACATCTATAGAACCCTTTCAAACTCACCAAATGATACCATAAAATATCCATCTACATAAAGTAATAAATGCAATCCTGGCATCGTAAATATATAACCATCAAACCTGTCCAACACACCACCGTGGCCTGGAAGCAACTTACCGGAGTGTTTTACACCGTGCAGGCGCTTAAACCATGATTCAAACAAATCACCGCACACTGCTAATACTCCTAAAATAAGAATTCTCCACAAAATTCCACCGGGCATCATGTCTTCAAAATAGTAGGCGTACGCAATCACACTAATAACCATAGCGCAAATCAAACCACCAAAAAATCCTGCCCATGTTTTATTTGGCGATATTTTGGGAAGCAGTTTGGGGCCACCAATCCATGATCCCCAAAAATAACCTCCCACATCCATTGCGGCAATAATCAAGGCACTCCATACCACCATAAAAAATCCATTTTGGCATAACGCCAAGCAGCAAAAAACAGACAATATAGGCAAACCAATCACCAAGGATCCCAGCGCCACCTTAAGCATACTAACGCCATAAATTTCTCGTAAAAATATTGTACTACTTACCAGCAAAAACATAACACCTACCGCCAAAAGTGGTTCACGGAAAAAGACAATTAATAAAGGAATAAAAATAGAAACTGATTGAGTTAAAAAATAACTCCAACGCAGACAAGAAGAAATACGCAGCCATTCATGCATCATGCCTAGAGCCACCAACACCATCACAACCTTGATGCCCCAAACTCCAAAAGTCAGCATTCCACAAACAAAGCCTATCAAAACAACAGCTGAAACTGTGCGTGACTTAATATCAGAAAACATTACGCACCATAATTTCTCTTTATATTGTTATAGGAATCCAGAATTTTTTTAAGGTCTTCAGCACCAAAATCTGGCCAATGAGCTGTGGGAAAAAAATAATCAGCGTACGCACAATGCCAAAGCAAAAAATTACTAATCCTTTGCGCGCCTCCTGTGCGCACAAGGATATCCACATCGCCAAGAAAATCTGCCTGCATAAAAGTCTGAAGCACCGATTCTGTCAGTTTTTCAGGATCACCACCGGAACGCGCCCATCCACGCGCCGCTTCGACAATATCCATTCTGCCACCATAACCAGCCGCCACTTGAATAGAGATGTTGGTATTATCTTTTGTATTATTTTCAATTTCCGTGACTTTTCTGCGCACACCTTCTCGAAAACCAGAAATATCACCTATTACACGTATGCGCACGCCATGCTCAGAGGCAAAATTTGTAAGCTCTGCAAACATTTTTTCAAAAACATCTTCAAGAATATTCAACTCTTTCACATCACGCTTCCAATTTTCTGTAGAAAAGGCAAAAAAGGAGGCTTTGGATATATCATACTTCAAAAGCTCCAAAAGAACTGTTTGAATATTCAAAAATCCTTCTCTGTATCCTTTCAATAAAGAGAGGTTGTTCTTTTTTGCCCAACGGCGGTTGCCGTCCATGATAAATGCAATATGTTTTTGCAACGTAAGCCCTACACCATTTGTATGCGCTTTTCTTTCTCAGTCAACAGCACATCTACTTTTTCAACAAAAGTATTGGTTTCTTTTGTAATGCGATTTTGCAACTTTCGAGATTCATCTTCCGAAAGATCACCTTTCTTTTCATGCGACCGCACAGAATCTATTGCCTCTCTGCGAATATTTCTCAAACCAACACGCGCCCTTTCTGCTTGCGTTGATGCCATTTTTATAAGATCTTTTCGCACTTCATCGCTCAAATCAGGCATCATGATTTTCATGTTATTGCCTTCTGTTACAGGAGTGATGTTAATAGCTTCTGCAATGGCTTTTTCCACACTTCGGATATTACCCGCATCCCATACATTCACCCCCAAAACGCGCGCTTCTAGAACCGAAAGTGTCGCGACATGCTTCAAAGGCGTTTTAGCACCGTATACCTCTACCGTCACTTTATCAAGCAAAGCAACATTAGCACGACCTGTACGCAGTCCTGCTAAATCTTGTTCAAACACCTCTATGGCTTTTTTCATGCCACATTGCAATGCTTCTACAACTTGTTTTTCATCCATTTTTTACTCCTGCGTTATCAGAGAGTGCGGCACCTTCATTTCCAACAACTGTGGTAATGTGTGTTTAGCACGATTGAAAACTACTGTTGGCACACCGCTCTGCCCCATTACACTGTACGCCGCTAAGTCCATAATATTCAATTCATTTTGGATTGCATAGTGGTAAGTCAGTGTATCAATTTTTTGCGCTTGCGGATCATCATGAGGATTGGCAGTATAAACGCCATCCACAGATGTAGCCTTCACAAAAAGATCGCAATGCAGCTCACTTGCGCGCACAGCGGCAAGTGTATCTGTAGAAAAGTAAGGCAAACCTGTACCGCCCACTAAGAAAATCACTCCTTCATGCAAAGACTGAAGGCAGTCTGAAGCTTTATAAAGAGAAACTTGTGGAGCCTCAAAAACACCGAACACTTTACTGTTCAAACCACGCGGGAGCATATAAGCACTCAAAACAGTGGCATTCACATACGTTGCCATCATGCCAGCAGCATCCATTAGAGCACGCTCTGCATACTCATTTATGGTGCTGCGACCTCGCAAAATATTACCAGCACCACAAACGACAATCAATTCACGGCCAAGCGCACAAATCTGCTCTATTTCATCAACAACATCTTGCACTCTGGCAACATCAACAACACCTTCTGATCCTAAAAGAAGCTCTCCCGACAACTTATAGAGAATTCGTCTACCATCTAAGTACATTAAGACCCTTTAATTGCTAAGCTAGCAAACCCTTCAAGCCTTGCTCCATCTTGAGACGCAGACACTGACTCCATGACTGTCTTGGAAGAGTCAAAGAGATAACTTTGACGCGCAAAAACAACTGTATCCATATAAGCGGCCATACGCCCTTCAATAATTTTTGGCAAAATATGCTCTGGCTTACCACTCTCACGCGCACGCTCTTCTGCCAGCGCCTTTTCACGCGCTATAGAGTCTTGGTCCACATCTGCATCAAAGCAGAATACTGGCTTACTTGCCGCAACATGCATTGCCATCTTTTTTGCCAAGTCTTCCAAATCATTGGTGCAAGATGGAGCAGAAATTGCAACCAATACACCAATACGGCCAGCGCGCATCGATGCTTTATCATGAACATAAGATCCCACACTTCCAGATTGTACAGAAAGATACTTCACACGACCAAAGGTAATATTTTCACGAATCGACCCAACAAGGTCGGCCAATGCCGCCTTCACTGTATCACCTGCGTAAATAACCTTCTCTAAGTCTTCAGCGCTTTGACATTTGTGCTCAAACGCCAACTCTGTCATATCATCAACAAATTTTTGAAACTTATCGTTACGCGCGACAAAATCAGTCTCAGCACGCACTTCCACCAACACACCTTCTGCGCCAGATGCGTAAGCTCCAACTAATCCTTGGGAAGCTTCTTTATCACCACGCTTCACCATAAGAGCAAGCCCTTTTTTACGAAGCTCATCCACGGCCTTTTCCAAATCTCCGCCTACAGCCTCTAAGGCGCTCTTACAATCTGACATTGGCGCGTGTGTTTTCTCACGCAAAGCCTTAATGTCTTCTAATGCTATCTTTGTCATTTCATTCCTCTTCAAAACTGTCACTTACGCAGATTTTGGCGCCGCTTCCTTAGCTTCTTCCTTTTTCGCAGGAGCTTTTTCAACCTTCACGGCATCTGCCTTTGGAGCTTCTTCCTTTTTCGCAGGAGCTTTTTCAACCTTCACGGCATCTACCTTTGGAGCGCTTTCCTTTTTCGCAGGAGCTTTTTCAACCTTCACGGCATCTACCTTTGGAGCGCTTTCCTTTTTCGCAGGAGCTTTTTCAACCTTCACG
>Ga0209544_1000411_pt1 | contig 62035 bp, 47 predicted proteins | sample MesohylPK_FD_187297 | JGI IMG/M metagenome (GOLD analysis project Ga0209544, IMG submission 187297) | Host-associated microbial community of the marine sponge Aplysina aerophoba from Gulf of Piran - sponge mesohyl, lysed by proteinase K... | ecosystem: Host-associated > Porifera > Sponge >... | reverse complement strand
CTTCCTCGCGTGGTGCCCGCCACTGCTCGTCATCGCGCCTTGCCGACGACAAAAATGCCCTCGCGGATTCATCAAGCTATTTGTGACGCAGGACACTAGCGGGAAGCGGACAAGCGAGGACAACGGCATGCGACAGGGAATGCACTTTGAAGAGTACCGCCCGGGCGACGTTTTCCGAACCGCCCGGCGCACCGTGACGGAGACCGACGTGGTCCAGTTCGTGAACCTGGTCGGGCTCATGGAACCGCTGTTCATTGATGCCGAGTACATGCGCGACGAGACCGAGTACGGCGGGCGCATCGCCCCCGGCAGCCTCACGTTCGCGCTGGCCGAGGGGCTGACCACCCAGACCGGCATGCTGCACGGGACGGGCCTGGCCTTCGTCGGCCTCGAAGGCATGCGGCTGTTCAGGCCGGTGAAGGTGGGCGACACGATCGCCGTCGAGATCGAGGTGCTCGACGGCCGCGAGACCAAGTCGCGCAAAGCCGGTATCGTTCGTTGCCGGCACGTAATCACCAACCAGCACGGCGAGACGGTGATGGACTATACGGTGAAACGCTTGATCCGCGGTCAGGACGCCTGACACCACACCAGGCGCGGCGGGACGCGCACTGGATCTTCGCGCTACGGCCGCTTATGGCCCCCGCGTGTCGCCCGCGGGCTCATCGGGGAAGAGCGCCTTGCGCAGTTGCACGAGAAACTTGGGGTCCAGCTCGAACAGCCCATTGACGGTCTTCTCGATGGCCGCGCCGTCCAGCGGGCGCACCTCCAAACCCAGCCTGTTGGCCCCCGCGACAAACGCCGGATCGGCCATGGTGTCCGCAAACGCCTTGCGCAGTTTGGCCACCTGCTCTTTCGGCGTCCCGGGAGGGAGCGTATAGGCCCGCGCCAGCCTCGCCGGGTCGTGAACACCGTACATGACCAGCATGCGGGCGTTCTCGGACTTGGCCAGGTCCACCGCGTTGGGGACGGACGGCAGATCCGGGTGCGGCCCGGACATGGCCTGAAGCACGACCTGCGCTTCGCCCACGGCAAGCATCCTGGCCCACGTTTTCTTGACCGACTGCCAGTGCCAGCAGCCGCCGGCCACTTCCTGCCTGCCGGCGGCCAGTCGGAGATTCTCAAGGCCCTTGTAACCGGGGATGAGCTTGATCGGCAGGCCCAGGGCGGTCGCGACGACGCGGGACATGTTTGTCGCGGCCTCGTTACGCCCGATGCCGCCCAGCTTGACGGGCCGCTTGCCGCCGGCCCAACCGGCCACGTCCGCGATGCCGCTCGCCTTGGTGAGGACGCAGACCGGATGCAGGGGCGCCACCGCGCCGACCCACTCGAAGCGCCGCGTGTCCACCTTCACATCTGTTCGACCGAATATCTGCTTGTGGATGAGGTCGCCCGCCCAGTGGCCCACGGTGCGGCCGTCGGGCTTGGCTTCGCGGTAGAGGTACTCCGCCGCCACGCTGCCGCCGCCTCCGGCCAGGTTTCGCACCGCCACCTTGGGGCGTTCCGGCAGATGCCGTCCGATGTGGCGTGCCAGAAGGCGGGTGTAGCTGTCGAAGACGCCGCCGGCGCCGGCGCCCACCACGAAGGTCAGTGGGCGCTCATCGGCTCCGGCCGCTCGGATGGGAAACGGCACAAGCACCAGCAACAGCGCGGCTGCGAGAATGGCTCTGGATAGAATCGCCACCACGGCTCCGGAGTCGTTGCGTTCCCTTGCTTGCGGCGCGAGGTGCGCGGCCGTGTGGGCGGTCGCGTGGGCGCTACGCCCCGTTCAGCCGCGGCATGACCTCTTTGTGGAACAGGTTCAGGGAGTCGATCACCTTGTCGTGGGCAAGGTTGCCGATGTGGAACATGCCCATGAAGTGATCGGCGCCGATCTGGCTCATCTGCTGATTGACCTGCGCCGCCACCGTGTCGGGGCTGCCGGCGATGACGAACCCGGTGTCGATGAGCTGCTCCCAGGTCATGGGATGGAAGTTGACCCGCTGCTCGTTGCCCGGGCGGAAGTAGCTGCCGGACCGGTCACTGACCATGGCGGCCTTGACCTTCTGCTGGTCGACCGCGACGTCGGTCTTGGCCTCGTTGAAGCCGCGGTTCCACAGCGTGAAGAAGTAACGCAACGGCGGCTCCGCCACCGCCCGCGCCTGCTCGTCGGTCTCGGCCACGTGGATGTGGCGGCAGAGGATGAACTTGTCCGGTCCGCTTTCCCAGCCGCTGTCCCGCGCCACCTTGCGGTAGTAGCTGAACGTGTCCTCGATCTGGCCCGTGGTCTGGTACACCTGCGCGATGGGGATCTGGCGCGCGCAGCACCATTCAATGGACTCGGCGCTGCGCGCCGCCACCCAGATGGGCGGATGCGGCTGCTGCACCGGGCGCGGCCAGATGGCACAGTTCTCGAACTGGAAGAAGTCGCCCTCGTAGCTCCACACCGGCTCGGTCCACGCCTTCATGATCACGTCGAAGGCCTCGCCGAAGCGCCCGCGGGATTCCTGCGGCTTGACGTTGTACCACAGGTATTCCGAGGGGATGCCGCGGACAAAGCCGGCTATCAGGCGTCCTTCGGACAGACAGTCGATCATGGCGTATTCTTCGGCCACTCGTACCGGGTGCTGGCGCAGCGGCAGGATGTTGCCGAGCACGCCGATCTTCATGCGGCTGGTCTTCTGGCTCAGCGCCGCCGCGATGAGGTTGGGCGACGGCATGGTGCCGTAGGCGCTGTAGTGGTGCTCGTTGAAGACCACCCCCTCGAAGCCCAACTCCTCGCAGTAGGCCATTTCTTCCAGGTGTTCCCGGTAGTTGCGCGAGCCCACCGGCGGATCGAAAAAAGAGCTCGGCACGGGCGTTCCCGGAACATCCTCGGGGACTTCCGGATAGGCCAGCAGGTCGAAGTTGTAGACTTTCATCAGGGTCTATCTCCTTTGCGGGCGGCTTGGTGCCCACTCTATCCCGTGAACATCTCGATCAGCGTTCCCGGCGGGAACGGCAGGCTCAACGAGTACTCGAAGACGGCGTAGAAACCCGCCCAGGCCAACAGCGTGAGGATGATGCTGATGGGCCATTTCTCGCCGGCGCCCACCTTGAGGAAGAGGAACGTGCACAGCGGCACGGTGATGGGGAAGCCAAACAGCCAGATGGAAGCGAAGAAGCCGAGAATCCAGCCCACGATGGTCACCGTCCGCCGTATGACCAACGGATCCGCTCCCGCGGCTGCCACCGCCTCCTTCCGTTGCCGCAGGAAACCCATGACGTCGATTTCGAGCTGCGCCAGGCAGAGCACGATGCCCGGGAAACCGATGACCCAAGGGAAAAGGCTGGCGCGATAGCCCCAGTCCCGCGCCTCCCAGACGCCCCATGCGAATCCCGCGAGGAGGACTGCCGTGAAGGCGATGTGCCAAACGGTGAGGCCTTTGGGCGCTTCGGCGGCCTCCATCTCCGGGACCGCAACCGGGATCGGCGTGGACACGGCCCCGGCGGCCTGCCGTCTTGCCTCGCGCCGCCGCTGGTAGATCGGATAGAGGATGCCCGCCAGGATAATCGCCCCGATGACCAGCACGCCCGGGAAGCCGACCCATCCCCAGCCGTAGTTGTCGGTGGCAAGGAACAGGTTCTTCTCGGCCAGCGAGCCCAGCACGAGCCCCAGCAGCAACGGCGGGCGCGGCCAGTCGAGCTGCACCATGATCCAGCCCACCAGCCCGAAGGCCAGCACCACGATGAGGTCCTCGAACGCGTTGTTCTGGGCGAAGCCGCCCAGGTAAATGAGCACCAGCAGGAACGGCAGCACCAGACTGCCGCGCACCTCGGTGATACGCGCCAGTTGCTTCAGGAAGATGAAACAGATGGAGACGGTGATGATGTTCGAGACCACTACGATCCACACGAACGAGAACGTGAGGTCGAGGTGCCCTCCCCGACTGGCCGGCTCCAGCATCGGCGGCCCCGGCACGAGACCCTGGATGATGAACGCCCCCAGCAGGATGGCCATGGTGACGCTGCCCGGGACGCCGAAGGCGATGGTGGGCACCAGCGCGCCGCCGAGGTTCGAGTTGTTGGCCGCGCCCGGACCGAGCACGCCTTCCACCGCCCCCTTGCCGAAGCGCTCCTTGTCCGGGGAGGTCTGCACCGCGTGGGCGTAGGCGACCCACTGGGAGACGGCGCCGCCCATGCCCGGGATGATCCCGATGTAGGTGCCGATGGCGCTGCAGCGAAGCACCAGGCCCCAGTGGCGAAACGTGTCCTTGACGCCCTCCATGACGCCGCCCAGCGTTTCCACCTTCTCTTCCGATATGCTCGAACCCTTGACCGAGAGTTCGATGATCTCCGGGATGGCGAACAGTCCAAGGGTCACCGGAACCAGCTTGATGCCGTCCCATAAATAGAGGCTGTCGAAGGTAAAGCGCTCGATCCCGGATATGGGATCGAGCCCCACGGTGGCGAGCATGAGCCCCAGGGCCGCGGCGGTGAGGCCCCGGATGACGGCCGTACCGCTGAGGGATGCCAGGAAGGTGACTCCCAGGAGCGCCAGCATGAAGAATTCCGGCGAGCCGATGGCGAGCACCAGCGGACGGACGATGGGGATGGCCAGGGCCAGCGCGAAGGCGCCGAAGACGGCGCCCACCAGCGAGCTCATGAGCGACGCGCCCAAGGCGCGGCCGGCCTCACCCTTCTTGGCCATGGGGTGGCCGTCCACGATGGTGGAGGCAGTTATGGCCTCCCCGGGGATGCCGAACAGGATGGAGGTGATGTCTCCCGTGGTGGCCGTCACCGCGGACATGCCCAACAGGAAGGCGAAGGCTTCCACCGCCTCCATCTTGAAGATGAACGGCAGCATCAGCGCCAGGGTGACCGGTCCGCCAAGCCCGGGCAGGATACCCACGGCGAACCCGATCACGATGCCCACCATCATGAGCGTGAAGGTCGTAGCGGTAAAAACTTGTGCTAGGCCTCCCACAAAGGCCTGAAGCATTTCACCCATGATCCCTGACTTTCAGTGAAGGGAGGTGAGCCCGGAAAGGAAGTGGCTGGGCACCCGATCCGGATCGATCAAAAGAATATCACGCGAGAAGACGCCGCGCGCCTTCCGGCGGGGCGTACTTGACGGCTGTCCGCCACGGCCAGCCGATCCGAGACATACGGACGGAGACGTTTCCCGGCTCACGCCGAGCGCGGCCGGGAAACGACCCCCCTCCATCCGATGCGTAACTACTTCTTCGGCAACAAGGTCTTCTTCAACAGGGACAACGTGGCTTCGTCCATGTTGTAGAGCCCCTTCATCTTCTTCGCCACCCAGTTGCCGTCCTGCGGATTCAACTCCACCTTCGACTTCTTGGCGGCGGCGACCAGCTCGGGGTCCTTCAGGGTATCCGTGAAGGCCTTCTGGAGCGTCTTGACCCGGTCCGCGGGCACTCCGGGCGGCAGGCTGTAGGGCCGCGACAGGGCGCGGTAGACGTCGGCTGCCACCCCCAACAGCTTCTTGCCGGTGTCACCCTTGGCCAGATCGAATGCCACCCCGACGTCCTGAAGGTCCGGGTGCTTGTCGGGGCCCACCTGGAGGACGGGCTTGACGTTGCCGCTTTCGATACCCTGGCTCCAGGTCGGCTTGATGGACTGCCACGCCCAGCAACCGCCGTCGATCTCGCCCTTTTCCGCCGCCAGCCGTATGAGCGCGGTACCGCCGTAACCCTCGATGACCTGTATCGGCAGGTCCGTCGCGGCCTTGATCAGCTTGGGCACGTCATCGGTGGTCGAGCCAGGACCGGTGGCGCCGATCTTGATCGGCCTCTTGGAGTTGAGCCAGTCCTTGACGTTGTTGATGCCGCTGGCCTTGGTGAGCGCACAGGTGTTGTCGTCGGTAGACGGGGCGCCCAGCCAGTTGAACTTGCGCCCGTCGAACTTGATGCCCTTCTTGCCGAGCACGTGCTGCAGCACCAGGGGGCCGATCCAGTTACCGATGGTCAGGCCGTCCGGTTTGGCCTTGGCGTAGATGTAGTTGGCGGCGATCATGCTGCCGGCGCCGGTCCGGTTCTGCACCACCGTCCTGGGGTTCCCGGGGACGTTCTTGCCGAAGTGGCGGGCAATGAGCCGGGTGTAGGTGTCGAAACCCCCGCCCGGGGAGAATCCGACCACGAAACGAATGGTCTTGCCCTTGAAGAAGTCGTCCGCGCCAAGAGAGAGGGACGGCACCAACACAAGGACAAGCGCCGAGAGCATCAAGATTCGGAGTAACCGATTGACCATGACAAGCCTCCTACGCTTTGTCCGCGGTGACTCGCCGGGGCACCCTTCATCAACGGGCATGGACGGTCCGCGTGACCGCTCCCAACCCGTCGATTCGTCATCCCTCTCGGTGAGACCCGCAACGATATTAATAAACCCACGTTTTTCGCACATATCGCAGCCGAATGAAAGCGCGCACCGGATAAATTCCAAGGCCGGTCAAGACGCCGCGAGTCGTTGCCATCGCGTGGCGGCGTCGACGGCGATTTGCTCTCTCAGGCGGAATATGAGAAACATCTGTCCGAGGCGCTTCCCAACGCCGACGGCGAGCGCGTCCTGAGCGCGGTCTTCAAGGACAAGGACTGGGTTCTTCAGATGAACTAGTGTCTGTCGCTTCGTCGACTCCCTCTGTGAGCAAGGAGAACCCTGTGAATCGATTCTGCCTGGTGTGTCAGAACGTCGACTGCAAGAGTCGCGGCTCCGAGGAGATTATGAAGGATCTCCAGGAGCGCGTGGCGGCCAAAGGGCTGGAGGACGTGGAGGTGCGTTCCTACATGTGCTTTGGCGCCTGTCAGGAAGGCCCCAACATGGTCCTTTACCCCGACAGGTTCTGGTACGCAGGCGTCAAGAGCGAGGACCTGGACGACATCGTGGAGCACATGGCCGGCGGCCCGGCGGTGGAGCGGCTGGACAAGATCGACCCCTCCCTCAAGGAACTCATCTACCAGCTTCTGGACACCGGAGTATTTTAACGGCCATGGAAGGCATCCTCTTCCCGCGCGGCGTGCCCGAGGGGCTCGAAGGGCTGGACGCCTATCGCGCACGCGGCGGCTATCAGGCCGTGGAGCGGCTCGCCGAGATGTCCCCGCAGGACGTCGTCGCCAAGGTGGAGGCCTCGGGCCTGCGCGGCCGCGGCGGCGCCGGCTTCCCCACCGGCCGGAAGCTCGCTCTCACCCTCGAATGCCCCGAAACGCCCCGCTACGTCGTGATGAACGGAGGCGAGGACGAGCCCGGCAGCAAGAAGGACCGGGTGCTGATGGAGAATGTCCCCCATCTCATCCTCGACGGGATCATTCTCGCGGCCTACGCGGTGCAGGCGGAGAAAGCCTACCTCTACATCAACCACGGCTACGAAGCGGCCACCCGCGCGGTGGAGACGGCCATCGAGGAAGCCCGGCAGGCCGGGTACTGCGGCGAGAACGTCGCCGGTTCGGGTTTCAGCCTCGAAATCGTCATGGTGGCGGCGCCGTCGAACTACGTCGCCGGCGAGGATACCGCGGCCCTGGAGGTCATCGAGGGGAAGGACGCGCTGCCGCGCCAGAAGCCGCCCTTCCCGGTCACCGAGGGCCTGTTCGGCAAGCCGAGCCTGGTGAACAACGTCGAGACCCTGGCCAACATCGCGCCCATCGTCAACCAGGGCGCGGAGTCCTTCCGCTCCTTCGGCACCGCGGACAGCCCGGGCACCATGGTCTTCTCGCTGGGGGACGAAATGGAGCGGCCCGGGGTCTACGAACTGCCTCTCGGGACCCCGCTGCGCCACCTCGTGGAAGAGTGCGGCGGAGGCTTGAAAAACGGCAAGGCCATCAAGGCCATCCTTCCCGGCGGCCCGTCATCGGGTTTCCTGCCGCCCGAGAGCCTCGACCTGCCCCTCGACCACAACGCCCTGCGCGAAGCGGGCTCCTCCATCGGCTGCGGCGTGGTGAAGGTCCTGACGGAGGACGATTCCGTGCTGGACGAAGTCGTGCGTATCGCGGATTTCTTCGCCCGGGAATCCTGCGGCCAGTGCCCCGCCTGCCGCATGGAAACCAACATGCTGGTGGCGCTGCTCAAGAAGGTTCAGGCGGGCGAGGGAAACGAGGCGCTGGTGGAGCAGTTCGGGAAGGTGATCGCCTTCAACAAGGGCAAGGGGTTCTGCAGCCTGATCAACATGCCGGGACCGCCCATCGAAAGCGCCATCCGGCTCTTCCCGGAAGAGTTCCGCGGCGCCTGACGGCCGGCGGGCCGGGCCACCACCGGCGTCCTGTCACATATTGAGGTTCTTCTTCGGCACGTTGTAGACCACACCGTCCGCGTCCCGCACGAGACACAGGTCGTTGCTCCATTCCTCCACCACCTCCAACTCGTCTCCCGGCGAGAAAGTGGTTTCCTCAATGCCGGAGTTCTTGTTCGCCTGATATTTGTAGGTAAATCCTTCCTTAACCGTGGCCATCCGAGGCCCCTCCCTTCCTGGTGTTCGTGACCCTCTCCCGGGCTGCCGGCCGCGGGTCTGAAACCCGCCTGTCAGCCATCACCCAGTGCACCGTAGACGCTCTTGAGACCGAAGACAAGCCCTGCGTCGCCGCCGAAAACATCGTTTTCTTGGCCTCTGAGCGGCGCGGCCGGTCCGGTCAAGGCTGCCAACCTCCGAAGGCGCCCATGATCCGGTTGACCTGATCATTGAGGGTCCCGGCGGCTTCTTCATGGTTGGGGCCGTGAAACTCTCCTACCACCCGGTGCCCATCATCCGTGAACCTCAACCTGTCCTGGTCAAGCCGGACCTCGTACTCCAACAAGGACTCACGCCAGTCGGCAGGGGCAGGTCCTTCGATGTACTTGACTGTCGTCAAGTCATCGAAGCTTACGGTACCTCCCTGACCGCTCAACTCGATCCGCGCACGCCCACGGACTGGTTCAGCAGTCAGAGTGTCTACGGCGAGTAGTGAACCTCTCCAAGTGTACTCACCCTCACCTAACGGCTCCGTGCTCCGAGGGCCCTCCACAAAGGCGTCGAAGCGTAGGTTGTCAACGGGGGGGCTACTTACGCTGAAGGCAAGCTCCCTGACTACCTTCACTCCCCACTCGGCCCACTCACCCCAAGCTGCGTAGCTGTAGGTCTCGAAGGGATTGTCAGGTGAACCATCCGGATAGTCTCCTGCTCTCGTGTATCCCTTACCTGCCAAGTCAACGAGCTCGCTCTCGTGGGGTACCACGATCTCGTGATCGTTGTACCCTTTACCCATCAACCTGTACGGAGACAGTGGGCCGACTGGTCTACCGCGGGAGCTTCCGTCATGGGACAAGCCAAGAACGTGACCCATTTCGTGGGCGGCGAAGTAAGCTTGGTCCTTGTCTACCGGAACTCCGATGCTCCGGCCTCGGTACCACGTTGCCAAGTCGGTCACCAGCGCTCCATTGTTGAACCATCTGGACCGCTTTAGAGCCAGGAGGCGGTGACTTCCGCAAGCGGTATTGGCCGTGGGACAATGGTTGCTGGCCCAATCAGTGTAGACAGTGATCTCGTCGTCACCGCTGGAGTCCCTGAGCAGCCGGTAGGTCCAAGCCTTCCCACCTCGCTCCAGGATCGCTCGCAACTCATGCGGAAGCTGGAGCCAGTGATCTCCGATGAAATCCACGTCAAGAGTATCGGTGGGTCCAGCCTTGGCCTGACCATAGGTGATCCCGTCCGATTGACCGAGAATATCGTACGTCAATCCTGCTATGGTTCGAGATCCCGGCTCCGGGTCTGGGTTCAGGAAGTAACGGTGATCCTCCCAAGTCTCTCCAGGGTCTATCCCATGCCCCTGGTTGGAAGTCGTCGCGCTGATCCTGGTACCATCTCCTGTCACGCTTGGAGTCGGTAACGACAACGGACCGACCGGTAACAGTACCGAGCCATCACCAATCGAGTTACCTCCTGTTGAGACCCCTCCACCACCGCATCCGGTAACAAGGACAGCCAGTACCAACGCCAGCAACGATTGTCTGGTCATCTATACCCTTCCTCACCCACTACGCCTCTTCCAGGAATTTGCGAATCATGGCGTCTCGCCGGTCTTCCGCCAACTGCCACGGCGGGAGGGATGGCGCAGCGCTTCGTCGAGACTCGCCAGAAAAGCCTCCCTCGGCAACTCGCGCGCGCCGAGGCTCAACATGTGGGGAGTTGTAACTTGGGCGTCGATGAAATAGAAGCTCCAGCCGGTGAGCCGCTCGACCAGGCGCGCCAGCGCCACCTTGGAGGCGTCCGTCGCACGGTGGAACATGGACTCGCCGAAAAACCCGCGCCCGAGTGCGATGCCATAGATGCCGCCCACCAACTCGCCGCCGCGCCAGCACTCCGCCGAATGGGCCAGGCCCGCGTCGTGTAGCCGGACGTAGGCCTGTTCCATCTCCGGCGTGATCCAGGTGCCGTCCTGACCGTGCCGGTCCACGGACGCGCACGCGCGGATCACCCCGCGGAAGTCCGCGTCGAAGGTCACCTCGAACTTCCCCTGGTTCAGCACCCGCCGCAGCCGCCTCGACACATGGAAATCGGCGAGATGGAGGACGCACCGGGGGTCCGGCGACCACCACAGGATGGGCTGGCCCTCGCTGTACCAGGGGAAGATGCCCATGGAGTACGCCAGCAGCAACCGCGCGCTGCCGAGATCGCCTCCCACCGCCAGAAGCCCGCCGGGCTCCGCCTCACGCGGGTCGGGGAAGACGAGTTCCCGGCTCAAGCGATACACAGGCATGGAGGAACCATGATGAATCGAAGCCAGGGATGCAAGGAACGTGGCAATATGGGCGTTGTCCTTCGCGCTATCTATTGCCGGCTTCGGCCAAACGCCTTTTCGAATCGGAACAAACACGTTGACGAGCCCTGCCGGTTCGGGGCACAATCGCGCCATATCGTTCCGTGTGGCAGACGGGGAATCGGCATGTTCAAGAGAATCGACCATGTAGCGCTCCATGTCGCGGACCTGGACCGCGCCATCGCCTTCTATGAGGACAACTTCGGCTTCCGGAAGTACTTCCAGCATCCGTCCAGCGCCGGTATGCAGATCGCGTACCTCAAGCTGGGCGACACCGTGTTGGAGCTGACGCACAAGAGCGACGGCTCCATGACCGGCTTCCACTTCTGCCTGGAGACGGACAACTTCGATGAAACGGTGACCGATTTGCAGCGGCGCGGCGTGCCGCTGCTGCGTGAGCCCCACGGCACCGCGGCGCGGGAGCCGCGTGAGGAAGGCTGGCGCCGGGTCGTCTTCGGCGGCCCCGACGGCGAGCAGATCGAACTGCGCGGCTAGTGTTGCGTCTGGTGAGGCAGGGACCCTACGGATCGTCATTCCCGCGAAAGCTTGCCCTCGACCCCGATCGGGGGCGGGAATCCAGGGGTGGTGGTGGGGCACTACAGCGGCGTTTCCCCGCCGCGCCACCCCTGGATTCCCGCTTTCGCGGGAATGACGAACATGGGGCCTGGGGAATGACGAATATGGGGCCTGGGAGTTCGCGCCGCAGGACCTTTTCTACCGGGCAGACTCCCAGATAAGGCTTGAGCTATCATGGCAGACCAGGAAACCCCGACCATCAGGCTCGATTGCCCCTGTTGCGGCGCGACGCTGATCGTCGATCCGTCGCTGGCGGTGGTGCTGCGGCACGAGGCGGCGCCACCGCAGCACAAGGCGCCGGACCTCAAGGACGCCGGCCGCATGCTTCGGGAAGAAGCGACGCAACGCGATCAGAAGTACCGGCACATCCTCGACGCGGAGAAGGACAAGGGCAAGGTGCTGGACCGCAAGTTCCAGGAATTGTTCAAGAAGGCCAAGGACGAGCCCATCGAGAAGCCCCTCAAGGACATCGACCTGGACTAGTGTCGTGTCCCGTAAATACCTGGCATAAGTTGCGCAGGATTCTTCGTCGTCGGCAAGGCGCGATGACGAGCAGTGGCGGGCACCACGCGAGGAAGAGTAACGCAGCCGACGGCGAAAAAGACCAGCAAATTATGCCAGGTATTTACGGGACACGACACTAGCCTCACCTCCCGCGATCCCCGCCATCGGGCAACGCCGCGGATCGTTGCCGTCCCTGTCCTCCGTCACCACGCCCTGACGGCCGTGGCCTCGTAGCCGTAGACCAGCTCCAGCAACTGTTTCACCATGCGGGCCGTCGCGCCCCAGATGTCCCACTCCTCGTACTGAAAGTGGTAGATGGGCTCCGAGCGCCGGGACAGGCGCGAGTCCAGGGTCAGTGCGTCCTGCCGCAGCAACGCGGCCACCGGCACGGAGAACACCGCGGCGGTTTCCCGCGGGTCGGGATCGAACTCGTAAGGATGGGGAATCAGGCCCACGAACGGGGTCACCAGAAAATTGTACCCGGCCACGACCTGGTCGAGCTGGCCCACGATGCGCACGTGATCGGGGTCGATGCCGATCTCTTCCCGGCTCTCCCGAAGCGCCGCCGCCAGCGCGCCGTCGTCTTCGGGGTCGACGCTGCCGCCCGGGAACGCCACCTGTCCGCTGTGTGAGCTGAGGTTCGCCGCGCGCAGGGTGAGGATCAGGTAATCGCCGTCCGCGCGCTCCTGGATGGGCGCCAGTACCGCCGCCGGGCGGAAGTCGTCCCCGGCGACGGCCTCGGGAATCCGGGTCCTCAGGACCTTGAATCTGTCGGCGTGCGCGTTCACGAACTCTCGGCTACTCCTCCCGCTTCAGCGACTCCGGGAAGTAGCGCGACGGCACCCACACCTTCGCGTCGAAGTTGGTGCATCCGAGAATCCGCAACTCGCGCATGATGCGGATGTAGTCCGGCGACTCGATGAAGCCCTGCCACGCCTGGAGGGATTCGAACTCGATCATGATGGCCACCTGGGGGCTGACCTCCAAGGGGTTGCGCAGGTTGCGGATCTCCCGGACTCCTGGCGCCGCCAGGGTCATCGGCAGCCAGTCGTTCTTGGCCTTGTTGCTGTAGATGGTGAGGTTGGCCTTCTGATCGGGGAGGTCCCAGTGGACGATGTAATTTACCATGCTTGTTCCTTGCCTGTTCCCTACATGAGGGTCCGGACGAGCCCGCCGTCGATCAGGATCGCCGTGCCGGTGATGTAGCTGGCGCGGTCGGAGCCGAGAAAGACCACCAGGTCGGCCACTTCCTCGGACTGCCCGAAACGTTTCACGGGAATCTCCTCCCGGCTCTGCTGCTGCACCTGCTCCAGCGGCAGGTTGAGGCGCTTGGACCGGGCCACGTTGAGGCTGTGATGGCGCTCGGTATCGATGCGGCCGGGCAAAACCGTGTTCACGAGGATGTTGTCCGGTCCCAGCTCGCGCGACAGAGTCCGCGCCCAGCCCACCACGCCCGTGCGGAACGTGTTGGACAGGATCAGGCCGGCGATGGGCTCCTTGACCCCGTAGGAGGTGATGTTGATGATGCGTCCCGCGCCCGCCTTCTTCATGTGCGGCACGGCCTCGCGGGTGAGCCGGACGGTGCCCATGAGGCTCAGGTTGTAGGCGGCCATCCAGTCGTCCTCGCTCAGCGCGTCGAAGGTCCCGAACGGAGGGCCGCCGGCATTGTTCACGATCACGTCCACACGGCCGAAGGCCGCGACACTCTTGTCCACGTAGTTGCGGATGTCGTCGTAGCTGGACATGTCCGCCACCGTGGCCAGCACCTCGCCGCCGGTGGACTTGCGAATCTCCTCGGCGGCCCGCTCAAGGGCCTCGCCGCCGCGGGCGCACATGCTCACCTTCGCCCCTTCCCGAGCGAAGCCCTCGGCGATGGCGCGCCCCATCCCCTGGCTCGCGCCCGCCACCAGCGCCACCTTGCCTGTCAAACCCAGATCCATCCAAAGCTCCTTGTCGTGTTGGGCGCGCTCACTTCTGCGTCCAGTAAATGTTGTCGTCGAACTCGGAATCCAGCCGCATCAGGTAGAGCGCCAGCATTCCGTGGGCGCCCAGAGGGCGCAACTGCCGCGGGTCGCGGGTCCTGACGGCGGCGACCTCCTCGTCGCTCAGGTCGTAGCCGGACAAGGCCGTGTCGAGGTCGGACCTGGCCTGGTCCACGGCGCCGGGCTTCATCTTCAGGTCGAACAGGAACCGGTTCAAATGGTATCGGCTCATGGGGTGCTCCCGGGTGCTTTGCGGTCGCGGACTCGGCCGGGTGACGGGCGCCGGAGCATCAGAGCTTCCAACTGGCGAAGCCCCAGCCGGTGGCGACGTGGTCGGGCATGTAGAAGGTCTCGGAGGCAGGCGTGTCGCTCACGGCCCCCACCGTGACCATCCAGTTCAGGAACTCGGTGTTTCCCGACTGGCGCAGTTGCTCCAGCGTCAGGTCCGCCAGCGCGGCGCCCTCGCCCGCGCGCATCCGCTCCAGCAACCCTTCGTCGAAGCTGGTGTCGATCTCGCCGATCCGGGGCGACCCCGGGAAATGCGACAGCCCGCCGGTGGCGAGCATAGCCACCCGTTCGGGCGCCGCGTCCGCCACTTCCCGGATCAGCCTTCCCAGCGCGTAACATCGCGCCGGCGTGGGCAGCGGGTCGATCCAGGTGTTGACGAAAATCGGCAGGATCGGGACCTCCGGCTCGCGCAGCAGGAAATGCAGCGGCACGAGCTGGGTGTGCTGCAGTTCGATGTCCTCGCCGAAGGAAAGGTCGAGACCGGCGTCCACCCCGGCCTTGAGGATGGCGCGGCCGAGATCGGCATGGTTGCGGTACTGGAACCGGTGGCGGGTGAACTGGCCGCGCACCTCGTCCGCCAGCGTCACGAAGAACGTCGGTATGTTGTCGAAGAAAAAGTTCACGAACTGGTCGTTGGCGACCACGATCAGCACGTCGGGCCGAGCGGCCTCGAGGTCGGCGCGAAGCACGGAAAAGGCGTGCTCCGCGTCCTGCCGCAGCTTCTGCTGCGCCTCCAGGGAGGGCCTGGTCCCCGCCGCCTGCGGCGCCATGCGATAGTGGAGCGTCATGAACTCTTCCCACTCCGCGCCCGGTTCGAGCAGGATGTTGGGAGCGTGGCTTGCGGCCACGGCGGCGACGAATGGCATTTGAACGGGTTCCCTTCTGAATGGGTGGCAAATGATGGTATAATCCGGTCCAACAAATATCAACCAGCCCGCTGCCCGCGCAGGCTCGTGGGGCGCGGCCTCCACAACGGGGAAAATCCATGCGGAAATGGTTCTGGTGCGCTCTCGTGGTCTGCGGACTCGCGGCTTTCGCCGCTCCTTCAACGGGGGAGTCGTGGGAGCCCGCCACCGCGGTTTTTGAGTACCGCGATCCCGTCGACGGCGAGACCGGCGAGACTCCCGCTTCCACCATCATCGGGGACCGGGCGACCTACGTCGCCGAACACAAGGACACCCTGCTCGACGTCGCCCGCCGGAACCACCTCGGCTACACGGAGCTGATGCTGGCCAACTCCGGCGTGGATCCCTGGCTGCCCGGCAAGGGGACGCCGGTCGCGATCCCGTCTGAGTGGATCCTGCCCGACGCCCCGCGCGAGGGCATCGTCCTCAACATCCCCGAGATGAGGCTGTACTACTACCTGCCGGACTCCAAGGTCATGACCTTCCCGCTGGGGGTGGGCGTCGAGGGCCAGCACACGCCGGCGGGGAAGTACCTCATCCGGCAGAAGCGCGAAAACCCCACCTGGTACGTACCGGTTTCCATCCAGGAGGAGCGGGGGCCGGACCAACCCAAGGTGGTCCCGCCCGGGCCGAACAACCCGCTGGGCAAGTTCTGGATGCGGCTGTCCCACACCAGCTACGGTATCCACGGCACCAATCACCCCTGGGCCATCGGCCGCCGCGTGACCCACGGATGCATCCGCCTCTACCCGGAGGACATCGCCTACCTGTATTCGCTGGTTCCGGACGGGACGCCGACACGCGTGCTCTACCAGCACGCCAAGGTCGGCGTCCGGGACGGGACGGCCTACTTCCAGGTCCACCGCTACGGCCGCGCCACCGACGGCGAGCTCATGGCCATCCTCATCGGGCATATCGCCAAGCACAAGCTCGATGTCGACCTGCGCAAGTTGCGGGAACTCCTGCTGGACCTGCCCGACGGCGCCATGACCCCTCTGCCGCCGCGGGAAACGAAACCCCTGATGGCGGATACCACCGCGGGAACGGCCTCCTGAAGCACCCCGTGGGGGCGGCATCACGTCCGGTACTTCTCGTCCAGGGCGTATTTCTCCTCGAGCCCCACGATGTCGTGGAAGTCGTCGAACGGCAGCAACCCGTCCATGAGCGCCTCGGCCGTGCCCTTCTCGCGCAGGTTGGCGTAGTACTTCTGCAGCGCCATGGCCGCTGAATAGAGCGGCCCCACCGGCCAAACGATCAGCGCGAAGCCCAGTTCCCGCAACTCCGCCGGCGTCATGAGCGGCGTGACCCCGCGCTCGATCATGTTGGCCACCAGCGGCCCGGGAATGTTGCGGGCGATCTCGCGCATCTCCTCGCGGGTCTCCGGCGCCTCGATGAAGACCGCGTCGGCGCCGTTCTCCTTGAAGGCGAGGCCGCGCCGGATGGCCTCTTCGAGTCCGAGGGCCTGGCGCGCGTCGGTCCGCGCCACGATGAACAGGTCGCCGTCCGCGCGCGCCGCCACCGCGGCGTTGAGCTTCTTCAGGTACTCGTCCAGCGGCACCACCTGCTTGCCGCGCATGTGGCCGCAACGCTTGGGCCACACCTGGTCCTCCAGGAACATGCCCGCGGCCCCCGCCCGCATCAGCTCGTTCACGGTGCGCACCACGTTGACCGCGTTGCCGTAGCCCGTGTCCGAGTCCACGATCACCGGCGTCCGCACCGCCCCGCAGATGCGGTAGATGGTGCTCAGCATCTCGGTCTGCGTGAGGATGCCGAAGTCCGGCTCCCCGAGGAACGTCGCCGAGATGCCGTAGCCCGTGGTGAAGATCACGTCGAACCCGGCCCGCTCCGCGATGCGCGCGCTCAGCGCATCGTAAACACCGGGCATGACCAGGGTACCCTGCCGGTCGAGAGCTTCCTTGACTCTGCTCATTTGGGCCTCCAACGAGTTTGTTATGGCAACAATGAGGATGGCGCCTAAGGCGTCCCATCTGGCTTGCCCGAATTCCTACCAAACTCTCTTGTTGATGTCGCCACATTCGAAGCCATCGGCAGAATCAGGCCGAACCTTGAAACACATGACCGCAATCAAGTATCTTCCCACATCAAGGTTGATAGGTCCCTTTGACGGTGGCGCGCGAAGGCGCAATTGAAGCAGTTCTCCACGAGCGAACAGGAGATGTCCTTGTGCAGACCGTAAAGCAGGCGTGCAAGCCCCGGCCGGGCGCCTTTGATCCAGCCCGCCGGGACACTGTTCTCGACCTGACCGACTTGATCGACGGCCGCATCGATCCCGCCGAGTTCTTCGCGGAGAACTACATCACCGAGGGCATGAAGACACTGCTCACGGAAGGATTTCGCCGTCTGGAAGGCAAGTCCACCCAAGGGGTGTTCAAGCTGACCCAGGCCATGGGCGGCGGCAAGACCCACAACCTTCTCGCCCTCGGGCTGCTCGCGCGAAACTCCGACTACCGGACCGCGGTCATGAGCGGCTTCTACACACCGAGCGCCGACCTCGGACCGGTTCGCGTCGTCGCCTTCTCCGGACGCGAGAGCGACGCACCGCTGGGCATCTGGGGCGCCATCGCGGAGCAACTCGGGAAAAAGGAGCAGTTCAACGAATATTATACCCCCCTAGCTGCGCCAGGTCAGACCGCTTGGGTAAACCTGTTGGAGGGCGAGCCACTGGTGATCATGCTGGACGAGTTGCCGCCCTACCTCGAAAATGCGGCCTCGAAGAGTATCGGTGACTCCAACTTGTCCGTTGTGACCACCACAGCCTTGTCGAATCTCCTGGTAGCGGTCGGGCGGCGGGAGCTCGGCAACGTGTGTCTGGTGATCTCCGATCTGCGGGCCACCTACGACACCGGAGCCGCGCAAATCCACGCCGCCCTTAATCACATGGAGGCGGAGACGGACCGCGTCGCGATGAACCTGGAACCCGTGCGCATGAACACCGACGAGTTCTATCACATCCTCCGTAAACGCATTTTCGAGACGCTGCCGGACAACGCGGAGATCGAACAGGTGGCGCAGGGCTACGCGCAAGCCGTCCGCGAGGCGAAACTGATGGACGTGACCAACGCCTCGCCCGAACAGTTCGCCGGTCAAGTCGTCGAGTCCTACCCCTTCCATCCGGCCATCCGGGATCTCTATGGACGTTTTCGCGAGAACCAGGGTTTTCAGCAGACTCGCGGTCTGATCCGTCTAATGCGCGTCATGGTGTCACGGATCTGGCAGTCCAACCGCGACCCGTACCTCATCGCGACTCATGATATCGACCTGGAGAGCCGCGAGACCCTGACGGAGATCAATCAAATCAACAACACCCTGGAAAACGCCGTCGCGCACGACATCACGTCCGGCGGTGGCGCCGTCTCCGAGACCATCGACGCGAACCTGGGCAGTGGCGAAGACGCCCAAGACGTAATGCGCCTGCTCTTGATCGCCTCTCTCGCCAACGTCCCCAACGCCGTCAAGGGGCTGACCACGCCCGAGATCGTCGGCAATCTGTGCGCACCCGGACGGGACGTCTCGCAGTTGCCCGGGAACGTCATCGCGCGCCTCGCCACCGCGGCATGGTATTTGCATTACACCAATGACGGACGCCTGCACCTGCGCAACGTTCAAAACCTCGTCGCCCGCGTAACCACCACCGCGGGCGCCTACCTGCGCGATCAGGCGACGAAGGAACTCAAGGAGCGACTGACCGAGATGTTCAAGCCCACCGAGGGGTCCTGCTACCAGCGCCTGCTGCCGCTGCCGGCCGTCGACGAGATCGACATCGGCCAGGAGCGGATTACGCTGGTGGTCGCCGAGCCGCACCCCGACGGGCTGCACCCGGACCTCGTCACGTTGTACGAGCAGCTTACCTACCCGAATCGGGTGGGTTTTCTGACCGGGCAGCGCGCCTTCGACTCGCTGCTGGAACGCGCGCGAGAGTTGAAGGCCATCAACCAGATCATCGGCGAGATGCACGAAGAGGGCGTGGCGGACGGCGACGCGCAGATGCAGCAGGCCCGTGAGACGCTGTTGCCACGGTTCCTCGCGCAGTTCCACAGCGCCGTCCGTGAGACCTTCACGACGTTGTACTATCCCACCCGCAACCGGCTAGCCAAGGTGGACTTTCTCATGGAGTTCAAGGGGAACCGCTACGATGGCGAAGAACAGGTGCGTGACGCGCTCGCCGGCAAGCAGAAGTACACCACCGACGTGGCTGGTGATGTCTATCGCAAAAAGATCGAAGCGCGGCTGTTCACCCAGCAGTCGATGCTGTGGTCGGAGATCGAGCGCCGCGCCGCCACGTCGCCGGAATGGCAATGGCACCGACCCGACGCCTTGACCAGAATCAAAGCGGACTGCATTCACCAGGACCTGTGGCGGGAGGAAGGCAACTACGTCAACAAGGGGCCGTTCCCTAAGCCCGCGACCACCGTGCGTGTCAAGGAACTGTCGCGCGACGACGGAACGGGGCGAGCGAAGCTGCGCCTCACGCCGGTCAACGCCGATAGACTGTTTGCGGACTACGGCGGCCCGGCGACGCCGGCATCCATGCAGGTCGAGGGCCGCGATTTCGAGACCCCGGAACTCAGGGTTTCGTTTCTTGCCGTGGACTCCAGCGGTGGGCACGAGACCGGGGATCCGGTGGAGTGGACCAACCGCGTCACGCTGCAATCCCGCGAATACACGGAGGGCGATGAGCGCATGATGGAAATCCGCGCCGCGCCCGCCGTCCCCATCCGTTATTCCACCGACGGCACCGATCCCAAGGTCGCCGGCGGCGCCTACGACGGGCCGTTTGCGGTCCCGCTTGGCGCGCGCCTGATCCTTGCCGTGGCCGAGAAGGACGGCATCGTTTCGGAACTACACCAGCGCGAGATTGCCGAAAAGCCTGCCGAGAAGCCCATCGACAAGACTAATCCGGCGGCATGGTCCCCTGACGGCGGATTCGAGTTCTCCACCACCCGCACGGCCTACGGCTTCATGACCCGCTTGAAGAAACATGCGGGAAACGCGGGCGGCCTGCGCTTGAGCGTTCAGTCCGATGGAAGCGGACCATGGAGCGAGCTCAGTCTCTCCAGCGACATCGTACTGGACGGCGAAACCATCGAGCGGGCAGTGGAACACTTGAGAGAACTCGTTGCCGACGGCGAAGTGTCCATTGTGGCGAAGGGCATCCACTTCGACACGGGCCAGCGCTTCCTGGACTTCATTGCCGAAATCAAGACGGCCTACAGACGCGAGGACGTGGTGCCATGAACGCGCCGCCCCGGTCCAAGTGCTCGGGATTCGGCTTTCAGCCGGAGGAGTCGGAACACCACTTCGTAGTCACCGTGCCCGGCGGTCATATACAGGAGGTGCTGATCGCTGAGCACGTGCGTTTCGATGCGAACACGCGCCGCGCCGCGCCGTCGTTGGGTGTGGGCATTCAGGATGCCAAACTCCGGGTGGCCTTACCGCGCACCAAATGGGATGCCATCGCCGACGAGGCACGGACGGAGTTCAACCGCCGCCTCGCGAAACAGGGCCTGCCCGCGGCGCGCTGGAAACGGGGTGACAATCCGCTTGCCCGGTTGTTGGGCAAGGAGTTGACCTTGCTTGCCTGGGCTGTCGAAGACGCCGACCCTGCACTCATCCCCACTGCCATCAAGAACTGGATGGGACTAGCGCCCGAGGAGCGCTGGTGGCTGTTCACCATGACCAACGCGGCCACCGGCCACGCCCTGCACGGCCGGAACAAGGGCTGGCGCAAGGCGGTGCGCTTCGCGCTGACCGAAAACCCGGTGACGGGTGACAGTCAGGAGCGTCAGGCCGAGATATTTCGGCTGGTGTCAACAGAGGAAGGGAAAGAAGAACCGCCGACCCGCAAGATCGACTCCCGACGCAGGGCCGCTCAGGCAGGGACAGCCGGTGCTTGAGCTCTCAACGCAACCATTGTTGTTGCGAAATGGATATGGGACGGCCTGAGGAGAGACACAATTCGTCCGCCGACCAACTCTCCATGGTTGGTACGGAAACAGGTAATGGCGCCCCTAATCCGTCATTCCCGCGCAAGCGGGAATCTAGGAAGGGCGGGGTTGACATCGCCCCGAGCTTCATCGAAACCCAGTTTCCGGTTTCGCGGCTGTCAAAGGAGAGTTACAAGGAACGCGACGCCAAGAATGGCCAGACCCTCACAGGTTTCGGCAAGTGGTGGGGCCGCAAGCCCCTCATCATGGTGCGAGCGGTTATCCTCGGGCTACTCATGCCCGCCACCGATGACCCCCGAAAGGATCTGGAGGTTCTCCTCTCACTCTTGACCATGGACGAGGACGGCCTGTGGCAGCGCAAGTACAAGAATATCCCGCTCAAGGAAGTCTATGGGCTTCTGTCGCCGGCAGAACGGCAACAGTGGTTTACAGATGCCGGAGACCTGAACCGTCCGAAGCTCAAACCGGGCCTGAAGACCCGCGACAAGCAACGGCTGCAACGCATGGTCTTCGACCGGATGAGCTATGACGAGAAGCTAACCTGGTGCGTCCGGCCCGAGCACCTGGATGGCCCTTCACCCGACGCTTGGCAACGCATCAACGAACACCTAGGTACGAACGCGGCGAGCTTGCCGGAACTGACGAAAGAGTTGGGCGAGCGCCGTTTCGGACACGCGCCACGGCTTGGCGACGCCTTCTGCGGCGGCGGCAGTGTTCCCTTTGAAGCCGCCCGGCTTGGCTGCGAAGCCTTTGGTTCCGATCTCAACCCAGTGGCAGCGTTGCTCACCTGGGGCGCACTCAATATCGTTGGTGGCGGCGACAAAGTTGCCGCGAGCATCCGGAAGGCGCAGGCCGAAGTGTTCGACGCGGTGGATCGGCAGGTCACAGAATGGCGCATCGAGCACAATGACCTCGGCTGGCGCGCCGACGCCTTTCTCTACAGTACGGAGGCGACTTGCCCCGAATGCGGCTGGCAGGTGCCGTTGGCACCGAGTTGGGTTATAGGGAAGAAGCCACGAACCATCGCGCAGTTGCGCCCAGAACCGCTGCAGAAGCGCTTCGCTATCGACATCCGCTCCGGCGTCAGCAGCGACGACTTAGCTGCGGCGCGCAACGCCGGCACCGTGAAACAGTCACGGTTGGAGTGCCCGAACCACGAGGTCGCCGCCTCTACGCCCATGACAGCGATTCGTGGTGAGCAGCGCGGCAAGTCTAGCCCCGCGAAAACGGATGCCGGCAAACGACACGGACTGCGGCAGTGGACGAACGACGATCTCGTTCCGCAACCCGACGACGTGTTTCAGGAACGGCTCTACTGCGTGCGCTGGCGGCTGCCCCGTCTGGATGTCGCGCTATGGGCGGAACAGGGTGCGCGGGCATCGTTCCCAGGTGAAGCCGCCGCGGACGCCGTATCCCCGAGCCCAGAGGATGCATTTGCATCCCTGCCGGATTGGGTACACCACGAACGCGCGACCGACGCTTTGGTTGCCCTCCTTACCGCTGACCAACGCTGCGAAGTCGCAGAACTGCGCAGACGCGACTGGCAAGCCGAAGACCGTGCCCTCGCAGAGGCGCAACGCGAGTTCGAGACCCGAAAGGCCGCGGGTCGCCCGAAACGCGAACTTGTAACTGCGACGCAACGAATCCAACGACTGAGAGAAACGATCACGCAAAGAAACGAACGTGTGAAAGCCCTCGCCAATTCGCTTCCGAAGACCTTGTACCGGAGCGTGGACGAGACCGACCTGGAGCGAGAGGCGCGTGCCCTAGCGCTGCTTCGGGAGCGCTTTGCGGAATGGCAGACGCTCGGCTACATCCCGAGCCGAACAATCCCGCCTGGCGCCAAAACGGATGAGCCGATCCGGACACGCGGCTGGACTCATTGGCACCACCTGTTTACGCCGAGGCAGTTGTTGACCCTCGGATTGATCTCGTCAAAAGTATGTTCCAGACCGTCGTCCAAGCAGGCCACAGTTGCACTGATGTTGGCACTCTCTCGATGCGCAGATTACAATTCCAAGCTTTGCAGATGGCATACACGGTCGGTAGGAGACAAATCCGAACAAACATTCAGTAACCAAGCACTCAACACTATGTTGAACTTCGCCGGTAGAGGAGTATCGGCACTTGAGAAGGCATTCCGTTTGACCATCAATCCCCAGCGAATTGTGGGGCGCGGCACGGTGATAACAGACGATGCCCGCGCATTGACGGTCGAGCGAGACGTTTGGTTGACAGACCCACCTTACGCCGACGCAATAAACTACCACGAACTTTCCGAATATTTTCTCGCTTGGTACGGAGGACAGGTACGCGCTTTGTTTCCCGACTGGTACGCCGACAGCAAACGCGCCCTCGCCATCCAAGGAGCCAACGCGGCCTTCCGCCTTAACATGGTGGACTGCTACCGCAACCTCGCCGCACGCATGCCGGATAACGGCCTCCAGGTCGTCATGTTCACTCACCAGGACGCATCGGTCTGGGCCGACCTCACCCTTATTCTATGGGCGGCGGGCCTGCGCGTGACCGCCGCATGGACCATCGCAACGGAGACCGACTCAGCCCTCAAAGACGGCAACTATGTCCAGGGCACCGTATTGATGGTGCTGCGCAAGCAGACCTCCGACGAAACAGCGTTCCTGGACGAGTTGGTCCCCGAAGTCGAGAGCGAAGTGGAGCGACAACTCGACTCCATGCTACAACTCGACGGTCGCGAGGTCCCGAACTTCTCCGATGCCGACTATCAGCTCGCTGCCTACGCCGCCGCGTTGCGGGTGTTGACCCGATACGGATCCATCGAGGACATCGACATCGCTTGGCAACTCTCCCGCGAGCGGGAAGCGGGAGAGGTCAATCCCATCGAACAGATCATCGACGATGCCGTAAAGACCGCGAGCAATTTCCTTGTTCCAAAAGGAATCCCCGATCACCTGTGGCGGCGGCTCGGCCCGGAGGAAAAACTCTATCTCAAGGGGACAGAAGTCGAAAGCCGAGGTGAGTTCCGCAACGGGGTCTACCAGGAGTTCGCCCGCGGGTTCGGCGTGCGAGACTACCGCGTGCTTCTCCAGACCGCCAAGGCCAACGAGACCCGCCTGAAGACCGCCTCGGAGTTCGGCCGCCGAGAACTCGGCGGCTCCGCCTTCGGCAACAGCCTCGTCCGCCACGCCCTCTACGCCGTTTGGCGTGCGGCGGAAAGCGGCGAAGTAGCCGACAGCCTCACTTGGCTGCGTACCGAACTCACCGACTACTGGTCGCAGCGTGAGACGCTGGCCTCGGTGCTCCGTTACCTCGCCGCCATTGAAATTGCCCACTGGCAGGGAGACGCCGTCGCCGCTCGTATCGTTGCAGGAGCGGTGGAGAACGACCATGTCTAATCTTCGCGAGGCAAGGAGGAGAGACCGCCGATGATCGCCGAGCCTCTCAGCCGCGTTCTCGAAGCCACCGGGTATCTGTCGGACGGTGAGCCTGCCGCATCCAGCGTGGTGGTTGCGGGTTCCGGCGAGGCACTCGCCCATCCGCATGCACCTGATCGGCTCCCTTCTTTCGAGCCGGAAGCCTGGTGGCGGAACAATGCCAACTCTGCCCCTTGGGGCAGCAATGCCTCCGACCTGACGGTTTACTTCAAATACGTGGATGAACCGGATCAGGCTCCGATCGCCGACTGGCAACAAGAGATCTGGAATCGCGGCTTCTCTCCTTTGCTGTGGATCGTGTCCCCGGATCGCGTCGATCTGTACAACGGCTTCGGTGCTCCGCGGCAGCCTGAAGATGCGGATGAGAACCGGCTGGAGACATTCAAGCTGCTGGACACGAGGTTGGCCGAACTCGACATGCTCGCCGGCCGCTTGGCCATGGAAACCGGCCAATTTTGGCGCAGAGAAGAACGCGTCAACCGCAAGGACAGTGTCGATAGCCGTTTGTTGCGCGACATCAGCGGACTCGAACACGCCCTCGTCGACGAGATGGGTCTCGGTCGCGACGACGCGCAAAGCCTAGTCGGCCGATCCATTTTCACCAAATATCTGATCGACAGGCGGATCGTTACCGCCCAGCGTTTGATGCGACTGTGCGGTCATCGCGATCTGCCCCGAGTCTTGCGCGACCGCTCCGCCACTAAATGCCTGTTCGACTGGCTTCGAAAGACCTTCAATGGCGACATGTTTCCGCCGGCACCGAAGTCGGTTCCTGCCGCCAGGCACCTTGAACGAGTCGCGAGGTTCCTTGAGGCGGAAGATCCGGAAACCGGCCAGATGTCTCTTTTTCCTTATCGGTTCGAGTTCATTCCGGTGGAATTGATCAGCGCCATCTACGAACAATTCGTTCACTCAGCGGCTGCCGAGGCGAGCGGCGAGACGCCGGCGCCTGCAAAGTCCGAAGGCGCCTACTACACACCATTGGCAGCAGTTTCCCTGGTGCTGGACGAGGTGTTCGACGGCCTGACAGGTCATGAACAAGTTCTGGACCTCACCTGTGGCTCGGGAGTTTTTCTTGTGGAGGCACTGCGAAGACTCGTTTACCTCAAGTCCGAAGGATCGAAGCCGAGTCGCAAAATGATCCGCGAGACGCTCTACAAGCAGCTATGCGGTGTCGATGTCAGCAGGGCTGCCGTCCGCATCGCCGCTTTCAGCCTCTATCTGGCGGCGCTGGAGCTTGACCCAGATCCGCAACCACCCCATGCACTCAGGTTTGAGCCGCTCGAAGGTCGGACTCTGCTTGTCGGCGACGTGCGGGGGATCGAACACACACCCGGTGGACGAAAGGCTTTCACAACAACCAAGGGATTGAAGAGATTTGACGTCATCGTGGGTAATCCGCCATGGAGCTTCAAAGGGAAGGCTGGAACCGCCGTCCGTCGAGCCGCAGTGTCACACGTGCCTCTCCAACCTCGCGGGCAAAGCCTTGACTTCGTTGCTCGGGCAATGGACTTCGCGCACGACAAGACGAGGGTTGGCATGATCCTCAGCGCGACACCCTTTTTCAGCCGTAGTTCCACTGGCGTCGAGGCGGCTCATGGCGTCGTCGAGGCCCTTGCGCCGGTAACCCTGGTCAATCTGTCAGACCTCTCAGGTTGGTTGTTCCCGAAAGCCAATATGCCCGCCATCGCGCTCCTGGCTCGCCATCGCGAGCAACCCGTCAATCGTGTGACCCTCATGCAGGCGTCCTGGTCACTCGCTAGTGAACGAACTCACACCTTGGAGATAGCGCCAAGCAACATCACCACGCTTCCAATTGCAAGCTGGAAGCGCAACCAAGGGTTGTTCAAAGCGGCGTTCCTTGGACGCCGCCACGATCTTCTCTTGCTGGACGACCTATGGGAAAAATATGAAACCCTGGAAGTGCGGCTCGACGCGCTGAATACGCGACTGAGTAACGGGTTGACAGTCGGTAAGCCTGACAACCGAAATAACGATGCTACCTTCCTTAAGAATTTGCCATTCGCTAAGCGCAGCAGGGGTGATCGCTACATGCGGCACTTCTTCGTCTCTGACAATCTACCGGGATTCGAACACGACAAGGTTCAGTGGCCAAGGAAGCGTGAGACCTACCGCGCTCCACTTCTACTCGTGGGAGAGTTCATGGAAGGCGGTCCGCGTCCTGTGACCGCTGTTGCCGGACGGGACGTCGTGTACACGGACGCCTACAACGGTGTGTCATTTTCCCGCAACGCACCCGAAACTGCATACCTTGTCTCCGGAGTACTTAGTTCCGCTCTAGCGTCGTGGTACTTCTTGATGACTGGGTCGACCTTCGGACTGTGGATACAGCGACTGAAACTCAGGGACATCGCTGCTATGCCGATGCCAGAATTAAATGAAGCTGTCGAATCCGATGCCGGCAAACGTGTCGTTCAACTAGTACGCACCTTCCATCGCAAGGCCCCCGACGACGACGACTGGGAGTCTCTCGACAATTGCGTATTCGATTTATATGGGCTGGACAAAACCGATCGCATCGTCGTGCAGGACGGTCTGTTTCGGGCGAGTTGGCAATGGAAGCAGGGGCGACTTGAATCCATCGCGCCTGCTAACTCCGATAAACTTCGGAACTATGCACACGCGTTTCTATCCACAATGGACGGATGGCTGTCGGCGTCGAACCGGCGGCGAATGCGGGCAGAAATCTATGATGTGGAGCGAGACGCACCGCTCAGAGCCATTCGATTCGTGCTTGAGGATGTGCCCGGTCCTTCCGTGATAGAGATCGTTTCTCCCGATGGTACGCTCAGTCAAGTACTCGCGCGGATCGGCGACCGCACCAAGGTTCAGATCACGGATGCACTCGTCGGCATGCGAGAGCTGCGAGTACACACAAGGGACGAGGTCTCGATTATCAAGCCGGCGGCGCGCCGGCATTGGTTGGGCGTGTGCGGGCTGGAAGACGCGGACGCCGTTGTCAAGGACAGCGTCTACGGTCGCCATACAACGTGAAGCACAACATGCCCCCGCCCGGAGCTCTTGGCCAGCAATTCATCGACATCCAGGGCGAACGCCGCGACGCCATTCTGCGGATTCTTGATTCAGGCTGGAAACGAGCATTGACCTCTCCCAACGCCCATCCTCACGCGGGCGAGGTACAAATAACGGAATGTCTTCGAGCCGGCATGAGAGAAGCGCTGGCGGAGACGGCTGACTATTGGCGCAAGAAGATGACGGTTTTACCCGGGACCGAGTCTCGTTCAAGTACTGCCGTCTCGACGCCTGACGGACGAACAGACATCCCCATCTTTTTTCAGGACATTCGCGAGGAACTCGGCGAACACGATCCGCATGCAATTGTCGAGTGCAAACGGGTTGCAGGAAACGATACGGATCTTTGTCGTGAGTACGTCGTCGAAGGTATTGACCGTTTCAAGACGGGGAAATACGCCGGTAATCACTCGGTCGGTTTCATGGCCGGGTACTTGCTGTCGGGTGATGCCGATACCGCGACTGCGGGAATCAACAAATACCTGACCCGAAAGGGGCGCCGGCCCGAACATTTGGGATTTTCCCAGACTTCCAATGCGCCCTGGGCTTGGAGCAGCCGTCACTCGCGTCCAAAGCCGGCTGAACCCATCGACCTCCATCATGCATTCTTCAGGTTTTGACCTACGCAGGCTGATTTCGCGATGCTCAAACGACATTCCTCCCGCCGCAAGCCTCTTGACGCCAGCTTTCTTACCAACCGGCTTACCGGGGCCAAGTTTTACGACCGCATCGCCGGTTACTTCTCTTCGTCCATCCTGGAAGTCGCCGGTGAGGCGCTGGAGAGCGTTGAAGGCAAGGTGCGCGCCGTGTGCAATTCCAGCCTCTCCCGTGCCGATGTGGAGGTCGCGAAGGCGGGGCAGGCGGCCATACGCCGCGAATGGTGCGACTCCCGTCCCGAGGACCTCGGTGATGCCGCCAAGCCGCGTTTCAAGCGACTCTCCGACTTCCTGCGTTCAGGAAAGATCGAGATTCGCGTATTGCCCGATGAAATCTTCGGCCTGATTCACGGAAAGGCTGGCGTAATCACCCTGGCGGACGGACGGCAGACCTCCTTCCTGGGTAGCGCGAACGAATCCAAGACCGCATTTCGCCTCAACTACGAACTCATCTGGGAGGACGACTCGACGGAGGCGGTGGCGTGGGTTCAGGAAGAGTTCAATGCCCTTTGGTCGTCGCCCTTCGCGGTGGGTCTCGCGGATTTCGTCGTGCAGGACCTCGATCGCCTTTCGCGTCGCGAATTGGTACGGAATATAAGTGATTGGCGGGAGGAACCTGACCCCGCACCGGTCGTCGTCGAGTCGCCGGTCTACCGAACGGAAGTCGGCCTGTGGGAACACCAAAAGCACTTCGTGAAGCTCGCCTTCGACGCCCATCGGGGGACGCATGGGGCGCGCTTCGTGCTGGCCGACCAAGTTGGTCTCGGGAAGACTCTCCAACTCGCGATGGCGGCGCAGCTCATGGCTCTGATCGGCGATCGGCCGGTGCTGGTCCTTGCCCCCAAACCGCTGCTTCAGCAGTGGCAGGACGAACTCGACACGCTGCTCGGGTTGCCATCGGCGATATGGGATGGCGGACAGTGGGTGGACGAGCAAGGCGTCGAGCATCCAGGAACGGGCGACGAAGCCATTCGGCGCTGTCCGCGTCGGGTCGGGATCGTATCCACAGGGTTGATTACGCGCGGCGGCGATGCGGTGGAGTTGTTGGCAAACATGCGCTTCGAATGCGTCGTTCTGGACGAAGCCCACAGAGCACGGCGCCGGAACTTCCGCATGAACCAACCGTGGGCATCAGCCAAGCCGAACAATCTTCTGCACTTTCTGCAACGGATTTCGCCGCGCACGAAAAGCCTGCTGCTCGCCACCGCAACGCCGGTGCAACTCCATCCCATTGAGGCCTACGATCTCCTCGATGCACTGGCGCGAGGTTCGGAAGCCGTACTGGGGGCTCCGGGAAGCCGCTGGCGCCGGCCACAAGGGTCTCTCGACATGCTTCTGGGCAAGGCGTCACCACCTGTCGATTTCCACGAGCGTTGGGAGTGGATCCGCAATCCCCTGCCGCCGCGCACGGAGGACAAGGACTTCGAGATGTTGCGCCGGTCGCTTTCCCTGTCGGACGACGATGCGTATGCGCCGGGGAGAGCGGTGGAGGCATTGCGTCCACCCGACAGGCAGCGGATCGAAAACGGATTCGAACGCTTTATCGAGCGCCACAATCCCTATATCCGCACAATTGTCAGGCGCACCCGGGAGTATCTGGAAAGCACCGTCGATCCCGGCACGGGCGAGCCCTACCTCGCGCCCGTAAGGATTCGGCTGCACGGCGAATCGGACGATGACGCAATCAAGCTGCCGCCGTTCCTGGAGGACGCCTACGCTCTCGCGGAGGACTTCTGCAAGCTGCTGGGTGAGCGCTCGAACACCGGATTTTTCCGCACCATGTTGCTGCGCCGCCTGGGCAGCACTATCGAGGCGGGACTCCTCACAGTCACGAGGATCCTTAACGGGTGGGAAGCACTTGACGACGATGACCACGATGACGAGGAGAAGGATGACCGGCTTGGCACCCTGACGAACGAGGAACGCCAAGTGCTCTCGCGGCTCGCCCAGGCGATGGAAGCGAACCGGCATCAGGATCCGAAGGCCGCCGCCGTCACGCGTCTGCTTGTGGACGACGGTTGGCTGGAGCGCGGCTGCATCGTCTTCAGTCAATATTACGACTCGGTGTGGTGGCTGGCCAACCAGCTTACGCGTGAGTTGCCGGACGAGACTATCGGTATCTACGCGGGTGTGAACCGTTCGGGCGCGATGCGCGGCGGTATTTTCGAACGCCGGAATCGCGACGCCCTGAAGGACGCCGTGCGCCGGGACGAACTGCGGTTGCTCCTTGGCACGGATGCGGCATCGGAAGGGCTGAACCTGCAACGATTGGGTACCCTTATCAACCTGGACCTACCCTGGAATCCCTCCCGCCTCGAACAGCGCAAGGGCCGTATTCAGCGCATTGGGCAGGTTCGCCCCGAAGTCGATGTCTACAACCTGCGTTACGCGGGCTCGGTGGAGGATCGTGTGCATCAACTCCTCTCGCAACGTCTGCAAGACATCTCCGGCTTATTCGGGCAGTTGCCGGACACGCTCGAAGACGTCTGGATCCAAGTCGCCCTGGGTCAGTTGGAGGAAGCGAGAAAGACCATCGACATGGTGCCGGAGAAGCACCCGTTCGAGATCCGCTACCACGAGGTCAAGCCCGTCGATTGGGAATCGTGCGCACAGGTGCTGGACGACGACGCAAGACGGCAAAGCCTGGCCCAGGGATGGAAGTCGTAGGGGAGTGCTTTTCGAGGCGGGAGCTCCCGTTACTCCGCGGGAATCTCCACGATCACGTCGCCGAGCACCTTGGCGACACAGCCCAGGCGGTCGGCGGCGTCCGACTCGAGCATGGACAGCGTGAGCTCTTCGTTGTCGTCCATGGGGCTCAGGTTGTTCTGGCCGGCCAGGATCTTCACCTTGTCGGTGCCGCAGATGGCCTCGGTGCAATCGTGGCGCAGCTTGACCCCGTTGCGTATCGCCGCCACCAGGATGGTGGTGCCGTCCTCAACCTCGAAGCTCTGTCCCAGGGGCATGAAAGTGACTTTGGGCATGGCGGGTTTGTAGGAGACGGCCGGCGGGTTGTCAAGCTGCGCCGACCCTGCGCCGCCACGCTCAAACACCCGGATGTGGCCATCTCCCGGTTTCTGGAACACGATGGGTTTGATATGTTTTTTGTAATAATCCTTGACTTTTTGTGTTTTTGCATTTATTCCCCGATTTTGGAAACTCATGTGGAAAACCTGACCCCACGGTGCTCATGGACCGATGCACATTGTGTGGGAAGGGAGTACAAGCCATGCCCACCAGCGACACGAGAAACAATTTCACCTACACGGACGCCCACGATTTTCATTTTGCCGACGAACGCGACACCGCGGACGACACCATCGACATGGGCGGCGGCCACGACTTGGTCTATGCCGGCGGCGGCACCAACACGGTGACCCTTGGTGCCGGGTACGACGTGGTGTATGCTTGGCCGGGGCACGGCACCACTACGGTCACGGACTATACCGCGGGTGAGGACTTCATCGGACTCAGCCGCCTTGGCGTCACCTCCTTCGACCAACTGTCCATCACGGCGGAAGGAACGACCGCCGTGATCGATCTGACCGCGTTCGGCGGCGGCACTATCCGGCTGGAGAACGTCGCGGCAAGCAGCCTGCGGTCTTCCAACTTCATACTGGCCAGGGCGGCCCGCCCACTGGAAATCTCGTCGTCGTACAACGGCGGCTTCGTGGTCGGTACAGACCGGGACGAGACCGTCACGTTGAGTCGCGACAACAACCTCGTGACCGGGGGCGACGGGTCGGACAAGTACATCGTAGATGGCATGATGTGGGGCAACCTTCCCTTGCAGCTCCACGACGACACCACGATCACGGACTTTGCCCGGGGCGAGGATGTCATCGATGTCTCCCGCCTCGCCATAAGGAGCTTTTCCCAACTGTCCATCACGGCCGACGGGACCGCCGCGGTCATCGACCTCACGGAGTTCGCGGGCGGTACCGTAAGGCTCGAAAACGTCGCGGCCGGCGATCTGAACGCGTCCGACTTCGTCTTTGAGACGACCGCGCTGCCGCGTTTCACCGCCGAGCACGGCCCCCTCACCATATCGTTCTCGGATGAAGACCCCCGGAGCCAGGAGTTCATCGGAGGGGACGACGAGGACGGGTTCTACGGAGGGGGCGGTTTGGACATCCTGAGCGGCGGGGGCGGCGACGACCGGCTGAACGGTGGAAAACACGACGATACTCTGACCGGCGGGACCGGCAAGGACGTCTTCGTATTCGAACCCGAACACGGAGACGACATCGTAACGGACTTCACTCCGGATGAAGACATCATCGACTTGGCCGCGTTCACGGAAATCAAGCGCTTCAACCAACTGACGCTCACCGCCGACGGAAACGACACCCTGCTCGACCTCACGGCACACGGGGGCGGCCTCATCCGCCTGCAAGGCGTTGCCCTGGATGTCCTCGACGCGGACGACTTCAGGTACGAGCCCACGCAAGCGATCGAGGTCACACTGACCGAAGTGGACGAGATCTTCCTGACGGGGTTCATGAACTACAACGACTACGTCATTGACGCGGGCGGCGGTGACGACATCATCGAAGGGAGTTGGGGGACCAATACGATAACCGGCGGCCTGGGGAACGACGAGTACTGGATACAGCCCGGCCACGGCACCAGCACGGTCACCGACTTCGCCCGGGGAAACGACGTCATAAACGTCGCCCAACTCGGCATCAAGAGCTTCGACCAACTGACCATCACGGCGGACGAAACCACCGCGGTCATCGATCTGACCGAATTCGGCGGGGGCGTGGTGAGACTCGAGCACGTCACGGCAAGCGACCTGGATGCATCCGACTTCGCCTTCGTCCCCAAGCCGACCGTAACCTACATCAAGCTGACCGACTCGAACCGCGGTGCCTCCATGATCCTCAACGCACGGGACACCTCCTATCAGAGCATCGAAGGAGGAGGCGGAAGGGACTGGATCAATACCCGTGGCGGCAACGACATAATCTCGGGACTGGCCGGGGATGACACCCTGATCGGCGAGGCCGGCGACGACACACTGACCGGCGGAGCCGGCGCTGACAGGTTCGTGTTCGGACCCGGCGACGGCAACGATACGATCACCGACTTCCGACCCGGTGAAGACCTCATCAACCTGGCTCTGTTCACCGACATCGCGGGTTACGGCAGTCTGAGCATTTCCGCCGATGGCGCCGACTCCGTGATCAACCTCGAGGCGCACGGAGGCGGCACGATTCGCCTGCTAGGCGTTGCCTCCACCGCGTTGAGCGCGGACAACTTCACATTCTATTCGGCAACGGCGGGGTTTGACCAGTTCTTGTTGAACTACGGCAAGCAGTACATAGGAACTCCCGGCGATGACGTCGCCGTCATGGGAGACGGTCACAACCTGCTCTACGGCGGCGGCGGCACCAATACCCTCACCGGTGGCGGCGGGTTGGACACCTTCCTGGTGGACTCGCAACACGGTACCAGCACGATCACGGACTTTGTCTCGGGAGAAGACCGCATCGACGTCAGCTTGCTCGACATCAGGACCTTCCGACAACTCACCATCGAAGCCGACGGTGACGACGCGGTCATCGACCTGACGCAGTACGGCGGCGGCACCCTCAGACTTCAGAATGTGGCGGCCACCGACCTCGATGCATCCGACTTCGTCTTCGTCACGCATACACAGCAGCACGTCGTCCCGAGCACGACCAGCGAAACGGTCTGGCCCAAGGGAGAGTACGCGAGCCAGCACGTAGAGGGAAACTCCGGGCCTGACTACATCGACACCGGGGGCGGCAACGACACGATCATCGGCAATGACGGTGACGACACGCTCGTCGGCAACCTGGGCCGCGATGTCTTGATCGGCGGAGAGGGCGCGGACACGTTCGTGTTCGCACCCGGCCACGGCGACGATACCATCACCGACTTTACCCCCGACGTGGACAACATCGACCTCACCGGGTTCACCGAGATCGCCGATTTCGACGCCGTGCAGTTGTCGGTGTCCGGTGCCGACACCGTCATCGACCTCTCGGCAAATGGCGGAGGCACGATCCGGCTCAAGGGCGTCTCCACGAGCGCCCTCGACGCCGACGACTTCACGTTCTACACGGCGCCGATCGACGAAGAATTCGTCAGCGGCCCGGGCCCGGATGTTCTGACCGGCGGCACAGGCGCGGACACATTCGTGTTCGCACCCGGCCACGGTGCGGACACGATCACCGACTTTGCCCCCAATGAGGACAAGATCGACCTCAGCGGTTTCACCCGGATCTCCGGTTTCAGCGCCTTGCGCATATTGCCCGCCGACACCGAAACCGTCATCGACCTCTCGGCGCAAGGCGGAGACATCATCCGGCTCACGGGCGTTTCCGCGAGCGACCTCGACGCCGGCGACTTCACGTTCTACACGCCACCGGTCGAAGACGGCATGTGAGCCACGTGGAGGCGCGCCCGCGCAGCGCGCCTCCACTCCCCGCCGGAACCGGCCTCAAAGATCCACCACCAACCCGTCTTCCGCGGTCCGTACCGGCAGCGACGGCCGCCGCGCCAGCATCTCCTCCCCCATGTGCGTCAGGATCAGCCGCTTGCAATGGAGGCGGTCGCGGTTGGCGGCGATCTGCACGTAGCTCATGTGTGAGGCGGACGTGTCGTCGTAGTAGCAGCATTCGCAGATGAACAAGTCCGCGCCGCGGCTGTGCGTGACGAACTGGTCCGTCCAGCTCGAATCGCCCGAAAAAAGCACGGTGCGGCCCGCCGCCGTCACCTTGAGTCCCAGGGAAACGGCGTCGGTCTGGTGCGGCACACGGAAGGCCAGCACCTCGGCGCCGGCCACGGCGGTGACGGTGTCGAGCTGAAGCTCGGAGAAGACGGCGAAGGGCAGCTCCTTTTTGCCGTACATGAGCTCCATGAGGGCGCGCACACGCTCTTCGGTGCCCGGCGGCCCGGCTATCTGCAGCGGACGCGTACGCGGCTGGTCGTAGAGGTAGTGGATGAAGAAGAAGGGCAACCCGCCGAAGTGGTCGCCGTGCAGGTGGCTCAGGATGACCGCGTCGAGGTTCGCCGGGTCCAGGCGGGCGCGCCTGAGGGCCGGCAAGGTCGAGGGGCCGCAGTCCAGGAGATACAGGTGCGACCGATCCTCCAGGAGGTACGCGGTCTGGTTCCGGCCGCCGCTGCCGAAGGCGTCCCCGGACCCGAGAAAGTGGACTCTCACACCATCAAGACTATCAGCGCCCCAACGACCTTGGCAATGAGCGGCGGGTCTGCCACATTCCCTGGAGATTCCGCGTTCCGGCGGCTCCATGAACATCGTTCTCGGCCCCTATCACCCACACCTGGAAGACGCCCTCGCCGGCGAGGTCCGAAGCCGGCGCGCGCGCGACCGGCTCACCCCACTCTTGCTGGTGGTGCCCTCGGAGACGCTGCGCCGGCGGGTCAAGACCCTGCTCGCTCACGAGCACGGCCTCCACCTTCTGAACACCCACATCCTCACCTTTTCCCAAGTCACGCTGAACCTGTTTCACGAGGCCCACGGACCGGAAAAGCCGACCCTGCGCGACGAGACCTTCATGGAGGAGGCGCTGAAACGCGTGCTCCCGGCACACAGGCGGTTCGCGCACATCGCCGAGAACGAGGGGGGCTGCGCCGCGTTGTGGCAATGCCTGCGCGACCTCAAGGACGCCATGGTGGACCCGGAGTTGGCGCTGGACGCACTGCGCGAAGACCATTTCGCCGGTCGGGACCGTGACGCGCTGCACGGGCTCTTCGAGTTGCACCGGGAAGTGACACACCGCTTCCCGGAGTGGCGGGCGCAAGATCGCCAGGACCTCGACGGCCTGGCGGGACTGGAGGCTCCGCTGTCGCGCTGGCTCGGGCAGTTCGCGCGCATCTGCTACTACGGCTTCTACGAGTTGACCCAGACGCAGTTGGAACTCTTCCAGAGCATCGCCGCCCACCATCCGGTGACCCTGTTCTACCCCCTCGCCCAGGGGCATCCCGACTGGTCTTTCGCCCAAGATTTCTTCGACCGCTACCTGCGCGGCCTGGCCGGGGCGGACGATGTCGTGGACCTGCTGGGCGGCGGTGCGGGCAGCGGCACAGCCTCCAGCGGCCCGGAACCGGACGCGCCGGGCCACCCGAAACCGAACGGATCCGTCATCGGGGGAGGCGGCCTTCCGAGGCCGGGAACTCCGCCCCGCCGCGAAGTCCTCGATTGCGCCAACCCCCGGGACGAGGTCCTCACCGTGGCCAAGCACCTGCTCCGCCTCGTGGAGGAGGAAGGGCTCGACTTCCGGCAAGCCGGAGTGGTGGCGCGCACCCTCGACCCCTACCTGCCCTGGATCCGGGAGATCTTCCCCGCCCACGGCATCCCTTTCCACACACCGGCGCGGGAGCCCCTGCACCGCTCCCAGCGGGTCCGGGCCGTGCTCGCGCTGCTGGACCTCCCGGTCCGGGACTACCCGCGCGCCGCGGTCATCGACCTGCTCGCGTCCCATCACTTCAACTTCGCCGGGGTCCTCGGCAGCCGGACCGAGCCTCGGCCCGAGCTCTGGGACGTGGCCACGCGATCCCTGGGCATCGGCCGCGGCCTGGGCGAGTGGCGGCGCCTGGAACGCTACCGCGACACGCCGCTCGAACTGAACCTCGTGGACGAGGAAGAGGAAGGCCGGCGCCTTCGCGTCGACTCGGAACAACTCGGCGCGCTGCTCGACGCGGTCGAGGCCCTGCACGCGGAGCTGAACGCCCTGCCGCGGGAAGCCGCCTGGTCCGATCTCGCGGCCCGCTGGCGCGCGCTCCTCGACCGCTTCCTGATTCCGGGTCCGGATGACGGCGAGGCCGAGGTGACCCGCGCCATCGACAACGTCTTCGCCGGCTTGGCGGCCCTGGACGCCGTCGGTGGGAGGGTGGCGCTGCCGGACTTCGTCGCGGCCCTGCGCAAGTCCCTGGACCGGGCCTCGGTGGCGCCGATGCGCGTTCCCGTGCCGGGCGTGCAGGTGCTGGACGCCGGGGCGGCCCGGGGCATCCCGTTCCGTGCCCTCTTCCTCGTGGGCATGAACGAGGGCGTATTCCCGCGCACCATCCGGGAAGACCCGTTCCTGCCCGACCGCGCCCGGCGCGTGCTGGAAACCGTGCTGGGCTACAAGATCTCCTCGAAGCTGGCGGGCTACGACGAAGAGAGGCTGCTGTTCGCCCTGCTGTCGGGCGCGGCCGACGAGCGCCTCTGTTGCACGTGGCCGCGGGCCGACGCGGCCGGGCGCGCGCTGGCTCCGTCGTGGTACCTCCGCGCGGTAGCTCCCGCCGCGGACACGGACGGCGGCGGCATGGAGTCCCGCTCCATTCCCAAGAGCGCCCTCGGCAAGCGCGGCACGCCGCCCTTCGACGACCCCCGGTGGCTCCTGCCCGAGGAACTGGCCGTGCGCCGGGCGCTGAGCGGCGAGGACCCGCGCACGCACGCGCGCATCGCCGGCGCGTCCATGGAGAACCTCGACAAGAGCCTGGCGGCCATCCGCGCCCTCAACGACGGCGCCGGCGCCCCGGGACCGTTCGACGGCGTCACCGGCCCGCTGCCGGAAGCGTGGGACCGGCTCCTGGAGCGCCGGATCTCGCCGACGACACTCGAGGCCTACGGGCGCTGCCCCTTCCAGTACTTCGCTGGCCGCGTGCTGCGCCTGGAACGGCTGGAGCGGCCCGAGTGGAGCGCACCGATCCAGGCGCTGGAGCAGGGACAGATCTGTCACGAAATCCTGCAGGCGTTCTACGAAGACCTTGACCGCGCCCTCGGGGACGGCTGGCGCGGGTGGCTCGACAGCGCCGCCGCCCGGGTCCTGTCCGCCTTCGAGGAACGCAGCCCCACGGGCTATCCGGCCGTGTGGGAAGCGGCCAAGGAGGAGTTGCTGGCCATGCTGCGCGAGGCCGTGCGGGCGGACCGGCAGGAAATGGCGAGGTCGGGCTTCCTCCCCGTGGGATTTGAAAAGGACCTCACCGCGCAACTGAATGCCGACTGGCCGGAGGATCTGCGCGGGCTCCCGCTTCAGGGCCGGCTCGACCGCGTCGATCACGATGCGCGCGGCGGCCGTTATCGGGTCATCGACTACAAGTACAAGAGCGGCAAGGAACCCGGGGCGGTGGACAAGGACCCCGTGCGCGCCGCGCTCCAGGCGCGCAGGCTGCAACTGCCTATCTACCTGCTGCTGGCCGCCGGCAATGAGATCGGCCGGGAAGCGGCCGGCGCGGACGCCATCGACGCGGCCTGGTACTTCCTGGCGCCGCGCTGGGAAGACGGGCCGCTGGTCGCGAAAGAGCTATCGGGACAGTCGTGGCGAGAGCCCGCGGGCGCGAAGATTCGCGAAACGGTAGCGCGCCTGTTGAGGGGCATGCGCGACGGCGAGTTCCCCTTGGTGAAAGGCGACTACTGCCGCTTCTGCCAGGTATCGGAGATCTGCCGCAAGGACCACTTCCCGTCGGTCTCGCGCGCCACCCGACATCCCGCGGCGGAAGCGCTGGCGCGTATCCGGCAAATGAAGGTCACGGGGGAGACCGGAACGTCATGACGACTCCGCCCGCGGACCATCGCGAACGCCGGCTGGCCTCCACCACCTTCGACCGCAACGTGGTGGTGACCGCGGGCGCCGGCACCGGCAAGACGACCCTGCTGGTGGAGCGCTGCGTCAACCTGCTGATGCGCCGGGAGCCCGCGCCGGTAGGCGTGACCGAGCTGGTGGCCCTGACCTTCACCAACAAGGCGGCCAACGAGATGAAGGCGCGTCTGCGGGACCGGCTGGAAGCCCTGGCCGGGACCGGGGCGACCCCGCCGCGGTCGCCGCAGGATGCCGGGACGGAAGAGATCGATGCCCTGTGCGGCCGATACGGACTCACGCCGGACGATGTTCGCGGCCACGCACACAAGGCGCTGGCGGAGCTGGAGCGGGCCCAGATCGGCACCATCCACGGCTTCGCCGCGTCCCTGCTCCGGCTCTACCCGCTGGAGACCGGGCTCGACCCCGGGTTCCGCGAAGGTGACGAACGGCTATTGCGGCGGCACTTCGACACCTCCTGGGGCCTGTGGCTCGACGGTGAGCTGTCCAGCGCCGGGCCGAGGACCGGGGAATGGAAGCAGGTCCTGGCGCGCTTCCCGCTGGAACAGATCGGCGAGTTGGCGCGGGGCCTGTGCGCGGAGAACGTGGATGTGGAGGGAATCCGGCGCAACGACGCATCCGGTGACTCCGCGGACGTCCTTGGGAAGTGGCTGGGCGATCTGGATGAAACCGTAACGGATCTCATGGCGCGTCACCCGGAACAGCGGAAGAACGAGCAGGCACTGGCGGTGGCGCGGAAGGTGATCCAATCGATACACTCGGCTCCCGCCGAAGCCGTTTCCGTCGACCCCGACGACTTGAGCCTTCTGCACCACAACCCATCCCGCGTGAGAGGATGGAACGAGGACGATCTCGAACGCGCCCGCGCCGTCGTGAAGGCCGCCGGCGCACTGGCCCAGGTCGACCGCGGCCAGATGGATCGGCTCTGCACCCTGTTGACGCCCTTTGCGCGGCAGTGCCGCGCCGACTTCACGCGCAAGGGCTTGGTGACCTTCGACGGCCTGCTGGTGCGCGCCCGCGACCTGCTGCGCGACCACCCGCGCATCCGCGAAGAGCTGAAGGACCGCTACAAGGCCATCCTGGTGGACGAGTTCCAGGACACCGATCCGCTCCAGTACGAAATCCTTTTGTGGCTGTGCGAGAAGCACTCTCAACGCGCGGCGACGTGGCGCAACATTCGCCTGGCCCCGGACAAGCTCTTCGTGGTGGGGGACCCCAAGCAATCCGTCTACGGATTCCGCGGCGCCGACATCGAAGCCTACCTGAAGGTCATCCAGGAAGTGATCGTAGCCCAAGGCGGGATCCGCTACCCGCTGACGGCCAACTTCCGCAGCGACGCCCGCATCCTCGACGTGGTGAACGGCGTCTTCCAGAACCTGATCCGGGAGCAACCCGGTCTTCAGCCGGAGTACATCCCGCTCCAGCCCGGCCTTGAGACCGCGGCGGAGGCCAACGCCGTTCACTCCGAGCCCTTCGGACCGGCTCAGGACAAGCCCTTTGACCAGACTCAGGACAGGCCCTTCGGCAACGCTCAGGACAGGCTTGGCGTAGCGCCGGCCGAGCAACATCGGAGGGACCCGTCATCCGGGCCGGATTCAAGGCCGGTGCGGCTGCGCCGGGCCACCGCGGCGGACGGCAAGCTGAATGCCGGAACCGCGCGCCGGCTGGAGGCGGAGTCCCTGGCCCGGTGGCTCGACGAGGAGGTCCTCGGCCGCACGCACCTCCACCGCCCGGACGGCGCTCTCGTGCCCGCGCAACCCGGCCACGTCGCCTTTCTCCTGCGCGCTCTCACCAACGTGCAGGTCTACCTGGAAGCGCTGCGCCGGCGCGGCATCGGCTACGTCGTGGAGGGCGAACGCGACTTCTACGCCACCCAGGAAGTGGTCGACACGGTCAATCTGCTGCGCGCCATCGACAACCCCCATGACCGCCTGGCGCTGGTGGGAGTGCTGCGCTCGCCGCTGGGCGGGCACGACGACGTCGAGATCTACGAGCTGAGCAAGAAGAGCCTCCTCGGCTACCGCGCGGCGGCCGACCACCGCTGGGTAGACCTGCCCGGGACGACCCTGGACCTCTATCGGCGCCTCGACCGCCTGCACCGCGAGGTGCGTTTCCTGGAGGCCGGACAAGCGGTGGAGCGGGTCTTCAGGGAACTGCCCCTGTCCGTCCTGGCGGCGAGCACGGGGGCGGGCCAGCAGGCCGTGGCCAACCTGGAGAAGATACGGCTGGTGGCCGAGGAGACCAGCGCCGAAGGCAGCGGCACCCTCAAGGACGTCGTCGCCGAGCTGGAACACCGGGTCCTGGACAGGGAGAACGAGCCCGAGAGCCCGCTGGAGGAAGAGACCCTCGACGCCGTCAGGATCATGAGCATCCACCGCGCCAAGGGCCTGGAGTTTCCCATGGTGGTGCTGGTGGACGCCATGGGCGGCACCGGCGGCAACCGGTCCCTGGAGGCCGAAGCGCGGCGCGACTGGGCCACGGGGCTGACGGGCTTGCGCATCGGCGAGACGTCGAGCCTCGCAGGCGTCTTTCTCGATGCGAAACGGCGCCAGCGGGAGGCGTACGAGCGCAGCCGGCTGCTCTACGTGGCCATGACCCGGCCGCGTGAGCGGTTGGTCATTTCCTTCGCTGAAAGGGACCGGGCGTCAAGAGCTCCGAGCGACAGCCTGCTGGCCATGCTGGACCAGGCCACCGGCGTCAACCTCGCCCAGGCCGGGCCCGGCATCGTCCCCTGCGACCCGGGCGAGATGGAAGTCGAAGTGGTGGTGGAGGACGCAGGGGCCGAGGAACGCCACGGCCGACAGCCGGCGCCGCCGGACGCAGAGGACTGGACGTGGTACGAAGACCTGTGGCGGCGGCGATGGGAAGACTGCGAAGCCCGCCGCCAAACCCCGCAGTTCCTCACTCCCACCCGATTCAAGGCCGCCGGAGAGGCGGCGGAAACGGACACGGGGCAGCCCCGTGCTGGGAGCACGCCCGAGGCCGACGGCCTCGAGCGCGACACCGCGCTCGTACTCGGAACGCTGACCCACAGGGTGCTCGAACACTGGAACTTCCAGACCACCCGCGTCGAAGAAGACCTTGACGAAGCCGTCGCCAAGCATGCGCCCGCCCTCCCCGCGGCAGAGAAGCGGGTAGTCGTCTCGGAGCTGAAGAAAATCTGGACTGCCCTGCTGGGCTCCGCGGTTTACGACGAGCTTCGGTCCGCGCGCATCCTGGGACGCGAGATACCCTTCGTCATGCCCTGGAACGGGCAGGTCATGGAAGGCGTCATCGATCTGGTCTACGAGCGCGACGGGCGGCTCTACGTGGCGGACTACAAGACGGACCAGGTCACGGACGACGACATGGGCCGGCTCATGGACGACTACCGCCACCAAGCGGAGATCTACACCGAAGCCGTGCGACGGGGACTTGACCGGGAGGTGGACGCCTTCCGGTTGATCCTGCTGCGGCTGGGGCGTGCCGTGGACGTGCCGCCGGGACCGGTCGCGCCAATTCATGTGCCATGAGGAGTGAGCCCCACATCACCGCGGAGGGTATGCTCGCCCGGCTCGGAGTCAAGCCCGGCGCCATGGGAAAGCTGGCCCTGGTACCCGGCCCGCGCGAACGGGCCGCGCGGCTGCGGCTCGCCATCGAGGACCCGCAAAAGACCCTCGCCTTCCAGGATTACGAGATGCACACCGGCACGTTGGGCGGACGCCGCGTCACGGTGGGCAACGGTGGGCGGTACTCCGCGGACACCGCCATCACCACGGAGCTGCTGTGCGCCGCCGGCGTGGAGACTCTGGTGCGGGTGGGAAGCTGCGGCTCGCTGCAGGGAGGCGTCAAGCTGGGCGACGTCGTCATCGCCACCGGCGCCGTGCGCGGCGACGGCGCCAGCCCGCGTTACGTCCCCGACGACTTCGACACCGTATGCCACCCGCTCGTGGTGGAAGCGTTGACGCGCGCGGCCGAGAGCCTCGACGTACCCGTGCACCACGGCCGCGTATTCACCACCGACGCGCTGTTCCGGGAGACGCCGGAGTTGCTGGCCGACCTGGAGCAACAGGGCATCGCCGCCATCGACATGGTGACCGCCGCGTTCCTCACGGTGGCCCAGGTCAAAGGCGCCAGGGCCGGCGCCGTCCTCGCGGTTTCCGACGAGTGCGTCACCGGAAAGCTCGGCTTCCACGGCCCGTCGGCCCGTGAGGCCGAGAAGCGTGCCATGGAGATCGCCCTCAAGGCGGCGGAGTGGCTCTGACCGGGGGCGCCAGCCTCCGCCGTTCCGTGGTTTGCAGGGCGCCGGACTTGGTATTTGGAATTAGCGACCCGGGAGCGGGGGTGAGTCCATGGCACAGGGTCCGAAAGGCTCGCGGGCCGAGATCATCCGCTGGGGCGAGAAGCTCTTCGAACGCCGCCTCGTGAGCGGATGGGGCGGCAACCTCAGTTGCCGCTTCGGCCGGGACCGCTACCTGGTGACGGCGAGCGGAGCCCCGCTGGGATTCCTCAAGGCGGCGGACATCGTCGAGATCGACGCCGGCGGCCAAGCCGTCCGGCCGGGCCGGCAACCCTCCAGCGAGACCCCGCTCCACCTTGCCGTCTACGCCGCCACCGACACCCGCGCCGTGGTCCACGTCCATCCGCCCGAGATCATCGCCGGTTGCAGCGGCATCGAGGAATTCGTACCGTTGAGCTTCGAAGAGGAATACAGTCTGGGCCGCGTACCGGTCATCGCCCATGAAGGGCCGACCGTCGCCGACCCGGAACCGGTGGCGCAGGCGCTGCGCGACCACCCGGTGGTGATCCTGCGGGGCCACGGCACGGTAGCCCGCGGTCGTGACCTCATGGAGGCGTTCCTGGTCACCGATCTGCTGGCGGAGGCGGTGCGTTGCCGGCACATGATGCCGGGCGATTCGTAGCGGCCCATGCCGTGAAATCGGCCCCGCGGCGAGAAGAGAGAAGCATGATCGTCGAGGTCCACTGTCACCCGTTCGGGCCGCCTTCCTACCGGGATCTGCGCGGCAAGATCCGTAGCGTCCCGGACCTGATCGGCTTCCGGCGGAACCATCCCGAGCTGTACCGAGCCCGGGACACCGAGCCGCTGGTGGACTACGTGGACGAGTTGATCGCGGACATGGACCGGTACGGGGTGGACAAGGCGCTGATCATGACCACCGGGGGTTGCGACACTCCCGACGAGAAGGACGAGAAGACCGCGGCCGCCGTGGCCCGGTACCCGGACCGGTTGTACGGGCTGGCGAGCCTGGGGGAAGACTACTCGGGCAACGGCGTGTGGGAGAACGCGCCGGCGCTGCGGGCGGCGGCGCCCGGGCTGATCGCGGACCGCATCGAGCGGCTGGGATTCAAGGGCATCGGCGAATCCCACGGGGGCCCCTTCACGACGGAGACGCATCCGGTGAAGATCGCCGACGACCTGCGCCCGATAATGGAGTCCCTGACCGTGTACCGGGTGCCGCTGCTGATCGCCACCGGCTGGACCCAGTTCCCCGGGCGGATGTACTACGCCGACCCGATATACGTGGACGAGATCGCCGGACGCTATCCCGACGTGCCCATCGTGCTGACCAAGATGGGCCGAGCCATCCAGCATTACTTCGAGTCGGCCCTGATCGTTGCCATGCGCAACCCCAACGTGTATTTCGATACGACTTCCACGACGGCGGAGCACCTGCGCCGGGCCGTGGAAACCATCGGCGCCGACCGCATCATGTTCGGCACCGACTGGTCGCCCACCTGGAGATGCGTCGAGGTGCCCGAGCCGCTGTACCCGGCGAGGCTCAAGGTCGTCCGGGACTCGGGCATTTCGGACGAGGACGCGGAGCGGGTGCTGTGGAAGACGGCGGTGGAGTTGTATGGGTTGTGAGGGCACGGGCAGGGTTGGGGGGCTTGCCCTCGACCCGATCGGGGGCGGGAATCCAGGTGGGGAGTGGGGCCGGGGAACACAGGCACAAGCAAGGAGGATTTCATCATGCGTTTGGACGGAAAGGTGGCGATCGTGACGGGCGGGGGCATCGGCATCGGCCGGGCCTATTCCAAGGCGCTGGCGCAGGAAGGCGCCAAGGTGGCCGTGGCCGACATCCAGGTGGAGGCAGCCACGCAGGTGGCGGCGGAGATCAACAAGGACGGCGGCGAGGCCATCCCCGTGGCCGTGGACGTCTCCTCGCCGGAGAAGACCCGCGAGATGGCGGACGCGGTGCTGAAGGAGTACGGGCGCATCGACATCCTGGTGAACAACGCCGGCCTCTACACGGCGCTCACGAAGAAGTCCTTCATGGAGATCCCCGAGGACGAGTGGGACCGGGTCATGGCGGTGAACGTCAAGGGCCTGTTCCTGTGCGTGCAGGCGGTCTATCCGGCCATGAAGGAACAGGGCAAGGGCAAGATCATCAACATCTCCTCGGGCACCATCCTCGGCGGGACGCCGATGTTCCTGCACTACGTCACCTCCAAGGCCGGCGTGCTCGGCTTCACCCGCGCGCTGGCGCGGGAGATCGGCCCCGACGGGATCAACGTCAACTCCATCATGCCCGGCCTCACCATCTCGGGCGACAACCAGCAGGGCGTCACCACCCCCCAGCAACTGGAGAACCGGCGCAAGAGCCGCGCGTTCCAGCGGGACCAGTACCCGGACGACTTGGTGGGCACGGTGGTTTTCCTGTCGTCCGACGACAGCGACTTCGTCACCGGCCAGTCCATCAGCGTCGACGGCGGCCAGCACATGCACTGACGTTGTGGCGCCACGGATAGGGGAAGGAACGTCATGAGCGGCCTTGAACTCGCCGAGTACCGCGTGCACGAGATTCGCCTCGGACGCGAGACGCGCTTTTCCTCCGGGGTTCTGGAGGTGGACGCCGAAGGTCTCGCCGCCTTGGCGGAGCAGGACCCGCGGGTGCGTTCCGCGCGCTTCGACGTGGTGCGCCCGGGCGAGAAGGCGCGGGTCACGGGCATCCGCGACGTGGTGGAGCCGCGCATCAAGACCGCGGGCACGGGACAGGTGTTTCCGGGAATCCTCGGGCCGGTGGCGCCGGTGGGCACCGGGCGCACGCACCGGCTCTCAGGCATGGCGCTGGCCACGGCCGTGGCCTACGAAGGCACCGTCCGCACCGGCACCACCTCACAGCGGAGCGCCATCCTCGACATGTGGGGGCCGGGCGCCGACATGACCCCGTTCGCCTCCCTGGTGAACCTGGTCATGACGCTGGACCTGGAAGACGGCCTGCCCGCCTTCGAAGCCCATCAGGCCATTCAGCGCGCGCAGTTCGGCGTGGCGTTGAGGGTGGCCGAGACCACCACCGGGCTCGCGCCCGACGACGTGGAGGTCTTCGACCCGGACAGCCGCGGCGACGACCCGCCCCGCGCCGTCGTCATCATCGGCTGCTTCACCGAGGCGCAGCACCGGCCGTCCAACGTGTCCTATTACGGCCTCCACATCCAGGAGACCCTGTCCACCATCATCCATCCCAACGAACTCATCGACGGCGCCATCGCCCCCGGCACCATCCGCACCGTGAGCTATCATCCCATCACCTGGAACTGGCAGAACCAGCCCCTGGTGCTGGCGCTGCTCAGGGACCAGCGCTTCCGCTGCGCCGGGGTCATCATCGAGCGCATCGGCTTCGAGACCTCCCAGGAGAAGGAGATCGCCGCCCAGAACGCGGTGGGACTCGCCGCCTCCCTTGGCGCCGACGCCGCGCTGATCACGCGCACCGGCTCGGGCAACGCCTTCATCGAAGTCATGCTGACGGTGAAAGGCTGCGAGGAGCAAGGCATCAAGACCGTCCTCGTCACCTACGAGTACGGCGGCAAGGACGGCACCGAAGCGCCGCTGCTGTATTACGAAGAGGCCGCCGACGCCGCCATCAGCACCGGCAATCGCGACGTCGAGGTGGAACTACCCGCGGCCGACCGGGTCGTCGGCGCCTACGAAACGCTCCAGCTCATCAACTACCCCGGCGCCCCCTACGTCGACGCTCACGAGCCTTTGGTGCTCGAAGCCCGCGACGTCATCGCCGGCGGCATCGACATCTGGGGCGCCCGCAACCGGCTCTGCCGGCCGTACTGAGCAAAGGGAACGTCATTCCCGCGAAACAGGCGGTGTCAAAACACCGCCTAGCCACGACCCGGCAGCACCACCCCGAGTCGTCATTCCCGCTTCCGCGGGAATGACGACTCGGGGGGTTGGCGCCGATTCTTGCCCGGAAGACGTTTGGACACAGCCTGAAAAGCGGGAATCCAGGGGCCGGGAGGGGGCGCCAGCCCGGCGCCCTACTCCGGATGCAACGGCGCGCTGTACATCGTGCCGGGCACCACGACGCCGCCCGCAGGGCGTTCGCCGGGCTTGAGGTGGGCGAAACGGTCGTTGTAAGCCGGCGGCAGCGGACGGCCGCCGGGGGTGCCGAGCCAGAGGCGCAGCAGGTCGCGCCGGCGTTCGGGCTCGGGATAGTCCTCGAACTCCGTGCGCGAGTGGCAGGTGACATGATTGTGCAGGATCTGCACGTCCCCTTTCAGAAACTCCATATCGTACGACAGCTCGTTATTCAGCTTGGCGAAGAGATCCAGCGCCTCCTTGAGTTCCTCGGTGTGGCGCGGCAACTGCTCGAACCGCTGGGCCGAGCGGATGTACGTGCCTCCCGCGCTCACGGTCAGGTAGTCTTCGTAAAAGTTGAAGATCGGGAGCTGCCACCACGGATCCTTCCCCTCGGGAACCTCTTCGCGCCGGTCCCGGTAGATGGGGGCAGCCAACTCCGCCACCAGGTCGGGGCGGCGTTTCAACATCTCGTTGTAGATGCTCAGGGTGCTGGTGAAGCGGCTGCTGCCGCCGGACTTGGCCGGGTGCAGGCACATCAGCACGACCACGTCGCAGGCGTCGGAGTGGAAGGGCAGCATGTCATGGGTCTGGTAGCCGCGGTGCTTGGGGTTCTTGAGAGTGCCGCCGAGATCGGCCACGTGGCCCAGCAGGTGCCCCTTGGAGTTCTGGGACACTGGATAGCCGAGGAAGAGGCCGATGCCCCAGAAAGCGATGGCGGCCTGCATGCGGCTGTAACGCTCCACCGGCACGCCCCGTATGAGCCCTATGCCGCGGCCGTTGATCACCTCGTCGGCGACCTCATCGAGCCGGTCCCCCAGCGTCGAAAGCACGAAGTCGTCCCGGGTGACGTCCAGGATGTCGAGCCCGCGTTCCTCCACCCGAGCGACGGCCGCGTCCAGATCCGCGATCTCGCTCTCGGTCAGCGGGTGAATCCAGCTCTGGTCGGCATCCAGGTCCTCCGCGGTCCAGGCCGCGGGGTCCACAACGGGCTGGTTCAGCACGGCCGGCTCTCTGACGATGTTCAGCATGGGTCTTCCTCCGAAGTTGCTGCCCTTCGTGTTCTCACAAACTCTCGACCTTGGCAATACGGCACGGCAACCCGCGGGTGTCCGCGGACCCCGTCACCGGATCCCACGGCCCATCATAGCGCATGGCGGCATTGATGTTCACTTCCAAAGCGCCGCGATGCGGGGCCTCCGCCTCCGGGTACCACCAGCCCATGCCGGTGCGCGCCACCCCCGGCAGGGTGGCCTCGGTGACGCGGACCTTCAGGCGGCAACGCCCCGGGCCGCCGGCGGTCTCCACCCACACCCAGTCGTCGTGGGCGACCCGGTGCTGCGTGGCCGTCTCCGGATGCAGTTGCAACCACGGGTCGGGCGACACCTTGCGCGCCCAGCCCTGGTCGCGGAACCGCGAGTGGTGGTAGGTGCGTTCCCGCACCCCCGTCAGCAGCGTCAGCGGATAGGCGTCGCGCACCGCGGGCGTCTCGCGCTCCGCGCGGGTGGGCGTGTAGTCCGGCAGCGGGTCCAACCCCAGCTCGGCGAGGCGCTCGGAATAGAGTTCCACCTTGCCGGTCTTGGTCTTGAACCCGGCCTTTTCGAAATCGCCGTAGGTGAACGGGAAGTTGGCGTAGCCCTTCTCGCGCATCTGCTCCACGCTGACGCCGCAGTCCCCCAGCAGGAACTCGTTGAACTCGCGCTTGGTCTCCCAGGGGATGAAGCGCCGGGCCTCGGCGACGCCGCGGGCCTCGATGCGACGGGCCAGGTCGTGGGCGATACGGAAGTCGCCGCGCGCCTCCCCCAGTGGCTCCACCGCTGGCTGGATCAGGCTCAGGCACGGCCCGGACCCCTCCAGCGACACCTCCTCGTCCTCCAGCCCCGTGGTCTTGGGCAGCACGATGTCCGCGTACTCGGCGGTAGGGTTCATCATGTGGGTGGCCACCGCGAAGAAGTCCAGGGACTTGAGCGCCGCCAGGGTCTTCGGCGTGTCGGGATAGGTCACCACGATGTTGACGCCGCTGACGTACATGGCGCGCACCGGGTAGGGCTTGCCGCTCAGCACCGCCTCGATCACCGACGGGTTGTGGCACGAGGTCTGCCAGCCCTCGGGGCCCGCCCACAGCGGGAACCGGTCCGCGCCGATGGTCCGCTGCTCCACTTCCAGGGGCAGCCGGAACTCGGGCTTGTGCAGCACCTCGATGTAGTTGGTGAACCCGGCCGGCTTCTTCACCCGCCGGTTGCCGCCCTCGCGGTCCAGGTTGCCGCTGATGGCCACCAAGCAATGGAAGGCCCGAAACGTCTGCACCCCGGCGCTGAACGCATCAATGCCGTGCCCGCTCACGAAGCACGACGGCCCGTCGGAGTAGAGCTCCGCGGCCCGCTCGATGTCCGCTTGCGGCACCCCGGTCAACTCCGCCGCGCGCTCCGCAGGGTACTGGGCTGCCCTCTCCGCCAACGCATCGAACCCGTGGCACCAGCGCTCCACGAACTCGCGGTCGTAGCCCCCGTGCTCCACCAGCCAGTGGATCATCGCCAGCCCGATGGCCGCGTCCGTGCCCGGCCGCGGCCGCATCCACAGGTCCGCCATGGCGGACGCCGGGGTTTCGCCCGGATCGATGACTACGACGCTCGCGCCCTTTGCCTTGGCGCGCTTGAGCGCCTGCCACTGCGGCGGGTCCGCCGCGTACGGATTGCGCCCCACCACCAGCGCGCAGCGCGTGTTGTCGATGTCCTCGCCCTTGCTGATGGCCAGCCCCGTGATCCGGTCGCTCAACGCCCGGCACCCGCCGCACAGGTCCTGGTTCATCATCCAGTTGGGCGACCCGAACCCCCGCAACAGCAGCGCCAGCATCACCCCACGGCTGAAATGCGCGTTGCTCACCGCCCCGCACAGCGCGGGAGCGCCGTACTTCTCCCGCACCGCCAGCATCGCCTCCGCCATCTCGTCCAGCGCCTCGTCCCACGACACCCGCCGCCACCGCCCGCCACCCCGCGGCCCGGTGCGCTTCATGGGGTAAAGCACCCGGTCCGGATGATAGGTCAGCTCCGGCAGGCCGCGAATGCCCTTGACGCAGAACGCTCCCAGGGACGCCGGATGCTCGGGGTAAGGCGACACCTTCGTCACCCGCCCGTCCTCGACGGTCACGAGGGAGCCACAATGGGCGCTGCACTCCCAGCAGGTGCTGGGGATGATGGATTGGGTGGTGTTCATGGCATTGTTGCCGATAATCGACGGGAGCCTGAGAAGCTTCTTTGCTCCCTTTCCCTCCAGGAGAGGATCGGGGTGAGGGGCCCACAACCTGACGATGCATTAACCGCCGGAGGGTATCCAACGGAGAGGTGCCGTGTCAACAGAGCTGCTGTCGTTTAGATCAGGGATAGAGCCGTCCGCGAGCCAGCGCCTTTTGCTTCAGGCGTTTAGCCTTCGTCTTCTGTCGGCTTGGCGCATGAGCTTCATAGTTCGCAAGAGCGTGAGCCGGATTGGCCGCCTTGCCATCGCTCGCATCCAACGGATCCTCAGTGCAGGGGATGTCGTGTTCGCGAAACTCTCCTACGGTTAGCCCGTACACAGCCGCGGACTCGGAACCATTGCCGGTGTACAGCCCATAAGACTCCTTGGCCGTTGTCAGGGCTGAGCGATCAACGGAGAGCTTGTTGTCGTCTTTCGGGGTCGGCATGAACGACTGGCTTGACGGGGCATCACCCTGCATAAAGCCCGGATGCACTTGCCGAAACAGTACTTCCTCGTCGTCGGATAGTTCGATGGCCATCGGGGAACCTACACCCCTACTCGTGCATCGAATTCGGCCAGGAAGTCTTCTCCAGCGTTCATAAAGTGTTTTGCCTCCAACTCCTCCGGACCTTCGATCTGGATGCCGAAGAACTCCAGCCCTCCATCGGCTTCAATCTCGACGGAGTAGTCCCATCCGTGGACTTCAAACTCGAACAGCACGCCACCAGCAAGGGTCGGAAAAACTGCAAGGGCTCCAGCCAGCGAGGGACGTTGCCTGAGGAAAGTCTTTGCCACCTTGATGGCTTCGTCGGATGGCGCGGAGCCTTCACCATCGTGCCACCCGTCCTGGAGGTTCCCGAGATCGGTCAATCGTTCCATACAACGCATCACATTGTCCGCCAGATCCGGGTCGATCAACTCCACATCGAAGACATCGATGATGCTGCGGAAAGTGTCTCTGTTATCGAGCTCGATCATGAGCTCGAACTGAATTGCGGCACCTATATTCCCGTCGAACTCTGCCGCGATCCGATCACTGTCAACGTCGATCCTCAGTTCCCCGTATTCCTGGGTATGGACATCAATGTAGCCGGCTACGTTGAATCCTCGCAGGTCGCCGATTCCTTCGAAGCGGAGCTGGTAAGTCTCCCGTACATGGGTGATGAGGGCTTTTCGGCGATAATTGTCGAGAAAGACAACGTTTCCTTCGGGATCAGGCCGGTCTGGAAACTCGATCCTTTCCTGATCGCGTAGACCGGCGCCGAGTTTGTTGAGGGCGCGGATGTGCTCAGAGGAAAGTGCTGTAGGGAAGCGGTCTTGGCCGGCGCCATCGATCAGGCCGACCAGGTCTTTGAAGGACTGATCGACAATCTCTTCGAGCTCTTCCGTGAAACCCGGCAATGTTATCTGCGCTTGTTCCAGGCTCCAGTCGAGTTTTGGAACTGCACTCCCATCCTCGATCCCGACCAAGTCAAGTGAGATGCTTTTGTCGAACCCCTTGGGGAGGCGTTCACGGTCGGCATGCGACTGTCGCCAACGGTCCTTGGCGTAGGCAACCAGCAAGTCGCGGAAAGCAGACAGGTCGGCCAGCAGCGTCGTCGGCAGGCGCGGGCCTTCAAAGCGTGCCCCGACATAACGCAACTCGAATATTTTCCGTCCAGTAGGCAGGTCGGTATCTCCAGGCAGCGCAACTCAATTATACCCTTAACCAGATACCACCGGACAAGCCGGACTTCAAAAGTCTAGAGGCAGGCACCTTGAGGTGGTCCCGGAAAATCGCCTTTGGGCCATGCTCGCGGGTTCCAGACTCAACGGGTCACCGCCCGGTGGGTGGTCGCCCCTCTGCCCGCTCTACCGGAAACGCCGAATATGTTAAACAGGACCCTGGCGGCATGATCCATTACCCCTAAATACGCCTTATTGCTGCCGCCAGCCTGTCCCACAAACCAGGACCACTCTACTACGGGATGAGGGGTAGTAAGATGCCCGGCTCTCAAAAATCACGTCAAGGGAAACTCCCTCCCATTCACCCGGGGGAGATACTCGACAGAGAATTTCTCCGTCCCTTGGGTATCACGCAGTACCGGCTCGCCAAGGCGATTGGCGTCGACGTCCGTCGAATTCGTGCCATGGTGCAGGGCCAGCGTTCGATTACAGCCGAGGCCGCGTTGTTGCTGTCCCGCTTCTTTCGAAACTCCGCTGAATTCTGGATGGGGCTACAGAGTCAGTATGAGCTTGAGTCGACAACTGACCGACTCAATGCCGTATACGGCGACGGTTCAGTTTCGACGCTCGACGAGGTACTTGGGGCCCTCCAATTTCTCTCCTTAGCGGACGACGACAACGGGTAGTCTGTGGTTGTAGATTTCCAACATCACTACGTGCCGGAGCAACTGGCCCGAAAGAAGGGCCTCTACTCCGACAAGGTCGCCGTGGCCACCGAAGGCGGGGTGCCGCGGATGACCCTTCACTCGAAGCTGTACGACGCGGAGGCGCAGCTCCAGGACATGGACGAGGCGGGGGTGGATGTGTCGGTGGTGTCCTGCCATCTGGGCTGGGATGGCAACCTTGAGGATTGCAGGGTCATCAACGACAACTACGCGGAGCTGGAGCGGCGGTACGACGGGCGGTTCGTGGGGCTGGCCCACGCGCCCGTCCTTGAAGGCGACAAGGCCCTGGACGAGCTGGATCGGGCGGTCCTGGAGCGGGGGCTCCACGGCGTGACCATCACTTCACAGGTGGGCGGGCTTTTTCTCGACGCGCCGGAGCTGGACCGGTTCTACGAGCGGGTGGCGCGCCTCGGCGTCCCGATATTCGTGCATCCGGCGTTGGTGCCCAAGGGGTATGATTCCATTCAGGGCTACGATTTGCCGCGCATCATCGGCCGGGAGATCGACCTCACCATCGCGACCATTCGCCTGATCGCCGGAGGGGTGCTGGACCGGCACCCGGAACTCGACTTCGTCATCGGTCACTTCGGCGGCGGCATATCGGCGCTCAAGGACCGGCTGGTGGCCATGGCGCACCGGTTCGGCACCCTGAAGCATTCGTTCGACGAGTATTTCGACCGGCTCTACTTCGACCTTTCGGGCTTCGAGGGCGGGATCACGGCCTTTCGTTGCGGGCTGCTGGGCATCCGGCCTGAACGGCTCGTGTTCGCCACGGACTATCCGCAGAACTTCACCGGCGTGAGTACGCAGGGCGGAAAGGGTAACCAGGCCATTCGCGAATACATCGACGCGGTCAGGAACCTGGATCTGGCGGAGCAGGTCAAGGAGGATATCCTGGGTGGGACCGCCGCCCGGCTGTTGAAACTGGACCGTTGAAACCGCCGAGCGTCTAATTTGAAACCCCTGTGTCCGTCCAACCAATGAACGGAGTTCCCATGAAATACCTTGGTCTCATGATGCTGGCCGTGCTCATCGGCGCCGCGCTTGCCGGCCCCGCTCAAGCGGGCGAAACGGTGGAGGTCCTGCTGGTCGACCGCCTCGACGAACCGCGCGGCTTCTGCCTCGACATCCGCGGCCACAAGCAGCGCGCCAGGGTGGACAGGGGGCTCCAGGCCCACAGTTGCTACAGCTATCAGGGGCAGATCGGCGTCGACCAGGGATTCGACACCGACGGCATCAAGGCGGGACGGTTCCACATGCCAGGGTTCGACGTGTGCATGACCGCGGGCGGGTCCAAGGCGGGCGCACGGCTCGGTTTGGCGAAGTGCGACGGATCGGCGCCGCAGGGCTTCTCGCTCGCGGCCAGCGGCGAGATCCTCTCCAAGGGCACGCCGACGCTGTGCGTGACCGTGGCGGGTGGTGAGTCGAGGGAGGGAGGAGGCGGCCGGCCGGTGCATCTCATCCGCGGGTTGACCCTGGAGAACTGTGACGAGGGCCGGGGCAAGTACCAGCGCTGGCGCGTGCGCACCAAGGCCGACTAGCCGCCGGCTTCAGGTGTCTGCCTCTGCGGCGCGTGGGCGGGGACACCGGCCGGCTGCCCCCCCGCCCCTGGATTCCCGCTTCCGCGGGAATGACGATTCAACATTGAGGTTAGTTCAACGCGAACAGCGTCTTCGGATTGTCCGTAACGATCTTCTCGTACTGCGGCTCGGTGATGCTTCCCAACTCCCTGAGGTTCCGCAGCGCCTCGATCTCGGTGGACTGGTCGTTGTGGCCGTAGTCCGTGCCGATGACGATGTTGTCCTCGCCTGAGTACCGGAGGATGTAGTCGACGTCGTCGTCGGTCTGGCAGGACACGTACTGCCGGTACTCCTTCAGGATGTTGTCCGGCAGGTCCTTGTTCTGCGCGCCCCAGCGGCGCTGGAGGTCCTTGACGACATACGGCACCCAGAGCGCGGCGGCCTCGGCCCAGTGGAAGCGGAGCTTGGGGAACATCTTGGGGATTTCGCCCATGATGACCGAGTGGAACATGCCGATGATCGGGATGCGGAACTTCCAGAAGCTGCCGCCGCCGTTGTACTGCGACACCAGGTCCAGCTCCTGGGGGTTGCCGTTGCCCACGTGCACGCCCACGGCCATGTCCATCTCGCTCACCTTCTCGTAGAGGGGATAGAAGTAGGGATCGGTGAGCAGGCGGTGGCCCTCGATGGGGCGCATGAACACGCCGCAGGCGCCGTTCTGCTTGCAGTACTCCAGCTCCTCAAGGGCCGTGGTCATGTCCAGCAGCGGCAGCACGCAGATCCAGCGCAGGCGTCCGTTGCCCCGGCTGTGGAGGTCGGCGAGCCAGCGGTTGTAGCTCTTGCAGAGGGGGATCTCCACCGCGGGCTTGTCGGTGACCTGCTCGATGAAGATGGTGGGATAGAGCACCTGGACGTCTATGCCCAGCTCGTCCATGTGCTTGACGCGGGCTTCGACGTTCTCCATCTCGCGCGTTTCCTGGGGCGTGAACATCACGCGGCCGGTGCGTTCGGCCACCTCGCCCAGTTCCTGGGCGGTCATGACGATCCGCACCAGTCCGCGGATCTTGCCGTCGATGAACCAGTACTCGCCGCCCCCTTCGCCGGTCGGTTTGACGACGAGCGGGCGGTACTTCTGGTCGGCCGGTTCCATGTAATCCCAAGTATGTTCGGACTCGACGACGTGGGCGTCGGCATCGATAATGGACATGATCGCTACCTCCCGATTTTCTGGCGTCCCGGTCTCGCGAATCGTGTGAAGAAGGTGCGCGGGCGTGGGCGCGGAACGCTGAATGCGTAGTCGTGGATACCACCTTTTTGAACGGGGAACCAGCGGAAACCGCCGCCGGATTATCCCTTGACAAACCACCCGCCGGCAACTACTCACGAAATTTGCCAAGCCGCTCATGCGCGGCTACACGGCCTTCGGGCCGGCACGGCCCGCGGGCCGTCTGACGGAAAGGAAAGCGCCATGCCAACGAAATCCCGGGCCGCAATCCTGGTGGAATCGCGCAAGCCCCTGGTGGTGGACGAGGTCACTTTTCCGGACCCGGCCCCCGACCAGGTGCTGGTGAAGCTCTACGCCAGCGGCATCTGCCATTCCCAGCTCCATCAGATCCAGCGCACGCCGGAGGAGCAGCGCTCCAAGCTGCCGGCCCTCCTGGGCCACGAGTCCACCGGCGTGGTGGTGGCCAAGGGCCGCGACGTGACGCACGTGAAGGAGGGAGACCGGGTATTCACTACCTGGGTGGACCGCAACGCTCCCGAGTCGCCGCTGCCACCCGTGTCCCACGCCCTCAACCAGCGCCCGGCCATCCCGGCCGTCTGGCGCGGCGAGTCTATCTGGGCGTCGGCATCCACCTGGGCCGAGCACGTGGTGGCCTCCGAGCGCGTGGTGCTGCCCTTGGACGACGACGTGGACACGGACGTGACCTCCATCATCGGCTGCGCGGTCACCACCGGCTCCGGCGCCATCATCAACACGCTGCAGGTGCGCCCCGGCCAGTCGGTGGCGGTCTACGGCGTGGGCGGCATCGGCATGTGCGCCATCTCGGCCGCGGCCGTGGTGGACGCCTACCCGCTCATCGCGGTGGACCTGGACGACGAGAAGCTGGAGTTCGCCAAGGGCTTCGGCGCCACCCACTGCATCAACGCCGGCAAGGTGGACCCGGTGGAGGCGATTACCGAGCTGACCGGCGGCGGCGCGGACTACGCCCTGGACGCGGTGGGGCATCCCACCACCCAGGAGCAGATCCTGCGCTCCGTGCGCACCGGCGCACCCGGACTCGAGCGCGGCGGCACCGCCCTGCTCATCGGCCTGCCGCCGTCGGGCGCCACGCCGCTCATCAATACCAACCTGTTCGCCGGCGGCCGTTATTTCACCCGCACCCACGCCGGCGACTGCCTGCCGGACCGCGACTTCCCGACCTTCGTCCGCTGGTACCGCGAGGGCAAGCTCAAGCTCGACGAACTCGTGACCCGCCGCTACACCCTGGACCAGGTCAACGAGGCGGTGGACGATCTCGCGGAAGGGAGAGTCCTGGGGCGGGCCATCTTCACGTATGCGTAGCCACTCTCCGTCATTCCGCGGAACAGGCTGTGTCAAAACGTCGCCCGGAACAAGAACCGGCACCGACGCCTCGAATCGTCATTCCCGGGGAAGCGGGAATCCAGGCGGGGCGAGGCGAGAATGACGGACCGACGGGATTGACGAAAGGACCCTAGGAGGACGGCAAATGTACATCGACTGCGACACCCACTATTTCCCGGTGAAGTTCCTGGAGGGGATCAGCGACCAGTACCCGGAGTCGCCGCGGGTGGTGCGGAACGGCGACGAGGTCAAGTCCGTGCTGCCGGACGGCACCCTCATCAAGAACCAGGCACCCAAGGGGCGCTGGGACCTGGACACCCGCGTCGCCCAGGCGGACTTCGAGGGGTTCGACAAGCACGTGCTCATCCCGGAGAACCGCGAGCTGCTGTACACCTGGGACCGGGACCTGGGCTGCGAGCTGGCCCGGCGCTACAACGACGCGGTGGCCCGGGACCTGGCGGAATGCGCCCATCCCGAGCGTTACATCGGCGTCGGCTGGGTGTTCCTGCCGGACGTGGAAGAGTCGTGCAAGGAGCTGGACCGGATGGTGAACGAGCTCGGCATCAAGGCCGTGAAGTTCATGGGCGGCTTCGAGGACGCCAACCTGGGCGCCGAGCGCCTGTGGCCGTTCTACGACAAGGTGTGCCAGCTCGATGTTCCCATCCTGGTGCACGACACCGCGTCGGACCGGCAAGGCCATCCCAACCCCGCGCTGGTGGGCATCGAGCAGCTCTTCCTGGAGGTGGACAACAACGCCCTGCCCTTCCTGCTGGCGTTCCCGTTCCGCTACATCGTCGACATGGGCAGCCTGATCCTGCGCGGCGCGCTCAAGGAGTTTCCCGACTTGCGCATCTGCTTCGTGGAAGGTTCCGCCGCCTTCGTGCCCTGGCTCATGAACCGCCTGGACATGGACCCCGACGCGCGCAAGCGGCTCGGCAAGGCCCCGAGCGAGTTCTTCAGCCAGATCTGGGTATCGGCCTTCGCCGCCGAGACCTCCGTGCGCTACGCCTGCGACTTCTGGAAAGACCACAACCTGACCGTGGGCAGCGACTACCCGCACAACGATCCGTCGGGCACGTGGAAAGAAGGCACGGTGCGGATGGTGCAGGAGCTGGAGGGCATCTCGGACGACGACAAGGAGAAGATCCTGGGCGGCAACGCCATGCGGCTCTTCGGGATGACGTAGACCGGTCGGTCTCGCCTTCGACAGTGCAACTCTCCCGGGTGGGAGGCGACGGAAGCCTCCGCCGCCCGCCCACGGCCCGATCAACCCACTGAGCGAAAGGATCACCGTGCTCTTCTCAATACACGTCCCGGCCCGGAACGCGGAAGAGATCAGCCGCCGCGCCGTGGCCGCGGAAGCCCTGGGCTTTCACGCCATGTTCTTCGCCGACGGCCACCTGAACAACCTGGACGGGTTCCAGGCCATGACCGTGTGTGCGCTGCGGACGGAAAAGCTCCGTTTCGGCATCGCCGCGACCACCATGGCCTACCGCGATCCCACGACGCTGGCCCTGTCCGCGGCCACGTCCAACGAGTTCTCGGACGGACGGGCCATCCTGGGCCTGGCGACCGGCGACGGTTCCACCTACCGGCTGGGGCGCAAGGCCACGCGGCTGGCGGATTTCGCCGCCGGACTGGCCAACATCCGCGAACTGCTGGGCGGGCGCTCCATCGAGGTGCCCCGGGGCGAAGAAGGCGCCGGCGCGGCCTCCCTCAACGTGGGCAAGCTCCCGGTGCCGATTTACGTGGCCTCGGTGGGTCCCCGCAGCCTGCGGGTGGCCGGACGTTACGCCGACGGCATCATGCTGGGCACCGGATTCGACCTCGACGTGCTGGAGTGGGCGCAGGCCCACGTCGCCGCCGGCGCTCGTGAAGACGGCCGGGACCTGTCCGACATCGACATCGCCATGGCGGGCATGATCTGTGTCGACCGTGACGGCGCGCGCGCACACGAACGGGTGCGCCCACGCCTGGTCAACCGCGTCCATCACAACTTCCGCTTCACGACGGAGACCGTGCCGCCGGACGAGTTGCCCGGAGTCAAGCGCTTCATGGCCGGCTTCGACATCAGCAAGCCGCTGGAGGAGCGGGCGGACCCCTCGCTCATCACCGACTACATGCTGCGCCGCTTCGCCATCACCGGCACCCCGGAGGAGTGCCTGACCCGCGTCCGCGAACTGGCCGAAGCCGGCGTGAAGCATCTGCTCCTGACGCCGCCCATGCGTGTGCTCGACGAGGTCATGGACCTCTGGGGACGCGAGGTCATCCCGGGTTGCGCCGACCTCGAATAGCGGACCACCGGAACCGAGAGAGGAACCCCCATGCCCGACCTGGACCCCACAACGCTCACCATCGCCAACCTGGCCCCGCGCATCGCGGCGCGGGAGGTCTCGCCCGTGGAACTGACCGCCTGCTACCTGGAGAGGATCAAGCGCCTCAATCCCGCCATCAACGCCTACAGCACCGTGATGGAAGAGGACGCCATGGCGGACGCGCGCCGGGCCGAGGGTGAGATCGCGGGCGGGAACCACCGCGGGCCGCTCCACGGCGTACCCGTGTCCATCAAGGACAATCTCGCGGTCAAGGGCTACCCCACCACCGCCGGCAGCAAGATCCTGGCGGACTGGAAGCCCGACTTCGACGCCACCGTGGTGACCCGGCTGCGGGAGGCCGGAGCCATCGTCCTGGGCAAGAACAACATGCACGAGTGGGCCGGCGGCGGCACCACCATGAACCCGTATTTCGGCACCACGCACAACCCGTGGGACCAGAGCCGGGTACCGGGAGGCTCCAGCGGCGGCTCGGCCGCCGCCGTGGCCGCGGACCTGTGCCTGATCTCCATCGGCACCGACAACGCCGGCTCCGTGCGGAACCCCGCCGCCTGGTGCGGCACCGTCGGCCTCAAGGCCACCTACGGGCGCGTGAGCCGCTACGGCGGCGTCGCCGGCACCGGCGGGTTCTCCTCCGACCACTTCGGCCCCTTCACCAAGACCGTGGAGGACTGCGCCCTGGTGCTTGGCGCCATCGCCGGTGAAGACCCCAACGACCCCCTGTGCTCCAACGCGCCCGTGCCGGACTACACTGCGAGCCTCGGCAACCCCGTGGCCGGCATGAAGGTGGGCATCGTCAAGGGCTACTTCGACGAGCTCATGGTGGGCGAGGTCGCCAAGGCGTTCCAGGAAGCCCTCGCCGCCCTGGAGTCCCTGGGCATGCAGGTGAAAGAGGTCCCCATCCCGCACATGGACATCGTCCCCGCCGTCCAGACCGCCACCAGCCGGTGCGAGAACCTTGTCGCCCACGAGCCCTACATCCGCACACAGCCCCGGGACTACAGCCGCGAACTGCTGCACCGGAACATCGCCTCCCTCACCGTCCCCGCCTCCGCCTACGTCACCTCGCAACGCGTCCGCCGCGTCGTCTGCCGCGAGTTCGAGGAAGCCCTCCAAGACGTCCAGGTCATCGTCGCCCCCACCGTCGGCATCGCCGCCCCCACCATCGAGGAATGCAAGCAAGGCTTCGCCGAGATCGACGGCCGCCGCGTCCCCTTCCGCCACCCCAGCGGCAGCATCGGGACACGGTGCACCATTCCCTTCAACGTCACGGGGCTGCCGGCGCTCAGTGTGTGCTGCGGGTTTACGGACGGCGGGTTGCCGTTGGGGTTGCAGGTGGTCGGGGCGTGTTTTGAGGAGGGGCGGGTGTTTCAGGTGGCGCATGCTTATGAGCGGGCGGCGGGGTGGGTTGAGAGGAAGCCGCAGGTGGAGTAAGAAAATCACGCGCCGCCAGCGGGCGCGAGAGCCGGGAACGGGGGTCGACACGAGCGAGTCGTGCACGGGTGCGCACGACGCCGGCGTTCGAGGGGCGCGTGCTGCGGCAATCGGCTCCCGAGCGACACGCCGACGCGCCGGAGACAAGGACACGGACACAGGGTGAACCGCCATGACTGATATCCCTTCCAACCGGACCACCAACGCCACCGTCGAGGTAGGCGGCACGCAGACCGGAGCCATCGAGACCGCGAACGATTGGGACTGGTTCGCGGTCGACCTCGTGGCGGGGCGCACCTACACGATCGATCTGCGGGGAAGCCGCACGGGCGACGGCACGCTTTCCGATCCCATTCTCGTGGGTTTGTACGGTTCATCAAGTCAATATGTTTCAGGCACTACGAACGACAACGGTGGCGAGGGCCGCAACAGCCATCTCGTGTTCACCGCCACCGCGAGCGGCCGCTACTACGTCGCGGCAGGCGCCCGGAACTACGGCTTGGGCACCTACGAGCTCGAGGTCCGGGACACCTCCGCCGACGATACGCGCTCGGGCGCGGTCGATCTCGGTGATATCACGAGTCTGGAAGGCCCCCGCTTTCCCCGCAACTCGATGGACGGCGACGGCGACCGCGTCGGCCACTACCGGTTCACGCTCACCGAAGCGAAGAAGGTGAATCTCGGCCTGCGCCAGCAGGACGCCGATGCCGATCTGTTCCTGGAGGACGCCGAGGGCAACGTGCTGCACCGCAGCGTCGCGGACGGCACGTCGAACGAGAGGGTCGTGGCCACGCTGTTGGCCGGCACGTACTACGCGCGGGTCGAGGCGCAGGAGGCGGGTACGAACGGCTACGTGTTTCGCTACGGGGTCTCGGCGCCGGACCCGGACGTGGTTCGTCAGTTGCAGGGACCCGGCCCGCAGCCGCCGGCGTTCGTCGAGGAATCCTATGGCTTCGACCTTGCGGAGAACGCGGACGGGAGCGTGACGCCGGTGGCGCTGGGGACGGTGTCGGCGTCGGACCCGGAGGACGCGGCGCTGACGTACAGCATCGTCGGCGGCAACGAGTCGGGGCGGTTCGCGATCGACACGTCGACCGGTGCGCTCTCGTACACAGGCCCCGGTGAGGACCACGAGTCGGGCACCGCGAGCTACGCGCTGACGGTGCGTGCAAGCGACGGGAGCCTGCACGACGATGTGGCGGTCACCGTCACGGTGACCGACGTGGACGAGGCGCCGGGGTTCGCCCGGACGGGCTACGCCTTCGAACTTGCGGAGAACACGGACGGGAGCGTGACGCCGGTGGCGCTGGGGACGGTGTCGGCGTCGGACCCCGAGGGCTCGGCGCTGGCGTACAGCATCGTCGGCGGCAACGAGTCGGGGCGGTTCGCGATCGACACGTCGACCGGTGCGCTCTCGTACACGGGCCCCGGTGAGGACCACGAGTCGGAAACCGCGAGCTACGCGCTGACGGTGCGTGCAAGCGACGGGAGCCTGCACGACGACGTGGCGGTCACCGTCACGGTGACCGACGTGGACGAGGCGCCGGGGTT